>ERZ779632.178-NODE-178-length-42598-cov-14.108667_pt1 | contig 42598 bp, 42 predicted proteins | sample MGYA00514194_ERZ779632 | MGnify/ENA primary metagenome ERZ779632 (study PRJEB29562, sample SAMEA4376704) | mouse gut metagenome | isolation source: Cecum | study: EMG produced TPA metagenomics assembly of the A DSS colitis mouse model was used to assess the... | reverse complement strand
CCCCAACCATCAATCTTCATACCCATGCCCCGGCGGTGGCGGCGAAGAAACGCAGGACAGCAGGGTATGCCCGCGTCTCCACCGACAGTGATGAGCAGTTCACCAGTTATGAGGCACAAATCGACTACTACACCCGGTACATCAAGAGCAATCAGGAGTGGGAGTTTGTCTCGGTCTATACGGATGAGGGCATTTCTGGCACGAATACAAAGCGCAGGGCTGGTTTCAATCAGATGATCGCCGATGCCCTCGCCGGGAAAATAGACCTCATCGTCACCAAGTCGGTGAGCCGCTTTGCCAGGAACACGGTGGACAGCCTGACCACCATCCGCAAGCTGAAGGAGCATGGCGTGGAGGTCTACTTTGAAAAGGAAAACATCTGGACCTTCGACAGCAAGGGCGAATTGCTCATTACCATCATGTCCTCGCTGGCCCAGGAGGAGAGCCGCTCCCTTTCGGAGAATATCACCTGGGGCCAGCGCAAACGATTCTCGGACGGCAAGGTCAACCTCCCCTACAAGCAGTTCCTCGGCTACCGAAAGGGGCCAGATGGTTTCCCGGAGGTAGTGGAGGACGAGGCCAAGATCGTCCGCCGCATCTACGCCCTTTTCATGGAGGGAAAAACCAGCTACGCCATTGCCAAGGCCCTCACCGCTGATGGCGTTCCAACGCCCTCCGGCAAGAAAAAGTGGGGAGCCAGCGTGGTGGAGAGCATACTCACGAATGAGAAATATAAGGGGGCGGCACTCCTTCAAAAGTGCTATACGGTTGATTTCCTCAGTAAAAAGCGGAAGGTCAACGAGGGCGAGGTCCAGCAATATTGGATTGAGCGGAGCCATCAGCCTATTATCCAGCCCCGTGAGTTCGATGTTGTCCAAGCCGAGTTCGCTCGACGCAAGGGCATGGGTCTCCACTACAGCGGCGGCGGGGTGTTCGCCTCCCGCCTGGTCTGCGGTGACTGCGGCAGCTACTACGGCCCCAAGGTCTGGCACTCCAACAGCAAGTACCGCCGCGTTGTCTGGCAATGTAACGGCAAGTTTAGCAACGAGGAAAAGTGCCGCACCCCGCATCTGATGGAGGAGGACATCAAGGCTCGGTTTCTGGCAGCGTTCAATCAACTGCTGGACGGCAAGGACGCTCTGCTGGAGGATTGCCGCATTATGCAGGACCACCTCACCAACTGCGCTGCCATTGACGCGGAACTGGACGAGCTGCTCCGGGAGATTGCAGTGGTGACGGAACTGACTCAGCGATGCATCCAGGAGAACGCCGGTCGCGCACAGAGCCAAGCGGAGTACGCCGAACGCTACAACGGCTATGTGGCAAGGTATGAAAAGGCCAAAGCCAGGGTGGACGCCCTCCAGGAGCAGAAGAAACAGCGGCAGGCCAAAGCTGACCTTATTGGCGGGTTCATGTTCACTCTGCATGAGTTGGAGGATGGCGTTACTGAGTTTGACAATACCCTCTGGCTGGCGGTGGTGCGTAAGGCCACAGCCTACCACGATGGGCGGCTGGTGTTCACCTTCCAGAATGGGATGGAGATTGAGGGATAATAGAATAGCGCCACATACGACCCGCTGGTCTTTATAGGCTGGCGGGTTTTTTTAGTAGACTTCTGTATTTGAATCTGTTATAATACTGGTCAAATGCAGAAACAATCTCTATATTTCGTTTTGATATCAGCATAGGGGGAGAAAAATGATCAGTGAAGGCTCTTTGCGGCAAATCTCTCATATGTTTTGTGGGGACATTGATGGATACTACTCTTACAAGACAGGAGCCGAACTTGTAAGTTTTTTTAATCAATATTTCAGTTCAAATGATCGATATGGGCAAGGATTTCCTTCGAGATGGGCATATGTATATGACAAGCTGGTCGGGCTGCTAAATGCACACCGTATAGATTCTTTCCTTGACATCATTTTAGGTCGGGAATACTTGATGCAGGATTGTGGTATTTCTCAGGTAGAGGCAGCAGAAAAGGCAAACGAAATTTTAGAAGAATTCAATCGTATTCTCCAACAGGATTTATACAAAATAACTCGTAACGGGAAAGAACACCATTTAGTACAAGAAAAGGATGATTTGATCCTGATTGGGAGTGGTGGATTCGCAAATGTTTATCGTCAAAAATCAACTGGCCTAATTGTAAAGAAACTTAAAGATGATTTTTTGACTGACCGTGGTATTCGCAGTCGGTTCAAACGTGAATTTGAAATCACAAAGTCACTACAAGATGTGTATGGAATCATTCAAGTTTTTTCTTTCGATGAAGGAAGTTGTTCCTACACAATGGAACCAGCGGAAATTACGCTGGAAGATTATGTTCGTAATAATACGTTAAGTGACGAGATTCGGATTAACTGCATACGGCAAATCCTTTATATTATGTCCGAAGTACATAAACGGGACATTATCCATCGTGACATTAGTGCAAATAACATTTTCATTATTGCGGGAATGCTAAAAATCGCTGACTTTGGTCTGGGAAAAGATTTAAATGTTTTTAACTCTCATAACACATTTTTAACGCGAGGTGTTGGTCAATATATTTATTGTGCGCCCGAACAGTTTATGATGCTCAAGGACGGAAATAAGCTAAGTGATGTCTACTCTTTAGGACGAGTAATCAATTTTATTATGACCGGTGATCCGCGAGACTCGCATCATATTTTTAGAAATGTTGCAGAGAAAGCCACAAATGACAGCGCCGCATATCGTTACGCTGATGCGTCTCAGTTATCCTCCTTTTTTGAAAAAGCAATTACATATCAGCAACAAGAAGACAATCGAGAACGGGTTGAAGAAAAGATTCGGCAGGGAAAATTTGATGAAGAAATTGAAAACTACATCTATGATTTAACTGCGGAAAAAATTTCGGGGGCTATACATTCACGCAAAACAGGATTTGTTAATGCGCTTTTTTCATTTATGCATTTAGATGATGCCCATGCGCAACATATAATTCAGAGTGTAGATAAGACCTATCAGGACACCTGTGGGCGATCCTTTGCAGCCTATGATCCTTTCGCACACTTTGCTTACAAAATATTGAAGGATAACTTTCCGTATGTAGTGAAGGAAATTGCCGCAAATATATTGCGCTATATTGCCACGGATGTCAATAGGTTTAATGCTCAAGACTTAGTGAAAGAACTGAAAGCCGAAGGTATCGAACCAATGCTGGAAGACATTTTAGATTCGTGATCCACCTTGTTGTAAAAGTTGCCCTTTCTCTCGTAAATGGGACTTATTCTGTGGGATAGGCTTTAACCCCCCTGCTAATAAAAGAGCGCCCCCTTGGCTTCCTAATCTAACGGATTATTCGGATTATTTTCGAGGACTTGCACACCCTCTTATAAATCCTGCACACTCCGCAATGAGGCACCTTAAACAACAGAAAATCCGCACCCCCTATGCGGCAAGGGTGTGCATTTGTATCGGAATCACCAGCACTTTTCAAGTGAATTAGGGTAGGAGTATTGGACAGTTTTATTAGACCATCCAATACTCCTACCCTTATTTTATCCCGGAAAGCCTCACACTGCTGTGTTTTCCAGGATTGATTTATCATCCGCAAAAATGGACATCGATGCAAAGAAGCTGAAATTCAGCGTCAGCAAATCGAAATGACAGCTCTGTTCCGTACTGGAATAGAGCTGTCAGCCTTTACAAGCAATTCTACCAAAGACACCCCCAAATCACAAGGATGCCACCCGGTCAGCGTACTTCAGTCGAAAAGAATCAACACTTGCCACAACCTGCCAAATATGCTATAATCTTGATATTGCTAATCATGCGTCCCAAGGCGCATACCAAACTTGGTAACGTGCTATTTCGGGCAAGCCTGTCCCTTTGCCCGATGCGGAGCGAGGGAGGGTAGCACGACCGGATAAGGAGGTTTTTCACAGCAATTCTAACGCCCACAAAGGCCAGCGGTGTTGGGAAACCGGAATCACTGGGTTCAGCGGCAAATGTATTTGAGACAGGCAGGAAATGTGCACGGTATCAATTTGGTGCCGCGGCGGCAAAGGTCTCCCCGGTATGCCTTGCGCCGCGGTAGAAAGACGAGGTTACAACCATGAAAAAAGAGATGAATCAATCTACGCTGACAAAAATTTTGAGCATCGGCTCCATCTGCGCGCTGGTGTTCACACTCGCGCTCCTGATCGTCTACGGTAGCATCAGCCGCCGCTTGGACAACGCCAACGAGGCCCGGTTCGACCTGACCTACAACGCCAACCGCTTTATGAACGGCTCCGCCTACCTGACCAACGAGGTCCGGGCCTACGCCGCCACCGGCAGTCAGGTGCACTATGACAATTACTGGAACGAAGTCAACAACCTGAAAAACCGGGACATCGGCGTGGCCGCCATGCAGGACATTGGCATCACCGCCGAGGAGCAGGGCATGATCGACAGTATGTATGCACTGTCCAACCAGCTCGTGCCCCTGGAGGAGCAGGCCATGGAGCAGGTGCAGGCCGGACGCCAGGCCGACGCCATTGAATACGTCTACGGCGCGGACTACAGCACCGCCATCACCAAGATCAACGCACTGAAGGAGCAGTTCCTGGAAACCCTGAACAACCGGACCCTCCAGGAGGTGCAGGGGCTTAACCGCTCCAGCACAATCATCCAGATCCTGATGATCCTGGCCCTGCTGGTGGTGGGCGTGTTCCAGATCATCAGTATGCGGGTGATCCGCAGGCGGATTCTGCGCCCTGTGATTGCCGTCCGGGATCAGATGGGGGAGATCTCCCAGGGCAACCTGTCGGCGGAGTTCCAGTGGGAGGGGGACACGTCGGAGATCGGCACGCTGGTGGCCTCCATCCACGAGACCAAGAGCGAGCTGAAAAAGTACATCCAGGATATCGACCAAAACTTGGCGCAGATGGCCCAGGGCAATATGGATCTGTCCATTGACAATGAATACCGGGGTGAGTTTTTGCCCATTCAGGACGCCCTGCGCCAGATTTTGGACGCTTTGAACGACGCTCTGCGCCGCATCAACCACACTGCGGGGGAGGTTTCCACCGAGTCCCAGCGAATGGCCTCCGGGGCCCAGTCCCTGTCCGACGGCGCGGTCCAGCAGGCCTCCGCGGTGGAGGAGCTGTCCGCCGGAATCCAGGACATCTCCCATCAGGTGGAACGCACCTCCGGAGACGCGGGAAAGGCCCGGAAGTTCTCTCAGGACGCCGAGGGCCAGCTGAAGGTATGCAGTGAGAAGATGGGGGCCCTGTCCACCGCGATCGCCAATATCTCGGAGTCCTCTCTCCAGATCAACGGCATCATAAAAACCATTGAGGACATCTCCTTCCAGACCAATATTCTGGCGTTGAACGCCTCGGTGGAGGCGGCCCGGGCGGGCAACGCAGGAAAAGGATTCGCCGTGGTGGCCAACGAGGTCCAGCTGCTGGCGGCCAAGAGCGCGGAGTCTGCTAAAAATATCACGGATTTGATCAAGGAGTCGGTGCGGCTCATCCAGTACGGGACCTCCCTGTCCGAGGAGACAGAGGCGGCCCTTCTGAAGGTGGTGTCCAGTGCCCGGCAGTCCACGGATCTGGTGGACCATATCGCGGAGTCTGCCGAGCAGCAGGCGGAAACCCTGCGCCAGCTGACGGAAGGGATGGAAAACATCTCGGCCGTGGTGCAGACCAACGCCGCCACCGCAGAGGAGTCGGCGTCCTCTGCCTGTGAGCTGTCCCAGCAGGCGGAGAAGCTGCAGGCGGCGGTCCGGCATTTCCGGCTCAGGACGTGATGATGGCGTTCTGTCAAGCTATTCAAGCCTGTGGCTGCGATGCCGGAAAATATCGGCCACAGGCAGGAGGCAGAGCAGGGCAAAAAGCAGCTTCTTACAGGCGCACCGTGATGCGGGCCAGACCATGAGTGGTCTGGCCCGGCCCGCTTATCCCCTCATGTTTCAAAGCTGAATTGGCCCAGCCCTTGTCTGTGTTACATCGGCGGGTTCAACCACCCAGCCCCTCCGTAACTTTATCACGGTACCCGCCCCCTAAACCTGCTATCATCTTCCTTATCAAACTTGGGAGGACGCAACATGGGAACAAGGAAAAAACGGCGGGCGGTTGTGGACGCGGCCGCCTGCGTGGCCTGCGGCTGCTGCGCGAAAATCTGCCCCCTGTCCGCCATCCGCGTATGGCGCGGCATTCAGGCACAGGTCGATCCGGAGCGGTGCGTGGGCTGCGGCAAGTGCGCGAAGGAGTGCCCCGCCTCCATCATTGAGATCCAGGAGGTGGAGGCATGAAAAAACGCTGGTACGACTACCTGTGGATCGTGGAGCTGGCCTATATGTCCCTGGGATTCTTGAACATCCTGTTCGCCTGGCTGGGTATGCTGTTCTTCTGCATCCCGCTGATCATCTCCCTTGTCCAGGGCACAAAGGGCTACTGCAACCGCTACTGCGGCCGGGGCCAGCTGTTTGGCCTGCTGGGGGGCCGCTTTGGCCTGTCCCGGAAAAAGGACATCCCCCGGTGGATGAAAAGCAAGTGGTTCCGCTACGGCTTCCTGATCTTCTTCTTCATCATGTTCTTCCAGATGCTGTGGAATACTTATCTGGTCTTTGCCGGCGTCCAGGACCTGCGGCAGGCGGTGACGCTGCTGTGGACCTTCAAGCTGCCCTGGCACTGGGCCTACCACGGGACGCTCTTTTCCCCCGGCACCGCCCAGTTCGCCTTCGGGTTTTACAGCGTGATGCTGACCTCCACCGTATTGGGCATGATCACGATGGTGCTGTTCAAGCCCCGCAGCTGGTGCGTCTACTGCCCCATGGGCACCATGACCCAGCTCATCTGCAAGGCCAGAAACGGAACCGATCCCGCAAAATCAAGCTCCGCCTGAGCACATCCCCTCCAGCACAGCCCCCGGCCCGCCCCGGACCGGGGGCTGTGCCCGTTCCGCCGGGGCAGGCAGGCCCAAACAGAGGCGTATGCTCCGGGAAGACTGGCGGATCAGGGATTTTCGGCAGGAATCTTCACAAGTTCTCATTGACAAGCCCCCGCAGGTGTGGTACACTACCAGTACCTGTGTGCAGGGCTTTCTTTTTGTGCGCGTTTTTACGGGACGCGGGCAAAAACCCTGATCCTCCCCGGAGGCCGCAGGGAGGCAATGCGCCGATCCCCCGTAGCTCATGAATGGGCGTATTGCGCCCGTTGATGCGCCGGATCGGCTCAGGCCGTCCGGCGTTTTCTGCTGGCGGCCAAATTCAAAAGGAGGTGCCGAGAATGGCGAAAGCCGGGAACCGTGTCAAGGTTGTGCTGCGCTGCTCCGAGTGCAAGCAGCGCAACTACAACACCAAGAAGAACAAGCGCAACACCACCGAGCGTCTGGAGCTCAACAAGTACTGCCCCTTCTGCAGAAAGCACACTCTGCACACCGAAACCAAGTAATGGGCCGCAGCTCAAACGAAAGAAGGGTTAAACTGAATGTCTGAACAGGAGAAGCGGGATCAAGCCGCTCAGAAGGAGTCCGTAAGCTCCGACAAGAAGGCCAAGGCGCCCAAGAAAAAGGACGCTAAGAAGCCCAACCGCGTCCTGCGCTGGCTCAAGGACCTGAAGGGCGAGCTGAAGAAGGTCACCTGGCCGTCCGCCAAGGACGTGGTGAAGAACGTGGGCATCGTGATCGTGTGCGTCCTCATTGTGGGCGCGTGCATCTGGGTGTTCGACGCCCTGGCCCACGCGGTGCTGGAGGCCCTGCTCCGGCTTTTCGGCAAGTAACGGGCCATGGCGGAAGAACTGAAGTGGTATGTGGCCCACACCTACTCCGGCTATGAGAACACGGTGGCCGTGTCCATCCAGCAGGCTGTGGAAAACCGCAATATGCACGATCTGATCGCCGAGGTGTCCATCCCTCTGGAAACCGTCACCGAGATCACCGACAACGGCCCCAAAACCGTGGAGCGCAAGGTGTTCCCCGGCTACGTGCTGGTGAAGATGATCATGACCGACGAGACCTGGCACCTGGTGCGCAACATCCGGGGCGTCACCGGCTTCGTGGGCTCCGGCAACAAGGCCATCCCCCTCACCGAGGAGGAGATCGCCGCCCTGGGCGTGGAAAAGCGCGAGGTGGTGGTGGGCTATGCCGTGGGCGACAGCGTGAAAATCACCGACGGCGCGCTGGCCTCCTTCATCGGCACGGTGGAGGAGCTGGACACCGAGCGGGGCAAGGTCCGCGTGGTGGTGTCCATGTTCGGCCGGGAGACCCCCGTGGAGCTGGAGTTGGATCAGGTAGAGACCATCTGAGAAAAACAAGAGGCGGGCGAGACCCGTCCGTGGGAGAAACCCCAAGGCGGGTTTCGCAACCACCACATTTCATGTAGGAGGTGCTGTTTCAAATGGCACAGAAAATTACTGGATATGTCAAGCTGCAAATCCCCGCCGGCCAGGCAACCCCGGCCCCCCCTGTGGGCCCCGCCCTGGGCCAGCACGGCGTGAACATCGCCGCCTTCACCAAGGAGTTCAACGAGCGCACCAAGAAGGACATGGGCCTGATCATCCCCGTGGTGATCACCGTCTATGCCGACCGCTCCTTCTCCTTTATTACCAAGACGCCCCCCGCCGCCGTGCTCATCAAGAAGGCGTGCGGCATTGAGTCCGGCTCCGGCGTGCCCAACAAGACCAAGGTCGCCACCCTGTCCAAGGCGGACTGCCAGAAGATCGCCGAGACCAAGATGCCCGACCTGAACGCCGCCAGCCTGGAGGCCGCCATGAGCATGATCGCCGGCACCGCCCGCTCCATGGGCGTGCTGGTGGAAGAATAAGGGAAGGAGGAAGAAGCAATGGCTAAGAAAGGCAAAAAGTATGTGGACAGCGCGAAGCTCATCGACCGCGCCGCCCAGTATGACGTGAACGAGGCCATGGAGCTGGTGATCAAGACCGCCACCGCCAAGTTCGACGAGACCGTGGAGCTGCACGTGAAGCTGGGCGTTGACTCCCGCCACGCCGACCAGCAGGTCCGCGGTGCCATCGTCCTCCCCCACGGCACTGGCAAGACCGCCCGTGTGCTGGTGTTCGCCAAGGGCGACAAGGCGGAGGAGGCCCGGGCCGCCGGAGCCGACTTCGTGGGCGATATGGACATGGTGGAGAAGATCCAGAAGGAAAACTGGTTCGACTTTGACGTGGTGGTGGCCACCCCCGACATGATGGGCGTGGTGGGCCGTCTGGGTAAGGTGCTGGGCCCCAAGGGCCTGATGCCCTCCCCCAAGGCCGGCACCGTCACCATGGACGTGACCAAGGCCGTCAACGAGATCAAGGCCGGTAAGGTGGAGTACCGTCTGGACAAGACCAACATCATCCACTGCCCCATCGGCAAGGTGTCCTTCGGCCCCGAGAAGCTGGGCGACAACCTGATGGCCCTCATGGGTGCCATCGTGAAGGCCAAGCCCGCCGCCGCCAAGGGCCAGTACGTCAAGAGCTGCGTCGCCGCGTCCACCATGGGTCCCGGCGTGAAGCTCAATACCGGTAAGTTCGTGTAATCACGGCCCATCCGGCAAAACATAACGCAAACAGGAGTCGCGGGCCGAAGGGCCCTGCGGCTCCTGTTTTTTGAGAGAAGCGGATCGAGGCGGCTTGCGGCGGCAAAACCTGGGACGCGCGGCTCCAAATCGTCCCCTACCAAAGCCCCAACCGCTGGCGGTTCCCCCTGGCGGGCACGGTGCTGGTGACGGACACCTATCCCTCCCTCAACTCCCACCGCTGGTGCCGCAACAGCGAGTTCGCCTTTGACGCCGGGGCCTTTGACGAGACGCTGGAGCGGCCCATACTCGGGGGCCGCCCGGTGTACGCCGCCTGCGGCGGGGTGGTGGAGGAGGCCTTTGACGGGCTGGACGACACGGACGGGGACACGGATCTGGAGGAGATCGAGGCCCAATACGGCGAGCACGCCCGGATCGACGGCAACCACGTGCTGATCCGCCACGGGGGCGGCGAGCTGTCCCTGTACGCCCACCTGGAAAAGGGGAGCGTGGCGGTAAAGCCCGGGGAGGCGGTGGAAGCCGGACAGCCCATCGGCCGGGTGGGGAGCAGCGGCTCCAGCTGGGTGCCCCACCTCCACTTCCACGTCATGCGGGACGGTATCGAGGGGCCGGGTGTTCCGGTGGTGTTCGATAACCTGCGCACCATCCTGGGGGAGCCCTGCCAGCTGGAGGACACCGTGAACCTGGTGCGGGCGGAGGAGCCGGCGTAAGCTGCCAAGGGCCGCCGGCAGTCTGCCGGCGGCCCTTTTCATCACCCCATCTGTCCCCCCAGCAGCAAACTCAGTACGCACGCCGCGGCCCCCAGGGCCAGGAACGCCAGCCCCACGCCAAACCGCTTTTTGCGCCGGGCCATATCGTCCCTCTGCCCCTCCGACATGGTCAGTACCGGGTACTTCCGCCGCCCGATAAGGTACAAAATCAGCCCCGACTGCCCGTTGCCCGAGGCGGCGAACAGCCCCCACAGCCTGGGGTGCTTCAGCCCCCGGCACGCCGCGTCCACCTCCACCAGCTTGTAGAGCTGGTACACGCAGAAGAAGCCGCCCACCACAACTCCCGCCGCGCCCACAGCGGCGGCAACAATGTAAATCTGGTTCATCCCGATCCCTCCTAAATCCGTTTCACGATCTGGTACAGCAGGCAGGCCACACCCGCCACCGCCAGACAAAACACGCAGGCAATGGCCAGCACGCTGTCCGGCAGGAGGGCCGCCGTCAGCAGGCAGACCAAAAACACCCCGATGTTGGCAATGACCGCCAGAATCAGCTTCCGGTTGCTTTTCACGATGTCCGTGCTCTCCCCCAGGTGCTTCAGCATTTCAGCATCTCCCTTCAACAGTTCGTCCAGGCTGATGGAATACAGGTCGGACAGCCTGACGACGCTGACGATGTCGGGATAGGACTTCTCGTTTTCCCAGTTGGAGATGGTCTGGCGGGACACGAACAGGTGCTCCGCCACCTGCTCCTGGGTCAGCCCCGCCCGGCTCCGCGCCGCCTTCAGCTTCTTCCCGATTTCCATAGGTTCGTCCTCCTTTCGGAAGCATTATCTCAAACGCCTCCGCCTGTGTCTATCAAAAGGGGTTGACATGGCCCCGTTTCGGCCTGTCAAAAGGCTTTGACACGTACCTTCCACCCACTATAATATACTGGGCCGCCCGGTGTCAACCACCGGGACGCGGCCTTGACACCGGGGAACCCCCACGCTATAATCGGCGGTAAGCAGAAGGGCCCGCCGGGACGCTCCCGGCGGCCTTTTCACGGGAGGGATCGAGATGGAACACAGCCTGATCACACTGGAGCCGCTGACGGAGGACAACCTGGCCGAGGCCCGGGCCATCCGCCGCGCCGGCGTGCCCGAGGACTTCGTGGACACGGTAGACGAGCTGATGGAGCTGACCCGGTACGGCCTGGAGCACCGCTGCGCCGGGCGCACCTTCCTGGCCCGGCTGGAGGGCGCGCCCGTGGGGGTGATCCTGCTGGGGGAGGCCATCCCCTGGAGCACTGACCCGGAGGAGATGCGGGGCCGCCCCTTCTATCGGCTCATGGGCCTGCTCATCGACAGCCGCTGCCGGGGCCGGGGGATCGGCGGGCAGGTGCTGGACCAAGCGGTAGAGCGGATCTACCAGGAGTTCGGCCCCCGGCCCATCGCCCTGGGCTGCCACCGGGACAACGGGGACGCCGCCCGGTTCTGGCTCCGGCAGGGCTTCCGGCCCACCCAGGCCATGGAGGGGGACGACCGGTACTACCTCCGGGAGCTTTAAGAGCCTGTTTAAAATCTGGCGGAATGCCAGACAGGCGCAGATTTTTTCGCTGGGCAAGGCGATTTGACGCAGGAATACTTTGTGTATTTCCAGTCAAGTCAACGCGGCCCAGCGGAAAAAGATGTACCGGGATGGCGTTTTGATAGATTTTAAACAGGCTCTAAGGCCCTGTGCCCACAGCCCAAGGCGGCGGGCGGAAAACCGTCCGGACGGCGTTTGAGATCAGGACTCCCGGTTCGATGCCCTCCCCCTTGCGTTTTCCCCCTTTTGTGATATAATCTCCTGGACACCCAACCAAGAATGGAGAAATACCCATGGATTACTTCCGCCTGTCCGCCGGACAGGACACCATAGAACGCCTCAGCGCGCTGGGCCTCGCCCACCTGGGGGACGGCGTGTACGAGCTGATGGTGCGCTCCTGGCTGTGCCTCCACGGCAAGGCCACCAACGCGGGCCTGCACAAGGCCGCCGTGAAATACGTGGCCGCCCCCGCCCAGGCCAAATTAGTCCACGCCATCCTGCCCCTGTTGACCGAGGAGGAGCAGGCCGTCTACCGCCGGGGCCGGAACAGCCGCACCGCCGCCGTCCCCAAGGGGGCCAGCGTGGGGGAGTACCACGCCGCCACCGCTCTGGAGTCCCTGTTCGGCTGGCTGTACTTGCAGGGGAGAACCGACCGGCTCAACGAACTGTTTGAAGCCATGATGGAGGAGGCAAACCATGCCTTTTGACGCCATCTTTATGACTGCCTTAGCCGGGGAGCTGCGGCAGGCCCTCACCGGGGGCAAGGTGGATAAGCTCTACCAGCCCGCCCGGGACGAGGCCGTCCTCCATATGCGGGCGGGCCGGGACAACGTGCGCCTGCTCCTCTCCGCCAGCCCCGCCCACCCCCGCGCCCAGCTCACCCGGGTGCCCCGGGAGAACCCGGAGACGCCCCCCATGTTCTGTATGCTGCTGCGCAAGCACTTTGCCGGGGCCCGCCTGCTGGAGCTGTCCCAGCCCTCCATGGAGCGGCTGCTGGACTTCCGGTTCGAGACCCTGGACGAGCTGGGCGACCGGGTGGAGCGGCGGCTGGTGCTGGAGTGCATCGGCCGCAAGTCCAACCTGATCATGCTGGACGGCGCGGGCCGGATCACCGACTGTATGCGCCGGGCGGAGGTTGACCTGTCCGCCAAGCGGCCCGTGATGCCCGGGCTGTTCTACGCCCCCCCGGAGCCTACCGGGCGGCTGGACCCCGCCGCCATGGCTCCGGAGGAGCTGCGCTCCTTCGTCCTGGCCAACGCCCCCGAGGGGGACGGCCAGGACAAGTGGCTGCTGGACACCTTCAACGGCCTGTCCCCCCTCACCGCCCGGGAGCTGGTGTTCCAGGGAGAGGGCACCCGGGAGGGGCTGGCGGACCGCCTGGCCCAGCTCATGGAGCGCGTCAAGGCGGGGGACTTTACCCCCACCGTGCTCCTGCGGGAGGGCAGGCCCTTCGACTTCACCTTCCAGCCCATCCTGCAATACGGCCCCGCCGTGGAGCTGAAACGCTATCCCACCTTCTCCGCCCTGCTGGACGACTTCTACGAGCAGAAGGAGGCCCAGGAGCGGGTGAAGCAGCGGGGGCAGGACTTCATCCGCTCCGTCACCCAGGCCCGGAACCGCACGGCGAAAAAGATCGCCAACCAGGAGGCGGATCTGGCCCGCACCGCCGACCGGGAGAAGCTGCGGCGGTACGGGGACATCATCACCACCAACTTCTACGCCATGTCCAGGGGCCAGTCCGTCCTCCGGGCCCAGGACTACTACGATCCGGCCTGCCCGGAGGTGGACATACCCCTGGATCCCCTCCTCACTCCCCAGCAGAACGCGGCCCGGTATTACAAGGATTACAAGAAGGCCCAGAAGGCGGAGGAGATGCTCACCCTCCAGATCGAGAAAAACCGGGGGGAGCTGGACTACCTGGACAGCGTGCTCCAGATGATCACCCTGTCCGAGGGGGACCGGGACCTCCAGGAGATCCGCCAGGAGCTGATGGACAACGGCTACCTGAAGCAGCACAGGCGGAAAATGACCGCCAAGGGGAAGCAGAAGATCGTCCACGCCAAGCCCCTGGAGTTCCGGTCCTCCGGGGGGCTGACCATCCTGGTGGGCAAGAACAACAGCCAGAACGACCGCCTCACCCACCGGGAGGCGGACAAGCGGGACCTGTGGCTCCACGCCCAGAAGCTCCACGGCTCCCACGTGATCCTGAAAACCGGGGGCCTGCCGCCGGACGAGCGGTCCCTCACCGAGGCGGCCATGCTGGCGGCCTGGTTCTCCCAGGGCCGGGACAGCGGGCAGGTCCCGGTGGACTACACCCCGGTGAAGGCGGTGAAGAAGCCCGCCGGGGCCAAGCCCGGATACGTGATCTACCACACCTACCAGACCCTGTACGTCACGCCTGACGAGGAAACGGTGCGGACGCTCCGGGGCCGGAAGAAGAATTGAGGAAACCGCTATGGCACATCAACTGACCACCCAGGAGCTGCGCCGCCGGACCCTGGCCTTTCTCCAGCGGCGGGCCAGGGAGACCCCGGCGGGTATGCCCGACCCCTCCGCCGATCTCACCCTGCTGGACTGCGACGGGCTGTCCGGCTCCCTGACCCTGGGCTACGCCACCAAGCCCTGGATGGCAAACGTCTGGGGGGTGGTCCACGGCGGCGTCACCGCCGCCCTGGTGGACAGCTGCATGGGCATCACCTGCGGCATCCAGTGCGGCCTGATCACCCCCACCATCTCCATGACGGTGAACTACGCCCGCCCGGTGCCCCTGGACGCCTCCATCGTGGTGCGCACCCGCACGATCCGCTGCGGGGCCACCGCGGGGCACATCGAGGCGGAGGTCTACCCCGCGGGACAGCCGGAAACGCTGCTGGTCACCGCCAGCGGGGCCTACAGCACCAAGCCCAACAGCCTGTCCGGGGGCCGCGCCCCCTGGGAGGAGGAACCCGCGCCGTGATATTCGGAACACACATCAATAAATATTACGTCAAATACGCCGGATGGCTGCTGCTGGGGCTGGCCGCCCTGGTGCTGGTGGACTATATCCAGCTCATCATCCCCAACCTGTACCAGCAGGTGATCAACGGCGTAAACCTGGGCTGGGTGGAGGTGGACGGACAGCGGCTCCCCTTCGACCTGGACTTCCTGCTGGACCGGATCTGCCTGCCCATGGTGTGGATCATCATCGCCATGGTGGTGGGCCGCTTTTTGTGGCGGATCTGCATCTTCGGCGCGGCCATCAAGGTGGAGACTGGCCTGCGGAACGAGATGTTCGACCACGCCAAGGACCTGTCCCGGCAGTTCTACCAGGAGAACAAGGTGGGCGGCCTCATGAGCCTGTTCACCAACGACCTGGAGACGGTGCAGGACTGCTACGGCTCCGGCTTCCTCATGTTCTTCGACGCGCTGCTGCTGGGAGGCCTGTCGGTGATCAAGATGTGGGGCATGGACCCGGTGATGACCGGGCTGTCCATGATCCCCATGGCCCTGCTGCTGGCGTCCAGCGCGGTGGTGGGCAAATACATGATGAAGAAGTGGGACATCCGGCAGGAGGCCTTTTCCCAGCTGTCCGACTTCTCCCAGGAGAGCTTTTCCGGCATCGCCGTGATCAAGGCCTTCGTGAAGGAGGCCAAGGAGCTGCTGGCCTTCCAGCGGCTCAACCGGGAGAACGAGCGGGCCAACGTGGACTTCACCCGGGCGTCGGTGCTGCTGCGGATTCTGGTGACCCTGTTTGTGGAGTCGGTGATCTGCATCATCCTGGGCTACGGCGGCTGGCTGGTGTGGCGGGGGGACTTCAACGCCGGGGAGCTGATGGAGTTCATCGGCTACTTCACCTCCATCGTGTGGCCCATCATGGCCATCTCCGAGCTGATCGACATGACCAGCCGGGGCCGGGCCTCCCTGAAGCGGATCTCCGCCCTGCTGGACGCCCCCCGGGACGTGGCCGACCGCCCGGACGTGCGGCCCCTGGGGGAGGTGCGGGGGGACGTGGAGTTCCGGCACCTCACCTTCCGCTACCCCGACGGGGAGTTCGACGCCCTGCGGGACGTGTCCTTTACCATCCGGGCGGGCCAGCGGGTGGGCATCGTGGGCCGCACCGGGTCGGGCAAGACCACGGTGGTGGACCTGATCCTGCGCACCTGCAACGTGCCCGACGGGTCGCTGTTCATCGACGGCCATGACGTGAACACCGTCCCCATCCGGGACGTGCGCCGGGCCGCCGCCTACGTGCCCCAGGACAATTTCCTGTTCAGCGACACCATCGCCCGGAACATCGACTTCACCGAGTCCGTCCCCGACCGGGAGCGGGTGTCCATCGCGGCGTCCCTGGCGGACGTGGACAATGACGTGAAGGACTTCCCCCTGGGGTACGACACCGTACTGGGGGAGCGGGGCGTCACCGTGTCCGGCGGGCAGAAGCAGCGCATCTCCATCGCCCGGGCCCTGATGAAAAACGCCCCCATCCTGATCCTGGACGACTCCGTCTCCGCCGTGGACACCCAGACCGAGCGGGCCATCCTGGACAACCTGGCCCACACCCGGCAGGGCCGCACCACCATCCTCATCGCCCACCGCATCTCCACCGTGGAGGGGATGGACCAGATCATCTTCCTGGAGGACGGGGCGGTCACCGCCGCGGGCACCCACCAGGAGCTGTGCGAAGCCTGCCCCGCCTACCGCCGGATGGTGGAGCTGCAAAAATTAGAGGAGGAGGGGGCCCGCCATAATGCGTGAATACTTTCCCATCCTCTTTGTGGGGGCGGTGGCGGGGGTGTTCTCCCTCATCTTCCTGCTGGCCTGGCTGCGGGAGCTGCGCACCAAAACCGCCCCGGACTTTGACCGGAACATCCCCGACGGGGAGATCGTCCGGCGGCTGCTGAAGTACGCCCTGCCCTACAAGAAGGAGTTCGCCCTGGTGCTGGCGGTGATGCTGGCCTCCATCGCCTACGAGCTGGCCTCCCCCCTGATCATGGGCCGGGTGGAGGAGCTGATCAAGGACCGCTTCGAGCCCTCCGTCCTGCTGCGCTGGGTCGCGCTGTACGCCTGTATGCTCCTCGTGTCCATGGCCTGCACCTATCTCCAGTCCATCCTCCTGCAAAAGACGGGGCAGAAGATCCTCTCCGCCCTGCGGCAGGACCTGTTTACCCACATCGAGTCCCTGTCCCACGACCAGCTCAACAAGATCCCCGTGGGCAAGCTGGTGACCCGGGTCGCCAACGACACCAACGCCATCTCCATGGTCTTCACCAACGTGCTGGTGAACATGGCCCGGAACGCCTTCATCGTGCTGGGGGTGCTGGGGGCCATGCTACTGCTGAACTACGCGCTGACGCTGATGATCCTGTGCTTCGTCCCCTTCCTGGTGCTGTTCACCGTCATCTTCCGCAAGTTCACCCGGAAGGTCCACCGGGTGGTGAAGGACCGCACCACCGATCTGAACACCTTCCTGTCGGAAAACCTGTCCGGCATCAAGATCACCCAGATCTTCAACCAGGAGGAGCGGAAGCTGGGGGACTTCCTGTCCAAGAGCGACGCCCTGAAAAAGGCCAAGCAGAACCAGATCTTTGTGTTCGGCATCTTCCGCCCCATGGTGTATATGCTGTATGTGTCCTCCATCCTCTGCCTGTTCTACCTGGGGGGCAAGGGCTACATCCAGGACACCGTGTTCCTGGGCCAGGTGATGACCAGCGGCACCATCGTCTCCTTTTATATGTATATCTCCAAGTTCTTCAACCCCATCCAGACCCTGGCGGAGCAGTTCAATATGCTCCAGTCCGCCTTCGCCTCGGCGGAGAAGATCTTCTCCGTCTTTGACCTGGAGCCGGAGGTGGCGGACGCCCCCGACGCGGTGGAGCTGGACCACATCCGGGGGGAGATCGAGTTTGAGGACGTGTGGTTCGCCTACGAGCCGGGGGAATGGGTGCTCAAGGGCGTCTCCTTCCACGTGGACGCCCGGCAGACCGCCGCCTTCGTGGGGGCAACCGGGTCGGGCAAAACCACCATCCTGTCCCTTATCTGCCGGAACTACGACATTCAGAAGGGCCGCATTTTGATCGACGGCCAGGACATCCGCACCATCAAGCTCTCCTCCCTGCGGCGGCAGTTCGGCCAGATGCTCCAGGACGTGTTCCTGTTCTCCGGCACCATCCGCAGCAATATCGTCCTCCGGGAGGAGGGCTTCACCGACGAGGAGATCTGGTCCGCCTGCCAGTACGTCAACGCCGACGCCTTCATCGGACGGCTGGACAAGGGGCTGGACGAGGAGGTCCGGGAGCGGGGCGGGAACTTCTCCGCCGGACAGCGGCAGCTTTTGAGCTTTGTGCGCACCATCCTCCACAAGCCCGCCGTCATGATCCTGGACGAGGCCACCGCCAACATCGACACCGAGACGGAGCTGCTCATACAGGCATCCCTGGAGAAGCTGCGCTCCATCGGCACCATGCTCATCGTGGCCCACCGCCTGTCCACCATCCAGCACGCCGACCAGATCATCGTGCTGTCCCACGGCGAGATCGTGGAACGGGGCAGCCACCAGGAGCTGCTGGCGAAAAAGGGGCGGTACTACCAGCTCTACACCCTGCAATTCAACAAGGAGAAGCTGCTGGGGGCGTAACGCCCCCGGCGGTTTTTTTGAGGGAAAGCCTTCCCACCACAGGGGGGAAGGCATTTTCTTCTTGACAACCGCCCCTTCCCATGCTACTATATTTTTAACAGTAGTAAAAAATATAGTAGAGAAAGGAGCACCCCATGAAAAAGGATTACATGACCCGGCTGGAGCGGGCCGTCCGGTGGCGGCTCCAGCCCCAGGAGGCGGAGGACGTCATCGCGGACTACCGGGAGATCGTAGGCAACCCGCCCCGGAGCGAGGAGGAGCTGCACCGGGAGGTGGGCGACCCGGAGCAGGCGGTGAAGCTGCTGACATCGCCGCTCAACGCCTACCGGGTGTGGCTGTTGGTGTTTGGCCTCATGGCGGCCTGCATCCTCATCCCCGGGGCCAGCCCCCACGGCCCCTTTTGGTGGCTCTGGGACGCCTGTTTTGGCGGTCCCTACGGCGGAGGCTGGGGAATTTTCCACATATTCAGCCACTGGGGGCCCATCCTGGCCGGGATCGGGCTGGTGGTCTCTCTGGTGTGGTTCCGCCGCCAGGGGCGGAAGGCGGAGCGGTTCCCCAAGGCCGTCAAGCTATGGCTGGCGGTCCTCACCGTATGGCTGGCGGTGGTCTTTCTAATTGCCTTGCTGGCCCTGCGGGACCCCCAGGGCTTCTTGGCCATGTGGGGCGAGGTGCCCCTGACCTATTTCGGCATCCCCATCATGGGCGGCATGATGGTGCCCCTGTCCACACAAATCCTCACTGGCGTTTTACAGCATGGCGGCACGCTTGTGGCCATCCTGGGGGTGTATGCCCTGGTGCGGGCCAGGACGGAGGACCGACGCTGGACGGCGGTGTATATCCTGGCCCTGGGGACCATGCTGGTGTCCATGGAGTTCCTGGCACTGTTCACAGCTTTGGACCCCACCACCGACTTCCTCTCGGTAGGCTGGTATCTGCCTGGCCTGGGCTGGTGCGCCGCCTGCGCCGCCGTGGGCTATGTGGGGGCAGGTGCATCCCTATGCTGAAAAAGGATCTGGTGGAGCTGGCCCTCCTGCGCCTGCTCGCCAAGGACGACCAATACGGCTACGACCTGCTGAAAAAGCTCCACGCCGTGTTCCCCGACATACAGGAGAGCGCGATCTATGCCCAGCTCCGGGGCCTGTGCCGGGAGGGGTGCTTGGAGCAGTACCAGGGGGACACCTCGGCGGGCCCCGCCCGGAAATACTACCGCCTCACGGGCAGCGGCACGGCCCGGTACGCCGCGCTGCTGGAGCAGTGGCACGCCCTCCGGGACGCCCTGGAGGAGCTTTAGAAGCTGTACCAATAGCCTCAGCACCCAGCTTAACGGCCAGAATTGCCGCTGGCCGCGTTGAAAAATCTTGAAATACACAAAGTATTCCCGCGATTTTTCGCCTTGCCACCGGCAATTCTGACTCGCGAATCTGAATACTTCGGCTATTGGTACAGCTTCTCAAACACAATAGGCGCGCAAAACAGCCCCGCCGGGTCACGGCGGGGCTGTCCCATGTACGGCTTTACCAGTTGTCCTTCTCCTCGGCGTAGAGGGAGGGCAGGATGGCGGCCAGATGGCCGAACTCCTTCAAATTGTGGGCGAACAGGCCCATGGGGGCCTCCTTGGGCACCTGAACTCCGTCGGGCAGCAGCTTCACCACCTGGCCGTTCACCAGCCCGTAGCCGATCCAGAAGCGGCTGCGCAGCTCCACGCCCCCCTCGATCTCCCGGACCATGTGGGTCATGATGGCGGCCACCCCCTGGCCGGGGACAGGCCCGTGGCCGTTGGCGCACTGCATGGCGGCGCAGGCGGGAGTGCCCACCTTGTCCTCGTCATAGCCCAGCACGTGGGGGTACTGGAAGTTCAGCACCAGCTCGTCGGGGCCGGGGCCGATGTCCTCCAGCACGAAGTGGACGGTGCCCCAGTTCTTCTCCCGCATGGGGACGCCGGGGTCCTTGATCCGCTCCGGGTTCTGCTGGCGGGCGTAGAAATGGTCCTCCGGGTCCCAGATCCGGTAACGCATATCCTCCAGGCCGTGCCACGCGAACCACCAGTTGAACATCTCCGGGGTCACGCCGGGCATGGGGGTCAGGTTGGCCAGATAGCCCGTGCCGTTTTCCATGACGCACCAGCCCACCTCGCAGTCCAGATAGCCGGGGTTGAACAGGTCGTTGCGCCGCTCGATGGGCAGGGCCAGCTTGGGGTCGATGGGTCCGGCCTGCAAAACAGCCAGCTTCTCCGGCGGGATGGGGGTGATGGGCAGGTCGTAGTATTTGGCGTAGGACAAGGCCCGTTCCTCGGGCTTCAGCTGGGGTCTGGCGGGCATGGGGATTCCTCCTTCACAGATTCGGTGGCCCTATCATACCATATTGGCCCGGCTTTTGCATAGCGTTTTGGGAAAATTTCACAAAAATCTCTGCCTGGGACGGGGAAAATGTCAAATTTTTCCCAAAATTCCCGTGAAAATAAAAACACTTGACTACCCGGCCTTCTTTCTATAAAATGTGGGGGAACTCAAATGAAAGCAGGAGGTAGTCCGTTATGAATGCCAAGGTATATTTCACCCGCCAGCTCACCCCGGAGGCCCTGCTCCGGCTGTACGCCGCCCTGGGCGTGAAGCTGGAGGGCAAGGTGGCGGTGAAGCTCCACTCCGGCGAGCCGGGGAACCAGAACTTCATCCGCCCCGACCTGATGAAGCCCATGATCCAGGCGGTGGACGGCACCATCGTGGAGTGCAACACCGCCTACGACGGGGGCCGGAACACCACCGCCGCCCACTGGGAGACCATGAAGCAGCACGGCTGGTCGGACGCCGCCCCGGTGGACATCCTGGACGGGGACGGGGACATGGAGCTGGCCATCCCGGCCGGCAAGGTGATCCAGAAGAACTATGTGGGCGCGAACCTGAAGAACTACAACTCCCTGCTGGTGCTGTCCCACTTCAAGGGCCACCCCATGGGCGGCTTCGGCGGCGCGCTGAAGAACATCTCCATCGGCATCGCCTCCTCCCGGGGCAAGCAGTATATCCACGGGGCCGGGGACATGGACAAGTTCTGGGACGCGGAGCACGACTCCTTCCTGGAGGCCATGGCGGACGCGGCCTGGTCCGTCCATGACCATTTCAAGGGGAAGGCCGCCTATCTGAACATCATGAAGAATATGTCGGTGGACTGCGACTGCTGCGCCGTGGCCGCGGACCCCAAGATCGGGGACATCGGCATCCTGGCCTCCCTGGACCCGGTGGCCCTGGATCAGGCCTGCCTGGATCTGGTGTACGCCTCCGACGATCCCGGCAAGGCGGATCTCATTGAGCGGATTGAGTCCCTCCACGGCGTCCATACCGTGGAAGCCGCCGCGGATCTGGGCATCGGCACGCGGGAGTATGAGCTGATCACCCTGGACTGATTTACGTCTGACCCACAGGACAAAGAGCGGCCCCCGGCATCTGCCGGGGGCCATTTTTTTAATTCATGGCGGCAGATCCGTACTTTTGCCCAGACAAAAACTTGTCCCTGCGTTCAGAAGCCGCCCCCTTGACAGAAATGCCTGGTTTGTTATACTGTTAACTGAATGGATTCCAACTGGGAGGGACGTGGAGATATGGCAAAGGAAAAGGCGGTGCGGCTGCTGGATGTGGCCCGCCGGGCGGGAGTGGGCGTGGGAACGGCCTCACGGGTACTGAACAACGAATCCAGCGTGAGCGAGGAACGGCGGCGCAGGGTGCTGAAAGCCATTGAGGAGCTGGATTACCGCCCCAACGCCATCGCCCGGAGCTTGAAGGTAAGCCGTACCAAGACGCTGGGCGTCATCATCCCCGATGTCTCCAACGAGTTTTACTCCGAGATTGTCCGGGGGGCGGAGGACGCCGCCCGGGGAGAACACTATAACATCCTCCTGTGCAGTACCGACGGCCGGTCGGAAAAAGAGGGGCACGCGGTGGCAATGCTCAGTGAAAAGCTGGTGGACGGTATCATTATGCTGTCCTATGATCTCAGCGGGGAGCTTCTGAGCAGTCTCCACGAGGCCGACATTCCCGTGGCCCTCATCTCCACCCTGCTGGAGGAGGACGCCTTCATCACCGTAAACATCTCCAACCTTGAGGCGTCCCAGCAGGCCGTGGAGTATCTGCTGGGGTTGGGACACCGGCGGATAGCCATGATTGCCGGTCCCGAGCATGACCGGGACGGCGGCGAAAACCGCCTGTCCGGCTACCGGGCGGCACTGGAGGGAAGCGGAATCGGCTATGATCCCCTGCTGGTGGAGCGCAGCGGGGGTTATACCTATGAGATGGGCTGCCGCTGTATGCGCCGGCTGCTGGAGCGGGATACGGGGCTGACCGCCGTATTCGCCGCCTCCGACCACTTGGCTATGGGCTGCATTCGAGCTCTGTGGGACCAGGGGCTGCGGGTGCCGGAGGACGTGTCCGTCATGGGCTTTGACAACCTGTCCATCACCAACTACGCCGTCCCCCCTGTGACCACGGTGGATCAGCCGCGGTATGAGATGGGCCGACTGTCGGCAGAGAAGATCTGCCAGATTCTGGGCGGTCAGACAGTGGAGGAGCGGCATTTTGTGCTGGCCCATAGCATCGTACACCGCAGCTCCACAGCTGCCCCCCCAGCACAGTAAGACGAACTGGCTGGGGGGTATTCGTCATTTTATCCGAAATTTCTCAGAAATAATTGGCAAAACTCACCATTGACACAAAAGGGCTTTCCCTGTAATATAAAGCTATCAGGAAATAGAATCGATTCCAAATCCAGAGCAACCCGACCTATTGGCAGAGCCAAGAGCGGGAGATATTTTTTTCGGAAAAATGGAATCGATTCCAAATCGGCTGTGCCCTTTTTCGGGCCGGTGTTGAGACAAGAGGGGATACGCATGGACACAGAAGCAATACGGACAGTTTGGGATAGCCGGGAGGCTGTCTCCCTTCGGGCTGGGCAGTACGAGGCCCTGGTGGTGCCTTCCCTGGGTGCCAATGTGCTTCAACTGCTGTACCATGACCGGGAACAAGGCAGGACGCTGGACATTTTACGCACACCGGATCAAGCCCAGACCCTGCTGAACGACCCCTATGCCTACGGCATTCCGGTGCTGTTTCCCGCCAACCGCATCGCGGGGGGGTGCTTCACCCATGACGGCATCACCTACCGCTTCCCCCAAAACTACCCCAATGGAGTACATATTCACGGGGTGCTTCACGGCTACAACTGGCCGCTGGCGGAGGTTCGCAGCAGCCCGAACGAGGCGGCGGCGGTGCTGGAGGCTTCCACCGACGATCCCCGTCTCCGGGAGAGCTTCCCCATTGACCTGACCATCCGTCTGGAGTGTATTTTGAGCCGGGATGGACTGTTTCAGCGGTTTATCCTGGACAACCGCAGTCCGGTCACCATGCCCTTTGGCGTGGCCTACCACACCGCCTTCCGGGTGCCCTTCACCCGGGGAGGCTCCGCCGGGGACGTGCGGCTGTGCCTCCCGCTGGCGGGACTTTGCGTGGACGACCCCAGGGACCGCCTGCCCTCGGGAGAGACGGCTCCGCTGTCGAATTACGAACGCACCTTCGCCTCTCCGGAGGGCGGCGATCCGCTAAAGCACCCCCTGGACAGCCTGTACCGGGCCGGACCGGGTGGGGAGGCCGTACTGCGGGACATTCAGACGGGCCGGGAGGTGGTGTATACCGCCGACCCCAGCGACAAATACTGGATCATCTGGAATGGCCGGGAGCAGAAGGATTTTGTGGCGGTGGAGCCGCAGACCTGGCTGTCTAACGGAATTCACCTGCCGGATCCGGCTTCCCACGGGGTGCTGTACCTGCCCCCCAACAGCCGGTGGCAGTGCGAAAACAGAATTTACGTGCGGTAGCGGAGGGGAGGAGCCGTATGGGCGGAGCAATTTTGGAAATGCGGGGGATTGCCAAGGCATTTTCCTCCGTTTACGCACTGAAGAACGTGGACTTTACCCTGGAACAGGGCAGGGTTATGGCACTGGTGGGCGAAAATGGCGCGGGAAAATCCACCCTGATGCGGATTCTCACCGGGATCTACGACTATGACCAAGGGGAGATTTGCTATCACGGGAAGCCCATCCGCTTCCAGAACGCCATGGAATCCCGGGAAGCAGGCATCGCCATCATCCACCAGGAATTTAACCTTTTTCCCAACCTGACGGCGGCGGAAAACATCTTTCTGGCGGACAAAAGCGTCCAACGCCGCGGTCTGGTGGATTGGGCCGCCCTAAACCGCAGGGCCCAGGAGCTGGTGGACTCAATCGGCGGCACCTTCTCCGTACTGGAGCCGGTGCAGAACCTGACCGTTCAGAATCAGCAGGTGGTGGAGATTGTCAAGGCCCTGGCCGCCAACGCGGAGATCCTCGTCATGGACGAGCCCACCTCCGCCCTTCCGGAGAGCGAGGTGCAGCACCTGTTTACCACCATCCGGGGGCTGAAGGAACGGGGGACGGCCATCGTCTACGTCTCCCATCGGCTCAACGAGATCTTTGAGATCTGCGATGACATCACCGTCCTCCGGGACGGGGTGACAGCCTTCCGCTCCCAGGTGGACGCCACCACCCCGGAGGAGATCGTGGCCCAGATGATCGGCCGGGAAATCCGGGATCTCTATCCCAAGGAGGAGGCCGCCATTGGCGGCGAGGTGTTTCGGGTGGAGGGACTGTCCGATGGAAACACGGTGAAGGATCTGTCCTTTTCCGTCCGCCGGGGGGAGATTCTGGGGCTCTACGGGCTGGTGGGTTCCGGGGCGACGGAGTGCCCCGAAACGCTGTTCGGCCTGGTCAAGCCCGCCGCCGGACACTTCTATATGAAGGGCCAGGAGATCCGTCTGGACAGCCCGGCGGCGGCAGTGGGTCACAACATCGCATACGTTCCGCCGGACCGTCACCGGCAGGGGATTATCCGACAGCTCTCCATCCGCTTTAACCTGACCCTGTCGGTGATCCGCCGGCTGTGCCGGGGCGGCTTCATTCAGCGGGATCGGGAGCGCGCCCTGACAGCGGAGCATATGGAAAAGCTGCGGGTGAAGTGCGCCGGGGAGGAGCAAAAGGTGACCTACCTCTCCGGTGGCAACCAGCAGAAGGTGGTCATCGCCAAGTGGCTGGCGGCCGAGCCGGAGCTGTTGATCCTCAACGACCCCACCCGGGGGGTGGACGTGGGGGCCAAGGCGGAGATTTACGCACTGATCAGCAGCTTGGCCTGCGCGGGGCTGGCCATTGTCATCACCTCCTCCGAAATCGGGGAAATTTTGGGGATGTCCGACCGGATTCTGGTGCTGAACAACGGACGGGTGAGCCGGGAATTTGCCCGGGGCGAGGCGGATCAGCGTGCCCTGCTGTCCGCGGCTCTGGTGGACGGGGACGCCCCGCAGGGAGGTGGAGCAGATGAGACTTGACCGAAGGGATTCGCTTCTGCACAGTGCGCTGGGCCGGAAGGAGATGCCCATCATCCTGTTCACCGTGCTGGTGTACGCCGGCTTTTCGGTGATGGCACCGAACTTCAACACCCTGAACAACGCGGCAGTGATTGCCCAGCAGATCACCATCAACGGCATCGTGGCCCTGGGCATGACCATTGTGATCATGATCGGCGGCATGGATCTGTCGGTGGGCAGTCTGCTCTCCCTGTGCGGGGTGCTGGCGGGGATGATGGACAACGCCGGACTGCCCGTACCTGTGACAGTGGTACTCACCCTGCTGGCCGGCACGGCTCTGGGGGCGGTAAACGGCCTGCTCATCGTCAAGCTGCACATACCCGACATCATTGTGACCCTGGCTACCATGAATATCTTCCGGGGGATTGCGGTGATGATCACCCGCTCCCAGTGGATCACCGACTTCTCCAGCGGCTTCCTGCGCATCGGCTCGGGAAAAGGCGGCTTTTTCTCCGTTCCCATCCTGCTGTACGTGCTGCTGGCGGTGGTGTTCGCGGCGGGGCTGAAATGGCTTCCTTTCGGCCGCCTGCTCTATGCCGTGGGCGGCAACCGGGAGGCTGCGTCCCTCATGGGTCTGGACGTGGCCCGGGTGAAGGTAAAGGTTTATATGATCGACGGTTTTCTTCTGGGGCTGGCGGGGCTGCTGTTCGCCTCCATGTTCGGAAGTATCCAGGCCGCCACCGCCGCCACCAGTATGCAGTTCCAGACCATGGGATCGGCCCTCATCGGTGGGGCCAACATCTTCGGAGGAGGCGGCTCGGTGCTGGGCACCGTGTTTGGCACCATTCTGCTGGGCATGATTAAAAACGGGCTGGTGCAGATTCACGCCTCGGAATACTGGCTGGATTTCATTACCGGAACCGTTATTCTGCTGGCGTTGATGGTAAACCTCATCCAGATCCACCGGAAAAAAGGGGGCGTTTAGCATGGAACAGGCACAGACGGCGGGCACACGGATGCGGGCGGCCCTCCGGGGCCAGGGCCGGTATGTACTGCTGGCGGGCATTATCGCCGGGGAGTTTCTTCTTTTCGGCGTGGCTGCGCCCTATTTCCTGACGGTGGGGAACCTGTTTAACATTCTCCGCCAGGTGTCCGAAATCGGCATGATTTCCATCCCCCTGACCTTCCTCCTGCTGTCGGGGCACATGGATCTCTCGGTGGGCTCCATCGTGGGAGTGTGCGGCGTGAGCACCGGCATGATCCTTCGGGCGGGCGGCTCCATCCCCCTGGCCCTGCTGGCGGGAATCGCAGCGGGCACGGCGGTGGGCTTCCTCAACGGTCTGATCGTGGGCAAGCTGAAGATCCAGGCGGTAGTGGTCACCATCGGCACCCAGGTGCTGTTCCGGGGGCTGTGCTATATCCTCACCTCCGGCCGGGCGGTGAGCGGCTACCCCGCAGCCTTTTTCACTCTGGGCACCGGAGACGTGCTGGGTGTGCCTATCTCGGTGATCGTGCTGCTGGTGATGTACGCGGCGGCCTGGCTGGTGCTAGAGAAAAGCTGGTTTGGGCGGTATGTACTGGCCATCGGCAACAACCAGAACACCGCCCGGTATTCCGGTATCCGGGTGGACCGGATGAAAATCGCACTCTTTACCCTCTGCGGCGCGCTTACCGCAGTGGCCTCCACTTTTCTCATCTCCCGCCTGTCCAGTGCCGAGGCCACCCTGGGCAGCGGCTATGAGCTGGACATCATCACCGCAGCCCTTATCGGAGGCATCGACATCAACGGCGGCAGCGGCAAGCTTCAGGGCACCTTTCTGGGCATCCTGATCATCGGGATTCTGCGCAACGGACTGAACATGATGGGGCTGTCCGTGATCTACCAGTCCATCATCCTGGGGGCACTGCTGCTGGCTGCGGTGGCGGACCTTGGGGGAAAGCGTGCCAAGCCATAGGGTTTCGTCAGGCCGCTCAACCGGCGGACTGTTCGGAATAAAGACACAACAACAGACGGATAAAAGGAGGATCTGAAATGAAAAAGCTGATTGCAATGATGTTGAGCCTCTGCCTGCTGTGCGGCCTTGTGGCCTGCAAGCCGGGCGGGGAAAAACCCAGCGACCCCCCCGGCGGAAACACCGGCGCGGGAACGGAAACCCAGAAAACATTTTTCCTCAGCCCCAAGATGGTGGGTGCCGCCTACTGGGAGGCAGCCAAAAGCGGTGCCATGCAGGCCGGCGAGGATCTGGGGGTAGAGGTGATCTGGAACGGCACCTCGGAGGTCGATGTGGCCAAGCAGATCAACATGATCACCGATATGCTTACCCGCAAGGTGGACGGCCTGGGCGTGGCCCCCAACGACGCCACCAGCGTCACCAACGTGTTCAACCAGGCCAAGGGCGCGGGCGTTCCCGTCGTCACCTTCGACTCCGACTCGGAGAATGCGGAGCGGGCCTACTGCATCCTGCCCGACACCGACGAAGCCATCGGCGAGGCTTTTCTGGCCGCGCTCATCAACCAGATGCCGGAGCCCAAGGGCAAGGTGGCTGTGATGATCGCCTCCCCCAGCGCGGCCAACATCATCGCCTGGAGGGATTCCGCCCTGGCAAAGATCGAAAAGGACTACCCCGACATCGAGATCGTGGGCGTGTATCCCTCCAATGATGACCAGCAGAAAGCCTATGAGAATGCCAAGAGCTTCATCCAGGCCAACCCGGATCTGTCCGGCATCCTGTGTCTGGCCGGGGCGGAAACCCCTGCGGCCTGCAAGGCGGTGAAGGAGGCTATCGACGCCGGCCAGCTCCAGCCGGGACAGGTGAAGGTGGGCGGCATGGGCATCCCCTCCCTGGTGCGGGAATACATCAAAGACGGCACCATGTCGGAGAGCGTCATGTGGAACCCAATGAGCATGGGCTACCTGGCTGTGTGGACACTGGATCAGCTCACCCAGGGCAATGAGATCAAGGACGGCATGGAGGTTCCCGGCGTCGGGACAATCAAGGTGGAGGGCGACCGGATCTACTGCGGTACCTTCCAGTTCACGGCGGACGACGTGGATAACTACCAGTTCTAACGAAGCGGCGCACGCCGCAGGGGCCGGCTGAGGCATCGCGTCAGCCGGCCCCTCAAAAACAGGAGGAGATCAGCGTGGAAACAATCATGGATAAATTCCGTCTGGACGGAAAAAAGGGCTTTGTCACCGGGGCAGCCCAGGGCATCGGCAGGGCCATCGCGGAAGCGTTCGTTCAGGCGGGGGCAGAGCTGGCCATCATCGACGTGAACGCGGACAAGGCCAGGGCGGCAGCGGCGGAGCTTTCCGCCCGGTATGAACGGCATATCACAGCCTGGGGCTGCGACGTGTCCGACCCGGAACAGGTGGACGCCACCGTGAAGGCGGTGGCGTCGGAGTACGGCACCATCGATTTCGCGATAAACAACGTGGGCATTGTGAATTTCTTCCCAGTGGAGTCGGTAAAGCCGGAGGATTGGAAGCGGGTCATTGACGTGAACCTGTTTGGCACCTTCCTGTGCGCCCAGGCGGCGGCAAAGGTGATGATCGCCCAGAAGCGGCCGGGCAGCATCGTCAATATGGCCTCCATGTCAGCCCGGATCATCAATACGCCCCAAACTACCTCCAGCTACTGCACCAGTAAGGCCGCGGTAGTCCATCTGACCCGCTCCCTGGCGGTGGAGCTGGCGAAGTATAACATCCGGGTAAACTGCGTCAGCCCTGGCTATGTGGCCACAGAGGTGGTCACCGACTGGACAGACGAGGTACAGGGCTGGATCGACCGGACGCCCCAAAAGCGGATGGGCTCCCCGGAGGACATCGCAGGAGCCTACCTCTACCTGGCCAGCGACGCATCGGGATACGCCACCGGCACGGAGCTGCTTATCGACGGGGGCTATACATCAATTTAAACCCCGGACACAAAAGGGGCATGGCCGTTTTGCGGCCATGCCCCTTTATTCTGCTTCCTGCCGGCGGCACGTCTCGCTCCGCGCCGCCTTAACGCACACCGCCGGACCTACGCTCCACCGCCTGCTCCCGACCGTTGTGCTTCTTTTCGGCTGTCCTATTCTTCAACCTCCGCAATGGTGCCGCCGCCCAGCACCGCGCCGCCCCCATCATACACCACCGCCGCCTGTCCCGGCGTCACGGCCCGCTGGGGCTGGGCAAACTCCAGCCGCACCCGATCCCCCTCCGGAACCACCCGGACGGGCTGCTCCCGCTGGCGGTAACGGGTTTTCACCAGGGCGTCAAAGGGCTGCTCCGGCGGCTCCACCAGCCAGTTCCAGTCCCTCGCGGCGCAGCCGGTGGAGTACAGCGACTCCTCCGGCCCCACGGTGACGGTGTTGTCCTCCATGCACTTGGCGCACACGTAGATCCGCCCCGGGGACGACACCCCCACCCCCCGCCGCTGGCCGATGGTAAGCCCCGCCGCCCCCCGGTGGCGGCCCACCACCCGGCCCTCCAGGTCCACAATATCCCCGGCGGGGAAGCTCTGCCCGGTGTACCGCTCCAAAAAGGCCAGGTAGTCCCCATCGGGGATGAAGCAGATGTCCTGGCTGTCCCGCTTCTGGGCGTTGGCCAGACCCGCCCGCTCCGCCATCTCCCGGGCCTGGGCCTTGGTCAGCCCCCCCAGGGGGAACAGGGTGCGGCCCAGCAGCTCCCTGGGGATGGGGTAGAGCACGTAGCTCTGATCCCGGCCCAGGTCGGCGGCCTTGCAGAGCCTCCAGCCCCCCGCTCCGTCCTCTAAAATCTGGGCGTAGTGCCCGGTGGCCAGGTAGTCGCACCCCAGCTCCCGGGCCTTCCGGTGGAGCAGGCCGAACTTCAAAAAGCGGTTGCAGTCCACGCAGGGGTTGGGGGTCTCCCCCCGGCGGTAGCCCTCCACAAAGCGGCCGATCACCCGCTCCTCAAACTCCCGGCACAGGGGAAGCACGTGGTGGGGGATGCCCATCCGCTCCGCCGCCGCCCGGGCGTCCTCCAGCGTCTCGGCCGGCGTGCCGTACAGCTCCATGGTGGCCCCCACGCAGTCATAGCCCTGCTCCCGCAGGAGATATACCGCCGCGCTGGAATCCACCCCGCCGCTCATGGCAACCAGCACCCGCCGTCCCGTTCCCTTCATCGTACCGCCCCCTTATCGTTGATTGGGCCATTATAGGGCCTGGAACGCCTCCTGTCAAGAGACGGCCTTGGCGTCCCTTTTCGGATTGGTGCGGCCAAAAGCCGCTTCGTCAAGCCGCGGGTCAAAATTTCCAAAGGGAGCAGTCCCCAGTTGACGAAGGCTGTCCGGCAAACAAGTTTTATGGTTCTATTTTTTATACTTCCCAAAGGCTTTTTCCTTGTCTAAATGTACATCTCTGAAAAATACAATGAACCATATGATAAACGCGATAACCGCTATATACGGCGAGATATAATAGGCTAAAACAGCACCTATTCCCTGGATGGCTGCCCAAACCAAGAATCTATTTCTTTGGTCCTTGCTTAATTTTTCCTTATCATACAATGCTCTTTTTTCCTTTGGCATTGTGTTAAAGCCGCTTATCAGCATGGCTGACTTCTCTTTGAAAATTGTAAAAATGAAAGTGAGCAGCAAAAAAAGGAAACACGCTCCGCCGCACACGATAAAACCCGCATTCATCAAGATAGCTCCTTTCATAAACCCCGGTTTGCCGAAGTGATATCCCGGCAGCACTTTCCCGAACCGGGACGCCCCGGCTTGACCCCCGCCCGCCGCCGTGCTATCATTAGCCCATCCAAACAACAGGAGGTGCCCGCCATGGCGGAACGGCCCGTATTTTTCCTCAGCCGGGGACGCGTCACCAGCAAGACCTATTCCTTTGAGTGGTTTCCCGGCTTCTCCGCGTCCCAGAAGCGGAAGTCCATCGACAGCCTGCACCGCGCCGTCCTCCAGGCCAGCCCGGAGGCCCATCCCCTGGAGGTCAGCACCAAGGGCGGCGAACCCCTGGGCGTCAGGCTCAGTGCCTTTCAGCTCCGGCTGGACGGCCGCACCCTGGAAAACATTTTCCAAAGCTCCAAGGTGTTCCAGGACGGCGGGCCTTACCCGGATCTGCTGGACGTGCCCCCCAGGGACGCCAAGCGGGACCCCCGCCTGCGCGCCTCCGGCCCCTTGACCGCCTTCCGCTTCCAGGGCGCGGACTTCCCCCTGGAGCCCAAGACGGCCTTTTACGACTACATTTACCTCGCCGCCGCCAGCCAGTCCCTGACGGCGGAGGAGCTGGGCGGGCTTCTGGCCTACGACTGCTTCACCGACATTGAGTTCAACCCGGCCCGGAGCCTCAACACCCAGGCCCGCACCGCCGCCCTGCTCCGCCTGCTGCTGGAGGAGTTCGGGCGGGTGCCCCAGCTTTCCCGGGAGGAATTTCTCCAGTACCACCGGGAGCGCGTGGCCCCGCCGGAGGGCGGGTAGGGCGGCCCCTCATCCCAGCCCGGACAGGAACCTTCTGATCTCCCGGTTTACCGTCTCCGGCGCATCGGTGTTGGCGTTATGCCCCGCCCCCGGCACCCATACCAGCGGCAGGCCGTCCTGACGGTTCCACTCCCGGTTGTAGCGTTTGGCGGAGCCTGCCCCGTCCCTCTCCCCGCAGATCAAAAGGGCGGGACAGCGGATGTCATAGGCCCGGTCCGCCTCCACCGACTGGGCCACGATCCGGTACCCAAGATCCGCCAGGGCGCAGTACTCCCGCTTGCCGTAGGATTCCATAAAGCACTTCATCAAGGCCCGGCCGTACTCCGAGACGGCGGTGCCCCTGACCCCCACCCGCACCAGCAGCTTCCAGGGGAAGGCCAAGTACATCCACTCCGTATGCTTCAGCAGGTACAGCTCCGCTCCTGTATAGTATTTCCGCTTCAGGGAGCAGGAGTCGATGGACACGAAGCCGGACGCCGTGCCGGGGTACCGCTCCAGATACACCTGGGACAGGTAGCCCCCCATGGACTGTCCGATCAGCACCGGGCGTTCCGCCCCCTCCCGCTCCAAAATGGCATGGAGCCAGTCCGCCATGTCCTCCATGGAGAAGGTGAGGGCAAAGGGCCGGGAGGCCCCGTGGGCGGGGGCGTCCCACACCACACAGTTGAAGTCCGGTTCAAATTCCTCCACCTGCTTGTCGAACAGGCGGTGGTCGGCGGTAAGCCCCGGCAGGAACACCAGCCAGAGCGCGCCCGTCCCCGGCCCGCCCGTCCAGTAGTGGATATCCCCCGAATGGGTGGAAAAAACCTGCTCTGTCATTGTCTGCCCCTCCTTTTGGGTAAGGCCCCGCCTGCGAAGCAGGCGGGGCCTCAGCGTGTCGAAAAAGTCTTTTCGCCCCGCTGAGTGCGACTTTTTTGAACAAAGAACGTTCAAAAAAGTCGTTGATTGGACGTGAAAGACACCCTTCCTGGGTTTCTTTCACACTATCTTCTTTCCCGCTGCCGGAAGGAATGCGTCTTTTTCGGCAGTCTCCGGTCCCGCCTGCAATGCAGGCGGGGCCTCCTGTCGTCACAACGCCCGCAGCATCCCGGGGCCCTTTTTCATCAGCACCAGCCCGCACGCCGCCGTAAACGCCGCCAGCAGGGCCAGCGGCAGGGCCATGGCCAGCACCGGGCTCGCCATGCTCCCCAGCCAGTACAGCAGGGCGCACAGCCCCAACGCCGCCATGGGCACGAACATACCCAGCACCACCGCCAGGGACTGCTTCACCACCACCGTCTCGTTCACCGCGTCCAGCTTGGGGAAGGCCAGCCCGATGAACATACCAAAGACCGCGTGGGCGGCGCAGAACAGCAGGGCCGCCAGCAGCAGCACCGCCCCCTCCAGGGGGGACAGCTCCAGGGCGATGGTCAGGCACACCCCGGCGATGACGGTACAGGGCGCGCTGAACATCAGCTCGAAGCCGGTTTTCAGGCCCAGCAGGGCCCGCTCGCCCACCGGGGCCTCCCGGAGCACCCACAGGTACTTCCCCTCCAGGCTGACGGAGGGGGCGGCGATGACCACCATGGACAGGCAGAAGCCCATCATCAGCGCGGCCAGGGGCATCACAGGCATCCCGCCCCCCATCATGGCCAGCATCTTCCCCAGATCGTCCCGCAGGATCAGGGCCGCCACGCCCATGCCCACCAGCATGATCAGGCCCATGCAGGAGTTCCAGAAGTACATGGGTATGCCGAACAGCCGCCGCAGCTCCATGCCCAGCAGGGCCTTCTTCTGCCCGGAGGCGGACTGGGCGGACAGCTTGTAGTCGTTCCGGGCGGAGCGGGCGGCGAAGGCGGTGACCGCCTTGCGGTACACCCGGCCCAGGCCCAGCACCATCAGGGCGAAGGGCACCGCGCAGCACAGGACGAACAGCACCAGGGCCGTCCAGTCCCCCAAAATCCCGTCCGCCATCCACAGCATGGGGGCCGCCCAGGACAGGGACTCCTTCACCCCGGCGGCGTTGGCGGCAAGACCCTCGATCATGCCGTTGAGGTTGAACGCGAACCACAGCACCGCCGCCAGATACAGGGCCATCACGATGTTCTGCCCGATCACGCCCCCCTTGGCCAGCTTGGCGGACACAAAGGCCACCAGGGCCCCCATCAGCACGGACAGGGCCGTGTCCAGCAACGGCAGGGCCAGCACCGCCAGCAGAAGCCGCACCCAGAACAGCGGGCTATGCCCCGCCCCGCTCTGGGTCATGACGGCGCACACCACCCCGGCGGGGACCAGGATGAAGAAGGAGAATACCAGGTTTTCCAGGTAGATGGCCGTCACCCGGCTGGCCATCAGCGCGGTGGTGGACACGGGCATGGACAGCAGCAGGTCGTTGTCCTTCCCGCCGAACACCACGCCCTTGGCGGCGAAGGCGGTGAACAGCATCCCGCCCACCAGCGCGCCCATCCCCATAAAGACGAACACCAGCACCTCCATCTGGAGGGGGGCCAGCACCTGCATCAGCATGGAGCTGTAAAGTCCGGACATATACAGGCCCAGCCCGGCAATGAGCAGGACCACCCCCACCCCGGTGGCCGCCTTCTTCCGGTTCTTCCGGCCCATATTGGAGGAGGACAGCAGCATGGACTTGACGCTGACCTTCAGCAAGGCGAAGAACTTTTTCATTTCTCCCCCTCCAGCTCCAAAAACACGTCCTCCAGGGAGGAATCGCCCACCAGCTCCCCGGTGGGCCCGGCCTTCACCAGCCGCCCGTCCTTGATGATGGCGATCTGATGGCACAGCTTCTCCGCCACCTCCAGCACGTGGGTGGAGAAGAACACCGCCGAGCCGCCCCGGCACAGGTCGGCTAGGTACCCCTTCATGAGATGGGAGGCGGCGGGGTCCAGCCCCACGAAGGGCTCGTCCAGGATCAGCAGGCGGGGCCGGCGGATGAACGCCGAGATCAGGGCCAGCTTCTGCCGCATCCCGTGGGAGTAGCTGCCAATGGGGGAGCCTAAATTCCCCGTCAGCTCAAAGGCGTCGCCGTACTTGCCGATGTCGGCGGTGCGCTGGTCCGCCGGAAGGTCGTACAGGTCCGCGATGAAGTTCAGGTAGTCGATGCCCTTCATGAACTCGTACAGGTCCGGGTTGTCGGGGAGGAAGGCGGTGACCCGCTTGGCCCCCACCGGATCCTTTTTCACGTCGTGGCCGTCGATGGTGATGGTGCCCTCGGTGAAGTCCATCACCCCCGCCACCGCCCGGAGGGTGGTGGTCTTGCCCGCCCCGTTGTGGCCGATGAAGCCGTAGATCTCGCCGGGCCGGACATGGAGGCTCAGGTCGTCCACCGCCTTCTTGCCGCCGGGGTAGGTCTTGGAATAGTGTTCGATGCGAAGCATAATATTCTCTCCTTTACAACGCAGATGGCTCTGTTTTCAAAGGTTCCACCGGGTCAAAGGTTCATGAAGAACGTAAATCCGATGATAGCCGCCGCCACGGCCAGGGTGATGAAGCCCGCCGGATGCTTTTCCTGCTCCTGGCTGGAGGCGAAGCCCGCCCCGATCAGCCCCACCGCCGGGGGGATCAGCAGGCCGAACAGCTTGGGCATGATGGTGCCGGGGCCGCCGTCCATGCCGATCTGCATGATCAGCTGGTCCGGCAGGAGGAACCAGCCCGCCGCCGCCCCGGCGATCAGCGGGAGCACCAGCAGGAAGGGCCAGTAACGCTTTTTCTCCATCTGGCTCACCCCCGGTACTTCACCGCCGTGCCGTACACGGTGATCTCCGCCGCCCCCTGCATGATGGACGCCGAGGCGTAGCGGATGTTCAGCACCGCGTCCGCCCCCAGGGCCTCCGCCTCGTCCACCATCCGCTTGGTGGCCAGCTGCCGGGCCTCGGTGAGCATGGCGGTGTACTGCTCGATCTCGCCGCCCACGAAGGTTTTCATCCCCGCCATGAAGTCCTTGCCGAAGCTCTTGCACTGCACCACCGAGCCCTTCACGATGCCCAGGGCCTCCAACTCCCGGCTGGGGCCTGGGATATAGTCAATACTGAGAAGCAGCATCTTCTTCCCCTCCCTTGATCTGCTTGATGCGCTGGTACAACGCCGCCAGCACCCCGATGATGATCACCACCGGGACCGCCGCCAGCCCCACGATCACCCCGATGGGGGGCGCGTCCTCCGGCGAGACGGTGAAGCCCCACACGATCAGGGCGATAAACGCCGCCATCATGGCCAGCACCACCACCGCCGCCCCCACGGGGCTGACGTACCGGGTGAGCTTATCCTGTTTTCCCACGTTCATGAATTTCGTCCCCTCCTGTTCCTGCCGCTCCATGCTTTCCAGCACCCCATCGGCGTCCAGCCCGTCCAGCTGGCGGCCGCTGTCCCGGATCTGGGCGCATACGCCCTGGGCCGCCGCCAGATTGGCCTGCCTGCGCTGGAGCTGGATGATGTGCCGCCCCATGGCGTCCTCCAGGGTCAGCGACCCGGACTTCAAAAGGCGGATCTCCTCAATGGGCACGTCCAGCATCCGCAGCAGCTTGATTTTTTTCAGCCACGCCACGTCGGCGTCGCTGTAGTCCCGGTAGCCGTTCTCATTGTTGCGCCCGGGGGTGAGCAGCCCCTCCTTTTCATAGAAGCGGATATTGCCCTTGGTGATGCCCACCAGCTGCTCCACCTGGTTGATTTTCATTGCCTTCCCTCCCTCGATGAGGCCATGGTACACCTTCCACAGGGTGGAAGGTCAAGAGGTTTTTTCAAATTTTCCCTACCTTACACCCGCTGGAACCTGGGGGCCGCCCTGAAACCGCTTTGAAGATTGGGTTCTCACGCCGCCCGGGCATGGAACTCAGGAAGGGGTCCCCGCAAAGCCGTCCTTTGGCTTTGCGGGGAGCAGCGGCCCGGACAGGTCCAGCCCGCCGTAGGCCGTCAGTGCCTCCCCCTCCACCAGCAGCCGCACCTGCTCCACCTTGTCCAGGCTGCACAGCGTCTCCACGATGGAGGTGATCAAAAGCTCCTGCTCCTCCGCCTGCTCCGGCGGCGCGGCCAGCAGCGCGCCCGACAGGTCGGCGTAGCACACCCCGTCGTCCACCCAGGCCGCCCGCACCGTCAGCTCCGGGGGCAGCAGGGCGGACAGGCCCTCGTCCCGGGGGCCTGAGATCAACGCCTCCAGCACCGCCCTGGCGGGGGTCTCCTCCTCGGTGAGCCGGAACACCCGCAGCTCATAGCCCAGGGTGTTCCCCCCCGCCCGCCGGAAGTAGAGGGCGGCGGTGACATCCACCGGCTCCTCCTCCGCGCCGGAGAAGATGGCGTCCCCCGCCCGGAGCAGCCGCCCCTCCCCGCCCCCGGCGGACAGGCGCACCCCGTCCACCGCCGGGAGCTGGCACAGGGTCAGGGCCACGCAGTAGTCCGCCAGCGTCCGGTCGATGCCCTCCAGCCCGCCGTACTCCGGGGACAGCTCCACCAGGGCCGTCCGGTTCTCCACCGACCACCGGGCCAGCCGGGTGCCCGCCGGGATGATCCGGGCCAGCCCGCTGTCCTGGGGCGGCCCCGCCAGCAGGGCCGCCAGCAGGGCGGGCACGCTGTCCTCCCCCCCGTAGGGGCAGGAGGACAACGCCGCGGCGACGGACTGGCTCTGCTCCTCCGCCGGGGCGGCGAACCACAGCAGCAGGCCGTCCTCCCCCCGCTCCTCCCGGGCAAGGCAGGCCGTGGCCAGGCCCAGCAGCAGCACTGCCGCCAGCACCGCCCCTATCCGTTTTTTCATGGCCTGTCCCCCTCCTTCAGGGCGGGAAACTCCGCCTCGAACCGCGCGCCCTTCCCCGCCGGGTTGGGCCCCGCCTTGATGTCCCCGCCGTGGAGGCGGGCGGTGTCCCGGGCGATGGACAGGCCCAGGCCCGTCCCCCCCGCCGCCCGGGAGCGGGCCTTGTCCACCCGGTAGAACCGGTCGAAGATCTTGGGCATATCCTCCGGGGGTATGCCCACCCCGGTGTCGCACACCACCAGGGACGCCTTGCCCCCCAGGTGCCGCACCGTCACGTCCACCCGGCCCCCGGCCTGATTGTACTTGATGGCGTTCTCCATCAGGTTGAAGGCCACCTGATAGAGATCGTCCTCCGTGGCCAGCAGGGCGCAGGCCGGCTCGATCCGGGTGTTCAGCGATACCCCCGTGGCCTGGGCCAGCGGCGTGAGCATATGGGCCACCTTCTCCACCACCGCCCCCAGCTCCACCGGCTCCCGCCGCCGCTCCGGGCCGCCGTCCAGCCGGGTGAGGGCCAGCAGGTGCTCGCTGATCCGGGTGAGGCGGTCGGCCTCCTCCCCGATGTCGGACACGAACTCCCGGACGGTGCCCATGTCCACGCTGTCGTTCTGCAAAATGGAGTCGGTGAGCAGGCGGATGGAGGCCAGGGGGGTTTTCAGCTCGTGGGAGGCGTCGGACACAAACCGCCGCCGGGCCTCCTCCGTGGTCTGGAGGCGGTCGGTGAGCTGGTTGAACTCGTCGGCCAGCTGGGCCATCTCGTCCCGGCCCCGGGAGTCCACCCGGTGGCTGTACTCCCCCTCCCGCACCCGGCGGATGGCGGACAGCAGCCGCCCGGTGTTCCGGGTCAACGCCTTGGAGAACAGCAGCACCAGCAGCATGGCCGCCACGCCGATCACCAGGGAGATATACCGCAGGTTGGACTGGATGGACAGCAGCACCTGGGCCTGCTCCGCGTCGTACTCATAGAGGTACACCGCCCCCAGGGTGGCCCCGTGGTACAGCACGGGCACCGCCGCCCGGCACCGGATGGCCCCCTCCCGGTACTCGCTGCGGGCCACGTCCCGCCCCCGCAGGGCGGCCACCACCTCCCCCATGAGGGCGTAATCCCCCAGCCGGTTGTCCAGGGTGGAGCTGTCGTACAGAATCCGCCCCGTCCCGTCCGCCACCAGCACCCGGGTGCCCTGGGCCTTTTCCAGCACCGCCATGGTCTGCTCCACCCCCTCCTGGGTGAGGGTTTCGGACACCGCCAGGGCGGAGCCGATCACCAGGGCCTGCTGCTTCAGGGTGCTCTCCTTGGAGGCGAACACCATATTCTCCACCATCAGAAGGGGGTATGTGTTCATCACAATGAGGATGGCCGCCACCACCAGCAGGTAGGTCAGGGCGTATTTGGCCTGGATGCTCCGGGAAAAGGGCACCTTCGCCTCCCGGGGCGGCTTGGCGGCTGTGGTCATGGTTCGCACCTTCTCTTCTCGGCGCAAGCTGCACTCACTCGCTTCCCCCTTCGGGGAAAGCTCGTCCGCTCCGCTGCGCCTCGTCTCCCCACGAAGCCAAAGGCCGGCTTCACGGGGGCCTCTTTGTTTATGGATTGTTCGCCAGGTAATAGCCCACGCCCCACTTGGTGAGGATGTGCTCCGGGCTGGCGGGGTCCGGCTCCAGCTTCTCCCGCAGGCGGCGTATGTGCACGTCCACCGTGCGGAACTCCCCGATGTACTCATAGCCCCACACCAGGTTCAGCAGGTTCTCCCGGCTGTAGACCCGGCCGGGGTTCTGCATCAGCAGCACCATCAGGTCGAACTCCTTGGCGGTGAGATCCACCCTCATGCCGTCCCGCCACGCCGCCCGCTCTGCCACGTCCAGGGTAATGCTGCCCTGGGTGAGGCGGTCGGCCTCCCGCTGCTGCTGGGCGGAGGAGGCGGCCCGGCGCAGCAGGGCCCGTATCCGGGCCTTCAGCTCCAGGATGTTGAAGGGCTTGGTGATGTAGTCGTCCGCCCCGCACTCGAAGCCGATGATCTTGTCCGCGTCCTCCCCCTTGGCGGTGAGCATGATCACGGGCACGTTGGAGAACTCCCGGATCTTCATGCAGGCCTGGAGCCCGTCGATCTTGGGCATCATAAGGTCCAGGATGATGAGGTCGAACTGGCCCGTCCGGGCCTTGTCCACCGCCTCCTCCCCGTCGGAGCCGGTCTCCACCTGATAGCCCTCGTTCTCCAGATTGAACTTGATGCCCTTCACCATCACCCGCTCGTCGTCAACCACTAAGATTTTCGGCATGATCCTGCCCTCCTGTTGTAATCTGGTCCAAAATCCCGGAGAGGATGCCCTCCCCGATGCCCTTCACCCGGATCAGCTCCTCCGGATAGCGGAAGGGGCCGTGCTCTGCCCGGTAGTCCAAAATGGCCTGGGCCCGGACCTCCCCGATTCCGGGGAGCGTCATCAGCTCCTCCAGCCCCGCGGTGTTCACGTCCACCGCGTCCGCCGGAAGGGACGCGGCGGGCGGCGGCGTCCGGGGCACCGGGTCCAGAGGGCTCATTGCTGTGCTTCGCAGGGCGAAGCACAGCACCATGGCGGCACAGGCCGCCATGCACACGGCCAGCGTCCGCCGTCCCACCGCCGTCAGCCTCATTCCGCCGCCCTCCCTCCAGGAACCTGTATTCCCCGGTTGCGCCGGGGCACACTTTCTGATATAATGGCGTTGTCCCGGCCCGCGGACAGGCCGCCCAAACGCGTATCAACCTATTATAGCATAGTTGCAAGCCGCTAAGCGGCTTGCGTGCCGCATTTTGCGGCACAAAACCGGCACAGCCGGTTTTCACTATCCTGTAATACCGGCAACGGGCATTTTGCTGTGCAAAATGCCGCCCGCTCTGCGGGCCGCCGTGTGTAACACGGCACTTGTCGATATTATAGCACAGATGACGGGAGATTCCTATGAAAAAATATCGTTTTCTTTCGCTGCTTCTGGCCGTCCTGATGGCCCTTTCCCTCACCGCCCCCGCCGCCGCCCTGGAGGACCCCCGGCCCCACGCCAAGGCCGCCATCGTGGTGTACGGCGACACCGGAGAGGTGCTGTACGATTTCAATGCCCGCCAGCGGATGTATCCCGCCTCCATCACCAAGATCATGACCTCCCTGGTGGTGCTGGACGCGGTGAAAAACGGGGAGCTTACCTTGGACACCCCCGTCACCGCCTCCGCCCAGGCGGTGAACCTGCCCCTGGGCAGCTCCACCGCCGACATCAAGGCCGGGGAGACGCTGACCATCGAGCAGCTCCTGTACTGCGACCTGCTGCCCTCCGGCAACGACGCCTGCAATATTCTGGCGGAGGCCCTGGCGGGCACCACGGCGGAGTTCGCCGCCCGGATGAACGCCAAGGCCCAGGAGCTGGGCATGAAGGATACCAACTTCACCAACCCCCACGGCCTCCACGATCCGGAGCACTACACCACCGCCTACGACATCTACCTCATGGCCCGAGCCGCCATGGACAACGACACCTTCCGGGCCATCGTCCGCTCCCCGTCCTACACCATCCCCGCCACCAATATGCAGCCCGAGCGCACCATCTACACCACCAACGGCCTGCTGGGCAGCTGGTACTTCACCGGCTACCTCTACTCCAAGGCCATCGGCATCAAGACGGGGAACACCGAGGAGGCGGGCCGCTGCCTGGCCTCCGCCGCCGTGGACGAGCTGGGCCGCACCTTCTACTGCGTGGTGCTGGGCTCCGAGGCGGTCACCGACGAGACGGGGAAGCGGGACTACAAGCACCTGTCCGAGTCCAAGCGTCTGCTGGAGTGGGCCTTCCAGAACTTCAGCCGGGTCACCCTGCTGGACCAGGACACGGAGGACGTGATGCGGGAGGTGGCCGTCTCCCTGTCCGACGAGGGGGACTACGTGCTGGCCCAGCCCGTGGGCGAGATCACCGCCACCATGCCCTCGGACTACGACCCCAAGAAGGCGGAGCTTCACTTCGACCTGCCCACCGAACCCATCGAGGCCCCCATCGCCGCCGGGGACAAGCTGGGCACCGTCACCCTCACCTACGAGGGCCAGGAGTACGGCACCCTGGACATGGTGGCGGCGGACAGCGTGGCCCGGTCGGAGTTCCTGTATACCGTCCAGCAGATCGAGATCTACTGGGGCAAGTGGTGGGTGAAGGCGGCGGTGATCGGCGGCGTCGCGCTGGTCCTGCTGCTGGTCCTTTACATAGCGGTGATCCGCCCCAAAAAACGCAGGGCCAAGCGGTACAGCTACTCCGGCGGCGGCGGGCGGCGGGGACGGCCCCACTACCGGGGGCGGCGGTGAGGATTCTGGGGGCTTTTGGCAAAACCGCGGGGGTGAAATCGAGTTTTGGGGGAGGCCCCCGGTTCATTCACAAATACTTCACAAAAGGTTCTTAAATTGTCCAACATTCCCCCCTTCCAGTCTGGTATTATCATCTTGTCAGGAAGAAAGCCAGACAATCTCTATCCTCCCTCTCTCTTTTCTCAAAAACATGAAAGGCCCCCCGGCGTGAGCCGGGGGGCCTTTCATGTTTTCAAAGCCTTCCCCCTCCCTGGGGGAGGGCGGCGCGGCGAAGCCGTGACGGATGAGGGTGCGGACAGGGGTGCGACCTGCGTCCTGCATTTGGAGAATGGGTGCGCCGAACGTCCGCCCCCTCACCCGCCCC
>ERZ779632.174-NODE-174-length-42798-cov-7.241349_pt1 | contig 42798 bp, 32 predicted proteins | sample MGYA00514194_ERZ779632 | MGnify/ENA primary metagenome ERZ779632 (study PRJEB29562, sample SAMEA4376704) | mouse gut metagenome | isolation source: Cecum | study: EMG produced TPA metagenomics assembly of the A DSS colitis mouse model was used to assess the... | reverse complement strand
GGGTGATGGTCTCGGGGCCCAGCTTGGTGTCCCGGGCCTCGGTCTCATACTCCTCAATGTGGATGGAGGTGAACACGTCGTCCTTCACCATCCGCTCGTTGAGCAGGATGGCGTCCTCGTAGTTGTAGCCCTCCCAGGTCATGAAGCCCATGAGGATGTTCTTGCCCAGGGCGATCTCGCCGTCGGCGGTGGAGGGGCCGTCGGCCAGGGTATCCCTGGCCCGGACCCGGTCGCCCACGGCCACGATGGGCCGCTGGTTGATGCAGGTGCCGTGGTTGGAGCGCAGGAACTTGGTCAGCTTGTAGTCCTTCTCACCCTGGCCGTCGTAGCGCACGGTCACATGGGTGGCGTCCACGGCGGTGACCACGCCGTCGCCTTCGGCCAGTACGGCCACCTCGGAGTCCTGGCAGTTCTTGTATTCCTGGCCGGTGGCCACGATGGGGGCCTGGGTGGTGAGCAGGGGGACAGCCTGGCGCTGCATGTTGGCGCCCATCAGGGCGCGGTTGGCGTCGTCGTTCTGGAGGAAGGGGATCATGGCGGTGGCCACGGACACCATCATCTTGGGGGACACGTCCACATAGTCCACCCGGCGGCGGTCCACGGAGATGGTCTCGTTGCGGTGGCGGCAGGTGACGCGCTCATTCACAAGGCAGCCGTTCTCGTCCACCGGCTCGGTGGCCTGGCCGATGATGAACTCGTCCTCCATGTCGGCGGTCATATAGGTGATTTCATCGGTGAGCCGGCCGGTCTCCTTGTCAACCTTGCGGTAGGGGGCCTCGATAAAGCCGTACTTGTTGATGCGGGCGTAGGAGGCCAGGTAGGAGATCAGGCCGATGTTGGGACCTTCGGGGGTCTCGATGGGGCACAGGCGGCCATAGTGGGAATAGTGGACGTCGCGGACCTCGAAGGAGGCCCGGTCACGGCTCAGACCGCCGGGGCCCAGAGCGGACATACGGCGCTTGTGGGTCAGCTCCGCCAGGGGGTTGGTCTGGTCCATGAACTGGCTCAGGGGGCTGGAGCCGAAGAACTCCTTGATGGCGGCGGTGACGGGCCGGATGTTGATGAGGCTCTGGGGGGTGACGATGTCCATGTCCTGGATGGTCATGCGCTCCCGGATGACCCGCTCCATGCGGGAAAAGCCGATGCGGAACTGGTTCTGGAGCAGCTCGCCCACGCAGCGCAGGCGGCGGTTGCCCAGATGGTCGATGTCGTCAGGGGTGCCTACGCCCATGGCCAGGCAGTTGAGGTAGTTGATGGAGGCCATCATGTCCTCAACGATGATGTGCTTGGGGATCAGGTCGTCCATGCGCTCCCGGACGGCCTCCTGGAAGTCCTCCCCCTGATTGGGGTACTGCTCCAGCAGCTCACGCAGCACGTCGAAGCGCACCTTCTCGTCCACCCCGCAGACCTCCTGGGGGTCGAAGGAGACAAAATCCGCCATGTCTACCATGCCGTTGGAGAACACCTTGATCACATGGTCCTGGCCCGCCTGCTCCACAACGAGGGTCGCCCGGTTCACGCCCTTGGACTCCAGGGCCTTGGCCTCCTCCCGGGTGAGGACCTTCCCCGCCTCGGCCAACACCTCGCCGGTGACGGGGTCCACCACGTCCTCCGCCAGGCGGAAGCCCGCCAGACGGCCAGAAATAGCCAGCTTCTTGTTGAACTTATAGCGGCCCACCGCGGACAGATCATAGCGGCGGGGGTCGAAGAACAGCGCGTTCAAAAGGCTCTCGGCGGAATCCACCGTGGGAGGCTCACCTGGGCGGAGCTTGCGGTAGATCTCCAGCATGGCGTCCTCATAGGTCTTGCAGGTGTCCTTCTCCAGGGTGGCCACGATGCGGGGATCCTCGCCAAACAGCTCCAGGATCTCCGCGTCGGTCTTGGGACCCACGGCGCGGATAAAGGCAGTCACCGGCAACTTGCGGTTCTTGTCGATGCGAACATAGAACACGTCGGAAAGGTCGGTCTCATACTCCAGCCATGCTCCACGGTAGGGAATGACCGTGGTGGCATAGGTCAGGTTCTCCGCCTTGTCGGCGTTGCGGGAATAGTAGATGCCGGGAGAGCGCACCAGCTGGGAGACAATGACACGCTCCGCGCCGTTGATGATAAACGTGCCCGCGTTGGTCATCAGGGGCAGGTCACCCATAAAGATCTCCTGCTCCTTGATCTCCTCGGTCTCCTTGTTGCGCAGGCGCACCTTCACCTTGATAGGCGCGGCATAATTCACGTCCCGGCGCTTGCACTCGTCCACGTCGTACTTGGGCTGTTCGTCCATCGTATAGTCGATGAAGGACAGCTCCAGGTTGCCCGCGTAGTCGGTGATGGAGGCCACATCCCGGAACACCTCCCGAAGGCCCTTCTCCAAGAACCACCGGTAGGAGTTTTTCTGCACCTCCAGCAGGTTGGGCATCTCCAGGATCTCCTCGTGGCGGGCAAAGCTCTTTCGTAGTGTTTTGCCGTAGTACACGTCCTTGACCATTCCCTAGACCAGTCCTTTCTGCAACGGTTTTCCGGCGACACGCCCGGATTCGTTGGAATGTTTTTCGGTAATACCTCTTGACAGTTCCTTGGGCATTGTGCTATACTCACCCTAGGTTCAGAGAGTGGCTTTTGACATGCTCTCTGACTATAAAGCAAGTCAGTATACCATTTTATTCCTCTTGTGTCAAGAGGAATTTTTTTGTTTTTCGGGAATATTTTTAAAAACGCCCGGTGGAGTGCTCTCTCCACCGGGCGTTTTCATGATGCGCAAAACGGTAAGATCCAGCTTGCCTTGGGCCAATATCCCCTTGTCGGCCCCCCATCGGGCCGCCCTTGACCTTCGCGTAGGGCGCGGCATCCTTGACGCGCCGCTGGCCCTACAACAGCATGTTGCCCTCCATGAGCTTGCGGACCAGCTCGCTGCGGCGGTCCCACGCGGCGTGCTCGCCCAGGTCCCGGCGGCGCTTTTGGAGCCACGGGCTGTTCTCCTGCATGGCCCGCTCGCAGGCGGCCACAAAGCCATGGAGCTCGTCAGACTGATAGACGATCCCCGAAGAAAAGTCCTCCAGCTGGCCGGGGAAGCTGTGGCGGGCCACCGGTTTGCCCGCTGCCAGATACTCAAACACTCTGCCCGGGCACACGTCGCTGGCGTTTCCCCCCCGGCGCAGATCCATACACACATCCCACTGGTGGATGTAGTCGGGCACCTCGATAAGGGGATGGCGGTCTGCCAGGATCACCCGCTCCATGGTCTTGAGCCGCCGTAGGCCGGGGCTGTCCTCCTGACGGCCCACCAGCATGAACCACCAGTCCGGGTGGGCAGCGGCGGCGGTGAACACAGGGCCGTAGTCCAGGTCCGCCCACAGGGTCCCGGCGTAGCCCAACAGGGGCCGTCCCGCCGCCAGGGTCTCCTCCGGCGCCTCGATGTCCGTGCGGGCAAACATGGGGAAGTTGCACCCGTTCTCCACCACGGCAATGTTGTTTGAGCAAGGCGTGAGGCGGTCCTTCAAGCCCTCCGATGCGGCGAACACCAGGTCCGCCTGGATGGCCAGGTCACTCTCCCAGGCCGGAGGGAAGCCCGTCCAATACCGCCCGCAGTCGTACACCAGCCCCCGGTAGGGCAGAAAGTCCAGCAGATGGACCGCCGCCGGGGTGGCGCACCAGATGGTCGGCTCGCGCACGCCGCGCTTGCGCAGGATCTCCAGGATAAACTCCGCCGCCCTGCGCCGGCCATGCTGGAAGCGAAGCTTCTTCCTCTCGTCCATAGTGGGCACAGGAGGAAGCGTATACACCGTCACCCCGGGCCGTGTTTTGCGGCCCGGCTTTTTGTGTTCCTTACCTCCTCTGGGTTCAGGCGGTTCAAAGTAGAGTACCTCCGCCCCCTGCATACGGCTCATGAGCTGCTGGGTACGGGTGGGGACCGACTGCCAGGGGTCCGGGGCCAGACACACAAGCTCTCTCATAGCGTCTCCCCCCGCAGGAGCCGCGCCGCCGTCTCACTGTTGCGGCCCTCCACCGAGCGCAGCCGCTCCACCCCGGACAGCAAAAATTCTCTGTCGTCCATCCGGGCCGCCGCCTTGTCGATGGCGGCGCACAGCTTGTCCTCCGTCGCATCCTTCAGGTCCATATAGAGGTCTTGTCCGATATAGTCCAGGAAGGAGCTCACCTTCTGGTCGTATACAACGCCCACCAGCGGCACCCCCTGCCCCGCCGCAAAGACCAGAGCGTGGAGCCGCATAGACACCACCAGCTTCATCCGGGCAAACATTCCGATCACGTGGCTGGAGCGGACACACTGGGGCACCATCACATGGGGGACGCCGCCCAGCCTGGCCGCAACCTTCCCCGCCGCTGGTGCGTCCAGCCGCTCCTCAATGGGCAGAAACACCGGCGTCAGGCCGTATTTCTCATAAGCGTACCGCGCCCCCGCCGCCAGCGCCCCCGTTTTCTCCTCAAACCCCGGCCAGGGCCGCAGGGTAAAGCAGATATATTGTCCGTCAGGCTTCAGAGCGCACTCCGCCATCAGACCGTCCACCGTCCCGGCGTCCGCCGCCGGCAGGATCACTGTGGGGTCGGCGGAAAGGATGATCTTCGGCCCGGTCACCCCCATGTCCGCCAGCTCCTCCTTGGAATTAACGTCCCGCAGGGTAATGGCATCCACACAGCGGCTGAGCACCTTGGCGCACCGCTTGCGGTTGGAGGGGTATTGGATGGGCCCAATGCCGCAGCCGTACATCAGCACCTTGTTGTGCCGCCGGTGGGCCATGGAGAGGGTGAGCAGATAGAACCACAGGGAGCGGCGGGAAGTCACGTCCTGCATCAGCGACCCGCCTCCGTTGATATAGAGCTGGCTGTGGGCCAGCCGCCGCCGGAACTTGTCCACCCGGAAGGTGTAAAAGGCGTTGACCCGGTACTTCAGCCGGGTCTCCTTGGGCCGGCGGGACAGCACCCAAAGGGGCAGATCGGGGTCGATGTCCCGCAGCTCCTTGACGATGGCCTCCAAAATAGCGTCGTCTCCGGCGTTTCCCTTGCCGTAGGCGCCGCACACCAGCGCGCCGTAGCGCTTGTCCCGCTTTCCCTGACGGCGGAGGATGGTCTGATAGATCTCCTCCTGCTTGTCGATGGTGCTGTCAATGGAGTAGCACTCCCTGGCCTTGTCGTAAAGGCGGCGGCCCATGGTCTTCCGCAGATCCTCGTCCTCCGCCAGACGGGCCAGATGGTCCGCCAGGGCGTCCACATCGCCGGGGGTAAACAAAAAGCCGTTGACACCATGGTCGATGAGGTAGGGCAGTCCCCCCACCCGGCTGCACACCGCGGGCAGGCCCGCCCGGGCCCCTTCGGTAATGGAATAGGAAAAGGTCTCGGACAGAGAGGTCAACGTGTTAATATCCAGGGCGTTGTAGAAACTGTCCGTATCGGTGACCCACCCGGCAAAGCACACATCGCCGCCGAGCCCCAGCTCCCGGACCAACGCCTCCAGCTTCTCCTGCTCCGCGCCGTCCCCGGCAATGAGCAGCCGCAGCTTGGAGCAGCGGGCGCGGGCTTTTGCAAAGCCTCGCAGGAGGGTGGGATAATCCTTCACCGGATTGAGCCGGGCGGTGATGCCCACGATAACGCAGTCCTCTTCCCAGTCCAGCCCCAGGCTTTTCAGATACGCCTCACGGTCCAGGGCGGGAACACGGGGAGTAAAGTCCAGGCCGTTGTAGATAGAAAACAGCCTGTCCACGTCAAAGCCCCGGTCGATGAGGGTGTCCACCATGGCGTCGGAGACCCCGATGCGGTAATCCAGCCGCCGCAGAGCGATGGCGTTAATGGTGCCGTAGGTCAGCCGGGAGATGGGCCGCCCCATATAGTCCAGCCGGGGGTCGGAGTGGACGGTGGTCACCGTGGGCAGAGCGCACCGCCGCCGCAGGAGCATCCCCATCATGTTGGCCCGGGCGCCGTGGCAGTGGATGATCTGGAAGCCACCATCCTTGATAAAGCCCTCCAGCGTCTTCAGCACCACCAGCAGGTTCCGTCCGGCCAACACCGTGGTGGGGATGCCCATCTCCCGGGCCTCCTGGGCAAAGGGGCCCTCCATAAAGCATACCATGTGGATGTCCACACGGGTGGCGATGTTGGACAACAGGGACAAAATATGGGTCTTGGCGCCGCCGGTGTCGCCGCCGCTGATCAGATGCACGACCTTCATTCCTGACACCTCTCGTTGTAAGCCGTAAGGAAACCTTAAGCAAAAAGGGCTTGAACTCATACGGGAAATATTATATACTATCCTCATCACTTTGGCAAGGCTTCCCTTCCCCTGCGGCCGCCTGCCAACTATAGAAAACCGGGAGGTCCCCATGAAAATCGTAGATGAAAAAGGCAAGCTCTTTGGCAAGATCAACCTGATCGACCTGCTGGTGGTGATCGTTTTGATCGCCGCTGTCCTCTTCCTGGCCGTCCGCCTCACCAAGGGCAGCGATGGCAACCCCGTCAACTCATCCACCAAGCTCACCTACACCACTCTGGTCTCCAATGTCACCCCCGAGGTGTACGCCGAGGTCCAGCGCCAGCTTGCCACCGCCGGCGGCAAGGACCAGCTTATGGCCTCCGGCGACCTGCTGGACGGCTATGTCACCAAAGTGGAGTCCCGCCCCCACATGAACTATCAGCCCGACGCCAACGGCGCGGTCGTCCCCTCGGAAGAAACGGGAGACAACGCCCGGCTGGACCTGATCTTCACCGTGGAGGTCAACGTGGTCAACCCCATTGTCAACGAGGTGGGCACCCAGGAGGTCCGGGTGGGGAAGACCCACATCCTCAAGACCACCCACTTCGAGTTCTCCTACGGTACCGTCCTCACCTGTGACTGGGGCTGAGCACCGTGTTCGCCGCGCTCAGTCCGCTGGAATGGCCTATCCTCCTTTGGTTCCAAAATGTTCTGCGCAACTCGGTCACCGACCCCATTGTCTCCTTCTTTACCCACTTGGGAGACTCAGGTCTGTTGTTCATTGGCCTGACCTTGCTTCTGCTGCTCTACCCTAAGACCCGCCGGGCGGGCTTTGCCGCCGCCTGCGCCCTGGTGTTCAGCCTGCTGTTCACCAACGTGCTTTTGAAGCACATCTTTCAGCGGCCCCGGCCCTGGCTGGACTGCGCCGCCCTCGTTCCTCTGGTGGCCGAGCACGACCCCAACTCCTTCCCCTCGGGCCACACCTCCGCCGCCTTCGCCTTCGCCCTGGGCTCTCTGCGGGAGCTGCCCCGGCGGTGGATGAAGGTCTGCGTGGTGGTCCTGGCCGTCCTGATGGGTCTTTCCCGGCTCTATGTTGGCGTCCACTACCCCTCCGATGTGCTGATGGGCTTTGTGGTAGGCGACCTGGCCGGCCTGTGCGGCTGGCTGGTCAGCGAAAGGATCTCTGTCTGGCGTCAAAAACGCTCGACCTCCTAAGGTCGGGCGTTTTTTCTCCCTTTTCACCATTCACTTGTATTTGACATCCCCGCTCTGTTAGTCTACAATAGAAACTGCAAGTAAGCTGGACAGCCGCGTGGCGCGCTCCAAAGGGCCGTCATGAGGAAAGTCCGGGCTCCGCAGGGCAAGGATAACGGGTAACACCCGCCGGGGGCGACCCTAGGAAAAGTGCAACAGAAATAGACTACCTGCCCCTCACCGGGCGGGAAAAGGTGGAAAGGTGCGGTAAGAGCGCACCCGATGGCGTGGAAGCGTCCATCGCTGTAAACTCTATCCGGAGCAACACCGTGGAGGGACACACGGCCGGCCCGGCCGTCCCGTGGAGGTGGCTTGAGCTGCGCGGCAACGCGCCGCCTAGATAGATGGCTGTCTTAAAGGACAGAACCCGGCTTACAGGCTTACTTGCGTTTTCAACAGTCCGCCCCAACGGGGCTTATTCTTTCCAGGAGGTGTCCCATTATGGCCAGAGCCATCGCCAGTATCCTTGCCGCGTCCGCCACGGCTCTCTCCCTCATTCTGGGTGCGTGCCAGACTCCGCCCCCACCCGCTCCCGCCTATGACTACACTCAGCCCGTCCCTGAGAGCGACCTTCTGGGCGACGAGTGGTTTGACGACTCCGCCATCATCGGCCACTCCCTCATGGAGGGCTTCGAGGGCTTTGCCGGAGTTAAGTCCAACATCCACTACTTCACCGCCACCGGCCTCTCCGCCGCCGGCACGGTGGGGTACAGCAAATTTGACCTCCCCAACGGCAGCAAGGGCACCTTGAAAAAGGGGCTGGGCCAAAAGCAGTTCAGCAAGATCTATATCATGCTGGGCACCAACGAGATCACCACCTCCAAGGAACGCTACAAGGAGAATATGCAGGCCATTCTGGACGTGGTGCGGGAGACCCAGGGGGAGGACATTCCCATCTATATCCTCAACGCCACCCCCACCACCAAAAAGAAGTCGGACTCCACCCCGTTTAATTTGAAGAACATTCAAAAGCTCAACGAGGCCATTGCCGAACTGTGCGAGGAACAGGAGTGCTATCTGGTGGACCTCTACTCCTGCTTCGCTGACGAAAACGGCTACCTCCCCTCTCAAAACTCCACCGACGGCGTTCATATCACCGCCTCCCAGTACAAGGTCATGGCAAACTATATCCTCTCCCACACCGTGGCCGAGGACTGACCCCCGGCCCCAACGGCAAAAAGCAAGGGACGATTCCGGTTGGAATCGTCCCTTGTTGTGTTTACTCCGCCTCCAGCAAAAACGTCACCGGGCGGATGCCGTCCTTGCAGCACACCACGTTGACCCCATCCCTCTTTTGCCACGGAGTGTGCCCCGCCCCTCTTTTTTCTTGCCATTCTCCCCCGGTTGTACTATAATAGCCTCAAAGTTTTTCCCCGGGAAGGAGTGATCTCATGGCGGAACAAACAGCGGCCCGGACGCTTGACCAGCTTGCCCCCGGCGAGAGCGCGGTCATTTCCTCTGTCGGTTCGGAGCGGGGCGCGGTGAAACGCCGCCTGGTGGACATGGGCCTCACCCCCGGCGTAAGCGTCACCCTGCGCAAGGTGGCCCCTTTTGGCGACCCGCTGGAGCTGACCTTGCGGGGCTACGAGCTGTCCCTTCGCAAGGAGGACGCCCGCCACATCACCCTTTGCGGCCCGGATAACGCCGACAGCGCCGCCGGGACCGGCAAGGTCTCCATGACCCAGCCCATCCCCGACGACGAGACCCTGCGCCGCATGGCCATGGCCCACGCCCACGAACACACCCACCACAAGCGGGAAAGCGACCCGGAGGCCCACGAGGTCCGTGAGATGAAGCTGGCCCTGGTGGGCAACCCCAACTGCGGCAAGACCACCCTCTTCAACGCCCTCACCGGCTCCAACCAATACGTGGGCAACTGGCCGGGGGTCACCGTGGAGAAAAAGGAAGGCCTCGCCGCGGTGGACGGCCGCACCGTCACCATCGTGGACCTCCCCGGCATCTACTCCCTCTCCCCCTATTCCATGGAGGAGATCGTGGCCCGCAACTTCATCGTGGAGGAGGCTCCCGACGCCATCATCAACATCGTGGACGCCACCAATCTGGAACGAAATCTCTATTTGACCGTCCAACTACTTGAATTGGAAAAGCCCATGGTGGTAGCCCTCAATTTTATGGACGAGGTGGAAAAGCACGGCGACAAGATCGACGTAAAGCGCCTCTCCCAGGCCCTTGGCGTGCCTGTCATCCCCATCACCGCCCGCTCGGGGGAGCACATCGGCGACCTCCTGAAGGAGGCCCACAAATGTGTCCACACCGGCTTTACTCTGGAGCCCGACGACCTCTACGATTCCTTCACCCACCAGATCCACCACCAGGTGGGCGAGCTCATCCATGACCGGGCATACGCCGCCGGACTGCCCGCCCACTGGACCTCCATCAAGCTTCTGGAGGGGGACGAGCGGGTGGAGAACGCCCTGAAGCTGAACGACGAGACCCGCTGGAAGCTCTCGCGCATTGTGGATACCTACGAACACGCCTACCCCCTGGGCGACCGGGAGACCCTGGTGGCGGACAGCCGCTACCGCTTCATCAGCCGGGTCACCACCGTCTCGGTGAAGAAGGGCCGCCCCCTGGGAAGCCTCACCACCTCGGACAGGATCGACTCTGTGGTCACCCACAAACTGTTCGCCGTGCCCATTTTCCTTTTGACCATGCTCCTCATGTTCGCTCTCACCTTTGGGCCTCTGGGCTCCTTCCTCTCCAGCGCCGTGGAAGCGCTGGTAGGCCTTCTGGGAGGCTGGGCCAGCGGCCGCCTGGCCGCCGCCGGCGCCCAGCCCTGGCTCATCAGCCTGGTGGTGGACGGGATCATCGGCGGGGTGGGCGGGGTCCTCACCTTTCTGCCCCAGATCGCCCTGCTGTTTTTGTTCCTCTCCATCCTGGAGGATTCCGGCTACATGGCCCGGGCCGCCTTTATCATGGATCGGCTCCTGCGCCGCTTCGGCCTTTCAGGCAAGGCATTCATCCCTATGCTCATGGGCTTTGGCTGTACCGTTCCCGCCATTATGGGTGCACGGACCATGGAGCAGGAGAAGGACCGCCGTATGACCATGCTGCTGGTGCCCTTTATGTCCTGCTCCGCCCGTCTGCCCGTCTACGGTCTGCTCACCGCCGCCTTCTTCCCCAAATACGCGGGGCTGGTGGTGTTCTCCCTCTACCTCATCGGTCTCATCTGCGCCATTTTATCGGGCATTTTCTTTAAAAAGGCGGTGTTCCGGGGGGAACCCGCCCCCTTCCTGCTGGAGCTGCCCCCTTACCGCCTCCCCACCCTGCGCAACTGCGCCGCCCACGTGTGGGAAAAGGTGCGGGGCTTCCTGGTAAAGGCGGGCACTCTTATCCTCGCCATGAGCGTGGTGCTCTGGTTCCTCCAGTCCTTCGGCCCCGGCCTCCGGATGGTGGCCGATCCCGGCGAAAGCTTCCTGGGCCATTTCGGGACCTGGCTGGCCCCTCTGCTGGCCCCCCTGGGCTTCGGCGCGTGGCAGGCGGCGGTGGCCCTGCTGTCAGGACTCATTGCCAAGGAGGCGGTGGTGTCCACCCTCTCTTTGCTCTACGGCTTTTCCATCGGCGCGGCGGGGACCACCGTGGCCACCGCCCTGGCCGCCACCTTCACCACCCCCCTGGCGGCCTACTGCTTCCTGGTGTTTATTCTGCTCTACGTCCCCTGCGTGGCGGCGGTGAGCACCATGTACCGTGAGATGGGCTCCCTCAAGTGGACCCTCTTCTCCATCGGCTGGCAGCTGCTGTGCGCCTACGGCGTCACCTTCCTCATCTATCAGCTGGGCTCGCTCTTTCTCTGAGACAGGAGGTTTTACCAATGACATTCCAAGACCAGGTTTTGACCGAGGTGTCTAAGGCTGTGGTGGGCAAGGAGGACATCCTCCGCCGCACCCTACAGGTCATTTTGGCCGGAGGCCATGTGCTGCTGGAGGATATGCCCGGCGTGGGCAAGACCACCCTGGCCCTGGCCTTTTCCCGTGCCCTGGGTCTGCGCTGGGGGCGAGTGCAGTTCACCCCCGATGTGATGCCTTCCGATGTGGTAGGCTACTCTCTCTACAACAAACAGACCGGGCAGATGGACTACCAACCCGGCGCGGTGCTGTGCAACCTCTTCCTGGCCGATGAACTCAACCGGGCCACCTCCCGCACCCAGTCCGCCCTGCTGGAGGCCATGGAGGAGGGCCAGGTCACCGTGGACGGCCTCACCCACCCGGTGCCCCAGCCCTTCTTCGTCATCGCCACCCAAAACCCCGCGGGGGCGGCAGGCACCCAGCCTCTCCCCGACTCTCAGATGGACCGCTTCACGGTCAAGCTGTCCATGGGCTATCCTGACGCGGCGGCGGAGGCCCAGATGGTCCGGGACCGCAGGGGGATCAATCCTCTGGATTCCATCCAGAGCGTCCTCACCGCCCCGGAACTGACCGCCCTGCGGCAGCAGACCGCCCAGGTCCACCTCTCCGAGCCTATTTTGCAATACATCGTTGCTCTGGTAAACGCCACCCGCGCCCATAAGCTGCTCCAGCGGGGGGCCAGCCCCCGGTGCACCCTGGCGGTGGCCGCCATGGCAAAGGCCCACGCCGTTTTGGAGGGCCGGGACTACGTTCTCCCTCACGACGTGGCCGATTCCTTCCCCATCACCGCTGCCCACCGCCTCCTTCTCACTCCCGAGGCCGAGGCTGGCGGCTCCAAAACGCTGGCCATCGCCTCTGCCATCCTGCGGGGCGTCCCCCAGCCCGCTATCGGCTGACATGGTCAAGTCCTGGCTGGCCTACCTGCTCACCTTGCTGTGCGGCGTAGCCTTTTACCTCTTCTATCCAAAGCCCCTGTCCTTCTATACCCTCATTCTGCTTCTGGCGCTGCCCCTACTCTCTCTGGGCCTCGCCCGGTTTTCCCTGCGCCGCCTTCGGCTGAACGTGAGCTGTGACGCTCACGTCCTCACCAAGGGCGACGCCGCTTTTGCTGTCCTCACCCTTCAAGGCCCTAAGACTGCCGCCGGGACCGCCGCCCGGCTCACCCTCCGGCTGGACAACAGGCTGTACCCCCAGCTGGGGGAAAAGCGGACCCTGCGTCTTGCCTGCAACGTCCCCCAGTCTCTGGAGTTGTCCACAGGCCACTGCGGCTGGCTGGCTCTCACCGTCCAGGCCTGCGCCCTCACCGACTGGCTGGGTCTGTTCCCCATCCCGGTGAAGCTTCCCGCCCCCGCCCTCTTCCTGGTGTGGCCCCGGGAGAACCCCGACGTCTTCGCCGCGGTAGACCTCACCCCCGCCCAGGGTCTTCCTCTCCGGCCCCGCCCCGGCGGCGGCCCCGGCGAGGACTACGAGCTGCGCCCCTATCGCCCCGGCGACGCCGTCACCTCCATCCACTGGAAGCTCACCGCCAAGCAGCCGGAAGACGCAGACCCCATCCTCCGGGAAACTCTGGAGCCTCTGCAGGAGGCCCTTGCCGTCACCTACGACCACTTTGGCCCGCCTGACGAGATAGACGCGGTCCTGGCCCGGCTGGAGGCCCTGGAGCGCCACCTTATCGACGGCCAGCGGCCCTTCGTCCTCTGCTGGGCGGACCCGGCCAGCGGCGCGCTCACCTATTATGACATAGACTGTCCCGACGCCTGGCAAAGGTGCTGCCGTGCCCTGGCAGAGTCCCCCGCGCCCCTGGAGGGCCAAGGCGTCCCTAAAGACGCCTCCCTCTCCCTGCCCGGCCGGACCGGCGCTGTGCGGCGCATCCATCTCACCGCTGAGGGCCCCGGTCCCTCCGCCTCAGAGGGGGTGTCCTTATGAGGTCCCATGCATGGCGGTCCTATCTGCTCACCGCCTCCGCCTCTCTGCTCACCGTCTTCTTCGCCCTCTTTGCCGCGGTCTTCGCAGTAGTGGAGCCCTTCTCTCTGACGATGGTCAGCGTTCCGTTCCTGCTGCGTCTGTGCGTCTTGTCCGCCCTGGTCTCCGCTTTGGTCTATTCCATTCCCAGAGCCTCTCTGCGCGCGGGGCTGGTATGCGTTCTGTGCGGCCTGCTGGCCATCTATGTCTGGTGGCGGTGGGATGCCGTCTCCTATGGCACTCAGGTCCTCTTCCATCAAATCACCCTGGGCTTCCACGAGGAGATCCTTTCCCTGTTCTTCTACGAGCTTCCCCGGGAACTCTCCAAGAGCTACCAGCGCCAAGCGGTCAACGCTTTCTTCACCGCCGCTCTCCCCCTGCTGGCCCTGTGGCTGGGTCCCTGGCTCACCCTCCGCTGGCCGGTGTGGCCCGCCGTCGGCACGGCGGCGGGGCTGGTGGCCCTGCCCCTGCTCATCCTGCGCCAGCCCGGCGCGCTGACCCTGGGGGCATTTCTGCTTTTTCTCGCTCTGGTCATCCTCTCCCGTAAGGGCTATCAGGTGTCCCCTGCCATCGGCGCGAGGCGGGTGCTCACCGCCCTTCTCCCCATCCTTCTTATCATGCTTCTGCTGGGCGGACTTCTCCCTCACGGTGCCAATCCCCGCCCTCTCTGGGTAGACGACCTGCGCCTCGCCCTCCAGCGCATCCCCACCAACGGTATCGCCATTGGGATCGGTGGCGTCAGTGACTCCATCCCCGGTGAGCAGTCCTTCCTCAGCGCCGGGCCCCTGCGCTTCGACGGCCACACTGTCTTGCAGATCAACTCTTCCTCCGCCCAGACCCCTCTCTTCCTCCGGGGCTTCTCCGCGGGACAATATACCGCCGAGGGCTGGGTGCAGCTCGATACTGTCAACGATCCTTACCCTCTGGACGATCATCCCTTCCTCTTTCCCTACCAGACCCAGCCGGGCAGCACGGCGGAGGTCCGCATCACCGACATGGCCTCCCATACGGACTACTACTACCTGCCCTATTACCCCTCTTTCCTCCCCCAGGACGCCATCCGCACCGCCGACGCTTACTTAGATCGTCCCTCCGACGTCGATGAGTACCACATCAGCTTTCTCCCCCAGGGAGAGACGGACAACGCCGCCAGAGTGATCTCCGGGTCCACTGAGCGGGAATACGGGGCCTGGGTCTACCGCCACTACCTGGATGTTCCGTACGCCCTCTTGAGCACAGACGCCGCCGACCTTATCCATACCTTTGCCGACCGTCAGCAGCTCCGGCCCGATTTCGGCGCGGCCTATGACCATTCCGCCGCCGTTCAGGACGTGCAAGCTCTGGCCTCCACCCTCCGGGACTATTTGTCCTCCTTCACCGAATACGACCAGAAGACGCCCCTCACCCCCGACGGGGAGGATTTTGTCTCCTGGTTCCTCACCGAGAGCCACCGGGGCTACTGCGTCCACTACGCCTCCGCCGCCGTGCTCTTCTTCCGCGCCTGCGGCGTTCCCGCCCGGTACGCGGCGGGCTATGTGGCCCGGCCGGGGCGGGCCAACGCGGTGACCAACGTCCCCGACCGCAACGCCCACGCCTGGGTGGAGGTCTATGTCGACGGCTTCGGCTGGCAGCCGGTGGACGTGACCCCCGGCTTCTCCGGCGGCGGCGAGCTGAACGACCCCAACGCCGCCGACCCTGAGGTTTCTCCCACGCCCACCGCCGCGCCCTCCCAGAGCGCCCCCAGCGCCACGCTGACCCCGACGCCCACTCCCACGCCCTCCACGGCACCTGACGGCTCGAAAACCCCCACCGGCAGCTTCCGCCTCGCCCCCGCGGTCATCGCCGTCCTGCTCATCCTTCTGGGCCTGGCGGTCCTGGCGGTGCTGGTCTGGCTCCAGGCCCGGCTCCGGCTGGCCCGCCTGCGCAAGCGGTGCACTGTCCCCGAGCCCAACCAGGCGGTCCTGGCCCTCTACCGCTACCTGACCGCGTTGGAGCGCCGGGCCGGGGTGCCCATCCCCCAGGGCGCCCTGGCGCTGGCCCAAAAGGCATACTTCAGTCAGCACACCCTCACCGACATGGAGCTTTTCACCATGCAGGCCCTCACCAAAACCGCCGCCTCCAAAGCGGAAGCCCTTCCCCGCTCCCGCAGACTCCTTCTAAAGTACGTTTGGGCCCTGCTGTAATAGGCAAAGGCGCAGGGCGACCCGATGAGGGCACCGGACGCTTCTGTAACACAAAAAGGCACGGAACCAAGAGGTTCCGTGCCTTTTCTATCCTTTTTTCTTTAAAGCGCCACTCGCCGGGAGATGCCCAGGCCAAAGGCGTTGGGGCCGGTGTGGCAGATGACCGAGAAGGACAGCGACTCGAAGTGGGTCGGGTCGCCGGGGAAGGCCGCCTTCACCTCTTCATACCAGGCGTCCTCCTCCGCCTTGTCCACAAAGCTGCCCGCCACGCCGATACTGATAGACCCGCCGTGGCGCAGCACCTCGGCGGCGGCCACCGCCGTCTCCAACAGCTTCTTGCGGCAGTTTACAGCCCCCCGGACCTTGGCCACCGCGTCAAACCGGGCGCCGTCACACTTGAGCAGCGGCTTGATGTTCAAAACCGTGCCCAGGGCCGCCGTAGCGGCGGTGCAGCGGCCATTTTTCTTGAAATACTTCAGGGTGTCCACCCCCAGGTAGATGACGGATTCCAGCCCCGTCCGCTCCAGCGACTCCTTCACCTCCACGGCGCTCTTTCCCTGGGCCACCAGGCCGATGGCGTCCATCACCCCGTCATACTGGCTCACCGACACCCGGTGGTTGTCCACCACCCGCACCTTGCCCCGGAACTCATCCGCCAGGCCCAGGGCGGTCTGGTAGGAGGCGGAAAGCCCGCTGGACATGGGAATGTGGACGATCTCGTCATAGCCCTGGGACAGCACGCTCTCCCACGTAGACAACACGTCTCCCGGCGCGGGCTGGGAGGTGGAGGCATCCGCCCCGCTCTCCAGCCGGTCATAAAATTGCCCGTGGGTAAGGTCTACTCCTTCAAAATATTCCTTGCCGTCCAAAATGACCGGCATAGGCAGCATAAAGATACCCAGCTCCTTGCTCCGGGCCTGAGAAATGCCACAGTTGGTGTCGGTCACAATGGCTGTTTTCATAAAAACGCCTCTTTCTTTTGAATGATTTCCTCGAGCATCTATTCCACACTTTATTTTGAGATTGTAGACTATTCAAGGTAAAAAAGCAAGAAAAATTTTTTACCGCGGCCGTTTTCCCTTCCGGGGGCGCTGGTTGGGCTTGGGCTTCGCCTTGGCCCAGCCGGTCTTTTTCTTGGGAGGCTCCCGACGTTTTGGCTCCGAGGCTGTCTTCCCCGGTTCGCCGCCCCTTCCCCCTCTGCCGCCAGGGGCCCCCGCTCCCGGTCCGGGCCGCAGGAGGCACTCCTTGCCGTAGCCGATCAGGTCCTCTCGGTGGGTAAGCTTCAGTGCCTCCAGCACCAAGCCCCGCTTCTCCGGCCGCTTCCATTGCATAAGAGCGCGCTGCATGGCCTTTTCATGGGGCGTCTTGGGCACAAACACCGGCTCCATGGTGCGGGGGTCCAGTCCGGTATAGTACATGCAGGTGGACAGGGTCCCAGGCGTAGGGTAAAAGTCCTGCACCTGCTCGGGCTGGCGGCCCGAGCGGTTGAGCCAGCAGGCCAGAGCCACCGCGTCCTCCAACGTACACCCCGGATGGGAGGACATAAGATAGGGCACCAGATACTGCTCCTTGCCATACTTCCTGTTGAGGGAGTCGTACCGCTGGCGGAAGGTCTCATAGACCTTGATGTGGGGCTTGCCCATGTAGTCCAGCACCTTGTCCACGCAGTGCTCGGGGGCCACCTTCAGCTGACCGGACACATGGTGCTCCACCAGCTCGCGCAAAAAGGCTCCCGACTTGTCCGCCTGGACGTAGTCAAAGCGGATGCCCGAGCGGATGAACACCTTCTTCACCCCCGGCAAGGCCCGGACCTTGCGCAGCAACGCCAGATAGTCGCTCTCGTCGGCGTCCAGATTGGGGCATGCCTCCGGGGCCAGACAGGCCCGGTTCTTGCACAGCCCCGCCTTTTTCTGCTTTTCACAGGAGGTATGGCGGAAGTTGGCGGTGGGCCCGCCCACGTCGTGGATATATCCCTTGAAGCCGGGGTGCTCAGTGAGCAGCTTGGCCTCCCGGAGGACGCTTTCATGACTGCGGCAGGTGATCATCCGCCCCTGGTGAAAGGCCAGGGAGCAGAAGTTGCACGCCCCAAAGCACCCTCGGTTGTGGGCGATGGAGAAGCGCACCTCTTCGATGGCCGGAACGCCTCCCAGTTCCTCATACATGGGGTGGGGCTCCCGCATATAAGGCAGCTCCGCCACCTCGTCCAGCTCCTTGGTATTCAGGGGCATGGCGGGGGGATTGACCACCAGGATGCGGTCTGCGTGCCGCTGGAGGATGGCCTTGCCCGCCACTGCGTCGTGCTCCCGGTACTGGATCATGTTGGCCTCGGCGTAGGCCCGTTTGGAATCCCGGACCTCCTCAAAGGAGGGGCAGGACACCTTGGGATAGACGCAGTCGGACGGATCGCGGGTCAAAAAGGCCGTGCCCTTCACGTCCTTGATCTCGCTGACGGGAGTCCCCGAGGCCAGGCGGGCGGCGATCTCCCGGGTGGCCCGCTCCCCCATGCCGTAGGTCAGCAGATCCGCCCCGCTGTCCAGCAAAACGCCCCGGCGGACCTTGTCCTCCCAGTAGTCGTAGTGAGCGAAACGGCGCAAGGACGCCTCCAGCCCGCCGATGATGACGGGGATATCCCCAAAGGCCCTTCTCGCCAGGTTGGCATAGACGATCACCGCCCGGTCGGGCCGCAAACCGATCCGTTTGCCGGGAGAATAGGCGTCCTCGCTCCGCCGCCGCTTGGCCACGGTGTAGTGGGCCACCATAGAGTCGATATTCCCCCCCGACAGCATCACCCCCAACCGGGGCCGACCAAAGGCCAGCAGGTCGTCGGGGATGTCCCACCGGGGCTGGGCGCACACCGCCACCCGGTAGCCCTCAGCCTCCAGCACCCGAGCGATGATGGTGGAGCCGAAGGTGGGGTGGTCTACATAGGCGTCCCCCATCACGATGAGAAAGTCATAGCTCTCCCACCCTCTGGCCGCCATATCCTCCTTGGAAACGGGCAAAAAACCCTTATTCTTCAATTCCAATGTCTTTCTCCAACAGGTCCAGGGGGACGCGGCTTCCCTCCGCCTCCCCAATCTTGGTAAAGCCGTACCGGGCGTAGAACCGCTGGGCCACCTCGTTGTCCGGGGCACAGCGCAGCCGCAGCTTGCTGCAGCCCATGTGGCGGAACACGCTCACCGCCTGTCCGATGAGCTGGACCCCCAGCCCCTGGCGGCGAAACTCGGGCAGAAGGTAGAGGAATGGAATGGGGCCGTACCCCTCCCGCTCCGCCGTGGGAATGTCCAGCTGGACCACCCCCGCCGGTCTATCCCCCAGCATCACCTGCCATACCGCCTTCTCGCTGTACGCCGCCTGTGCCTCGGCGTTTCGCAAAAAACCCTCGCCGTCGAAGCTGACCATAGAGCCGTGGATAACCTCCCAGGCATCCCGGCGGCAGTCGTAGTAAAATTGCCCGTCCTTTTTCATGTCCAGGGGACGATACCAGAGGTTGGCGTCGTCCCAGAGCCCGGACCCCGCCTTCCACCACTTCTGCCCGGCAAAGGTGGACAGGCTGTCATGGAGGTGGGAGTTGTCGTTGAGATAGACCACGTTCCACTTGCCGTCCTCAAACTCCAAGAGGCTCACCCCCGTGTTGTCGCAGTGGGCCACCTGCTTGCCCTCCTCCACAGGAAGGCCCATGATCCCCGCCAGAGCATTGCGGATGGCCATGCCGTGGGAGGCCACCGCCACCGTCTGGCCGTCGTGGGCCCGGGCAATCTTCTCCAAGGTGGACACCAGCCGCTCTCGCAGGATGGAAAAAGTTTCCCCGCCGGGGATGTGCCAGCGCGGGTCGTTGGCGTTGAAATAAATGAGCTCCTGCCGGTCCTCCCGGCCCACCAGGCCCCAGGGCCGGTCCTCCCACGCCCCCATGGCCACCTCCCGGAGGCCGGGGTCGGTGTGAAGGGGCAGGCCGTGACTGAGATACACCGCCGAGGCGGTCTTCTTCGTGCGGTAGAGGTCACTGGAATAGACCGCGTCGATGGGTACGTCCCGGAACCGCTCCTCCAGCGCCTTGATCTGCTCCAGCCCCCGCTCGGTCACCAGCGAGTTATATTGTCCCTGCACCCGCCGGTAGAGGTTTCCCTCCGCCTCGGCGTGGCGAATGAGATAGATCCTTGTCATATGCGTTCCTCCTATGTCGTCACGAGGGTCATGCCCAGGGCCGCACGCCACCGGTCAGCTCCGCCGGAGTGGTCCCATGGGTCGTGCACCATTCCTCCAGGCCGTCGATGGTCTTCACCGCCGCCATGGGGTCGGCAAACAGGGCGCTTCCCATACCCACGGCGGTGGCGCCCGCCAGCAGCATCTCCACCGCCGTCTCGGCGTTATACACCCCACCCATGCCTAAAATGGGCAGTTTGACCGCGTTATGTACCTCCCACACCATACGCAGGGCCACGGGGAGCACCGCCGGGCCGGACATTCCCCCGGTGTTGCGCTTCAAAATAGGCCGGCGTGTGTTGATATCGATGCGCATTCCCCGCAGGGTGTTGATGAGGGACACCGCGTCCGCCCCCGCATCCTCCACCGCCTTGGCGATCTCGGTAATATCGGTGACGTTGGGAGAGAGCTTCACCATCACAGGAGTCTTGCCCCCGTGGGCCTTGGCCTCCCTCGTCACCTCCGCAGCCAATTCCGGCTTGGTGCCATAGGCCAGCCCTCCCGCCTTCACGTTGGGACAGGAGACGTTGACCTCGATCATGTCCACTCCCGCCGCAGAGAGCTTTTCGCACATGGCGGCGTACTCCGCCGGGGTGTCCCCCGAGATGTTGGCGATGACCGGAAGGTCCAGCCCCTTCAGCCGGGGCCATTCCTTCTCCAAAAACGCGTCCACGCCGGGATTTTGGAGTCCCACCGAGTTGAGCATCCCCATGGGGGTCTCGGCAATGCGGGGGGGCGGGTTGCCCACCCGGGGCCGCAGGGTCAGCCCCTTGGCGCAGAAAGCTCCAAGCCGCTGGATATCAAAGAACTGGCCGTATTCCTCCCCAAAGCCGAAGGTGCCGGACACGGGAACGATGGGGTTTTTCAGGGGCACCCCCGCCAGAGTGACGGACAGATCCACCTTAGCCATTCCAGTCCACCTCCGAAGCGTCAAATACCGGGCCGTCCTTACACACATGCTTCATAGAGCCGTCCGCCATGGGGGTGGCGCAGCCAAGGCAAGCCCCCACCCCGCAGGCCATCCGCTCCTCCATGGACACCTGGCAGGGCACACCGTAACGCTCGGCGACCTCCGCCACCCCCTTGAGCATGGGCTTGGGCCCACAGGCCAGGACCGCTGTAAAGGCATTGTCCTTGCGTAGTATTTCCTCCACCTTCTGGTGGACAAAGCCGTGAAAGCCCACGCTGCCGTCATCGGTGCACAGGAAGCTTCCCTCGCAGACCCCGGCAAAGGCGTCCGCCATAATGACCTGCTCCTGGGAACGAAAGCCCAGCACCGCCAGAGCCTTCCCGTCGGCGTATTGCGCGCAGCCATACAGGGGCGGCACGCCGATCCCGCCCCCTGCCAGCAGATACCGACCGCCGGGGACCATGGTAAAGCCATTGCCCAGCAGGCCAAGAACGTCAAGGGTTTCCCCTTCACACCTTTGGGCCAGCCAACGGGTGCCCTCTCCCCGCACTTGGAAGACGATGGACAAGCCGTCGTCGGGGGCGTCGCTCTGGCAGGTGGCCACCGAGATGGGGCGGCGCAGGAAGTAGGGCGGACAGGCGATGTGGACAAACTGACCGGGCGCGCGAAAGGTCTTTTCCACCATGTTTCCACATGACAGAGTCATCCACCAGGTATCCGCCCCCAGAGGCGTTTTGTCTATCACGGTACACTGTTGCTGGATGGGCATAGGCTCACCTCTTTTTGTGTTGAGACCTCTTGCTTATACGATGGTCACGTACTTTTTGATGTCATCCCGCATGGCCTCGGCGGCGGCACGGGCGGCGTCCTGGAAACGCTCCGCCCCGTTCTCCGCTTTCTGCCAAGCGCAGAGGATCCCCCGGGAGGAATTGATGATCGCCCCCCAGCCGTAGCGGTCAAAGGCTCCGGCCACGTCCTGGGCGGTGCCTCCCTGGGCGCCGTAGCCAGGCACCAGGAAGAAGGTCTTCTCCATGCGGCGGCGCAGCTCCCGCAGCTCGGCGGGATAGGTCGCGCCCACCACCGCGCCCAGGGTCTGGTAGCCGCACTCCCCTTCGGTGCCCGCACCCAGTCGCTTGCAGAGGTCGGCCATGACGGTGTACACCTGCCGGTCCCCCGCCACCATATCCTGGAGCTCACCGGAGGACGGGTTGGAGGTCTTGACCAGGAGGAACACCCCCTTGTCCTCCTCCTTGGCGAGGTCAAGGAAGGGCAGGATGGCGTCTGAGCCCATGTAGCCATTGATGGTGACGCAGTCGGCGTCAAAGGCACTCAAAGCCTGCTCCCCCACCTTGCTCTTGCCCAGCCAACCCTCCGCATAGGCCTGAGCGGTGGAGCCGATGTCCCCCCGCTTCACGTCGGCGATCACGTAAAAGCCCTTATCGTGGGCGTATTGGATGGTGTCGTGCATAGCCTTCACCCCGGGCCAGCCCAGCAGCTCGTAGTACGCCGCCTGGGGCTTCACCGCGGGGACGATCCCCTGGAGGGCGTCCAGTAAAGCCATGTTATATCGGAGCACCGCCGCCGCGGCCCCCTCCAGGTTCTCCCCGTGCTTGTCCATACACTCCTTCACCAGCTGGGGCGGGATGTACTCCAGCCGGGCGTCCAGCCCCGCCACCGTGGGGTTCTTGGTCTTGCGGATCAGTTGGTGCAGACGATCAAAGGACATGTCCCTTCCTCCTTCTTATCCCCGGTAGACGATCTGGCCGTCTACAATGGTATACTTGACCTTTCCCTTCAGCCGCCGCCCGCCAAAGGGGGTGTTGCGGCCCATGGACAGAAATTGCTCCGGCTCCACCTGCCACACCTCGTCGGGGTCGAAAATGACCACATCCGCCGGGTTGCCGATGGCCAGCCGCCCGTAAGGCGAGCGCAGGATGGAGGCGGGGTTGACGGTCATCTTCCGCAAAATGTCGGAGAGGGTGAGCTTGCCCGTGTGGTAGAGCGCGGTGAGCGTCACCCCCAAAGCGGTCTCCAGGCCCACCATGCCGCTGGGGGCGTCCTCCAGCGGCTTTGCCTTTTCCTCCACCGCGTGGGGGGCATGGTCGGTGGCGATGGCGTCGATGGTGCCGTCCCGCAGTCCGGCGATGATCCCCTCCACGTCCGCCTTGGTGCGAAGGGGTGGGTTCACCCGGGCCATGGTCCCCTGCTTTTGTATCTCCTCCTCTGTAAGGGTGAAGTACTGAGGACAGGTCTCACAGGTGATGGGGACCCCCTTGTGCTTGTAGCTGCGAATGATGGCCACCGACCTGGCGGTGGAGACGTGACAGATATGTACCGGCGCGCCGGTCTCCTCGGCCAGCATAGCGTCCCGCATAACCATCAGCTCCTCCGCGATGGCGGGGCGGCCATGGATGCCCAGAGCACGGGAGACCTGGCCCTCGTTGACGGCGTAGTTCTTCACCAAGTCCCTGTCCTCGCAGTGGGAGAGGACGGTCAGGCTCTGCCGGGCGGCCTTCATCAGGCCGTCGCGCATCACGTTGGCGTTTTGCACCGGCATTCCGTCGTCGGACAGGGCCGCCACCCCCGCCTGACGCAGCGCGGCGGCGTCGGTAAGCTTTTCCCCGTCCTCGTTGATGGTCAGCGCGCCGATGGGTAGCACCCGGGTGCCGGGGGTGATGGCCTTTTCCAATATGTATAAGACCACCTCGGGGTCGTCGCACACCGGGCGGGTGTTTGGCATACAGGCCACGGCGGTGAAGCCGCCCGCGGCGGCGGCGGCGCGGCCGGTCTCAATGGTCTCCTTATAGGAAAAGCCCGGGTCCCGGAGATGGACGTGCATGTCCACCAGCCCCGCGGAGACGATCAGACCGGAGGCCTCGATGACCTCCGCCCCGTCTGGCTCCACGTTGCTCCCGATCACCGCCACCCGGCCGTTCTCCAGCAAAATATCCATGACGCCGCCGATGCCCCCAACCGGGTCGATGAACCGTCCCTGACGGATGAGCAGTCTCATGGCAAACAACTCCTTTGTTACACGGTCTTTTTATTATACCTAACCCTGCGCCAATAAGCAAATGAATTTTTCATAAATTCGGGCCATACTAAGGGCGTGAAAGGAGGAGTGGACATGAGCGATCATCCGTTTTTGAGAGGGATCGGCCTGGGGGTGCTGGCCGGGGCCGCTATGGGCGCCACCATGATGAAAAACGAAAAAAACATCAAGAAAGCTGCCAAGCACACCGTCAAAACCGTGGGCCGCCTGGCCGAGGACGCCGCCGACACCCTGGCAGACAAGCTGCCCAGGATGTAAACGCAAAAAAGAGAGACACCCAAAAGGGTGTCTCTCTTTTTTGGTGCGCGAGGCGGGAGTCGAACCCGCACGTCCTTGCGAACACTGGCACCTGAAGCCAGCGAGTCTACCAATTCCACCACTCGCGCGGCGCAAAGCGAGGGCCTTGCCCTCAACGCAAGAGTTATATTACCATGTCGAGCTCCCGATGTCAACACCTTTTTGGAAAAAAGAAAGAAAAAAGGGGTTGCATTTCCAGGAAGAGTGTGGTATTATATTTAAGCTGTCGTGAGGGCAGTATGCGGCTGTAGCTCAGCTGGATAGAGTGACTGGCTACGAACCAGTAGGTCGGGGGTTCGAATCCCTTCAGCCGTACCAAATCCCGGACACATCTTAGGATGTGTCCGGGATTTGTTTTACGGATGAGTGGATTCGAACAGGGCGGCGCTCCGCAGAGCGCAAAAACGGCGCCGGGGACGCCTTTTTTAGCCCGCGGGTAGAATCCCTTCAGCCGTAACAAGAAAAGAGGCACGCTGTTGCGTGTCTCTTTTCTTTCGCTATTTATGCCCCGCCACGCTGGGGATGTCCAGCAGCTCAAAGCGGTATTCCTGCTTCGCGTCGGGGTATTTCTCTTTATCCACCGGCTCCAGGAACATGGCTAAGGGGCGCACCCACAGCCCGCCGTCGCCATAGAGCTTGCGGTAGACCACATATTCCTCTCCGGTCTCCGAGTGCCGTGCCACGTCTATCACCAGGTAGTGGTCACCCTTAAAGTGGCGGTAGACCCGGTTGACCTTGACCTCTCTCACAGCCTCAGAAGGGCAGGTTCAGCCCGCCGGTGATGCGCTGCATCCCCTCGGCGGCGGCGGTCTCCGCGTTGCGAAGGGCCTCGTTGACGGCGGCGATGACCATGTCCTGGAGCATCTCCACGTCCTCAGGGTCCACCGCCTCGGGATCGATCTCCAGGGCGGTGACCTCCCGTTTGCCGCTCACTGTGGCGGTGACCACGCCGCCCCCCGCCGTGGCGGTATAGGTGGCGTTTTCCAGTTCCTCCTGCATCTTCTGCATGTCTTCCTGCATTTTCTGGGCCTTTTTGATCATATTCATGTTGATGCCGCCGCCCATACCGGGCATCCCGCGGCTCCCAAATCCCTTGGCCATATCTGTTGTTCCCCTTTCTCAGCGTTTCTTACTGCTCATCGTTCAGGCTCTGGCCGATGGCAAACAGGTCCTCCATGCTTCCCGCCTTAGGCGCGGGGGCGGAAACATTCACCGCCACCTCCCGCCCCAGCCGGGCCGACGCCGCCCGGGCAATGGCCTCCAGCACCTCCGGCTTGTCGATCATGGCCTTGGTCACGCTCACCTTGGCTTCCAGGGTCAGCGTGTCGCCAGACAGCACACCCACGGTCATCGCAGGGTTAGACACAAAGGGCCACACCGCCGGGGAGAGGATGGGCTTCAGCCCAGGAAGCAGGGCGGGCCAGAAGCTGTCGTCCGCCGACACCGGGACCGGCGCGGGCGCCGGGGCCACGGGAGCGGGCGCCTCCGGCTCCACCGCCGGGGGCGGCGGCTCCGTCTCCCAGGGGGGCGGCACGTCATCCACTTCCTCTACCCGCGCGGGTGGGGGAACTGTCCCCTTAGCCGGGACCGGCGCTTCCGAGGCGGTGGCCACGGGAGCAGGCTTTGGAGCGGGAACGGGGGCCGGGTAGGACATCATGGTCTCCAGCCGGGCCACCCGGGCGGAGAGGCCCAGCTCACTGCCGTCCAGGCTCTCATCGCCCAAACGGATCAAGCACAGTTCTGCATCCGTGCGGGGATTGGCGCTTCTCCCCAGATCCGCCGCCGTCCCCTGAAGAATGGTAAGCATCTGGATCAGGCGGGGAGCAGTGAGCTGTTCGGAAAGGCCCCGGAGCGTCACATCGTCATAGCCCCCGGTGAGCAGAGACGCCCCCGCCTGGGGTGCAGTCTTGCGGATGAGTAGATCCCGGCACAGGGCCGACATCTCACCCAACAGGGTCTTGATATCCTTCCCCGCCCGGTACAGCCGGTCCAGAGTGGCCAGAGCGGCCGCGGTATCCCCTGCGGCCAGGGCGCTTAGCAGCTTGGCGGTCTCCACGTTGCCCATCATGCCCAGAGCGCGGATCACCGCCTCCTCATCCACCGGCCCGGCGTTGGCACGGCACTGGTCCAAAAGGGACAGCGCGTCCCGCATCCCGCCCTCCGCCAACCGGGCCAGCAGGGCAACGGCCCCCGGGGTCAGGTCGATTTTCTCCTGTTGCGCCACCCAGGTGAGCCGCCCCTCGATGTCGCCGGACAGAATGCGCTTGAAAGCAAACTGCTGGCACCGGGACTTAATGGTGGCCGGGACCTTGTGAAGCTCGGTGGTGGCCAAAATAAACATCAAATGCTCCGGCGGCTCTTCCATGATTTTGAGAAGGGCGTTGAAGGAAGAGGCGGAGAGCATATGTACCTCGTCGATGATGTAGACCCGCTTTTTCACGCTACCAGGGGTGTAAACCGCTTCCTCCCGCAGGGCGCGGATGTAGTCCACGCCGTTGTTGGAGGCCGCGTCCAGCTCTACCACGTCTAAAATAGCGCCGTTGTCCAGACCCACACAGGCGTCGCACTTATTGCAGGGGTCGCCGTCGTGAGGATGGCGGCAGTTTACCGCCTTGGCCAAGATCTTGGCGCAGGAGGTCTTGCCGGTGCCCCGGGTGCCGGTAAAGAGGTAGGCATGGGACAAGGTCCCGTCCGCCACCTGACGGCGGAGGGTCTGGGTAATGTGATCCTGGCCCACCACCTCTTCAAAGGTTTTGGGGCGATACTTGCGATAAAGGGCCTGGTACATATCCTCACCTCCTAACATAAGATCTGCTTCACAAATGAAATGCCCGGTTGCAGGGCACGGCCGCACACCGGCCTTTGAAGCCCTTTCTACCCCCGTTACCTCCACAGCCAGCTCGGGTCCGGCGCCCTCGCGGCACAAACGGTTGGCCGCTTAGTGCTGCTTGGTTCCCCACCTGACACGGTTCACGACTCCGCCTTGCGCGAGACCGATCCTTCATCGCCGCTTATGGAGGGCAGACGAAACAAAAAGAGTCCGGGGGCCGGGATTCATCCCTGCTGGAGCGGGTTGCAGGTACAGGGCACCGCTAACTCCCCGACTAGTGCGACCTTGCCCCGCAACCGGGCGGGGTAAGATGAAGCTATTATACACCATTCTTCCCCGTTTCGCAATCCCCAATTCGGACAGGAAAGCCGAGGGTTGAAAGTCCGGGCAAATGTGGTATAATGGGCTACTACACGACGAATTACTCTACCGTTCGATAAAGGACGTAAGGCTTTGTGAACATCATCATCGTTGGCGACGGCAAGGTAGGCGAGGCGTTGGCCCGTCAGCTCTCCGCCGAGGGGCACGATATCACTATGGTGGACTCCGATCCCCAGGTGCTCACGCAAAGCGCCGACCGCATGGACATTATGGCCGTGGTAGGCAACGGCGCGTCCATGGCCACTCTCCGGGAGGCGGGAGCGGAGCACGCGGGACTGCTCATTGCCGCCACCAGCCGGGACGAACTGAACCTTTTGACCTGTCTCACCGCAAAAAAACTGGGTACGGCCCACACCATCGCCCGCATTCGCAACCCCGAGTATTCCGACCAGCTGGCTTATATGCACGATGAGTTGGGCCTTTCCCTCACCGTCAACCCTGAACACGCCGCCGCTCTGGAGGCCTATCAACTCCTTCAGTTCCCCTCTATTTTGAAGCGGGAATCCTTTGCCAAGGGACGGGTAGAGATCGTTGCCGTCCCAGTGGCTGCCGACTCCAATCTGGACGGCATCCCTCTTCATAAGCTCTACGAGATCGCCCGGGTCAACGTGCTGGTGTGCGCCGTGGAACGAGACGACGGAGTTCACATCCCCGGCGGCTCCTTCGTGCTGCAGGGGGGCGACACTCTCTTTGTCACCGCCGCACTGGACGACTTGGCTCAGCTGGTACGCAATTTGGGCCTGGTAGAGCATAAGGTCCGTGACCTCCTTATTATCGGCGGTTCCCGTATCGCCTTCTATCTGGGCAAGCGGTGCCTGGAGAGCGGCATGAACGTAAAGATCATCGAGCAGGACCACAACCGCTGTCTCCAGCTGGCCGAATCCCTGCCCAAGGCCATTATCATCGAGGGAGATGGCTCCCGTCAGGACGTGTTGGACGCTGAGGGGATTACCAGCTACGATGCGATCATCACACTTACCGGCATGGACGAGGAGAACCTCGTCCTCTCCATGTTTGCCCACCATCTGGGGGTAGGCAAGGTCATCACCAAGATCAACCGCATGGAATATACCGACCTTTTCCGCAAGGTTGGCCTGGGCTCCATCATCCGCCCCAAGGCCCTGTGCTGTGCCAACATCGTGCGCTATGTGCGCGCCATGTCCTCCGCACACAGGCAGGACGGCGGTAGCTTTCTCACCCTTCATCCCATCGTGGACGGCCAAGTGGAAGCCATGGAGTTCCGCACCGGAGAGACCACCCGTTACTGCGGCCAGCCCCTGAAGGATATCCCGCTGAAGAGCGGCATTTTGATCTCCTGCATCACCCACAACGGCAAGACCATCCTCCCCAAGGGCGACAGTAAATTCTATCCCGGCGACACCCTTATTGTCGTTACCGGGGAGGGGCGAGCCATCAGCGACCTGGGCGATATCTTTGCAGACTAGGAGGGAAGCGCCAAATGAACCATCGCATGATCGGGAAGCTCCTGGGCTTCCTTTTGCTGCTGGAATGTGTGTTTTTGTTTCCCTCGATGATCGTCTCTGCCATTTACCGGGAGGAAACCGCCATGCGCGCGGTGTTCCTCACCATGCTCATCGCCGCCGCTCTGGGCGGCGTACTGTGGCTCATCGGACGAAAGGCCCATCGACATTTCTATGCCCGGGAAGGAATGCTGGTTACCGCTCTGGGGTGGATCGTCCTCTCTGCGGTGGGGGCGCTGCCCTTTGTCATTGCCGGGGAGATCCCCAGCTATATTGACGCGCTCTTTGAGGTCATTTCCGGCTTCACCACCACGGGGGCGTCCATCCTGACCGAGGTCGACCCCATGTCCAAGGGTCTTTTGTTCTGGCGGTCCTTCACCCACTGGCTGGGCGGCATGGGCATCCTGGTGTTCCTGCTGGCTATCGTCCCCATGGGCGGCAAGGATGGCGGTTCCTCCGTCCACCTTCTGCGTGCGGAAAGCCCCGGTCCCAGTGTCAGCAAGCTGGTGCCTAAAATGCGGCAGACTGCCGCTATTTTATATGGCATCTATATCGCTCTGACCGTCGTCAACGTCCTGTTCCTCTTGGCAGGAAATATGCCTCTTTTTGACAGCCTGTGTACCGCCTTTGGTACGGCAGGCACCGGCGGCTTTGGCATCAAAAACGACTCTATGGCGGGCTACTCACCGTATATTCAGACCGTATGCACCGTGTTTATGGCCCTGTTTGGGGTGAATTTCTCCGTCTACTTTCTCTTGCTGCTTCGCAGATTCAAGCAGGTCTTTCGCAACGAAGAGCTTTGGCTCTATGTGGGCATCATGCTCTCCGCCATCGCCGTCATCACCTGGGACATCACCTCCCTGTTTTCCGGCGTAGGGGAGGCGCTCCATCACGCCGCCTTTGCCGTGTCCAGCGTCATGACCACTACCGGCTTTGCCACCGAGGACTTTAACCTCTGGCCGGAGTTCTCCCGCTCGATCCTGGTGGTACTGATGATCTGCGGCGCCTCGGCGGGAAGCACCGGCGGCGGCATCAAGTGCGCCCGGCTGCTCCTGCTCGCCAAATCCTTGCGCGCCCGGATGCGCCAGATGCTCCACCCCCGCAGCGTCAATCTGGTTCGGGTAGACGGCCGCGCCGTGGGTGAGGACACCCTCCTGGGGGTGAACACCTATATGTCCGCCTACTGCGCCATCGCCGTGATTTCTTTCCTCATTCTGTCCTTGGATGGCCTCTCCATGGAAACAAACCTGACGGGAATGCTGGCCTGTCTCAACAATATCGGTCCCGGCCTCGCCTTGGTGGGACCTGCCGGAAACTACTCCTGTTTCACTGCCCTCTCCAAGATCGTGCTCATGGTGGATATGCTGGTGGGGCGCCTGGAGATCTTTCCCATTCTCTTTCTGCTCTCCCCCAGAACGTGGAGAAAAGCCGGTTGACCTTTCTGATGATAGAAAAGGACCCGAAGCACAGCGGAAGCCATGCTTCGGGTCCTTTTTATGCCGTTGCTCTAAGTTATAGTGGCTGTCCTTGCGCATTGAAGAGGGGCAGCGGCTCCAAAAACATGATGTCCTTCCGCTTGGCGGCGTCTCCCTCGGCCAGGATCGCCATACGGCCCACCACATTGCCCCCGGCCTGCTCTACCAGGCTTTCCACCGCCGCCAGAGAGCCGCCGGTGGAGATCACGTCGTCCAGGATCAGAATGCGTTTCCCCTTCATCTTCTTGGCGTCGGCTCCATCCATGTAGAGCTTCTGCTCTCCCTCGGTAGTAATGGAACGGTCGATGGCCTCAAACACTCCGTCCATGTAGGCCTTTTTCTTTTTGCGCACCAGAAAATATTCATTGCGGCCGCTCTGGCGAGCCATTTCGTGAACCAGGGGGATAGCCTTGGCCTCGGGGGCTACCATGTAATCAAATTCCGGGGCAAGCTTCAAAAGCTCCCGGGCGCAGGCGCAGGTCAGCTCCACGTCGCCGAAAATGACGAACGCACCGATCATCAGGGTGTCGCTGATGGGACACAAGGGCAAATGACGGGTCAGGCCCGCCACCTGTATTTCATAGGTCATAGGGGACGCCTCCTTGTTTTTGGTCGTTTTCCATTATATACCCTCCATTCTACCCTGTCAATTTGGAATCCTGTCCCTAGCATTTCTTGTCGAATTGTGGTATGCTCTACCTATCTTTTTCCCGCCCCCTGCAGGCGGGAAGTGAAAGGGAGAAGAAAATGGAAAAGATTTTCAAGCTCAAACAGAACGGTACCACCGTCCGCACGGAGATCGTCGCAGGTCTGACCACGTTCATGACGATGGCCTACATCATCGCCCTGAACCCCAACCTGCTCACCGGCTTCGGCGCGGAGGGCGCAAACCTCTGGAACGGCGTGTTCCTGGCCACCTGTATCGCCTCCGCCATCGCAATGTTCGTTATGGCCTTCGCGGCCAACAAGCCCTTCTGCCTTGCCCCCGGCATGGGCCTGAACAGCTTCTTCGCCATCGTGGTGGCCAACATCGTCAGCATCACCGGCATGAGCTATCTGGCCTCCTTCCAGGCGGCGCTGGTCATCATCCTCATCGAGGGCGTCATCTTCCTGATCCTGTCCCTGCTCAACGTCCGGGAGAAGATCGTAGACGCCATCCCCCTGGGGGTGCGCCTGGGCATTGCCCCCGCCATCGGCTTGATGCTGATGAACATCGGCTTTGGCTCCAACGCCGGTATCTACTCCGAGAACGGCGGTCCCTTCTTCGTCATGCGTGACTTCTTTGGCGCCCTCACTGCCGACGCCGCCAGCAAGACCATGGGCTCCGGCTACCCCGCCATGGTACTCAGCGTGGTGACCATGTTTATCGGCCTGTTTGTCATTGTCCTGCTGTCCAAGAAGAAGGTCAAGGGCTCCGTGCTCATCGGTATGCTGGCCGCCTCCGTGATCCACTGGGCCGGCTCCATCATCTTCCTGAAGAGCAATCCCTTCGAGTCCCTGGCCCAGGCCAACTGGCTGCCCCCCTTCAAGGACATGGCCGAGACCACCTTCTTCAAGTTCAACTTCCAGGGCTTCCTTGACATTGGCATCTTTACCATCGTCACCCTGGTCATCACCTTCTGCATGATCGACATGTTCGACACCATCGGCACCCTGGTGGGCACTGCCTCCCGGGCCGGCATGGTGGACAAGGACGGCAACATGCCCAACATGAAGGAGGCCCTCCTGGCCGACGCCGTGGGCACCATGGCCGGCGCCTGCACCGGCACCTCCACTGTCACCACCTTCGTGGAGTCCGCCTCCGGCGTGGAGGCCGGCGGCCGCACGGGACTCACCGCCCTCACCTGCGGCATCCTGTTCCTGGCCTGCACCTTCATCGCCCCCATCGCGGCCATCATTCCCGCCCCCGCCACCTCCGCCGCGCTGATCTATGTGGGCGTGCTGATGCTCCAGGGCCTGAAGAACGTGAAGTTCGACGATCTGGACCAGATGGTGCCCGTGGCCCTCATGCTCATCGCCATGCCCATCTCCAGCTCCATTGGCCACGCCATCGGCCTGGGCCTGATCTCCTACACCGTCATCAAGGTGTTCTCCGGCAAGTTCAAGGAGGTCTCCGTCCTCACCTACATCATCTCCGCGCTGTTCCTGGTCAAGTTCTTCCTGATCGTCTGATCCCACCGATTACACAAAAGGAAGCCGTCTGCATACGCAGACGGCTTCCTTTTTTTGCGAACGGCGGGCGGGGCAAAAACCTACATTCAAAGGTAAAGGTCCGGTGAAATTTGTAGGGACCGCCGTCCCCGGCGGTCCGCAAGAAAAGGGCCTCGGCAATGTCAAGAAAGAAAGGTCTGTGTCATTTCACAAAGTTCACTCCACGTTTTCTATGGCCTCTACCGCGCTCAGCCTGCCGACGCGGCGCAGAGGGACGCACGTGGCCAGCAGGCAGGCCGCCACCGCCAGGACCGCCGCCTCCACCATGGGCAAAACAGGGACTGGAACCAATTGGAGCGTGTCCGTGGTGGCCGCCCCCACAAAGACCGCACAGATATACCCCAGCGCGCCGCCGACAGTGGAGGCGATAAGCCCGTAGTAGACCCCCTCCCACAAAAAGACCTTGTAGAGGCTCCCCGCGCTCATGCCGATGGCCCGCTGCATTCCGATCTCCTTGACCCGGGTGTGGACGTTGGTATAGACCGTGTTGACAATGTTCAAAAGGCCGATCAGGGCCACAAAGAGGATCAACCCCCAGGCCAGGAGCTTGATCTGGGCAAAGCTCTCCGCCAGCTGGCGGTCCGTGTCCTCATAGGAAAGCCATATCGTCCCCGGAACCCGCTCCGCCAGGGCTGCCACCTCGGTGTCATACTCCGCTCGGTCCACCCCTTCCGCCAGAGTGGGAAGCAGCTCGTTGTAGGTCGTCTTCCCGGTGAGCGCGGCGTACAGTTCCTTGTTTACGACGACCTGCACACCGTTGATAAAGCCGCTGTTGCCCACGCTCAGGTAGCCGTCATAGCCGTCCAGAGTGTGCAGCACGGTCACCTCCCGGCCCGCCACGGTAATGGTATCCCCCGCTTTTATTTCTGTGCGGGGAATCTCCTCCCCCTCGTAGATCAGGGGGAGAGGATTGCGGACCACGCAGCCCTCTCCTGCCTTGAGCTTTTCCAGAAGCTCCCGGGAAAGGGAGGAAAAGGCCCTGTCCCAGTAAGGACCGTTCAGCCCCAGCACCTGAAAGGTCTCCGCCGGCTGCAGTGGGAAACCAAAGCCGATCCCGACAGGGTAGCCGTCTGTCCCCTGCTCGTAGTAGGAAAACTGCATGGCGGTCAGCGTTTCCACCCGGGGGTCGGCCTCCATGGCCCGGTATTCCTCCGGGGAAAAGCCCACCGTCTCGTTGGTAATGGAGTAGTCCCCGTAGTGCTCCGCCACCCCACCGGCGGAGGCGTCCAGCAGCCCCACCGCGCTTTGGAGGGCAATGAAGACCGTAATGCTCATGACCAGAGACAACACAGTGATAACGGTGCGGCCCCGGCTCCGCTTCAGGTTGAGCCGGGCGTAAAACGCCTCGAAACGGCGGATCTTCCTAACCCTGCGGCTCCGGCGTTTGATCTTGCCCCGGCTCCCCGCCATGGCAACGGTGGGAGACACCCGCGCCGCATACCGTGCGGCGGGCAGTGCAGCGATCAAGGCAAAGAATAAGGTGACGGCTGCGCTCGCCAACAGGAACGGACCCTTCCCGCCGCTGCTTTCCCCAATGAGCCGCGCCAGCTCCCCTGCGTCCCTCGCCAGAAAAATTTTCGGGGACAGCATCCCCGTGGCGGCGGTAAGGATGCTCCTGGCCGAGAGTGTGCCCAGTAACAGACCGATCGGTATTCCCAAGGTACACAACAGCAACACCTGGGCGGTGACCAGAAAATAGAGCTGTCTCTTCTCCGCCCCGATCGCCCGGAGGACGCCGTACTGGGTCATGCGCCGGGAGACGGCGATCTTCAGAATGTTGTAGATCACCAGCCCCGCCGCCAGCAGAACGAGCGCACCCACCAGCACTCCCGTCGCCAGCATAAAGGGGAAACCGTTTTCCGAGACGCCCGTCACGTCAGCGGCCTCCTTGCTGTATCGAATGCCCAAGGCGTTCAAATACGGTGTGTTGTACAGCGTGTCCAGCTCCGGGACGTTCAGAGAGGTCACCAGGTCATCCATGGTAGCCTGGAACGTCCCCTTATCCACCATGCGCACGTCTACATTGTAGTAGCGGTATTCCTCGGGCAGTAGCGCCTCCGCCGTCCCTTGACCCACGACGCCGTTGATGACCCCGGCAGTGTAGTTGAGGTAGTTGCTCTCGGTGACGCCCACCAGGGTAAATTCGGCTGTGAAATCGTAGGAATTGGTCATCACCCCGTGGCGCAGGGCCTTCTCCAGCGACAGGGTCAGCTTGTCCCCCAATTCCCCGGAAAACCTCAGATAGCCCAGCACATCCTCAGGCAGGGCGATCTCCATGGGATTCTCCGGCAAACGTCCCTCCTTGAGCTTGGAAATGGAGGGATAAACGGCGGTCACATCCTCCCAAAACTCGCTGAGGCCCAGGTTCAGGGTGTTGTCCAGCCGGGTATTCCCCACCACGATATACGGTCCCACAAAGGAAAGGCGGGAATCGTTTTCCAGCGTTTCCAGCTGCATCTCGTTCATCTGCACAAAGCCGGCGTGGCGGTTGCCGCCGATGGCGATGGCCTGCTGCTGGCGCATGGCGGACAGCACCCCCATAGACTGGCCAATCGCCGCCGTCATCATGGTGGACAAAACGATTGCCAGGAGGATCAAAACAGAGGTGATCCGCTGGGCCAGCAGCTCCTTCAGAGCCAGCGCGCGGTAGTGTTTCATCCCTCTGTCACCTCCGACAACACCCCGTCCACAATGGTGAACCGCCGCCGGGCCATGGCCGCGACGCGGCTGTCGTGGGTGATGACCACCAGAGCCTTGCCTGTGTCCTCCCCCACCGTCTTCAAAAGCTCCATCACCTCGCCGCCGCTTTTACTGTCCAGATTGCCTGTGGGCTCGTCGGCAAAGATCACATCGGGCTTTGTGATGAGGGCCCGGGCGATGGCGACCCGTTGCTGCTGTCCCCCGGACAACTCATGGGGCAGGTGGCTCAAGCGGTCAGAGATGCCCAAAAGCTCCGTCAGATGCTCCAGATACCCCTCGTCCGGCTGTCGTTTGTCCAGCAGCAGAGGCATGATGATGTTCTCCCTTGCCGTCAGCACGGGCAGCAGATGGAACTGCTGGAAGATAAACCCGACGCGCCGGCGGCGAAAGGCGGACAGCTCCTTGTCGGACAGGCTGTAAATGTCCTTGCCGTCGTAGGTAAGAGTTCCGGACGTGGGCCGGTCCAACCCGGACAGCAAATGCAGAAGCGTGCTCTTCCCGCTGCCCGACGGTCCCATGATGGAGATCAGGTCGCCGGGAGCAATGATGAGCGACGCCTTGTCCAGGGCCACCACGCGGTTTTCACCGCTTCCGTAGATTTTCGACAGTTCCTTGCCTTCAATGACCATAAAAAACACCCTCCTTATCTGGTGTAAGGAGAGTGTAGCGTGCAAATCTCAAACAAACCTCAAGACTTGTCCTCCATGTAAAATTTCGCCGTGACCGCGGCGCCGCCCTCCCTGCGGTTTTTCAAACACAGAGCTCCGCCGTGCTTGGCGCACAGGAGAGAGACACTGTAAAGGCCCATGCCGAGGTGCGCCCCGCCCCCATCTGTTTTGTCAAAGGGCTTAGGGCCGTCCTTCAATAGGGCCGCAGGAAAACCGGGGCCGTCGTCAGCGACGCGCAGGGAAAGAGCGGGGCCATCCACGGTCAATTCAACCTCGATTTTCCTTTCGGCATACCGGGCGGCGTTGCCGATCAGGTTTTCCGCCGCCGTGAGAAAGATCCCGTGGTCGATCCAAGCTGTTCCTGTCCTCGACGCGGAGACCATCACCTCTAAGTTCGGGGCAAACAACCGCGCCGTTTCCTCCAGCTCCGAACGCAGGAGCTCCAACGCCACGTCTGCGGCCTGCACAGGCAGCTGCTCCAGGCGTTGGACGGAGCTCATGGCCTCCACATATTGTTCCAGCCGCGCGGTGTAAGTCCCCAGCCGCTCCAACGCCCGCTTGTCCGCCGGGTCCTGGTCCAAAAACTTGACGCTCCCCTTCAGCACGGTGATGGGGTTGCGCAGATCATGGGCAAAGGCGGCGTTGAGCCGCTTTCGTTCATCCGCCTGCCGCCACAGTTCCCGGTTGGTTTTCAAAAGCTCGGCACGCATGACCTCAAAGGCCCCGCAGACCTGCCCCAGTTCGTCGCCGGAGGGCTGTGGGAGGGTAAAGTCCAGGTCGTGGCTTTGGATGCGCCTGGTCCCCTCCAGCAAAATGTGGATCGGCTCCTCCAATTTCCATCGGTAAAAGAGCGCCCCCGCCGCGGCCAGCCCCGCCACGGGAAACAGGACCCAGCCCAGCAGGCCGATCACGTCCAGCGCCTTCAAAAGCCGCAGCTGCTCCGGCGTCGGCCCGGGCAGGGACTCTATCATCTCGCTCCCGCTGATGACCACTCCGCCCCTGGGATATTGGGATGAGACCGCAAGACATACGCCCCAAAGTGCCGCCGCCAGGACCACCGCCGCCAGCAGGCCGCACAGGGTCAGAAGGAAAAAGGACTTGCGAAGGCTCATGTTCTTCAGCCGTTCCATTTGTAGCCGCACCCCCAAACCGTCTTGATATAACTGTGGAGCGTATGGCGGGCCAGCTTGGCGCGGATCTTTCGGATGTGCTCCATCACCGTGTCGCTGCTGCCTTCCCCATCGATGCCCCAAACCGCCTCATAAATACGCTCCCGGTCAAACACCTGCCCCGGGTGGAGGGAAAGCAGTTCCACGATATCAAATTCCCGGCGGGAAAGGGTCACCGTCTCACTGCCCGCCGTGACCGTCCTGGCAGCGTAGTCCACCGCCAGCTCTCCGAAAAACCGCGCCGCCGCCGGACCGCTGCGCCGCTGTTCCCGCCGCAAATGAGCCTCCACCCGGGCGGCCAGCTCGTCCAGGTCGAAGGGCTTGACGATATAGTCGTCCGCCCCCGCCCGAAACCCTTCGATCTTGTCCGCCGACTCGGTCCGCGCCGTCAAAAAAAGAATAGGGCAGGTAACGTGCGCCCGGACGGTCCGGCAGACGCTCAGCCCGTCCATCCCCGGCATATTGATATCCAGCAATATCAAGTCCGGTCCCTGCCCCGCCTTGCGTGCCGCCTCTTCCCCGCTGCAGGCGGTGAGCACGTCATAGCGCGGGGCAAAGTAAGTACACAGCATATCCACGATCCCCGGCTCGTCATCTGCGATCAACAGCTTCTGTCTCACACCGCCGCCCCTTTCTCGATCGTCCGTTTATTCTGCCCCGTAAATCTCAAGCTTTTCTCAAGAACAGTATAACACAAAACCACGCCGGGCGTATACCCGGCGTGGTTTTGTTGACACGCTACATACTCTTCCGTATCTGCGCGAGGGCGTTTTTCTCCAGCCTGGACACCTGTGCTTGGGAGATGCCGATCTCCGAGGAGACCTCCATCTGCGTCTTTCCCTTAAAGAACCGCAGGGCCAGGATGCGCTTTTCCCGGTCGCTGAGCTTGCTCATGGCCTCGCTGAGCGCGATATGCTCCAGCCAGCTCTCGTCCGTGTTCTTCTTGTCCTTCACCTGGTCCATCACATAGACCGTATCTCCGCCGGACTCATACACCGGCTCATAGAGGCTCACCGGGTCCGCGATCGCGTCCAGCGCGAACACGATCTCCTCCCGAGGGATCTCCAAAATGTCCGCCAGCTGCTCCAGCGACGGCTCCCGCTGATGCTCCGCCACATACTTTTCCTTCGCCTGGAGCACCTTGTACGCGGTGTCTCTCATGGAGCGTGATACCCGTATCGCGCTGTTGTCCCGCAGATACCGGCGCACTTCCCCCACGATCATTGGAACTCCATACGTGCTGAAGCGCACATCCAGATCCACATTAAAATTATCAATGGCCTTCATCAGGCCAATACACCCCACCTGAAAGAGGTCGTCGGCGTTCTCCCCCCGGCCCATGAACTTCTGGATGACCGAGAGCACCAGCCGGAGGTTGCCCTGGATTAGCTGGTCACGGGCCTCCATGTCCCCTTCCTTGACCCGGCGGAGCAGCGCCATGGTCTCTTCGTTTTTCAGCACCTTCAGCTTGGAGGTATTCACTCCGCTCAGCTCGACCTTGCCCTGCATGGACCCGCCTCCCGCATCGTTTGTTGACCCTTCCAGTATCTCCGCGGCGTAGGGTTTCATACCGGCCCGGGCGGGGCTTTATTTTTTTCTCGCTGACTCCTTTCGATGGATTTTTCCAGCTCTTCTTTCAGGCCTCCTTCCTCCAATGGCAGGAATAATCCCACGGGCCTGGCCATACAGTGTAGAGACAAGGCCAGAGCCGTGAGGAGGAATCGCAAGTGAACGAATTGATCTATGAGGACATCGCCCAGCGCACCCAAGGGGACGTCTACATTGGTGTGGTGGGCCCGGTACGGACCGGAAAATCCACCTTTATCAAACGCTTTATGGAGACCATGGTGCTCCCCGGCATCGACAACGCCTACCGCCGGGACCGGGCCCGGGACGAGTTGCCTCAGTCCGGCTCGGGCCGGACGGTAATGACCGCCGAGCCAAAGTTCGTCCCCGAGGAGGCGGTGACCATCGACCTGGGGGGCGAGGCCGCCTGCTCGGTACGGCTCATCGACTGCGTGGGATATCTGGTCCCCGGCGCCATTGGCGCCGACGAGGAGGGGGCGCCCCGAATGGTCATGACCCCTTGGTTTCCCCAGGCCATTCCCATGACCGACGCCGCCGAGATCGGCACCCGCAAGGTCATCGCGGACCACTCCACCATCGGTGTGGTGGTCACCACCGACGGCACCATCACCGACATTCCCCGTGCGGATTACATTGAGGCAGAGGAACGGGTAGTAGGCGAGCTGAAGGAACTGGGCAAGCCCTTTGTCCTTCTGCTCAACTCCGCCTATCCCCACTCTCCCGAGGCCCAGGCCCTGCGCGAAGATCTGAGCCAGCGTTATGGCGTGTCCTGCATCGCGGCCAACTGCCTGGAGCTGGGAGAAGACGCCGTCCGGGACATCATCGGCTCGGTCCTGCGGGAATTTCCCCTGCGGGAGCTGGACCTGTTCCTGCCCCCCTGGGTGGACGCCCTGCCCTTTGAACATCCCATTAAGGCGGGGCTCTTCCAATCCATCCGCCAGAGCGCGGCCAGCCTGCGCAAAGTGCGGGACGTGGACGGGGCCCTGGCTGCCATGGGCGAGTGCCAGTGGGTCAGCGCCAGCACCCTGTCCTCCATCGCCCTGGGCAGCGGTCAGGCGGCGGCCCGGCTGGAGCTGCCCCGCAGTCTGTTCTATGAGACCCTGGCCGAGCGCTCCGGCTTCCCCATCCGGGATGATGGCGACCTCTTGAGCCTGCTCACCCAGCTGAGCCGGGTCAAGTGCGAATATGACAAGGTGGCGGGGGCGCTGGAGCAGGTCAAGGCCACCGGCTACGGCATCGTTGTCCCCGCCCTGGAGGAGCTGACCCTGGAGGAGCCGGAGATCGTCAAGCAGGGCGGGCGTTACGGCGTACGGATGCGGGCCTCCGCTCCCTCCATCCACATGATCCGGGCGGACATTCAGACCGAGGTCTCCCCCATCGTGGGCAACGAAAAGCAGTCGGAGGAAATGGCGGAGTATCTGCTCCAGGAGTTCCAGGGAGATTCGGGGAAGATCTGGCAGTCCAACATCTTTGGTAAGTCCTTCCAGGAGCTGGTCAGTGAGGACCTGCAGGCCAAGCTGAAGCGGATGCCCGACGACGCCCGCTTCAAGCTTCAGGAGACTCTTCAGCGCATCATCAACGAGGGCTCCGGCGGCCTCATTTGTATTATCCTTTAAAATGCTCGGGCGGGCAAAGCTCGCCCTCCGCAAATTCCGCGCTGCGCGCGAAATTTGCGCGCCTACTGGCGCGTCCCCGCTCTCGCGGGTGCCTCTGGATGTTCTATTGGGGTAAGTAAGAGAAAGACGCTTGGCTTTCGCCAAGCGTCTTTCTCTTTATATCGTTCAGGGGATCAAACCCAAGCCGTTGAGGGCAGAGTAGAGATCATAGGCCGCTTCCTCTCGGGTGGTGGGCGCCTTAGGTGCGATGGCCTTGGCAGGAGCGTGCCACCAGCCATCCAAGACCCAGACCCCGGTGCGCGCCCAAGGGTCGTAAGCGTCATAGGCCCCGGAGGCGGCGTCCTCATCCGGAATCCCCGCCGCCAGCGCGGCGTGACAGGTGTGGTTGGTGTTGGCAATGATCCGGGCCAGAATGACCATGAACTGCTGGTGGGGAATGGGGTCATTGGGATGGAACAGACCGTCGTCATAGCCGTTGACGACCCCCATTTGACTGAGGGTGGTGACATAGGGGGTGTACCAGGCGTCGGCTGGGGTATCCGGGAAGGCAGGCGCATCGTTGGATTTGGGATAGTCCATCGCCTGGGCCAGCAGAGCGCAGAGGGAAGCCCGGTCCAGCGTGGCTTTGGGCATAAAATCTCCTGCGGCGTTGCCCTTCAAAATACCGTAGGTCTTCAGGGTGTTGATGGCGTCGGCGTATTCACTGGCTCCCACATCGGAAAAACTCCGGGAGGAAACGCCCTTCCCGTAGCGCGCGGCGACCGCCGCCACCGACTGCTTTTCCCAGCCGCTCCCACTGCCCAGATAGAGGTCGGTCTGGGGCGGCAGGGCCTCCAGCAGAGCGGCAAAGACCTCCGGCCGCGCCTGGGCGGCGGCCAGGTCTACATACCACCTCCAGCGGCCCAGGTGGACCCGAAGAGTCCCGCTGTTGTCTCCGGCGGGGGCTTTGGCGCACAGCAGCTTGGCCACAGGCTCGGTCATGGCGTCGTCCACCAGGAGGGTGGGGATCACCCCCATGACGTTGGCGGTGGTCAGGCTGTCGGAAAAGGCATAGCCGGTGGTCAGCAGCAGGGCGGACCCGTCGGCAAATGCCTGGGGATATTCCTTGGCGGTAAAGAGGCTCTGGGCTACACCCTTGCCATAGGTACGGCTGCCGATGATGATGCCCCGCTGGCGGTCCCGGACGTTGGCGGCAAACAGCTCGGCGGCGGAGGCGGTGCGGCTGTCCACCAGGGCGATCACCGGGTCCATGCTCTCCTTGGCGGTGTCGCTGGCGGCGCAGTACAGCTTGTCCCCCTTCTCACGCAGATACACCAGATCGCCCTTGCCCATGAACACCGACATGGCGTCCACCGCGCCCCGCAGGTCCCCGCCGGTGTTGCCACGCAGATCCACGATCCAGCGGTCCGCGGCGGCGTCGTGAGTGTTGACAGCGGTCTTCAGCCCCTCATAGGTGCCCGGGCCAAAAACGGAGATGACGATCCGACCCACATGGCCGTCCTCCAGAGCGGCGGTAACGGTAGCGCCCACCGCCTGCTCACCCTCGCTCATCGACGCCTGAAAGTCGGCGTATTCCTCTGCGGTCATATAACGCGCGTAGGGGTCGCCCAGGGCGGCCAGCTTGTCCTCCACGGTGGCGGCCTGGGTCACCGCCTGGGGGACGGAGGCCGGATACCGTTCGGCCAGGATGCCGTCCAGCTGGACGGGCGTAAGGGCCAGGGCGGAGGTGGCCGCCATACACACGGCCAGCGTAAAGGCAATGATCTTTTTCATATCAGTTCCCCTTTGCAAGTGTAACGTCCTCTCTTAAGACGTTTCTTTTTTCGTGTGGTTCCATTGTACTCTTTTTCCCCAAAAGGCGCAAGGGCAGGACGCAAAAAGACCGCCGGGAAACACCCGGCGGTCTTTTTGCTTCTTGTCATGTTCGCGTTGGACACGCTCACACTTCGCTTTTACGCCTCGGGACCGGCGGCGACCAGGGCCTTGCCCGCGTCGTTGGTGGTGTACTTGGCGAAGTTCTTCACGAAGCGGGAGGCCAGGTCCTGGGCCTTCTTCTCCCACTCGGCCTTGTCGGCGTAGGTGTCGCGGGGATCCAGGATGGCGGGATCCACGCCGGGGAGGGCGGTGGGCACGGCAAAGTTGAAGTGGGGGATGGTCTTGGTCTCCGCCTTGAGGATGGAGCCGTCCAGGATAGCGTCGATGATGCCGCGGGTATCCTTGATGGAGATACGCTTACCAGTGCCGTTCCAGCCGGTGTTCACCAGGTAAGCCTTCGCGCCGGAGGCCTCCATGCGCTTGACCAGCTCCTCGGCGTACTTGGTGGGGTGCAGCTCCAGGAAGGCCTGGCCGAAGCAGGCGGAGAAGGTGGGGGTGGGCTCGGTGATGCCCCGCTCAGTGCCCGCCAGCTTGGCGGTGAAGCCGGAGAGGAAGTAATACTTGGTCTGCTCCGGGGTCAGGATGGACACAGGGGGCAGAACACCGAAGGCGTCGGCGGAGAGGAAGATCACGTTCTTCGCGGCGGGGCCGGAGGAGGCGGGATGAACCGTCTTGACGATCTTCTCAATATGGTCGATGGGGTAAGAAACACGGGTGTTCTCGGTGACCGACTTGTCGGCGAAGTCGATCTTGCCCGCCTCGTCCAGGGTCACGTTCTCCAGCAGGGCGTTCTTACGGATGGCGTTGTAGATGTCGGGCTCGGAGTCCTTATCCAGGTTGATGACCTTGGCGTAGCAGCCGCCCTCGAAGTTGAACACGCCG
>ERZ779632.173-NODE-173-length-42879-cov-13.292149_pt1 | contig 42879 bp, 46 predicted proteins | sample MGYA00514194_ERZ779632 | MGnify/ENA primary metagenome ERZ779632 (study PRJEB29562, sample SAMEA4376704) | mouse gut metagenome | isolation source: Cecum | study: EMG produced TPA metagenomics assembly of the A DSS colitis mouse model was used to assess the... | reverse complement strand
AAGCTGGACCGCATCAGCCGTTCTTTGTCGGATTTTGTGAACATTTTGCAGGAGTTCAAGGAACACAAAGTCGAGTTCGTGTCCTCTCAGGAGTCTTTTGACACATCCTCGCCTTATGGTGAAATGATCGTCAAGCTCCTGATGGTGTTCGCCGAGTTTGAGCGGACATCCATCATCAACCGTGTCACCCAGGCATACGCCCACCGCAGTGAAATGGGGTTCTATATGGGCGGCCGCCAGCCCTATGGCTTCGAGTTGGTTCCGACAGTCATTCATAATGTCAAGACTAAAAAGCTGAATCCAATCCCCGCTGAGGTAGAGCAGGTACGCTACATCTTTGAGGTCTACGCTCAGGAGAGCGTGTCCCTGCGGCGGCTTCTGGATATTCTGGTAGCCGAGGGGAAGCAGCCCTTGAATGGCAGCAGTTGGACAACGGCGAAGCTGTCCACACTGCTAAAGAACCCTATCTACGTCAAGGCCAATTCCGATGTGTACGACTACTATGACCGCCACGGCGTTCAGATGGTCACAGACGTATCTATGTTTACCGGGGAGAATGGGGCGCAGCTCTACGGCCACACCAAGCATGACCCCAGCAACTCGGATTGGTCGGATATGAAGCTGGTGCTCTTAACCCACCCCGGTATTGTTGATTCTGACATCTGGCTCAGATGCCAGCGGAAGCTGGAGAAGAACCGTCAAATTGGGAACAGCGTCAGCAACCCTACCAGTTGGCTGGCGGGGAAGGTGGTCTGTGAGAAATGCGGACACACCATGACCACCATCAAGGGGAAGATTAACAAGAGTGGCGAGATGCGGCGGTATTTCAACTGCACCGGAAAATCCCACAAGAAAACCTGTACAGGGCCGAAGGTGACGATCTATGCTAAGGATTTGGAGAATATGGTTTATGAGTGCATCTCCGTGAAGCTGGCAGATCTGAAGGAGATGAACCGCACCACCCGAAAGGGAGACACGGCAGAGGTCAACGAGCTGAAGCTGAAAATCAAGGCTATTGAGAAGTCGGAGAAACAGCTTTTGGACACTATGCTGGCGGGTGGATTCAACGATGACCTTCTGGCGCTGGCGAATCAAAAGGCTACCCAACTCAAGAGGGACCGGCTGACTCTGTATGAGCGGATAGAGGACTTGAAAAGCCGTGATGATGAAACCGATGTTGTTGTCAATCTGGCGAAGTCATGGAGGACTGCCGACTACAAGCGCAAAAAGGCTGTCGCTATGATTATGATACATAAAATTGTTATCAGCGAGGATGGCAGCACGAAGGTGCTTTGGAACATATAGCAGACCGTCAGGGCTTTGATGCCCTGGCGGTTTTCTGTATGCTGACTGTTGAAAATTTCATGGTTTTGTGGTAAAATTGACATATCGAAATGAAGGAGGGCAGATATGGCAATCAGTGACCTGCTCCAGAGAATTGATGATTATGCGGCTATGATCCGTGCATACCGCCCGCTTTCCGAAGCAGAGGTAAGAGAACTGGATGCTTACTACCGTATAGGAATGACTTATAGCTCCAATGCGCTGGAAGGAAACTCTCTGACCCTCTCCGAAACAAAGGTGCTGTTGGAGGACGGCATTACTGTGGAAGGCAAACCCATCCGGGATTGTTATGAGGCTACAGGCCACGCCAGGGCCTACGACTATATGCTCACATTAGCCAGGAGCGGTAGCCTTTCAATCACAGAGGATGTCATCCGGCATTTGCACTGCCTGTTTTACAATGGCATCGACCCGGAGACAGCAGGGGAGTACCGAAAAGGGCAGGTGTTCATCACAGGAACCGACTACGTCCCGCCCACCGCTGAAGACGTTCCTCAATGTATGGCACACTTTGCGGCAGAGCTGGCAGAGCGGCAGGAGAGCCTTCATCCAGTAGAACTTGCCACTTATGCGCACCGACGTTTGGTGGATATTCACCCGTTCCAGGACGGCAACGGAAGGACTGCCCGGCTGTTGATGAACCTGATCCTGATAAACCAGGGCTATTGTATCGTATCTATCCCTCCGGTGCTGCGGCATGATTATATTGTGGCATTGCAGCAGGCCCAGAGGGAAAACCGGCCATCTGACGAAGCTTTTCTCAAGCTGATTGCGGAGTGTGAGATCGAAGCCCAGAAGGACTACTGCCGGATGTTCCGTATCAAGCTCCCGAAGGTATAAGGGCAGTCAACTTTTTGGAAGATACGGCTATCGAGTTGATTTTGCATTGCAATAGGAGTATAATAGACATAGAAAACTGGAAGGAGCTTTTGCTATGGCAGATACGACTAATTTTAGTGTCCGCATGGACAGCGAAGTCAAGAAACAGTGTGAGGCTCTCTATAACGATTTAGGTATGACGCTCACTACCGCCATCAATGTGTTCCTGCGCCAGTCCCTTCGCGTGGGCGGCCTGCCTTTTGAGCTAAGGCAGGAGAGGCCCAATAAGGAGACGATTGCCGCTATGTTGGAGGCGGAGAGGATTGCCCATGATCCATCCGTAAAGGAGTACGATGATTTAGACGAACTGTTTGCGGAGTTGCGCTCGTGAGGAAGACAAAATATAGGGTCAAGCCTACCACGCAATTTAAGAAGGATTTTAAGCGGGCAATCAAACGGGGCAGAGATATGTCCCTGTTGGAAAAGGTCATCGCCGCGCTTACTATGGGCGAAAAGCTGCCGGAGAAAAATAAAGATCATAGTTTATCTGGAAATTGGGCAGGGCATCGGGAGTGTCACATACTCCCAGATTGGCTCCTGGTGTACCGTATTGACGATGATGTGCTGGTTTTGACGCTGGTTCGCAATGGGACGCATAGCGATGTGTTTGGAGAGTAGGTATCGCTGGATGACTACCATCTGCGCTTGAGTATTACGATATAAAATGCGTTGAAAATATCCCCTGTGAGCTGCCGCCCACAGGGGATAAAATCTGCTTAAATCAGTATGGTTTGCTTCGCCGAAACGCTGGAAGTGTACAATCTCCCGCGCCCGCAGGAACTTGATGGGGTCCCGCACATCCGGGTCGTCCGCAAAACGCAGGATATTGTCATAAGTCATGCGGGCTTTTTGCTCGGCGCTTAAGTCCTCGTTCAGATCGGCAATGGTGTCCCCAGTTACCGCAAAAGTAGCAGCGCTAAAGGGCGTGCCAGAGGCCGCTACCGGATACACGCCGGTGGTGTGATCCACAAAATAGGCGTCAAAGCCTGCCTCCTGTATCTGCTCCGGAGTCAGGTCCCGGGTAAGTTGGTAGACGATAGTACCTACCATTTCCAGGTGGGCCAGTTCTTCTGTGCCTATATCCGTCAGTATAGCCCGCAGCTCTGGATAAGGCATAGAATACCGCTGGCTGAGATACCGCAGGGAAGCGCCTATTTCACCATGAGGCCCACCATACTGCAATAAGTGACAGAACCCTTTCGCGGACTAAAGGCCCATACGTCTGTGCTTTGACAGATTAATACCTATTATTTTTATATATCCTTTTTGTTCGACAAAATTCACCTGCACAACTCCCTCTCATCCGAGTATAATAATTCCAAAAACGCTAGATAGGGGATGTTTTCTGTGCTGACTCTCGCTAACCCTGTAAAGCATGGTTGCAATCATTCTAATCATACTTCATTAGGGGCTTTGCCTCAACCAAGCGGGCCGCTGGATTTATCCGACTTGCAGGCAAAAGTCGATGTCTGGCTAGGGGGGCAGCCCATGGTTGGAAGCCTTTTCTCCCACCCCCTGGCAGATTTCGATGTTTACAAGGATGCCGAGCGGCTTGTAAACAGGATATATTATGCTGTCTTCCAATTTTCATACACCAGCCGCAGGTTCAGGCTTTTTGTGTTCTTTGAGGAGGTCACTTTCCTGGAGGATGAGACGGGCGATTTGGTTCCGGTGAACTCTGAATATTTTGTGCCGGAGGAGTTTTGATTCTAAGAAAAGAGCAATTGGGGGATGGTTTCTTTCTCTCTAAGAAACCAGGACAAGTGGACTAATTATTTTAAGTGCCACACAGGCTATAGATTTGGATATAAAGAACCGTTTTGCCACTTTGCTTTTCTATCATCTGGCACCAATTTTCTATTCCTGCAGCGATGAAGTTCCGCTATGCCTTGGATTCTGAGGACTTTGCGTATCTGCTGAAACGTTCACCTTTTTATGTGCCAAGGAGTCTAACTGGCTGCGAATGATTTCCATATAAATTACATCTTGTTTGTCCGGGCTGAGATTGCCCACAAGGTTTACTATGGAGAGAAATCTCTCATTTTCGTGAAGGGCATCATAATAATGGTTTAGCTGTGATGATGATTTATTATATATCCAAAGCACAGTCCCGGAAACTACTTCTGTTATCGCCCCGCTGGCCGCTGGTATCACAGCCAAGTCAACTCTTTGTGTACTCAGCAACATAAGAATGGCTATAAACAATAGTGAAACGCCAGCGGTACATGCTATAAGAGAAATCATATGGGATTGTTTGACCTGGCTCTTGCTTATTATAAAATATTCTGTAGTCTCTTCTAAATTTCTCATCATATGGGCATAAATATCTGTATTTCCTTTTTTATAAGAAACAGGCTGAGAGGAAACTTCCTCTTTTGAAATGCTTTCTTCGCCATCTCGCTCAACCTTGTCACATACCGTATTCTCGTCAAATTTTTCAGACTCTTTTTGTGCGATTTTAGACTTTAGATAATTATAATAGTCAGAATCATCGTTTTCTTCATCTTTATTTTTCTTATAATAGATATAAATATATAAAGAAGTTAATAAAGCAAGCGAAGTTAGGCCTACTATAAGTATAAGTATATCTAATGACACAAATTCTTTTTTATCTATCAAAATTGATTCTATTCTGCTAATTAATACACTTAATAGTCCTTGATCTCGCATAAAAGCATATGTAACAAAAAACACGATAATTAAAATGGCCGTTAAAACAAATAGTATTGTCCAAAAATATTTCAAAAACTTATTAGACATATTCAATCTCCCAATATGTTATAAAATCCTGCTTTTTAGCATATTTTATTACATATTTTTCCATGTGTCAACAAAAACAACAAAAAAGCCCCGATTCTCCCTCATTTGGGAAAGCCGGGGCTTTTTTGTTTACATTGTCTTACCTCCCGCTGTCAGGCGCAGGCACAGCGCCCATCATCTGGGCGAACCAGTACAGCACTGTCACAAGCTGCTCCCGGGTCATCAGGTCTTCCCACATGCCGTTGAAGCCCTCTGTGCTGCCCCCGGCAATCAGCCCGCTGTCCACCGCCCACTGCCGGGCCTCCTTGCTATAGCCGCTTGCATCGTTATCACGCCACTGCTGGCGCATCTCGTCAAAAAGCTTCTTGAACTGTTTTCCTTCCATGATAGCATCCTCCTTTGCAGGCTCGTCCATTGCGGACGCAATTTTATTGATGTAATCGAGGCATACCCAGCCTTCCCCGCAAAAGCCCCAATTGCCCTGCTCTTGGGTGATAGTCAGCACCGTGCCGTCCGGGTAAGCCTTAAGGACTGATCCGTTTACAGGACTTGTCCGGCAATTGAGTCCAGCATCTGCGTTCACCTGGCCCTGATAGGCCTTGAAGGGCCCAGAAGGGGTACCGCTTAGCTTCTGGTTTACCTCTTTTGCAATCTGCCCCAGGCGGTTATATATGTAATCCCCGGGACAGGACTTGTTGGCATAGTCCCGGTGAACGGTCAGGTTGCAGCCGTTCAGGTGGTTCACCCTGGTGCTTTTATCCGTTGACCACACCAGTTTTTTTATGCTGTGGCGCTCACAGATATCGGCGCACAGGTCGATAAGGGTTTTCCAGACGTTGGCGTTAATGGCGTAGGGGTAAAATGCGTCGCTGGCGCACTCGACGGTGACGGCCCGGTGGTCGTTTTCCGGGCTGGAGGAGCACCACGACCTGTCCCCTTCCTTTACAATCTCCGCCACCCTGCCATCAAAGCCGATGGCCCAGTTGCAGCTACAGTTTGCCGTCTGGAAGTGGCTGCACAGGCTCTCTGCCGACATCTGCCCCACCACGCAGTGGATGGTGATGGTATCAATCACATGATTTCTGGGGCTGTTGCGGAATGGGCTGATTTTGGTTATCCAGTTCTTGATACGGTTCGCCATACTCATCCCTCCACTTCCGGAAGCCCCGCGATGCTGGTCAGGAGCGACAGCACCCCGGAGAGCAGGGCTGTGCTGCCCACCACCAGCCAGTCCACCTCTAAGAGCATGGCCGTGGTGCCGATGGCCGCCACTGCCGCCTGGGCCACAGTCTTAACGGCCCGAATCCCCGCTGCTTTCCACCATTTTTTTGTCATAACAGCTTCCTCCTTTGATTATAAAAAATCGTGTTTTTTCAGCCGGTCATCATAGACCCGGCCTATGTTCGCTATGGCATGGACAGCCCGGCCGTTCTGGTAGTCCGGGTGCTCCCGGCAATAGCGTTCATAGCAGTTGATGTTGTAGAAGATTTCATTGAAATCTTCCTCTGTGTGCTTTTTCTCCCGGAGCAGCTCTGTGTTAAACTGCAAAATCCTGGCCCGGTGCATGTCTGCGTCCCGCTCGTCGTCAGCCTGGATGTGCTTTTCCAGCCGGGTTTCTACTTTGCCCAGCTTGTCCAGCACGTCCCCATTGATAGCCCTGCCCACCAGCCGGGCCAGCGCAGACCAGGGATTGATTTTGACGGGCGATACCTGCACCAGGGTCAGCAGCAGGAATATCCCTCCGCCGCCCCAGGCGAAAATCTGGCTTAACTGCATGGCCTCACCTCCTTTCCCGCAAAATAAATGCCCGGCCTTGTTCTTGACAAAGCCGGGGCGTGTGGTATAATAATGATAAAGAGGGCGCTGCTACATGGCGGTTAGCCCTCAAGAATCGTCTAACAATTTGTTAGCCGTCTGGATGGCAGCCAGGCGGCTAACACGCTTTTATGGGTGCTATGTAAGCAAGCAGTATTGCTACCGCCAGCAGTGTCAGCACAAACCGCAGGATTTTCATCCAGCGTTCTTTTCCCATATCGCACCACCTCCCTCCTTTTATGAAAGTAGGGAAAGTGTATCACCCCCTCTCATACGGGGATGAACTAACCGCCTTTTATGTATACAGCGTCCTCCAGCGCAAATGTGCGCCTGCCCCTCTTTTTGAAGGGGTACTTTATTATTATAGCTGTGCTGTCGGATTTTGTCAATTTGCGCTTTCCCATAACGAGCTTTTGATTTATGTGCAGAAGCAGAGCGAAACACCACCTCCAACGTATGCCACACCGTTAAATGTACCTTTGCCTTCACGATCCACCATGTAAAAATCACCCTTATTATAACCAGAGCGCAGCCGCCACCCCTTCGCGCTTGCAGCGCCTATTTCTGATTTCTTTCTGCTTTCATTATCCGGGAATAGCGCCTTATACCTGGGCTGATTTGTACTGCCGCTGCTCCCAAACATTTCATTGTGAGATGGTGTCCACAGATCATCTTCCGTTGTCTGCGTGAAAGATTTCCCTGCCGTATCGTATGCAGTGTGAGATTTTAATACTGTCTTGACCCCTGCTTTTACATTCCCCGGTATCAGAGGTTTTAGTGTCCCTTGGTAATACTTCCGCAGTTCACTCTTTTCCCAGCCCCCAATAGAGCCAGTGCCTAGCTGGTAATCGCGGAACACGCGTTTAGTTCCTTCTTCAATATCTGCTGTAATAGTAATACTACCAGTTCCAGTAATACGGATACGACCACAGGAATTTGTCTCATTAAGGAGAGTATAAGCTGCACTTACTGTCACAGTGTCTTCCGCTTGCACATCTATTGTATGCTTAGCGTAAGTAGAAGAATGGTAGTCTTTTGCTATTTTCTCTCCATTTACTTCTACAGTAAGCTTATTGTAGTAAATCACACCACTTGAAGTACTATAATCTATCTCTACAGTTCCAGCCTCTTCTGCTGTAATTGTCCAGGTTGCCCTTGCAACAGAATCTTTACAGTAATCTATCTGCGTTGTCCACAGATTTGCATTACTCCCTGTTCCTGCCGCCCAAGATGGCGCTTGGGGATAATCATAGTTTGTTACCAGAGCCGGATTCATGCTCTTCCCAGTCTTCAGCAGCTCAATCCCCACCCAGCTAAGCGGCGCCATACCAGACCCATCCGCCAGGGCATCCACGTCCCGCCCGGCAATCTGCATATTGATAATCCCCTCTGTGCCCATGTCCAGGGGCTTATAGTTGCCGATTTTGTACTTCTGCTTATAAGTGCCATCCGCGCAGGCCGCCAGGATGTCGTCCCAGCTATCCTCAATCTCCTTGATTTCCAGAGGCGACCCAAACACAGCCATGCACTTTGTAGTGCCGGTGATGTTGGTGGGCTGGGGATTCCAGCCTTCAAAGGGGTAGTCGTCGGCGGGGCCGTCCGGAGAGGCGGGCGTGTCGCCGGTATACTTGGCCGAGCCGCCATAAGGCACATTCTGCACCGTCTGCAGCAGGGTAGAGCCGTTGTAGAACGTCACCGTATACTTGCGCACAGTGGAGGTGAATTTCGCCTCTATGTCCACAGGCCCCGTCACATTTGTATAGTTTCCCTGCCACCCGCTGAAGGTATAGCTGTATTGGGCGGTGCTGGCCTTTGCAGGCGTGCCGCTGGGCGTGCTGGCATTTGCCCCTGCCGTCACCCACTGGGTGTTAAAGACGCTCTCGCCGTTCATAAACCGCACCCGGTACTGGGTGTCGTACTGGGCCACCACGCTTTCGTTTTTGCTGACTGCCTGGGGCAAAGCGCCAAAGTCCCGGAAAGCATAGCGGGTGTCCCCGGTGCCCTCTTTGGCAGGGGCTTCCAGCAGGCCCGCTGCCACAGGGTTCGGAGCAGCGCTGCCTGCGCTCACCACAGCCCGGTACAGCAGGGTGTTGTCCCAATCCACATACCGCACAATGTACTGAGGCTCCCCGCCTGCCACGACTACCAACTGGGGAAAGCTGTCGTTTATCTCCGCCAGCAGCTCTGGCGAAATAGAGGCCACCAGCACCCGGCCCGTCACCACAGCAGAGGGCGTGTTCTGCCCGACAGCGTCCAGGCCAATGCAGCCCTTTAACTTTGTAATGCTTTCCTGCAAAGATTCTTCACTCTGAGCCTGCCACTCCACCCCCAGCAGGCGCACGCGGTTAAGATTCTCCGCGCTGGTGATAATCTCGTCCAGCGGCACATGGGGCGTGTTCTCGATGCGCAGGGTGGTAAGATTTCCAAAGCCTGCCATGTCCAGGCTCTCAAAGTGCGCCTGTTCCCGCAGGGTCAAGTTCGTGACGGTGCCCGGCAGTTCCAATACCCGCAGCCTGCCGCCTACAGGCAGATTTACGCCCGTTATGGCCGAGCCTTTGGCTTTGACCCGCTCCAGGCCCACGCAGCCGGACAAATCAATCGACATGGACAAATTCACGCAGTTCTGCACATCCAACTCCGCCAGCAGGCCGTTGTTTCCCACGTAAAGCTCCGTAAGCCGGGTGTTTTGGTAGCTGGCCCCGCCGTCCCCCAGCTTGAGGCTTTGCAGCTTGCCTGCCATAGAGAAGTTGGCATAGCCCACCTGTAAGGGTGACAGGTCGCCAATCGCCGCCAACCGGTCGGCAGAATAGATATATACTTCGGTGTCGTTCATGTCCTCCAGAGGGCAGGCGAGGGTACAGGGCAGGTTGCGCTTGCCCCGCCGGGTGACGGTATAGCTGCCATACTGCACCCGGGGCCACACGTGGCTGTAGGGAGTGACTGTGATGTCCCCGGCCTGGTAGCAGCGCAGGGTGATGAAATTCCCCTGTGCGTCCCCGCAGCGGTATTTGCTGTCCCGGTACCGGAAGCCATTATAAAGCCACCAGGCCCGCTGGCTGGCCTTGGGGCCTTGCAGCATGGCAAGGTAGGATCCGTCGCCTCCATGCTCCAGCGGTTCGAGGTACTTTTCCCAGGCGTCCTCGTTCCACACAGCCTGGGGCCACACGTCCTGATGCGCTTCAAAACGCTTTGCCAGCGTGTCAAAATCAAACTGCCCGCCGCTTCGCAGGGAATTGTACATGATCCGTATCTCGTCCCCGAAAGCGTCCCGCACATTGCACCAAAGCACACTTTCCTGGCCGTTAAAGATGTTGGCCCCGTCCAGGTGGTCGGTGTCCTCCAGGTCGTAGTCAAAGACAAGCTGGCCCTCGTTGTTGATGCCCAGGGCTGTATCGAAGTCGTAAGGGAAAGGCAGCCAGTGGGTGCCGTCAAAGGTGGTGGGAAAGAAGTTTTTCGCCCGGCTGTCCACCATAAGGAAGACTTCGGTAAACAGGTAGTAAAAGAGCATGGGGGCCTTTACAAAGTGTTCTTCAAACTCTGTTTTGAATTTTTGGAGACGCGCCGCCTTTTCTTCCTCTGTGCCCACTGCCCCCCGGTCGGTAGAAGCCACCCAGGCGCACAGGGCTGCTAAGTTTCTGCAATCCAGGCTGCCTTCTGGATATCGGGCCTCAAAATCGTCCTGCCAGGATGTACCGGTGAAATCCGCCGACTGGAAGAGAACCCGGGGCGAGGTGTTGTTCTTAAACTCCCAGCTCTCGCAGCCAGGGGTTAGGCCAAATACGTTTTCCGCGCCCTTGTCAAAGTTAAAATTGTATTTGCCCCAGAACCGCGTCTCCCCGGTGTCTGTGTTGTGCCAGAAGAGGATGCAGGGCACGCCGTCAATGCCCACCCGCACTTTGGGGTCTGCCTCCTGGGGCGGTGTCTGGTGGGGGACGGTGTCGTTATAGAGCCGCACCAGCTCCACGTTGTTGGCCCCTTCGGAGGAAGCCACGTCCGCCTTCATGCAGAAAACGCTTGCGGGCAGGGAATCTTCCCGGAGTTTATAGGTCTTGCCGTCTTTAAAGGAAAACTTGAAATTCTTCTTTTTGTACCCGGCAGAGGACGTGCCCTGCACGTTTATCTGCGCCCCCTCTGCCGTAAAACTCCGGGCGGTGTCGGCAGGGTTTACATACGCAATGGAGCAGGCCTTTTTGTCGCCTTTGTACTGGGGCAGTTGGGGGCAGGAAACCACCATATAGGGCAGGGTGGGCGGCAGCTTGGAAATGGTGATGTCCTCCGCCAGGTCAAAGATATCATTTTGCCGGGCCAGGTCAAGGCGCTGGGACAGCAGGGGGCGGTCGGCAATGAAGTTGTCGAGGATTTCCTGCCGGGTCAGGCCCTTGGCGTATACCCGCAGCTTGTAGATGTCGATGCCCGAGGATGCGGCCCCCATGGTGATACCCGCAGGCGGGTTCTGGGAGAAGTCATCGTTTTCCGGGTACTGCAAAGCCCCGCACAGCACGCCGTCCACATAGACGGAAATCAGCCGGTGGAGGTTCCTTGGCTCCATCACAAAAGACACCCGGACTTTTTCATCCTCCTTGAACTGCATGGAAAGGCGGCTCTGTTCAGAAGAAAGCGCCGCGTACTGGGAGGCCACTTGCAGCCCCCGCCCGCCGGACAGGCAGGACAGCACCACTGTGTCGTAATCCCGCACGTTGTGAGTAGCCATTTCCAGCTCCACCGTCAGGCCGGCACTCCGGGCGTCTGTCTCAAAGATTTTGTAGGGGATGGTAAGCTTCCCTCCGGGCAGCAGACGGAAAATTGCCGCGCCGTCCCCGTCTGTGAGCCAGCCGTCTGCCGCGGAGAAGCCCACCCCTGCAAAAGAGGCCGTAACATTCCCGTCCGTCCACTGGGCCGGGGCGTCCTCGTTGTTGCTGCGGCCCGCAGGGTCAAAGCAGAGGGCCAGGGCGTCGGTAATGGGTTCTATGGTTTCAGTGGATTCGCTTACCTGCACCACCTGGGAGAAGGACGCGCTGCCGCAGGAGATACGGAGGGTGACCGCCCCGGCAGGATAGTCCTGCACCGCCCAGGCCTGGGGTGTGCGGTCTACGGTCAGGCTCTGGGCGCGGCAGACTGTGCCGCCCGCGTCCAGAATGTCCAGCGTCACCGCAGCGCTTTCGGCCTGGGGGTCGTAGGCAATATAAGGAATGGTGAGGATCTCCCCCTGTTTGGCTTCTGTCTGGCTAAAGTTGGAGAGAACCGCCGGGGCGCTCATGGCGGGGCTTATCCACAGCATCCCGATTTGCAGGGTGTTGCTCTTGACAGACACACCGCTTTCCGTAACTTCGGCAAAGGCAGTCAGCTTATGGGCACCGTCGGCCTGGGCAGGCAGGGCAAAGCTTCTGCTGCGCCCGGAACTCTGCACCACCTCGCTGCCTATCTCTGTACCATCCATGAGGAAATGCACGGTCTTGGCCCCGCTGCCTGTGACGGTATAGCTGAACACGACCGCCCCTGTATAGGTGCCCAGCGGGGCAAAGGTGGTGGTCATGGAGAGCGTCACCACTGTCACCGTATAGCTCAGGGTGCGGCTGGCCCCCTCCGAATTTTCCACTCTGATTTTAACTGTATTGGCCCCAGCCGTCAGGTAAGGGGAGACATCCAACTCATTTTCCCCCTGGGAGATGGAAAAAGTGGCTTTCCTGGCCCCGCCCACTGTGACTGTGCCCACGCCGGGGCCGTCATCTTCTCCGTCCTCGTCGGCGGACGTGTAGGCAAAGCGCAAAAGGGCCGCGCTTTCCCCGGAGACAGTAAGGGTGCGGGAGGGAAGTAAGTTTTTCAAACTCACAAGATACCCGGAGGAAGTGCCGCTTCCCCCGCCGCTTCCGGAGAAAGGCCCCAGCGGGCCGGCAACTACCTCGCCGCCAGAGGTGAGATAGAGGTATCCGTTTTCCTCATAGGCCCCGTCCACCTTTGCCGCCATGCCCTCTACTATGCCGGCCAGGTGGCCATTCAGCGCACCCACCTGCTCTAAGGCTGCGGCAGCTTCGTCCCCAGCGTTTTCGGCGGCAGATTGGGCGGCTGCCGCTTTATCCTGGACAGCCTGCACCTGGGCAACGGCATTTTCAGCCGCCTGTACGGCATCTTCTGCTACCTGCGCGGTGGCTTTTTTCAGGGTTGCTACTTTCATATTGTAGGTGTCCTCTGCTGAGGAAACCAGAATCAGGTCGTCGTCCTGGGCGTCTGTCAGGGTGGGGAAATCGCTGATGCGTTTATCTGCCATTGTCATCCTCCTTTTCCAGTTTGTTTACGCGGTCTTTCAGCGCCTCAATCTCCCGGCGCTGTTCCTGCAAAAGGGCCAGCATGGCCGGGAGGATATACCGCTCCTGCCAGTTTTCCGCCTTCCCCTCTGCGTCATAGGTGACGGCTGCGGGGTAATGCCTTTCCACGTCCTCCGCGATAAGGCCGATAACGGTCTGGCCTTGGCGGGGGTCGCCGGGGGACAGATAATCTTGATTAAAAACATACTGCCGTACCGGCAGGCCGTAAAGCCGATGGGGGTCAAGGGCTTCCTCCGTCACAGGGGCTATGCTGTGCTTGTAGTGCCGGGAAGAAGCGCTCTGCCGCAAAAATTCACCTGTACTGCTGAGAGTGAGGGTATAAGTGCCTGTGCCCACACTCAGCGTGGACAGTGCGCATTTCAAAGTACCAAGGAGTTTGATCAGGCCCGAAGTGGTAGACAGGGTAACGTCCTCGCCATCCAAAGCAATATAATTTGTATGTGCGGAGGATGCAGACAGCCGCAGTTCTGTATCGTCCAGCACAAAAGAGCCACCCCCCTGCCCGATCTGCAGCTCTGTATCCGCATATATGACGGTGTTGGAATCCGATGAAGGCCGTATTTTTAAGGCGTTCCCTTCGTATCCCTCTACAAAGAAAGAAATCATACCACGATAAGTGCCTACATTCCGATCACTGGAGCCTACGGTGACAACAGCGCGTGGGATATTGTACACGCCGGGGCTTACCAGCTTGCTGCAGGCCAGTTCATTGTTTTCCAAATCAAAACAGACCCGCCCGTTTTTCGAGCTTATCTTCCCGGTCTGGATATTCCCCCCGCTGATAACGGTTTCGCCATCGGTAAGGTTTGAAGCAAAGAGCATCTCCCCAGTAAACTTGATTTGCTTACTTTGGGCCGTAATGCCGTCACCTGTAAGCTTGATGGTAGAGCTTTTCTCCCCGTTCTCCACCGAAAGGGTGATGCTTTTTGCCGTCTGCTCGATCTTGCTGGAAAGCGCCTGCTCCTGCCCCTTGGCCCGGGTGACTTCGGCAGTGATGGCCTCGGCTGTCTGCTCCACTGAACTGCGCAATTCCTCCATAGCCGCGCCGTCCGGGATTTTCTTATCCACTTCCGCCAAGATGTTGTCTGCTGTGATGGCAAGGCTGCTGGAAACCTGTTCTTTAGTGGCATAGGTGCCGCCCACCTGCAAAAGAATATCTGTCCGGGTCTGCAATATCTGGGAGTGAATCTCGTCCTTCTGTTCCTCCATGTATTTTTCCAAGAGCTTGTCCTTCTGCTTTAGCTGCCGGATAGCGCTTAAGTAAGGATATTCACTGGAAACTTCCTCCTGGTAAGGCGCTTCGCAGTCGGCCCGGAAGTCTATCCCGAAGGTTACCGTCTGCTTATAAAGGACGCTCCGCACCTTATCCCCGCAGAGAAGCCAGTCCCCCAACTCGGCGCAGGGGTCAAAACAGGCCCCGGTGAGGGCAAAGGGCGCGTATTCCAGGCCCTTGTAATCGGTATACAGATCATCGCAAATAGCCTGGCACGCGTAGGGGTTATCTTCGATGCGTATCTCCCCGCCAGTGCTGTCCCCCTCTGTGTAGCCCAGATCCTCGTCGGCGCCCAGGGTGGTGCGGGTGACGGCGATTCCCGGCCCTGTGGAAATGGAACCCGTCACCACAGGCACCTGGACAAGCCCGCCGCCTGCCGGGTGCTCCACTGTTTCACCGGTTTCCGTATGCTTCCACACCAGCTTGTACCCATCGTCTGTAAAAATTTTGTTGTACGCATAATCAACAACATGAAACGTCTCCGCAGGGGGCGAGACAAGGGGCACCAGCCGCAGCTTGTTCTCCGGGGTGATGATCCAGTTGCCCCCATGGCAGGCCCCAATATGCCCCAAAACCTGCTGCATGGTGAGCCTGTCCGGGTAGGGCACCTGATAAGGCGCTGCCGACTTGATAACCGTGCGGGGATCTATCTCCACGCCTATGCGGGCTGCGACTTCCTCCACGCAGTCCTGCATCGTTTTTGGCCAGCCGATGCGGTCTTCCGGGTCGGTGGGGTCGGCATATTGCTGGGAGGCTTTCAGCATGGCATCAAAGCACTGTAGGGTGATAAGGCCTTCCTGTTCCTCCCGGCGGTCGATGAAGAAGGTGCCGAACTCCTTCCACTCGTCGGCATTCTCCCCCCGCACAGCCTGCGCCCATATCTTCACTTCGCTTGCCGGGGGGATGGCGTCCTCCGTCAACACCGAAAAGCGCAGGGAAGCCGCACAGCAGTTGCCCACAGAAAGGGCGCTGTCGCACAAGGCCCGTTCGATGACAAGGGCGGAAATAGCCGTATAAGCCTTGCCGCCGATCTCTGCCTGCACGTGAAGCCCAAAATCCCCCTTGGCACATATTTCTTGCCATAAGGCGCTGCGTTCCTGCATCTTTATCACATCCTTTCTGAGTTTTGTGGTTTGCGCAGCAAATCAAGGCGAAGCCGCAGAAACAAAACTCCATAGCGGAAAAGAAATTTCCGCTTCACCTCTCTGTCAGATTAAATGTCACCCCGTCGTATACTGTCTCGCCGCCTATATACCGCTGTACCCCCTCGTTTATGGTGGAGGTGTAGTAGCTGCGCTCCACATAGCGGTTTTCCTTAGCGTCCAGCAGGGTGATTCGCACAAACTCCGCGTCCATATCTTGTTCCAGCCGGGAAAGCGTTTCCCCTCTCAAGCGGTTAAAGGAAACCGTCCATTTCTGCTTTGTGGCAATGCGGCTGCGGTACATAAGCCCGTCTAACAGGTTGCGGCCGCTGCCGTTTGCGTCCAGGTCATTGCGCACAGGCTTTAGCCCGTCTTCTGCCAGATACCGGGTGTAGTCGTGACCGTTTATGAGAAAAATCGGCTTCATGCTCTGCCCCCTTACACCAGCAGGGGCGTTTTGCCCCGCATTTTTGTTTCTTTGCTCAAGTCCTCTTTTATGGCCCGCACAATGGCCGCCGCGGCCTGGCTGACCACCTGAATAATCACAGAGCCTAATTCTTCATTGGAGGCTTCGATGGCCTCTGCGGCCTTGGTGTCCCCGCCTGCGTGGGGCGAGGATACCTTGTAAGGCACCACAGTCCCCGCCACAGCTGGCATGGTGAAGGTCACCCGCTGGGCAATGGCTTCCAGCCTTTCCAGCAGATTTGCAAAGCTATCTGCTACAGTGTTGGAAAAACCGTCCAAGGCCCGGGGCAGGCCGCTGGTTTTGTCTATGGAAATAGGCTGTACGGCGTATTCCTGGGCTTTGAAGCCTGCCGCAATGGAATCTGCCACGCCGGATACAGACTGCAAAATGGCGGGCTGGGAGGCTTCTATTCCCTCCCCCACGCCGTAGCCGATGTTCAGGCCGATGATCTTCTTGAACAGGACAGAGGGCGAGTGGATGCCCAGGGCTGATTTAGCTGTAGCTAGAAGGCTGTAAGAAAGGTTTGCTACAGTCAGGCTGAGCCACCACCAGTTAGATTGCAGGCCGGTTTGGATGCCCGAACAGATCCCCGCGCCCACCTGCTGCCAGTTCTGCCCGCTGATGGACTGCATGGCGCTGGCCATTTTGTTCACGATGCTTGCGCGGGCGCTCTCAAAGCCAGAAGAAACGGTGCTCCTTATGCTGTTGGTGTTGCTGGAAACCGTATTTTTGATGCTGCTCCATTTACTGACGGTGCTGCTGCTTGCCTGGTTCCAGGCGGTCTGCACGCTGTTTTTCACCTGAGACGCGCTGGTCTGCGCGTTTTGCCTGATGCTGGAAAAGGCCATGTACAGCGCGGTTTTGATGGCGTTCCACTTAGTGGTGGTGTCCTGCCTGATGCCGTCGTTTTCCTTGCCCACAGCCTTGCGGGTGTCCTGCCATCCCTGGGTGATCTCGTCCATAGACTGCCCCATGCTGGCGGCGCTCTCCTGGGTGGCAGACGCCATACTGGCCACGCCCGCGCTGAAGTCCCCGCTGGCCGTGAGCCAGGCTGTGCCGCTTAATTTCTTCCCGAAATCCGCTATGGCCTGCCCGAAGCCCGCAAGGCCCTTTGTGTCTATCCCCTGGGCCTGCTTTGCCATAGAGAGCAGCCCGCCGGCAGCCTCTGTAGTGCTGGTGATGGTTTTAGCGGAAATGCCCGCAATATAGTCGTAATACTCCTTGAAATACTTGCCAAAGGCCGCCAGGGACGCGCCGAAAGAATCAATGGAGTTGTTGCCTGTGAACCAGGAGAAGATGCCGCCAGTAGTGGGCACATTCTGCGCCAGCTCTGTTAAAGACTGGGCCGCAGCGGCAGAAGCGTCTACAACGCCTGCATCAATGCCTGCAACGCTGGCGGCATAGCTTGCAAAGCCCCTGCCAAAGGCTACGAGTTGATTACCAAAGGCTTCCAGGTCTTTTTCCCCCATGAACCATTGCAGAATACCACCTGTACTGGGGATATCGCTTGCTAAGGCCGCAAGGGATTTTGCCGCTGCGGCAGAAGCGTCCACAATAACCGGATCAACATCCTTTACGGAATTATATATTTCTTGAAGGATTGTCCAAAGGATACAAGCTGTTGTCCGAAAAGCTCCATATCCTTTTCGCCCATGAACCACTGCAAAACCCCGCCGGTTCCGGGAATATCATTCGCAAAAGCCGCCAACGCCTGGGCGGCAGAGGCAGAGGCCGTCACCACGTCAGGCGCAATATTTTTGATTTGCTGATAGTAACGGTTAAAGTAGGGGGCAAATTCTGCCAGCTGCTGGCCGAATTTCACCATGGCATTGTCTCCCGTTATCCAGGAGGCTACTACATCAAACAGGCTTGCCCCGCTGATAGCCAAAACGGCATCTGCCAGGGTCTTGGCGGACTGGGATACCCCGCTGTCCACATGGCCCATAGCAGATAAGAAAGGCTCTAATTTTTCCGCAAACTGGGAGAGGTTGTCCGCTACTTGTGGGAAGCTGTCCGTAACTGTAGTGATAAGCCCACTGACTATGAAACCCGCAAAGCCGCCTAAAATCTCCCCCAGTTGCATAAGCACCTTGCCGCCCTCGCCTACAATCCAGCTAAAGCCAGGAATCTGGTTCAGGGCGCCCAGGGCCACCAAAATGGCCTCCAGGCCGCCGACAATGAGGGCGAATCCCCCAATCCCGGAGAGAATCACCGCAGGAGAGGCAAACCCCAGGCCCACGACGATAGCCGCCATAGCGCCCAAAGGCCCTGCTACCTTGCCAAGGCCGTTAAAACAGTCCTGCAAGCTGCGCACGCCTGTGGACAAGAATTCGCTGAACCCTGGCACAGAGAGCAGCGCCCCCAGCGCCGTTATTACAACGGGGATACCAAACAATATGGACGCCATGCCCCCTAACCCCTGCAGGACGCTGGAAATGCCTACCTTGCCCAAAGCACTCACCGCAATGCAGGTGCCCGCCAAAGGCAGGGCCACCTCTGCAATGCCGCTGAACACCTGCTTGAGGGCTGCAAGGCCGCTTTGGGCGGTTTCCGCAAAGCCGGGTATCTGGTTAAGCGCCCCTAACGCTTCTATCAGGCCAATAACGCCGCCGATAATGAGGGTAAGGTCGGCAAGGCCCTTAAGAACCGTCCCCGGGGAAGGAATCTGGAAGCCTCCTCCGCTGCTTGTACCGCCTTTTTTCCCGAATAGGCCAAACACCTTATTGAGGGCATCAGTAATCCCGGAGCCTATCTTCCAGGCGGCAAAGGCCGCGCCCACAGCGCCCACGATGGGAAGCAGGTCGCCCAGGCCATCGTGCAGGCCGTCTAGGAAATCCATCAAGGCCCCGCCTGCGGCTATGGCTGTATCCCACAGGCCCGACCAGATGCCGTCCCACTCGATGTTCTTAAAGAACTCGCCCACCTTGGAGCCGATGTCTTTCCAGTCGGCTGTCTCAAAGAAGAGCCGGGTAGCATCCAGCAGGCCGGTAATGCCCTTGCCAAACGCCTTGCCCACCATGGCCCAGTCGATTTCCTCAAACCAGCCCATGACCACGCCAGCAAGCCAGATGCCGAACTCCGGCCACTTAAAGGTGGTGACAAAGCCATAAGCCAGCTTTATAGCCACATTGAGTTGGGAGGCCAACAGCGCCCCCACGTCACGGGGATTTATGCTGGCAAGGAAGCTGTTGAGGAAGGTCGCGTCCCCCGCGCCCAGGCCCACCCAGTTTGTGGTGCGCAAAAAGCCCAAAGCGAAATCCAGGCCCTTTTGTACCGCGCCGCCCAGGCGGGAGCCCCATCCGTCCCAATCGAAATCGTCGATAAAGCGGTTGAACGCCTCCCCCAGGATTTTTCCGGCGCCGCCCCAGTCCCCCTTTTTGATTTGCTGGGCCATCAGCTTTACCCAGTCCGGCAGCTCCACTTCCGGCAGGGCCGGGGACACGTCCCCGATACCGCCCCCGCCGCTGCCGCCTGCGCTGCTGTCCTGCAGGATGTTCAGCTCATCAAAGGAGGCAAGCTGCCTTTTAAGCTCTTTGGAGGCCCCTGCTGCCGCTCCCCCGGCGGTGCTAATAGCCTTGCTGGTGCTCTTGCCCACAAAGCCCAATAGCTGCAAGAACCGGGTAAAGTAAGCCGCTGCCAACGCCACCAGATTCACCAGGCGTTCGATAACAGGCCCCAACATATTGCCTATGCTTGACCAGCAGGCGTTTAAGGTGTTCGCCATCTGCTGGTTTTCCTGCATATAGGCGCTTACGGCCTTGCGCAAAAGGCCCATGACGCCCTCTGCCATGAGCAGCGCCGGGGTCAGGCGCTTAATGGAGGCAAAGAACCCCTGCGCCCCCCGGGACGTATCCCGGCTGTGAAAGGCCATACGGGCAAAGCCTGACACCATCCGGCCCACATAGCCCAGGGCGCTGCGCAAATGGGAGGCCAGTTTCCCGCCCGAAGATGCGGCCTTGTTTACGTGGCCGGAGGCTTCTTTGGATTTCTGGGAGAGCTTGTCCATAGAGGCGGCAGACTGGCGGGTGGTTTCTTGGGCCTTTGTGCCGCCCTTTGCCAGTTCCTCCCCTACTCGCTGGGCTTGCCCTTTCATGTTTTCAAGTTGAGCCGACGCCTGTTTCAAGTCCTGGGCGATCTGCCCGTACCATTCTGTCTGGGAAAAGGGCTTCATGGCCTGCTGGGATTGGGCCTTGAATTCCTGTGCCTGCCGGGTAAGCTCCGCCTGCTTTTGCCTCTGCCCTTCCAGGCTGGCAGTCAGCTCCTTGACCTTTCCAATCTGCGAAGCGTATTTTCTTTCAATCTGTTCCAGCTCCTGCTTTTCAATCTCAAGCACCCGGTCTACCTGTTCCCCGGTATCCGCGTTTTTGAGCATTTCATCGGTGCTGGACTGGGCCTTTGCCACTTCGTCATAGTACCCCTGGGCGCTGGCCTTTGCCTTTTCCAGCTTTTCCTGGGTGCCCGCAATGCTCTTTTGGAGAGCCGCCTGCTCCTGTTCCGCTTTTTTGGCTGCCGAAGCCAGCATTTCCTTTCGGACGCTTGCCATGGTGCTTTCCAGCAGCTGGGCTTTGCCGTTAAAGGCCGCCATAGCGTTTATGCTGCCGCCCATGGCCTTTTGGAAAGCAGGCCCTATTTTTTCCGCTTGGGCGGAGAAAGATTTCACAGCCCGCTGAAGCTCCGCACTCCCCGCCTTAAACCCTTCCGCGTCCAGGTCAACATCTACAACAATACTGCCGTCCGCCCGTTCCGCCATGTCCTCTCACCACCTTTGGCTTATCCTAACAACGCATTAAGCCTTTCCCGTTCCTCAATCTCCTCCTGGGAAAGCCGCTTTTTCAGCACGCAGATGTCCTCGTTCTGCTGCCAGAATTCCCGCTCCCCTTTTTCCAGTTTCTTACCCTTGGCTTTCTTCTGCCGCAGGCTTAAAATGGTGGAAAACACGCCGTCTGAAATCTCCATGTAATAGCCCATAAACGTCCACCAGTGCATATAGGGCGCCGAGCGCACCTCCTGCCCCGCCACCTTGTTGACGGCGGGAAACAAGAGGCTCCCGTCCTGCTCCCAGTCCATCACCCTGGGGGACTTTTTGGGGGTTTCTTCCCAGTTCCTCCCGCAGTCGATAAAACGGCTTGCGGCCTTGAACGCTTCCTCATAGGCGGCAGGAGGAAGGGCCTCGAAATCTACAAAGAGGATGAAAAGGCAGACATACACCTTTTCATCCTCCTTCAAGTCGGGGTCGGAAAAGGCTGCAAGAATTTGCAGCACGTCCCGGAAATCTGTGCGTATCTCATACTCCCGGCCCGCTACGGGTAGGCTCTCGGGCAGTTCCCAGGCTTCAATGCCGCTTTCCATACTTGTGCTTGCCAGTCTTGTAGCCGTGAGTGTATTTCTCCACGCGGCTGTTGACTTTCTTTACCTCCCGGGCAAACTGCCGGGAAATGTACTGCCCTACCGCCTCCAAAGCGTTCTCGCAGTAGAACCGCCCGCCCACAGGGGAAAAGGGGTGCATCTTGCCGAAGAAAGCCTCGGCCATATTGCCGCCAAAGAGCTTATCGCAGGCGGCATACAGGTTCTGCTCGGCTTCCTGCATGGCAGCTTCAGCCGCCTGGTCGCCGTCTACCGAACCATCCGGGTTGATATCCAGGTTTTCCAAAGGTGCGGTGATCTTCTCGAAATCCCCGGCAAGCTGGTTATAGCGGTCAATCATGCCCATATCTGTGGGCCGGAAATAGAAAACTCCCAGGGTATCCCCCTGCTTATTCCTGATGGGCACCTCCACGCTGCCGTCATCCACCACGATTTCCAAAGCCTGCCCGGGCAGGTTCGTGACGTTATTCTTGTTTTCAGCCATGCTGTACCTCCTGTGCAAAATAAAAAAGAGAGCGCCGGGGAAAGATCCCGGCACCCGTCATTTTGCGTTTTTATTCGTTTTCAGACCCGCCGCCAGCCGTGCCGGGTGTAAAGGTCTTTGTCGTAAGATTGAAGGTGCCCTTGACCCGGTTGCCCGCGTTATGCACAGTAAAGGGGATCTGTACGCCCGAGGTGTCGCCACCCAGGGAGCTGGGAATCACCTTCACGTCCTCTTTGTAGGCCCAAACCACCATTCCGTCCGGCTTTAAGAGCACGTCCACCTTGGTGGTCTTGCAGTCGTCGCCGGTCTTGCAGGGCATGGTGGAGCATGATTGGGACATCGTTTTGGTGTCGGCCCACCTGGGGGCCAGGTACGGCGACGGCGGGGAAAACCCGGGCAACCACTTCTGGTGGCAGGGGAGGTTTTTCAGCCGCACAGGACGCACACCAAGCCTGCCAGGCTTCATAGAGAGCACCGGCTACGGCACAGGGGAGGGCCTTTGCGGCTGGAACTGCCGCCACAACTTCGGCCCGGGGGACGGGGTATTCAACCCCTACAAGGCTTACGGCAGCGGGGAAAACAGGAAAGCCTATGACCTCTCCCAGAAGCAGCGCACTATGGAGGCCCGCATCCGCCGCACAAAGGCAAAAATGGCGGGCTTGCGGGAGGCGGGCATGGACGAGGCATACAACAAAGCGGCCCGGCTGCTGGGGCGGCAGAACCTTGCCTATCAGGAGTTTTGCCGGGAGAACAATCTGAAACCGCTGATGGAGCGGATACAGGTGGCTCAGTGGACGAGGGAGGATGCAAGGCGCTCCATATTGGCAGCGAAGGGAGGGAAAACGGTTGCAAAACAGGCGGATTCTGGTATAATAGAGGGAGTTGAGAGGAATGGCGGGAAGCAGGGCGTGCAATTTGTTGGAAAAATTGATAGGGAGCTTTATAGATGTGTGTCGGAGGATATCACCACGGATGAAGTGATTATCACCGATGAAAGGGTGCAGCATATCAAGGATAGACATCCGGGGGACTATGAACGGTATTTCAAGTACATGACGGAAATTGTTGGAAACCCGGATTACATTTTAGAAGCCAATAAGCCAGATTCCGCGCTCTTGTTAAAGCGTTTCCAGGAGAATGAGAAGAATTATAAACTAATAATGCGGTTGAAAACTTCTCACGATCCGGAAGGCTTCAAAAATTCGGTTATCTCCTTCCAGAAGGTGGAAGATAAGCGGTATATCCGCTATACCCATTCAGAAAAAGTCCTTTACAGCCGTGAATAATTCTGCTATAATAAGTATAGGATAAATTGGTTATTTGAGGTGGAAAATTTCGTGGCCGTCCACACGCCGATGGTTTGACAAGGGGAAACCCTGAGAGATGCAGGAGAATGCCACGCCTGCCAAATAACCAAGTGGGGAACGGATCAAACCGTTCCCCGTCCTTTTGCGTAGAACAAGGTTACTTGAGGTGGTGGATTTCGTAGCAACCACACGCCCTCCGGGCCAAAAGGGACGCAGGAGAATGCTACGCCTGCCAAGTAACCGTCTATTAGGGGATGCCTTTGGTGTCCCCTTTCCCATACCTAAGAACGGGTTTTGAGGTGAAAAGTGCGTCTTCATGCGCCACGTGCGTTTGCAACGGGCAAAAGAGATGCCGGGAGCGACGCTCCGGCCAAAGCCAACCTTTTAGGGGATGCCGCTTGGTATCCCCTTTCCTTATCCCCCAAATTCCATAACCATCTGAAAACAGGGCGCTCTATGAGTTCCCTGTTTCTTTATGCCCAAACGCCGGTGCAATGATCCGGCAGGGGTACAGAATTGGTCTGCCCGGCGGGCCTTAAAAGCCGGGGCGGCAGGTCATGGCAACGACCGAAAAAGCCGAGCCGCAGAAAGGAAACGCCATGAAAACGGAGGAACTGACAGCGCTGGGCCTTACAGAGGAACAGGCGGAGAAAGTTTTCGCCATGCACGAAAAGGAGCTGACAGCCGAGCAGAAGAAAACGCAAAAGGCTGTAGAGGAGCGGGACGGCTTCAAGGAGCGCCTTGACACAGCCGAAACCACCCTCAAGGGCTTTGAGGGCATCGACCCCGAGAAAATCCAGGGGGAACTGGCGGATTGGAAGAAAAAGGCCCAGGACGCGGAAAAGGACTTCAAGGCCCAGCTCACCCAGCGCGACCAGCGGGACTGGCTGAAATCCAAGCTGGACGAGTACGGGGTAAAGTCCCCCTACGCCCGCAGGCAGCTTGAGCAGGAGTGTATGTCGGAGGGCAGCGGCCTTGCCTGGAAGGACGGCAAGTTTATGGTGTTCGACGATTTCATGAAAGCCGCCAAAGAGCAGGATACCGGCCTCTACCAGACCCAGGAGGAAAAGGACGCCGCCGAGAAAGCGGCCCAGCAGGCCAAAAGCGCCCCGGCCTTTACCGTGCCTGCGGGAGAGCAGGGCGCAAAACAAGGGCGGTATGTGCCGCCCAAGATTTTCTGATTTAAGAAAGGAGAAAAACTATGCCTAGAATTGCATCCCTTAACATTTTGCTGGAAAGCGAGGGCAAGGACTACCTGTCCGAGCTTTACGGCAAGGTGATTGAGAACGTGCAGAAAACGCTTGTTTCTGCTGGTATGAAAAACACAGACCTCTCCGGCGACCCGGCATCCGGCTCGGTGGAGGCCAAGCGGCTGGCAAATGCCACCTCGCAGGACTATGGCACCGCCCGGACGAACGGCAAGGGCAATGCTGTAAAGGCCAGCACCGTCACAGTGGCTATTGACCAGGACAAGGAGATTGTGGAGGAACTGGAGGAGAAGGACATCAAGCTTTACGGCGTGGACGGCGTGTTGGAAAAGCGGACGCAGAACCATGTGCTGCGCATGGCGGCAGAGCTGGACACCGCCTTTTCAAGGCTGCGGCGGACGCGGCTGCCCAGGCCACGCTTACGGCAACAGCGGTGGATGAGCGGCTGGAAGCAGCTATCCAGGCCCTGAAGAACACGAAAAACGCCTTTGTGGACGGCGTGCCCCGCTCCCTGATGCACCTGGTGTGCAGCACCTCTGTTTACGGCAGCATCCGCAATGCGCTGGACAAGATGGCCCGCTCCAATATTGACACCGCTGCCGAGGAGTTTTTGGCCTGGCACGGGGTGCGCGCCTACTCCTGTGTGAACCTCCCCGCTGGCTGCGACTTTTTGGTGATGGCTGAGGGCGCTGTGGCCCAGCCCGTCACCGCTGACCAGTATAAGGCGGAGAAGATCCCCCTGTCCAACGCTTACGGGGTGGAGCTTTTCTACCACTATGGCACGAAAGTCGTGACGCCTGATTTGATTATCAAGCCCAAATCCGCTTGAGAAGGGAGCACCGTATGAAATTCACACAGATAAAGACCGGCACGATTTTAGAGACAGACAACAAGGAGGCCATGGCCCTGATGCAGAAATCCGACGCTTATGAAGTGGTGCCGGAGGCCCTTGTCAAGCCTGATCCTCCCCAGGCTCCTATTCAGGAGCCGCCCCAGGAGCCTGACCCGCCCCAGGAGCCGAAAGCGGCCAAGAAGAAGTAGCCATGTACGCAGACTATAATTTTTACACCGCAGGCTATCATGGGGACATCTTGACGGCAGAGGACGCGGAAAAGTGGCTCTCCCGGGCAAGCGATGAGTTGGACAGCCTCACCTTTGGGCGGCTCTCCTTCGCGTTCCCGGAAAAGGATGCCCACGCTATAAAGGTCAAAAAGGCGGTGTGCGCGGTGGCGGAAGTGCTGTGCTCTGTTGACCTGCACCGCAAGGCCCTGCTGCCCCAGAAGGGGGCGGATGGGGCCTTGCGGGGGCCGGTTTCTTCCCTGTCCTCTGGGCAGGAGAGCGTAAGCTTTGGCACAGGGGCCGGGGCTTCGGCCTACGCCCAGGCCGCCCAGAGCGGGGAAGCCCTGCAGGCGCTGGTGGGGCAGACTGCCGCCAAGTACCTTTCCAACGTCCCCGATGCCTGTGGGATAAATTTGCTTTACGCGGGGAGTGGTTGAATGTTTCACGACGTGGTGACAGTGTTCAATTTCCACGAGCTTACCGGGCTTTGGCATACGACTGTCTTTAAGGGCTGCGACCTGCGGGAGAGCAAGGCCGGTAAAAGGAGCGCCGGGTCAGGGGAGATAAACGACAGCAAGGTTACCCTGCTGATAAACGTGCAGCAGGACAAGTCCGCCCATACCATCGTGTATGAGCCAAACCGCATTGTGGACAACATGGGCGTTGGGTTGCTTGCGGGTGACAGGATGATGCTCTCCTACACCGACCCGGACACCGATGAAGTCAAACGCTATGCGGGGCCAAAGGCTTACAGCCAACTGGAAGACCCCGGCGGCTTTTTTACCTTCAAGCCGGCTGTGGATTTCATGGCGGCGGGCAACTTCTTCTCCGCGCCCATCCGGGACGACGATTACGACGAGGGCCTGTAACCAAGCCATGAACCAAGCCCAGGACGAAGTGTATAAAATCGTGTCGGCAGCGTTTTACGGGCTTATCCCCCATTTTGAGATAGGAGGGGCCTAACATGGGAGACATGATCCATTTTCCCAAGATATCCATCGAAAAGAGCGGCATCCGGGCGGAAATTGACCTGCGGAAGTACGGCAGGAACATAGCAAAGGCCCAGTGGTTTTTAGGGGAGACGGTGTTTGCGTCCAGCCGGGCCTATATGCCTATGCGCACCGGCGGGCTTGCGCAGCGCTCCCACACCGAGGCAAAGGGGCAGCGGATAGTTTTCCCCGGCCCCGCTGCCCGGATGCTCTACATGGGCAAAAAGATGGTGGACAGCAAAACCGGGCGCGGCCCCAGGAAAATTCCCACCGGGTCCAATGAATATGTGCTCCGTTTCCACAGAGGGGCCAAACTGAAAGTGACAAATGAAGACTTAGATTTGACGCACGGCAACCCGGAAGCCAGGCCCCGGTGGTTCGAGTACGCCAAAACCCAGCACTTGAAAGAATGGGTGCAGGGTGTCAAAAGGATCCTGTTAGGAGGGAAGTAAATGTCAGCCAAGACCGCTATAGACATAGACGGCAGCGAGGCTGTCAGCGCTGTCCTGCTGAAGCTTCTAAACGAGTTCCCGGGCCTCTCCCCCCGGCAGAAGGTGCAGTTTGCCACTTTGGAGGACACCGGGGGCGTGGGGGTTTTTCCCAGTGCAGGGGCGGCCATAGAGAAGGAAGAAGAGGACATCTGCGGCCATGTGAGCCAGCGGTGCCTGTACCCCTTTGAGGTGTTTTACCGCTCAGCCCCCAAAAGCGAGGCCCAGCGCCTGCGCATCAAGGAATTTCTGGACACCCTGGGCAAATGGCTGGAGCGCCAGCCGGTCAGGATAAACGGCAAGGAGGAACAGCTTGGGGCGTACCCGGCGCTGGGTTCCGGGAACCGGGTGATAAAGTCCATCAGCCGCACAGCCCCGGCCCACCCCGCTGCCGCCTACCAGGACGGCGTGGAGGACTGGGCCATGGGGCTGCGGCTTGTGTATGAAAACGAGTTTGACAGATAGGAGGAGGCTTATGGCGGAACAGCAGAAAATTGAGAGAAAATATTATGCGCACTTTATTGACGCGGCCTTTGGCGGGGCCACGCCCAACTATGTCCGGCTGGGCAAGGACTTGGAAGAGTACAACGAGGAGCTGAACCCCGATGTGGAGGTCAAAAAGAATATCCTGGGGGAGCAGAGCGTCCAGCACAACGGCTATGAGGTGCAGTCTGAGGTAGACACCTTTTATGCCTATCTGGGCGACCCGCTTTTTGAGCAGTTGTCGGACATTGCCAACCCCTGTATAGCCATGCTGCCGCTGGCCTGTCCCACCCCTGTGCGAACAGCCCGCAGCACCGCCGTCTCAATGGTGTCCGTATGGCCCGAAGGGTAATGTACTTTGGTCTGCTCGTTTACAAGCTCTTTGGTGACTTCCTCCACCACCTGGGTATAGGAAGCCGCGCCGGAATTTACCAGGAAATGCGCCTTGTCTAGCAGCTTAATGAAGCACTGCTGGCTGGCCGTAGCTGTGGTGCGGGTGAAATTATGTATGGTGCCCGCCGTGCGCTGGTAACTGTCCTCCAACAGCCGCAGCATTCCCTCACTTTGCGTGATGGAAAAGCCCTCCAGCCCCCGGGCCTCATAAAAAGCGTTGTCCCGCGTAAGGGCGCGAATGACCGCGTCCTCAAAGATGCGCTGTACCTCTTTGTCACATAGCTTCGTCCAGCGGATGATTTCCCGCTGCAAAGCCTCCAGGTGCCCGCCCGCTTCCTGGTAGACTTGTATCTGCCAATCGTCTGTGGCAGTAAGGAACGCCTCGCCCCGTGCCAGACGGGCCAGCAGGCGCTTGATTAAGTCGGCGGTAATCCACTGGTTCAGTTCGTCCAGCAGCGGATGCATGGTTTCCACGATGGCAAGCAGTTCTTCTGGGGTCAGCATATGTTCACCTACTCTGCGCCAAACAAGCCGGCCTTTTCCCGCTGGGATGCCTCAGCCTCCGCGCACAGGGCTTTCGCTTCCTCCTCGCCCATGCCCTCGAACTTCACAAAGTACAGCCACCGGGGCACCCACCCCTGGGCCACGTAGGAGCGCCAGGCCGCTTTATCTTCCTCATAAGAATAGGTGATATCCCCGAAGTTAAAGGCCGTTTCATACGCCCCAGGCGGGGCCAAATTGTAGAGGGTACACAGCACGTCCGCGCCGTAAAGGGCTTGTTCCAGGGCCGCTTTCAACGCATCCCGGTCGGCTTTGATGGTCTGGACGGTGTCCCGGTCGTCAGCCTCCACCTGTGTGGCGGTTATCATCCCGGTCTGGCCGTCCAACACAAAGACGCCCTCGGAGAAGCCACATTTCACGCCTGCCATGCTCAAGTCAAAGTTGATGTCCTTGATGCGCTGGTCAGTAAGCAGGGTGGGCGTGTGCTCGTGGATGGCCGAAGTCTCCGTATCGCTCAAGCCCATGCCCAGACCCTTCACGAACCGGGGAAGCTGCAACTGGTGGCCGTCTGCGTAGCGCATAAGGGTCTGCCCCACAAAGGTGATGTGCTTGCTGTCCTCTATCTCCGCATTTTTGCGGCTGATGACTATGTCGATGGCCTTCAGCTCGGCTATGGCTCCGGCAAAAACAGAAAGCCCCAGGGGGGAATTGGGGTCTATGGTGTTGGCCCCTGGCACCTGGTAGTGGGTGAACAGGGGCCGCTTGATGTTCCTGATGGTGACTTCCGGGGCCAGGTGCGCCCAGCGCCCCACCTGGGAAAGAGGCACCTCCTGCCCCAGCAGCGCAAAGCCGCCAGGGCCTGCCCGGTCAGCAAAAGCCTTATTGCGTACCCGGTAAAGCCCGCCGCTTTCCAGGCTGTGCATTTCAAGCCTTGTAAAGCCCTGGCCCCGCTCCACTGTGTGGGAGGCAAATATGGCCCCAGTGATTTCCCCATTATCGCCCTTAGCCGTAATGCCAAAATTCCCGGGCAAAATCAAATCCCAGGTGCTGCCGTTCCATTTGACTATCATCCCGCCCAAGCGGTCGGCTTCGCAGAGCTTATCCGGCAGGCGGCGGAGCAGGCTGTCTGCTGCCCCCTGCAAAAAGTCTGCCCGGGCCGAACCAGAGAGGGCTATGCCGATGTCCAGCGCACAAAGCTTTGCCCGGGTGTCGCTGATGTGCTTTGCCATGTTGACTGTCTCCACGCCGTCCTCCCCGTCAAGCCATGGGGGCCTACCGGTGGAGATATTGTCCCATTTTTCCAAAGCGGCCTGCATGGCAGGAGAGGAGAGCAGCTCTGCTCCAAAAGCCCTGCCGATATCTGTGCTGTTCTGCGCAAAAAGCATCCTGATCCTCCCCCAAAGGCGAGATAATAAACCCAAGTCCTCACCGCCTTATACGATCCATTTCAGTTCTTTGCTCAGGATCGTGCGGCAAAAATACCGCACTTCGTCCATAGCGTGGTCGTTTTCCTTCACAACAGCATCCGCCGTCTTTTTCTCGTCCCAACTGTAGGCCCCAAACTCCTTGAAGGTCTCCGCGCAGTCCTTGTAAAAGAGCAGGCAGGCAGTACGCCATCGTCAATGACATAGCTCTGCTGGAAAATATCCGCGTCGCTGTCCAGGAATTTTTTAAACCAATGGTTTGGCCCCTCGGGGTTGCAGGTGCCGTCAAAATGGGAATGCTCGCAGCGCAGGCGGCTTTTCAGCATTTGGAACACGTCTTCGCTCCAGGTGGTTACCTCGTTGCCGTAAACATACTCAAAGCTTGCGCCCTGGATGCGGGAAACGTGCTTTTTATTGTCGGCGCCTAAAGCATAGACCTTCTTGCCAAAAAGCATCACTGTGTTATTGCTGCGTATGTTCCCCACAAGCCCCGGCCATATGTCCCGCATAGGGTCTAAAATATTGCGCTCCAGCGTGCCCCGGGTGTCTCCCAGCAGAACCAGAAGCCCTTCTCCCCTGGCTGCCTGGATGCGCTTGGGGATGGTCACGGCAAAGTCCACAAAGCTCTTGCCAGAGCCTGTTGCTCCGGTCTTTACGTTCCAGCGGTGGGAGCAGCCTGCAAGATATGCCTGCTGTTTTTCAGTCAATGGCACTGTCAATCCCTCCCAGCATCTCTTTGGCCTTTTTCAGGGCTTCGCTGTCCCCGGGCGCTTCGGGCTTATCCCGCCACTTGTCCGGGCGGCGGTTCTTCAGCCAGAATATGATGGCCGTAACATTGCCGCCCAGGGCTTCCAGCAGCAGGGCGTTCTCCACTTCATAGTCTACAACCTCTTTGCCGCTTTTTAGTGCCTTACAAATCTCACCATGCCTGCCAGCCTGTCCCTCACGCCGATAATCTGCAGGAGGATGGCCCTCTTTTCCTTGTCGCTGGCCTGCATGAACTGGGGCAGGTCAATGGCAAACTGGGAGACAAACTCGTTAAAGTGATTTTTTACGACAATATCTTGCTATTTATGAGGTTCACCTCGTGGAAGTGCGCCTCTCATATTTGATAAGACTTTCCTATAACTAAATTTTTAGGAGGTCTTATCGTGAACAACTTAAAAAAACGGATCAAGTCCTATTTACGAAACGCCTTAATGGTTTATCGGTACAAGCGGGAAATCACTCAGGAAGAAATGGCTAAGCTTCTTCACATCTCGCTGCGCTCCTGTTCCGATTTGGAGTGCGGCAGATACTGTTTTTCTACCCTTACACTCATCCTGTTCCTGTGCCTACTTTCCGAGGAGCAGATACTGGAAATCGCCCGCAGCTTGAAAGCGTTTGTAAAAGACGCAGAGGAAAAAGAAGTTACATAAAACAGCTTGAAAAATCTGCCACTTTCCGCTATAATAAAATATAGAAAAGATTTTTATCCTGGCCCATTTGCGATGGCAGTCGCAGATGGGCTTTTTCCTTCCCTTCCAGAAGCAGTTCGGCAAGCCGCAGTATCTTCTCTTTCCTCGTCCCTGCCAGCCACAACGTACACCAGGCTGCCTCACAAGGGGCAAGCCTGTACTTTTTGCGCAGGCATCCGGCCCGGTGGGCCAGAGCCTTCCTTTTTTCGTCCATAGTCTCCTCCTATACCACCCGTTCCACCACCAAAGGCGGAATCTGGCTGCGCCATGCGTCATATTCCTCTTTCGGCACATAATACTCTGTGCGGCTGTCCACAATCTTTTTCAGTTTGGTATCCCACACCAGTGTCGTTTTGCATTTGCGTTCGCCGGTCTTGCCTGATACCGCATAAGAAGTCCAGTGTTCAAGTGCCATGTGCATCCGCTCCTCTCTGAACAGGATATGAAATGGAGGCTTAAGGCGTGTCAGCCATCAAAACAATTTGCCCCAGCCGGAGAGGCGCGCATAAACCGCGTAACCGCTCATACTCCTTATAACAGGGGGGAATGGGCGGTTTTTATGCCCGTTTCCAAACGGGAGGGTTTCTTATGAAAAAAATCTGTGCCGCTTACATACGGGTGAGCACCCATGGCCAGGAGGAATACAGCCCGGAAAGCCAGCTAAAGCTTATACGGGACTATGCCAGGAAAAACGCCATGATATTGCCGGAGGAATATGTTTTCCGGGACGAAGGCATAAGCGGCCGCACTGCGGAAAAGCGCCCGGGGTTTATGCAGATGATTGCCACTGCCAAGCAGAAGCCCCGGCCCTTTGAAAGCATCCTGGTGTGGAAATTCAGCCGCTTTGCCCGGAACCAGGAGGAGAGCGTGGTGTACAAATCCCTTCTGAAAAAGGAAAACGGCATTGAGGTTGTCAGCATATCCGAGCCTTTGATGGAAGGCCCTTTCGGCGGGCTGATTGAACGCATTATCGAATGGTTCGACGCGTTTTACAGCGCCAATTTAAGCGCGGAGGTGCGCCGGGGCATGACAGAGCGTGCCAGCCGAGGCCTGCCTGTCAGCACCGCGCCTTTGGGCTACTGCTATAAAGACAAGCTGCTTTCTGTTGTGCCGGAGGAGGCGGAAACCGTCCGCATGATTTACCGGGACTTCCTGGCAGGCGCCTCCATCCTCGGCATTGCCAAAAGGCTGAACACCCTGGGAATCAAAACAAAGCGGGGAGGCGTTTGGGAAAACCGCACCGTGCGCTATATCCTGACCAATCCGGTCTACACCGGCAAGCTGCGCTGGTGCAAAGACGGCGCAAACGACTATCACACAAATTCCCTCAAAGAGGGCACTATGCTGGTGGACGGCGTTCACCAGGCCATTATCTCCCCCACAGATTTCGCCGCGGCCCAGTCCCGCATGGAGGCCTGTTTACAGCGGTATAAGAGGAACCTGCCAAAGGCCCAGCGCCACGACGCGGTGCATATGCTCCAGGGCCTGGTGAAATGCAGCGCCTGCGGCGGCACCATGACATATACGGGCGCTGGCATGAATTGCTCCCGGTACGTCCACGGTAAATGCAAAATCTCCCACTTTGTTTCAAAGGAAAAACTTGAGGCGCTGGCCCTGTCCTCCCTGTCGGCGCAGATGGAAAGCCTGGATTTCAAGCTGCTTGTTCGCCAGCGCCCCCAACTGCAGGGGGAACGGCAGCGCCTGGAGCAGCTTATAAAAAGAGAAGGCGAAATGCTGCGCCGCTACCGGGAAGCCTACGCCGCCGGCGTGGATACCCTGGAGGAATACAGGGCAAACAAGGCTGCCAGCGAAAAGCGCAGCCAGGCCCTGGCCCGGCAGCTTCAGCAGCCGGCTCCCCCTCCCCCGCCGGATAAGGCGGCCTTTGCCCAAAAGCACCGGGACTCTGTAAAGGCTTTGCTTTCCGACGCCCTGACGCCTGCAGAAAAAAACAACCTCCTAAGAAGCTTTGTCGATCACATGGTGTTCCGCAAAGCCACAAAGGAAGTGGAGGTTCTTTACTATATCTGATACAACGCTGTCACTTATGGCACTATGGCCCACCATACTGGCTGATAATAATCTTTGCAAGCTTCGGGTTGGGGTTGTGGATGTGTACCGGGTACTGCAAACGTTTTTCATACACAAACATTTAATTTGCCTCCTTTTCCCAGGGCCAGGGGTCGCTAATCCAGGCCCAGCGGCTGGTATTCCGGGGGGTTTCTCCAATAGGCCCATATTTTTCCTCAAACTCCTTGGTAAGCTGGGCTAGCTGCCGGCGGTATTCCTCCAGCTTCCGGGCTGCGTCGCAGTTGTTGGGATGGGTATCTAAAAACAGGTGAAGCTCCCAGGAGGCGAACTTAATGGCGTCAATGCGCCTGCGCAGGGCTTGCTCGTCACTCATCTCGGCTCCCCCCTTCCGCCGGTAAAGGGCTTATCCAGCACCGGGAACAGGGTGCCCGCATCCAAGGCCCGCTCCGCGCTGTGCAGGTTCGCCTGCCACTGCTGGTATGGCACATATGCCATGGCGGGCACCGGATCCTCAGGCAGGGGCTTGGGGTCATTATACAGGCCGCAGGACTGGCCCGCTATCATTTCTTCTGCCAAAATGATCGCTCCTCTCCAAATGGTCTTTGCAATAGGGTCTGGGGTGTCTGTCTTGTCCCCTGATACAGGGTATGCACTGCCGCGAAAAAAGGTGAAAAGCAGGAATTTTTCTCCCATTATGCATTTTTCTTGATTCCAGGCTCTCTGTGTGCTATAATGTCCCAAGGACACAGAGAAGGACTGGCCACATCTGTGTATAGTTAACGCAGTTCAAAAGAGGTGTGACTTCTTTTGAACTTGGCGGCACAGGTGTGTCCACGCTGCTCTGCTTGAAAATAGGCTTTACCCGATTTTCAAGCGCGTTTACTATATACCAGCGGCAGGGCAGGGGCAAAGTTCCCTACGGCCATGCTGCCGGCAACCCCGGAAGAATTCCAGGAAAGAGGAAATTGAAAGCGTACCGGCGGCGAAAATGCAGGACATATGTATCTGTCCTGCAAAATGTCTCAGCGCGGTATATAAAAGAGGTGTACAGGACATCATGTATCAAATTGTGAAGAAGCGTGTTTTAAATCCCACTGTGACGCTGATGGAAATAGAAGCGCCGCTGGTGGCAAAAAAAGCCCAGCCAGGACAGTTTATCATCCTGCGGGTGGACGAGGACGGAGAGCGCATCCCCCTGACCATCGCGGACTTTAACCGGGAGCAGGGCACTGTCACCATCATTTTCCAGATTGTGGGCGCTACAACGGAAAAGCTGAACCACCTGCATGAAGGTGGGTTTTTGCAGGACTTTGTCGGGCCTCTGGGCAAGCCCACCCACACCGAAGGCCTGAAAAAAGTGGCTGTGGTGGGCGGCGGCGTAGGCTGCGCCATTGCTTACCCTGTGGCAAAAAAACTACATGAGCAGGGCTGTGAAGTCCATTCCATTGTGGGCTTCCGCAGCAAAGATCTGGTGATTTTAAAAGAGGAATTCAAATCTGTCAGCCACATGTATGCCCTGATGACAGACGACGGCTCTGCCGGAGAAAAAGGGCTTGTGACAGACGCTTTGCGCCGCCTCATTGAAAGCGGCGAGCAGTATGACCAGGTGATTGCCATTGGGCCGCTGATTATGATGAAGTTTGTCACAAAGCTGACAAAGGCATTTAACATCCCCACTGTGGTCAGCATGAATCCCATTATGATTGACGGCACCGGCATGTGCGGCGGCTGCCGCCTGACTGTGGGCGGGGAGACGAAATTCGCCTGTGTGGACGGCCCGGATTTTGACGGCTTCCTGGTGGATTTTGACGAGGCCATGGCCCGCGGCGCCATGTACCGGGACTTCGAGCGCCAGGCCCATGAGGAGGCCTGCAATTTGTTCAGAGGGGGAAAAGCATAGAATAAGTTTTTATGCTTTTTTAGAAAGGATGAAATGAAGTATGCCGAATATGTCGCTTAAGAAAAATGAAATGCCTTCCCAGGCCCCAGACCTGCGCAGCAAAAACTTCCTGGAGGTGGCCCTGGGTTACACAGAAGAGCAGGCTTTGGACGAAGCCCAGCGGTGCCTGCACTGTAAAAACAAGCCCTGTGTTTCCGGCTGCCCTGTACAGGTGCGCATTCCGGAATTCATTGAAAAAGCGGCCGCCGGAGACTTTGAAGGGGCCTATCAGGTCATTGCCCAGTCCAGTTCCCTGCCTGCTGTATGCGGGCGGGTATGTCCCCAGGAGAGCCAGTGCGAAAAGCACTGCGTCCGGGGTGTGAAAGGCGAGCCTGTGGGCATTGGGCGATTAGAGCGCTTTGTGGCGGACTGGCACAACCAGCACGTTCAGGAGGCCCCTGAAAAGCCTGCTTCCAATGGGCACAAGGTGGCTGTGGTAGGCTCTGGCCCGGCCGGGCTTACCTGCGCGGGAGACTTGGCCCGGCTGGGGTATGCAGTCACCGTGTTTGAGGCCCTGCACACTGCCGGCGGCGTGCTGGTATATGGCATCCCGGAGTTCCGCCTGCCCAAGGCCATTGTGCAGAAGGAAATTGACGGCCTGAAGGCCATGGGCGTGAAAATTGAAACCAACATGGTCATTGGCCGGGTGCTCTCTATTGACGAATTGCTGGAGCAGGGCTTTGAGGCTGTGTTTATTGGCAGCGGCGCAGGCCTGCCCCGGTTTATGAACATACCTGGGGAAAACCTGAAAGGCGTATACTCAGCCAACGAATTTTTAACCCGCGTGAACCTGATGAAAGCCTACAAAACCGGCAGCGGCACCCCTATCCACCACGCCAGAAAGGTGGCTGTGGTGGGCGGCGGAAACGTGGCTATGGACGCCGCCAGGTGTGCCAAGCGTCTGGGGGCAGAGGAAGTGTATATTGTCTACAGGCGTTCGGAGAAAGAGCTGCCTGCCAGGGCGGAGGAAGTAGAGCACGCCAAAGAGGAGGGCGTCATCTTTAAGCTTTTAAACAACCCCACCAGGATTTTGGGAGACGAAAGCGGCAGCGTCCAGGGCATAGAGTGCCTGGAAATGGCCCTGGGAGAGCCAGACGCTTCCGGGCGGAGGCGGCCTGTGGAGAAGGCTGGCAGCCAGTTCACGCTGGATGTGGACTGTGTGATTATGGCTATCGGCACCAGCCCCAACCCGCTGATAAAGTCCACCACAGAAGGCCTGGAGACACAGAAGTGGGGCGGCATTATTGTGGAGGAAGAAACAGGCCTTACCAGCCGGGAGAATGTCTATGCCGGGGGCGACGCAGTGACAGGCGCCGCTACCGTTATCCTGGCCATGGGCGCGGGCAAGACGGCGGCGAAAGCCATCCATGACTCACTTTCAAAGAAATAATTCCACACAAAAACAGGCATCCCCAGGATGCCTGTTTTTTCCTATATCATGCCTCCAGCACAAAGCGGCGGACAGCCTCTGCCACCCCGTCCTCGTTATGGGGAACCGTGGTATACCCGGCGGCGGCCATGGCCTCCTGAGAGCCGTCTCCCATGGCCACAGACACCCCGGCAGCTTTCAGCATGGTAACATCGTTGCCGTTATCCCCCAGGGCCAGCACGTTTTCCCGGGAAAGCCCCAGCATCCCCGCAACCGCCAGCACAGCGCTGCCCTTGTCCGCGTCTCCGGCATTGATCTCCAGATTGTCCGGAATGGAGGAGGTAACCCGCAGGCCACCCAAATCCTCCAGCCGCCGCCAGATTTCATCCCGGGCCTCCCGGGTCAAAAAGGGCAGGTTAATTTTCTCCGGCTGAATGCCTTCTTCCACCAAAGCGTCAAAGCTTTCTACCAGCCGGTAGCGCTTGGCGTCCACGAAATGCCATTTGCTGGGGGGGAAACTAAAATATGTCCGGGCCATCTCTGGATAGCCCTGCCGGGTGATGGCGCTGCCGTTTTCATAATATTCTATGTAAAAATCATATTCACGCAAAATTCCCTGCACCTGCCGGGCCTTTTCCGCTGAAATGCACCGCCTGTAAACGGCCTCCCCTGTGTGCAGGTCATACACAGCCGCGCCATTTGCCGTTACCGCATACCGCACCCCAGGCAGGGCCGTCACCGCCTCCGGGAGAAAGTCCCGCATACGCCCGGAGGCCGGCAGCAGATGCACCCCTCTCTCCCCTGCTGCCTGGAGCGCCGCCCGGTTCCCCTCTGACAGATATTTGTGATCCAAAATGGCAGTGCCGTCTAAATCAAACGCAATTAACCGGATATCCATAGTTCCCTCCCGCTTCCTTTCCCTGTTTGCGATTATTATACCATAAGCGCGAAGTGCGTTGGTATTGTGCCATCAACCGTTGCCGCGAAAGCGGCAAACTGGTTGTGGCAAATTAGAATTAAGTATAATAACTGCTTTGCAGTTATTATACCATAAATCCCCTGAAAAAGACAATGAAAACCATTTCCCCCTGGGCCAGGGAAAATCCCCCTTCCCTTTCAAACAGCTTTTTGACCCCTCCATGCCTTTTTATTTTACATAACTTTTTTCGCGCCCACCGCCCCTCTCCCGCCCCCATAAGGCAGGAACAAGATTTTTGCGGGAGGATATGACAAAAACAAGCTTCCTCAAAGTGACAAAACTTTTTCCCCCTTCCAGGTATAATTTTCCCGTAACTCACATATAGGAGCTGCAAATTTACCATATAACAGGCGGTGTTTTCATTGGAAGGTTCAAAATTGCAACAGCTATGGCAGCGGGTGGAGGAGCTGGCCCGCTCGGTCTATGCCCGCAAGGCTGTGGTGCAGGGGGCGGGATTTTTTGCGGGGCTGCTGTGCAGCCGGGGGCTGGTTTTCGGAAAATATGCGCCCTTTGGCGTGGCGGCAGTGGCGGCCATGCCCCAGGAGGGCCTGTGGGCCAGCGCCCTTGGCTCCTTTTTAGGCTACCTGCTGCCCTCCCCAGCCTATGTGCCGGTGCGGTACTGCGCGGCGCTGCTGGCTGTGGCGGCTATCCGCTGGTCTTTGTCCGAGCTGAAAACCGTGAACACCCATCCCCTTTTTGCCCCGGCAGTGGCTTTCCTGCCCCTGCTGCTCACCGGCATGACCATGGTGTTCCTCCACGGCTCGGTTACATACTCTGCCGCCTTATATGTGGCAGAGTCCTTTCTGGGCTGCGGCAGCGCCTATTTCCTCCGGCGCTGCGCAAACCTCCTGCTGGGCCTTTCCAGCGATGGCGCGGGCCGGGGAGATGCCCTGCGCAGCGGCCCCCTGGAGCCTGGAGACATTGCCGCCCTCACAGTTGCCGCCGGGGTGCTGGCCCTATCCTGCTCCGGCGTGACAGTGTCCGGGGTTTCCCTGGGCCGCATTTCCATGATTCTCCTGGTGCTCACCTGTGCCCGCTCCGGCGGGGTAAGCGGGGGCGCTGTTTCCGGGGTGACGGCAGGGGCTTTGCAGGGCCTTTCCACAGCAGGGCTTTCCTATCTCTCTGGTGCCTACGGCCTGGGAGGACTGATGGCAGGGGTATTCGCCCCCATGGGCAAAACAGCGACAGCCGCAGCCTTCATTCTCTCTCACGGGGTGGCGTCCCTGCAGGTGGGATTTGGCGACTCCCAGCTTCTCACAGGGGCCATTGAGACAGCGGCCGCCACAGTGCTATACATGTGCATTCCCAAAAGCCGGCGGCTGGGAGAGCTTTTCGGCTTGCGGCAGGACTCTTTAAGCGGTGGGGCCTTACGGGCCAACATCGTCATGCGCCTGCGCCACGCCAGCCAGGCCCTTTCCGGGGTTTCCGCCTCTGTGGAGGAAATCAGCAAAAAGCTTCAGTCTGTGTGCGCCCCTAGCCTGCAAGGCGTGTATGATAAATCTGTGGAGACAGTGTGCGCCGGGTGCGGGCTTTCCGCTGTGTGCTGGCGCAAACACAAAGAGCAGACCTTGGAAAACTTCTCCCAGCTTGCAAAGCCTTTAAAGGAGAAGGAACGCATTGACACAGCCGATTTCACCAAAGACTTTACAGACCGCTGCGGCAGGGCCGGGGAGATGCGGGATGAAATTAACAAAAACTATGCCCGTTACCTTCTGCGGGAAGCCGCCCAGCTTCGGGCCGCCCAGGTGCGGGAGGCGGTGGAAGGCCATTTCCGCACCACTGCCGGGCTTTTAGAGGAAATGGCCGGGGAATTTTCCCTTTACGAGCACTTTGATGAGGAAGCCGCCCAGCGGGTGGCAGGCATCCTGCGGGATAACGGCGTAGCCCCCCTGGAGGTGTGCTGCCGGGTGGACAAGTTTGGCCGCATGACCATTGAGGCGGAAATCCAGCGGGAGCGGCAGAAGCGCCTGAACCGGGGCGCTTTCACCCGAGAAATTTCCGCTGCCTGCGGGCGGGTGTTTGCGCCTCCCTGCGTCAGCACCGCCGGAGAGCGCTGCCGGGTGCAGATGAGCCAGCGGCCCCTTTTGCAGGTGGGCCGGGGCTTCTCCCAATACAGCGCCGGGGGCGGCGCCTTCTGCGGGGACAGCACCAACGTGTTCTATGATGGCTGCGGCAGGCTTATCGCGGTTTTAAGCGATGGCATGGGCACCGGGGGCCGGGCCGCTGTAGACGGTGCCATGACCTCCGCCATGGCAGAAAGCCTTTTAAAGGCAGGCATCGGCTTTGACAGTATGCTGCAAACCGTGAATGCCGCCCTGATGGCAAAAAGCGGGGACGAAACCCTTGCCACCATGGACATTGCCTGTATCGACCTGTTCACTGGGCGCACCGAGCTGCGCAAGGCCGGGGCAGCCTGCACCATCCTCCGCCGGGGCCGCAGGGCCGAGGCCATTGAGGCCTCCAGCGTGCCGGTAGGCATTATGCCGGGGGTGGAGTTCGCCGCCTGTGCCCGGGACTTAGCTGCCGGGGACTTGGTGGTGATGGTATCGGACGGGGTGGTTGCCGCTGGGCACGAATGGCTGATGGACGTGGTTTTAAGCTGGGACGAGGAAGAAAACCCCAATCTGCTGGCCCAACGCATTACGGAGGAAGCCAAAAAGCGCCGGGCAGACGGCCACGAGGATGACGTGACAGCCCTGGTGCTGGTCTTGCAGTGAAGGCCCGCGTTTTGGGCGCCTATAAAATAACATACAAGGCCCGCTCTGGGCAGCAGTTTTTGCCTCCTGCTGCGCCCAGGGCGGGCGTTTCCTTTGCATAATAAAATTTTTAAACCTGCATGTCTACCCCAGGTGCGGCAGGGGCCGCCTCTCCCCCTCCGGCTGCTTCCGGCGCGCTGGCAGCGGCATACTGCTGAGCCGCATATTCCGGGGAAGGCCCCAAGGCGCCCTGCAGGGCCTGGGCCTGCCGCCGCAGTTCGTTCCGGGTGGCGGAAAGCATTTTCTGCTGCTGCCCGTCAATTACGGCCTCGTGCATATAAGAGCGCTCCCGCAAAAACCGCAGCATCTTTGCCCTGCGCAGTTCCTGGTTCAGGCGCTGTGCCCGCTCCCGCTCTTCTTCCTCTATCAGCCGTTCCCGCCGGGCTTCCTTCAGCTCTTCCTTCTGCAAATCCTGCTTTTTCTTCCCAGCCCGGCTCACCGCCTTTTCAAGCTGGCGCAGGGCTGCCTTAATCTCCTCCGTATTTTCCGAATCTGTCCGCAACGCCGCCCGCAACTGGGCAATGCGCCTGCGGGCATATCCCGCCGCCATGCCCACCTGGCTCTTGTTTTTGGCCCGGGCCAAACGGGCATAGGCTTCCAGAGGAGCGTCGCCATACCGGGGCTTTGTCTTAATGCGCTCCAACTGTTCGCGGTGGCGTTCCATTTTTTCCCGGGACTCTTTGATCATTTCCTGGATGGTCTGGCTGTCTTTGTCTGCCACAGTTTCCAGGTGTGACGGCGTGCCGTTCTGGCTTCCCTGCCCCGCCTGGGCCTGTTCCTGGGCATATCCCTGGGCGCTGACCTGTACCTTTATATCGCTCACGGCAAAATCTCCCCTCTCCTCCTCTTATTTGTTATATCGGCAGAGTTTCCCCAAAGCGATAGGCCTTTTGCCACATTATTTTCCTTTCCCGCCGCCATTTTTCTGCATTTCATAGAGCATGGCCCGGTAGCGGAAGCTGGAATTGGACATGCCCACCTCCCGGGCAGCGGCAACCCCTGTAAGCTCCCCGGCCTGCCAACGGGCATATATCAAAGGGAAGTTTTCCGGCAGGGGAGCCGGCGGCCTGCCAAACCGCACGCCCCGGGCCTTTGCTGCCGCGATGCCCTGGGCCTGCCGGGTGCGTATGTTCTCCCGCTCTTTTTGGGCGACAAAGGACAGGATTTGCAGCACCAGATCGGCAATGAAGGCACCCATCAGATCCTTCCCCCGGCGGGTGTCCAGCAGCGGCATATCCAGCACGCACACATCGGCAGACTTTTCCTTGGTCAGCACCCGCCACTGCTCCAGAATCTCCCGGTAATTGCGGCCCAGGCGGTCTATGCTGGAAACATAGAGCAAGTCCCCAGCCCGCAGCCTGCGCACCATGCGCTTGTACTGGGGCCGCTCAAAATCCTTGCCAGACTGCTTGTCCATAAACAGGTTTCCCGCCGGGACAAAACCCAATAAGGCGTGCCGCTGGCGGTCTTCGTTCTGGTCGATGCTGGACACCCGCATGTAACCATAAATTTTTCCTTCCATAGCTCTCCCTCCAAAATCAAAGTGTATTCCTGAAGTTGCTCTAATTTTAATGGGAGGCGTGCCGCCCAGGGAAGCGCACATACACCATTTTATCTATATTCTGTCTTATTTATTGGAAGTTTTCAGGCGGTTGTCCTTCTCTATATCCTTTTCCCTTGCAATCTTTTAAAAGCAATGGTATGATACATACAGATAAAATCCGGTAAGGAGGAAGCGCCATATGCAAAACTATTCAGGGGAAGCGGGGCTGCAATACCACATCCAACTGCGCCCGGGAGACGTGGGCCGGTACGTTATCCTGCCCGGGGATCCCAAGCGCTGCGAGAAGATTGCCCGGCACTTTGAAAACCCCAGGCTCCTAGCGGACAGCCGGGAGTTTGTCACGTACACAGGCCTCTTGGACGGGGAGCGGGTCAGTGTCACCTCCACAGGCATTGGCGGGCCTTCCGCCGCCATCGCGGTGGAGGAGCTGGTAAACTGCGGGGCAGACACCCTTGTGCGGGTGGGCACCTGCGGGGGCATGGATCTGGACGTAAAGGGCGGGGATCTGGTGGTTGCCACAGGTTCAATCCGCATGGAGGGCGCCAGCCGGGAATATGCCCCTATTGAATTCCCCGCTGTAGCGAATTTAACCGTGGTAAACGCCCTGGTGCAGGCTGCTGAACAGCAGGGGTTCCCCTGCCACACCGGCGTTGTGCAGAGCAAAGATTCCTTTTACGGGCAGCACGATCCGGAAACCAAGCCTGTAAGCGCCGATTTGCTGCAAAAGTGGGAGGCCTGGAAGCGCCTTGGCTGCAAGGCCTCCGAGATGGAATCTGCGGCGGTGTTTATTGTTTCCAGCTACCGTCGGGTGCGGGCCGGCGCGGTTTTCCTGGCAGTGGGCAATCAGGAGCGCGAAAAGGCCGGGCTTGATAACCCCATTGCCCATGACACAGAAGCCGCTATCAAAACTGCCGTAGCTGCTCTGCGCATTTTGATTCAGCAGGACAGAAAGAAAAATCCTTGAAGCCAGAAAACTCCCTGCCCAGCTTTTGCCGGACAGGGAGTTTTTTAAGTTTCTATCAAATTTCGCTTACCCCACCGTGCTCAAATCCCATTCGCTGAAAATCTTGGGCACGTCGGAAATC
>ERZ779632.172-NODE-172-length-42889-cov-22.644932_pt1 | contig 42889 bp, 42 predicted proteins | sample MGYA00514194_ERZ779632 | MGnify/ENA primary metagenome ERZ779632 (study PRJEB29562, sample SAMEA4376704) | mouse gut metagenome | isolation source: Cecum | study: EMG produced TPA metagenomics assembly of the A DSS colitis mouse model was used to assess the... | reverse complement strand
GGCGAAAAAATTCCTCGCCGCTGGGCATATTGCCAATTTTCAAACGGCGCCTAAAGGGGCGCCTTTTGCATTTTAGCCCACCGGCGCGGATAGTTCTCCGGGGTGGGGGCGGCCTTTTCCACCACCACCACCCGGTGGGTGACCTGGGTGTGGGGGACGGAGTAGTCAAACCGCGCCGCAACCTCCCCGCCCAGCAGGCGGATGGCGGGCAGGGCGGCGTCGATCTCGCCGCCGCAGTCCGGCCCCTTCATGGCCAAAAAGCGTCCGCCAACCTTGACGAAGGGCAGGCACAGCTCACATAGGAGCCGGAGGTCGGCCACCGCCCGGGCGGCGGCGAAGTCGAACCGCTCCCGGAGGGCGGGGTCGCGCCCCGCCTCCTCGGCCCGCTGGTGGACGGTCTCCAGCCCCTCCAGGCCCAGCCCGGCCCCCACCCCGTCCAGCCAGTCCAGCCGTTTGGCCAAACTGTCCAGCAGGGTGACGCCCAGGGAGGGGACGAGGATTTTCAGGGCCATCCCGGGGAAGCCCGCCCCGGTGCCCACGTCGATGAGGGTTTTGCCCGCGAAATCCGCGCAGCCCAGCAGGGCGGCGCAGTCCAGCATGTGGAGGGTGGCCACGTCCCGGGGCTGGGTGATGGCGGTGAGGTTCATCACCTGGTTTTTCTCCAGCAGCATTTCGCCGTACCGGGCCAGCAGGGCGGGGGCGTTGTCCGGGACGCGCCCGGCCAGCCCCAGCTCCCCCAGCCCGGCGCGGATGAGCTCTTTCATACCTATCCCCCCAGGGCGGCCAGCAGGGCGGGCACGCCCAGCGACAGGCCGATGACGGCGCCGGCGGCGCACGCGGCCAGCACGGTTACCCCTCCTGCGGTCCCCCCGGCGGCGGTTTTGTTCCTCATGCGGTGGATCACCACCACCGCCAGGGCCACCGATACGGGCACTAGAAACAAGGGGAAGGTGCCGGGCAGCTGCCGCCCCCCGGTGAACAGGGTGAAGTTGAGGATAAACAGCAGCATGAGCATGTATACGACGCCCATCCAGGCGGCGGCCCGCTTTTCAAAGGAGGCAGGGGTGCCGTCGGGACAAGGCCCACATCCTTCGCTTCCGCCTTCCGGCGAAAGCCCATTCATTTGGCTGTCCTCCCCCTCCCCGCGCGGACCGCTTTGCCGGGTCTGCGCAGGGGCCCCGCCGTGCTCCCGCCGGTTGGTTTCGTCAGCCATTATTCCGCTCCTTTAGCAGATCCCGGATCTCAGCCAGCAGCTTTTCCTCGTTGGAGGGCGCGGGCGGGGCAGGGGGGGTCTCCTCCTTTTTGCGGTGGAGCTTGTTCAGCCCCTTCACCAGGCAGAACACCACAAAGGCCATCACCAGGAAGTTGAGCACGGAGGTGAGGAAGCTGCCCAGCAGCAGCTCGCCCCCGCCGGGCAGGCGGAAGAAGAGGGAGGCGGCCAGGGCCGTCCCGTCCCCGGCGAACATCCCCAGTATGGGGTTGATGATGCAGTCGATGAGGGAGGTGATGATGCCGTTGAACGCCCCGCCGATGATGACGCCCACCGCCATGTCCATCACGTTTCCCCGGGCGATGAACTGCCTGAACTCGCCGAAAAACTTTTTCATAGGCGCACCGTCCCCTTACAGCTCCGGGTCGAAGTCCGCCTCGCCGGCCTCCTCCTGGGCGGCTTCGTGCTCAGCCACGGCGGCTTCGTGCTCAGCCACGGCGGCTTCGTGCTCAGCGACAGCGGCTTCATGCTCGGCCACGGCAGCCTCGTGTTCAGCCACAGCGGCCTCATGCTGGATGACGGCCTCCTCCGGGTCGCCGTCGGCAAAGAGCACGGCCTCCTCCGGGTCGTCGGTGAACAGGCCGTCCTCCTCATCCTTGCCGAAGGACAGGAACTTGATGGTCACGTCCTTTCCGCCGTCGGCGTTGGGCTTTTCGGTGAGCTTCCACAGCAGGGCCTGTACGGTGAGGGAGCCGGTATCCTTGTCGCCCTCGACGCGGTAGGGGAGGACGGCGGCGGCCAGCGCGGTGAGGCCCAGGGCTTTCCAGAACTTTTTCATAGCGAATTCTCCTTAATATAAAATGGGGGATGTGCCGGGTCCCGCGCGGGCCCGGCGAAGCGGGTCGCGTGGGGAGAGGGGGGGGCAGCGGAGCGGGGGAGCTTTCCCCAAAGGGGGAAGCGAACGGGCGCAGCTTGCCCGGCGCGTTTCACGTGAAACGCTCAGTGCTTGGGAACCAGCGCCTCCATGCCGCCCATGTAGGGCCGCAGCACGACGGGCACCTTCACCGACCCGTCGGCCTGGAGGTTGTTTTCCAGCAGGGCGATGAGCATACGGGGGGGCGCGGCCACGGTGTTGTTCAGGGTGTGGGGCAGGTAGGCGCCGTTTTCCCCCTTCACCCGCATTTTCAGGCGGCGGGCCTGGGCGTCCCCCAGGTTGGAGCAGGAGCACACCTCAAAATATTTCTTCTGCCGGGGGGACCACGCCTCAATGTCGCAGGACTTCACCTTCAAATCGGCCAGGTCGCCGGAGCAGCACTCCAGCTGCCGCACCGGGATATCCATGGAGCGGAACAGCTCCACGCTGTACCGCCACATCTTCTCGTACCAGTCCATGGAGTCCTCGGGGCGGCAAACCACGATCATCTCCTGCTTCTCGAACTGGTGGATGCGATACACGCCCCGCTCCTCAATGCCGTGGGAGCCCTTCTCCTTGCGGAAGCAGGGGGAGTAGGAGGTGAGGGTCTGGGGCAGCTTTTCCTCGGGGATGATCTGGTCGATGAACTTGCCGATCATGGAGTGTTCGGAGGTACCAATCAAATATAGGTCCTCCCCCTCGATTTTATACATCATGGCGTCCATGTCGGTCTGGGACATGACGCCCTCCACCACGTTGCCGTGGATCATGAAGGGGGGGATGCAGAAGGTGAAGCCCTTGCCGATCATGAAGTCCCGGGCGTAGGCCAGCACCGCCTCGTGGAGCCGGGCGATGTCGCCCATCAGGTAGTAGAACCCCGCGCCGGACACACGGCCCGCCGCGTCCATGTCTACCCCGTCGAACCGCTCCATGATGTCGGTGTGGTAGGGGATTTCGAAGTCCGGGACGGCGGGCTCGCCGAACCGCTCCACCTCCACGTTCTCGCTGTCGTCCCTGCCGATGGGGACGGAGGGGTGGATGATGTTGGGGATGGTGAGCATGATTTTCCGAATTTCCGCCGCCAGCTCCCCCTCCAGCTTTTCCAGCTCGGCCAGCCGGTCGGCGTTGGCCTTGACCTGGGCCTTGGCGGCCTCGGCCTCCTCCAGCTTGGAGGGGTCCTTCTTGGCCTGCCCCATGAGCATCCCCACCTGCTTGGACAGGGTGTTCCGGGCGGCGCGGAGGCTGTTGGCCTCGGTCATGGCGTCCCGGTTGCGGCGGTCCAGCTCGATCACCTGGTCCACCAGGGGGAGCTTCTCCTCCTGGAATTTCTTTTTGATGTTTTCTTTGACCGCCTCCGGGTTGTCCCGGATGAATTTGATATCCAGCATTAGAGTATCACCCTTTTATAAATAAGTTTGAGAAGGCGAAATTCAACAGGAGCGTTTCACATGAAACGCTCACCGCATGGCGAGCTTTATCGCAGATTTCCTGATAGCGCTCGGCGGGGGGGCCAGTCTCTCATCCAGCCGCCGTTTTCATAGGGCTCGCGCTCGCCGCGCTTCGATGGGGGGCTCCTGAAAGGGCGGCTTTGCGGGGCCCGTTTCAGCCCTGTTGCTTCGGTTTCGCCGACTTCGGAGCACCGAACAGCCACTCCGCAGGGTCGTCCTCGGCCAGGTAACCCCGATCCACAAGGGTATCGCGGATCTCCCGCATCCGCGCCAGGGCGCTGTCCGAATCCGGTAGATTGAGGCTGCCGGAATTTGCCAGCGTCTGAAGGAAGCGGGCGCAGGCCTCGTAGTCCCGGGACAGGAAGCGTTCCTCCAACGCCCAGAAGTTCAGCCAGCCCTCCACCTTCTTATACTGGTCGGAGAAATCATCGGTCAGCTGGGCGTGCTGCTTTTGAAGTTCGTCCAACTGTTTTTCCAGGTCATCCCGCTCCTCCTGGAGTTGGTCGGTCTGCTCCTCCAGCGCCGCCTTCTCCTCCTCCAGCCCCTTGATCTCCTCCATCAGCTCCTCCCGGGAGAGGTCCATGGTGGAGCGCAGCTCGCTGATGGCGGTCTCATTGTTGCGCCGCTGGACGAAGTAGGCCAGCAGCAGCATCAAAAACGCCGCCCCGAACAGCACCACCAGGTAGACGTAGAAGGAGGAGCGCTTGTTTTTCCCCAGGGCCTCCCCAGGGCCGTCCGGCGTTTCACGTGAAACGGTTGGGGCGTTGGGCTGCCCCTCCGGGGGCGTTTCACGTGAAACGCCCGGGGACGGATTCCGCCCGCCCGCTTCCGCCTGCGGCGAAAGCCCGTCCGCTGCGCTGCCCCGCCTCTCCCCACCGAAACCGCTTTGCTGGGTTTCAGCGGGGGCCCCGGAATGTTCTTTGTCGTTCATGCCTCAACCTCCTTCTTCTCTGCGGGGCGCAGCTGTTCCAGCAGGTCCAGCAGGTCGTTGAGGTCGTCCACATTGTAGAACTCCAGCTCCAGCCGCCCCTTTTTAGCCCCGTTCTTGATGGTGACCTTTCTCCCCAGCCGCTGGGACAGGCTCTGTTCCACCGCCTTGGTGTAAATTTCGTGGGGGTCGGGGGTGTTCTCCGGGGGCAGGTCCCACTTGGAGGGGAGGGCAAAGTTTTTGGCCCTGGCCTCCGCCTGCCGGACGCTCCAGCCTTCGTCCACGATTTTTTGGGCAAAGGCGGCCTGGGCCTGTTCCCCCTCCACCATCAGCACCGCCCGGCCGTGGCCGGCGGACAGCACGCCCTCGATCATCAGCTCCCGCACCGGGGGGGGCAGGGCGGTGAGCCGCAGGGCGTTGGAGATGGCGGGGCGGGACTTGCCCATGCGCTGGGCCAGCTCCTCCTTGGTGAGGCCGAAGTCGGTGAGCAGGGCCAGGTAGCCCTCCGCCTCCTCCACCGGGTTCAGGTCCTCCCGCTGGAGGTTTTCGATGAGACCCAGCTCCAGCACCTTGCGGTCGTCCGCCTCGATGATGACCACCGGCACCTCCCGGCGGCCCGCCAGCTTGGCCGCCCGCCAGCGGCGCTCCCCGGCGATGATCTGGTAGTACCCGGAGGACAGCCGCCGGACAGTGAGGGGCTGGATGATGCCGTGCTCCCGGATGGAGGCGGCCAGGTCGGCCAGGGCGTCCTCATCGAACCGCTTCCGGGGCTGGTTCAGGCCGGGCTCCACCTGGGAGATGGGCAGCGTGACCGATCCGGCTTCCTGGTTCTGCATGGTGGCGGAATCGCCCATCAGGGCGTCCAGGCCCTTTCCTAAGCCTTTGGCCATAGCCATCTGGTTCATTCCTTTCTATCTTTTTATGGTGAGGGGGTTTTTCTTCAGAAATTCCCGTGCCAGCGCCTCATAGGCCTCCGCCCCCCGGGACAGGGGGTCGTAGACGGACACGGGCACGCCATGGCTGGGGGCCTCGGACAGCCGGACGTTCCGGGGGATCACCGAGGCGTACACCTTGCCGGGGAAGTGCCGTTTGACCTGCTCCGCCACCTGGAGGGACAGGTTGGTGCGCCCGTCGTACATGGTGAGCAGCACCCCCTCGATCTCCAGGCCGGGGTTGAGCCGCTGCTTGGCCAGCCGGACGGTGTACAGCAGGTCGGACAGGCCCTCCAGGGCGTAGTACTCGCACTGGACGGGGACCAGCAGGGTGTCGGCGGCGCACAGCCCGTCCAGGGTGAGCAGCTCCAGGGAGGGGGGGCAGTCGATGAAAATCACGTCGTAGCTGCCCTTGACCTCCTCAATGGCGTCCTTCAGCCGGAACTCCCGCCGCTCCAGGGCGATGAGCTCCACCGTGGCCCCGGACAGGGCCTTGTTGGCGGGCACCACGTCCCCCCATTTGGTGCCGACCACCGCCTTGGACATGGGGGCGTCCCCAAGAATCACGTCGTAGACGCTGGGGGAGCGGCTTTTGTCCAGGCCGAAGCCGGAGGTGGCGTTGCCCTGGGGATCAAAGTCGCACACCAGCACCCGGACGCCCAGGGCGGTGAGGGCGGCGGCCAGGTTGACGCAGGAGGTGGTTTTGCCCACGCCCCCCTTTTGATTGACGATGGCGATGCTCTTGCCCATGGGACATTCCCTCTCTCTTTGTTAAAATCCGGCGCTGGGGCAGTAAAATTTATTATATCCTGTTCCGGGCGTGATTTCAACCGTTTTAAAAAATAAAAGGACAGGCGGCGCCTGTCCTTTTATGGGGAAAGCGTTTCACGTGAAACGCGTCGGTCTAAGCCTGCATCAACAGCCGCAAGGATGTGTGCTGGGAGGTCTATTGGTACGGCTTCTAAAGTCCGCGCTGCCCGGGGCCGCCCTTGGGTCTCCTCTCCCCGCAAAGCCTGGGGGCGGTTTGCGGAGAGGGCCCCTATTTTGGGATGCGGATGGTGAGGGTGATCTCTCGGTCGGTCTCCTCCTTGCCGCAGCGGGCGTCCACCCCGGCGGACTGCATCATTGCCAGGCTCTTTTTCACGGTGTTGAGGAACAGCCGCACGTCTCGGATGCGGTAGACCGGCGCGGCCCGGCGGGGGGCCGCCTTGCGCTGCACCAGATGGTCTATGTATGCCTCCGTCTGGGCCACGTTGAGTCCGCGCTTCAAAATCTCCTCCAGGGCGGCGCGCTGGGCGTCCGGGCTGTCCAGCCGGAGCAGGGCCCGGGCGTGGCGCTCGGTAAGGCGGCGGGCGCGGAGGGTATCAATGACGTCCTCCGGCAGCTTGAGCAGCCGCAGCTTGTTGGCCACGGCGGATTGGCTCTTGCCCACCTGCTGGGCGGCCTCCTCCTGGGAGAGGTGGTGGCGGTCGATGAGCTGGCGCAGGGCGGCGGCCTCCTCCCAGACGGTGAGGTCCTGGCGCTGGAGGTTTTCCACCAGGGCCAGCAGGGCGGAGGTGTCGCCGTCCGCCTCCATGGGGAGGCAGGGCACCTGGGTAAGCCCCGCCAGTTGGGCCGCCCGGAGGCGGCGCTCCCCGGCGATCAGCTCCCACCCCCCGGGGGTGCGGCGGACGGTGAGGGGCTGGAGCACCCCCAGCTGGGAGATGGACAGGGCCAGCTCGGACAGCTCCCCGGGGGGAAAGTCCCGGCGGGGCTGGTGGGGGTTGGGGCGGATGCCGGCCACAGGCAGGTTCAACACCTGCCGTTTGGCTGCTTTTGTAAAGAGGGACATGAAAACGCCTCCCTGCTTTTATAAAGGTGGCTTTATGATACCACCGGCAGGGGGGCGAATTCCATCGAAGGGAAGAAGAGATGGGCCCGCAGTGCGTTTCACGTGAAACGCACCGGCCCACCGTTTCACGTGAAACGGGCAGGTCCCTGGGAGCAGGCGGCGCGGAAGCCCAGGCGCGGCCCCGGGAACCGCAGGTCATTCAGGACAGCAGTACAGGCGGCAGCACAAATAAGAACGCCCCCGACAGACCCCATATGCCTGAAGGGACTGTCGGGAGCGTTTCACGTGAAACGGAGAAGCGCGGCTATCCTCGCGCTCCCTTTGTCACGCTCGGATTGGCCGCGCGGCCGGGTCGCTTTCCCTCCGACTCGGGCAAGACCCGCCCCGCTGCGCGGGCGGCCGGGCTCTTGCCCTCGCTTCGGTCCAAGCTCCCCTGCGCGGCTATCCTCGCGCTCATGTGCGCATAAACCCCTTGCCAAAGATCTCGCTGGAGTTGGTCACCAGGATGAAGGCGTGGGGGTCGGCGGTCTTGAGGTACAGCCGAAGGGCCACCGCCTGGGAGCGGGACAGGGCGGTGAGCACAATCCACTTGGGCTCGTGGGTATAGGCCCCCTCTGCCTGCCAGTAGGTGGCGGAGCGGTTGAGGGTGTGGGTGATGAAATCGCACACCTGATCCGGGCAGGAGGTGACGGCGATGAAGCTCTTGCGGCGGTTGAGGGATTCGATCACCGTGTCCACCACCACCGATTTCAGCACAAGGCCCAAGATAGAGTAGAGCCCGGCCTCAATATTCACAAAATACAGGGTGGAAGCGGCGATAAGCACGTCCACGCATAAGAGGGCGTTGCCGATGTCCATGCTGGAAAACCGCTTGAGGATCATGGCCAGGATGTCGGTGCCGCCGGTGGAGCTCTGCATATTGAACAGGATGGCGGAGCCCAGGGAGGGGAGGATGACGGCGAAAAACAGCTCCAGCGTCTTTTGGTCCGTCAGGGGGCCGGACAGGGGGACCAGCCACTCCAGCCCGGACAGCATGGCGGAAAACAGGATGGAGCAATATGCCGTATAGAGGCCGAAGCTCTTGTCCAAAAAGAAAAAACCGATGATGAGAAATGCGATGTTGATGACCGAGGCAAAGGTGGACGGGCTCACCGCCGGAATGACGGCGTTGAGGATGACGGCCAGGCCGGTGACGCCGCCGGTGTTAAAGTGGTTGGGGAACTTGAAGAAATAGACCCCCGCGGCCACCAGAAAGGTGCCCAGGGTGAGCAGGGGGACCTGCCGCAGGGTATCCTTGACGCGCTGCATGGCTAAGACCTTCTTTCAGGTATGTTTTGGGGGGATAGGCAATAAAAGGGCCCCCCGCAAAACGCGGATTCAGCGGCGGCCACCCGCCGCGGCCGCCGCTTATTGTAACAGAAAATGTTGGGAAGGGCAAGGGGATTTTGGGGGAAAACGGTGGAAATGGGGCGGCGGTTCTGGTAGAATGGAGACAACCACAGAAAGGGGAGAGGACCATGCGGGAATTGGAGGAGCGCATCCGCCGGGACGGCATTGTGGAGGACGGGGACGTGCTCAAGGTGGACAGCTTTCTCAACCACCAGATGGACGTGGAGCTGTTCGGGGCCATGGGCCGGGAGTGGGCGCGGCTGTTCGCCGGGGAAGGGGTCAACAAGATTTTGACCATTGAGGCGTCGGGCATCGGCATCGCCTGCGTCGCCGGGCAGCAGTTCGGCGTGCCGGTGGTGTTCGCCAAGAAGAGCCGCACCAAAAATATCGCCGGGGAGGTGTACCGCACCGAGGTGCCCTCCTTCACCCACGGCGGGAGCAGCACCGTCATCGTGTCCAGGCGGTTCTTGGGGCCGGCGGACCGGCTGCTGCTCATCGACGACTTCCTGGCCAACGGCGCGGCGCTGGAGGGGCTGCTGGACCTGGCCCGGCAGGCCGGGGCGGCGGTGGCCGGGGCGGGGATCGCTGTGGAAAAGGCGTTCCAGCCCGGCGGGGCGCGCATCCGGGCAAAAGGGGTGCGGGTGGAGGCCCTGGCCCGGATCAAGTCCATGGCCCCGGGGCATATCGAGTTCTGCTGACGGCCCGGGGGCGGCACTCCGTCCGCCGTGGACGGGGACAAGAAAACCGGGGCCTTTCGGCCCCGGTTTTCTTGAGGATGGAGGATAGAATGAAAAAGAAAGGATTATCTCTTGCAAGTATTAAGATACCGCAGAGATATTTCAGAAGTTTGCGCTAAAGTGTTACAGCTTTGTTAAATCTTCCGCAGGTTTTGGAAAAATTCCGTCAGCAGGACGCGGCACTCCCCCTCCAGCAGGGGGCCGTACACCCGGGGGCGGTGGTTGAAGGGCTCGCAGAACAGGTTCAAAACAGACCCGCAGCAGCCGGATTTTTCCTCCTTCGCCCCAAAATACAGCTCGGAAATGCGGGAATTGATGATGGCCCCGGCACACATGGGGCAGGGCTCCAACGTGACGTACAGCGCGCAGCCTGTGAGCCGCCAGCTCCCCAGGGCGGCGCAGGCCTGGTTGATGGCCTCGATCTCCGCGTGGGCGGTGGCCCGGCGGTCCGCCTCCCGGCGGTTGCGGCCCCGGCCGATGATTGCGCCGTCTGGGGCGGCGATGACACAGCCTACCGGCACGTCGTCGGGACAAGCTTCATATTCCTTGCTTCCGCCTTCGGCGAAAGCTCGCCCATTCCGCTGTCCCTCCTCTCCCCATCGAACCCGCTTCGCTGGGCTTCGATGGGGGCCCCCGGACAGGCACTGCCTGGCAAGCTCAATGGCTTCGCGCATATAGTCCTCATGGGTCATAGGTGCGGCCTCCTTCTTTTTGCCTCCGGCGGCTTCCTTTTTTCTTTGGAAAGAAAAAAGGAAGCGAAAAAAGAAACCTTTAATCTGCGCTAGAGAAAATGGACTTCCCCTTGTCGTGGGGAAGTCCATTATATCATAGACTGGGGAAAAAAGGAAGAGCTAACCCCAAAGACCGAGCTGGGCATCGGCGGCGTCATACCAGGGCTTATTAACAAAGACCACTTTGGGGACAAGCTCGCTGGGGAGGGGTTCGCCGTCTATAGAGTGGTTTTCCGCGTTCCATTCGTGGTATTCAACCAGTTCCCCATCCACGTCGTAATAGGTTGTATAAGTGTTCGAGCCACCGCCGCTGTAGCCGCCCAGAGGCATCTCCGTCCAAATCTGCCAGCCGTAATCCTCCGGCGTGCCGCCTACGATCAGATAGTTTTTCAAGCCAGAGTCCGGGTCCTCGCCCTCCACAATATAGGGCGTGTCCTCGTCAATGAGGTCGGTGACGTCGATGCGCTCATCCTCCAGCACCAGCCACAGCCGGCCGTCCTCCAGTACAATGGGGGTATTGACGTCACTCCAGCTGATGTGGAGGTAATACTGGCCCGTGGGGTCGGTTTGAATGAGCAGGGAATCGCCGGAAACCATGCGGTATAACTGGGTGATCGGTCCGGCCGCCGCGATACACAGCACACACCCCGCTGTTAAAACCGCCGCCAGCAGCGCCATGTTCAGCGGCGCGCGCCGCCCCTTCGCCGGGGCCGCCTTTGCCAGTACCCGGGCCTTTACCGCTTGAACATCGGCAATTTCCCCGCCCCCGGGGAAAAATTCTGTGTCCGAATACTCATCCATGAGCCTGGAAATCTCCAGCCGCCTCATATCCATAGCCCTCCTTTTCCAGAATGGTTTTCAGCTCCTCCCGCCCCCGGCGCAGCCAGGTCTTGGCGGTGGACAGGTTCAGCCCCATGGCCAGCGCCGCCTCCCGGACGGTCTGGCCGTAGTAGTAGTGCCGGACAAACAGCTCCCGCTGGGGCTTGTCCAGGCGGCCCAGCGCCGCGTTGACCACACGGGCCGTCTCCTTTTTATCCAGCTCCCGGTCGGGGCCGTCTGTTTCCAGCAAAAGTACGTCGTCCTCCAGGGGCAGGCTGTCCCGGCCTGCCCGGAGCAGGTTGAAGGCCCGGTTCCGGGCCACCGCCCCCAGCCAGCCCTTGAGGTTTCCGGGGCGCAGCCTGCCCCGGCTGTCCCAGGCGGCCAGGAACACGTCCGCCGCCAGCTCCTCCACATCGGCGGGCCGCCCCCGCAGGATGCGGGATACCACCGAGGACACATAGGGCGCGTAGCGGTCCATCAGCGCCTCCAGGGCGGACAAGTCGCCCCGGCGCAGGGCCTTCACCAGCTGTTCCTCTGTCAAATCATCACCACCCGATGTTTCACGTGAAACGCGCTTCCATCTATCATAACACGAAAGCGGCGGGTTTGGTTTCAACGAAAAGCGCCGCCCTCTCCATTTTTGTCCAAAAAAAGAGAGGACAACAAGCCGCTCATGGGCTATACTATGTGTTGTTACGTAACAAGAAAGGAAGCGAGGCATATGGAATGGATGGACCGGCTCAACCGGGCGGTGGCCTATCTGGAGGAGCATTTGGAGGAGCCCGACCTGCGGGAGGCGGCAAGGATCGCCTGCTGCTCCCCCTACCACTTCCAGCGGATGTTCACCCTGCTGGCGGGGGTGCCGCTGTCGGAGTACCTCCGCCGCCGGAAAATGTCCCGGGCGGCGGCGGACCTGCAAAACGGGGAGCGGATTTTGGACGTGGCCCTGAAATACGGCTACAGCTCGCCCACCGCCTTTAACCGGGCGTTTCAGTCCGTCCACGGCCTGCCGCCCTCGGCGGCAAGGGCGCCGGGGGCGGTGCTCAAAAGCCATCCGCCCCTCCGCTTCGCCATCACAGTACAAGGAGTGGAAGAAATGGAGTACCGGATCGAAAAAAAAGGGGCGTTCCGCATTGTAGGCGTGTCCGCCCCGCTGAAGAAGGACATGGAGGAGAATTTCCAGTGCGTGCCCCAGCTGTGGGGAAAGGCGGCGGCGGAGGGCGCCATCCCCCGGCTGGCCGCGCTGATGGACGGGGAGCCCCGGGGCCTGCTGGGGGTGTGCGACGGGCTGGAGAGTTCCCGCTACTATATCGCCGTGGCCTCCTCCGCCCCGGCGGGGGAGGGGCTGGAGGAGTATACCGTCCCCGCCTTCACCTGGGCCGTGTTCCCCGGGGCGGGGGAGGGGGCCCCCGCCGTCCAGGCCCTGGAGCGCCGGGTGGTGACGGAGTGGCTGCCCACCTCGGGCTATGAGTTCGCCGAGGGGCCGGATGTGGAGGTGTACCTCAACCCGGAGTGCACCCGGTTTGAGGTGTGGATCCCCGTGGTCAAGGCAAAGGGATAAAAAAAGGCCCGCGCGGCGTCGACCGCGCGGGCCTTTCTTGCGTTTGGTATGTAGCTTACCGCTTGTTGCTCCTGCGCCAGATGCCCATTTTCCCGGCGTTGGCGATGAGCTCCTCCCGGAAGTCCGGGTGGGCGATGTTGATGATGCCCGCCGCCCGCTCCCAGGTGGAAAGGCCCTTCAGGTTGACCATGCCGTACTCGGTGACCAGGTACTGCACGCAGGACCGGGGGTCGGTGGCGATGGAACCCTGGGCCAGGGTGGGAACGATGCGGCTCTTCACCGTGCCGTCCTTGCCGGTGACGGTGGAGGACAGGCAGATGAAGCTCTTGCCGCCGTTGGACAGGTACGCCCCCATCACAAAGTCCAGCTGGCCGCCGGTGCCGGAGATCTGCCGCAGGCCGGCGGACTCGGCGTTCACCTGGCCGAACAGGTCCAGGTCAATGGCGTTGTTGATGGAGATGAAGTTGTCCAGCTGGGCCAGCACCCGCACGTCGTTGGTGTAGTCCACCGGGGCGGCCATCACGTCCGGGTTGCGGTTTACGTAGTCGTACAGCTTCTGGGTGCCCGCCGCGAAGGCGTACACCTGGCGGCCCTTGTCCAGGTTCTTGCGCTTGCCTGTGATTTTGCCCGCCAGGGCGATGTCCACAAAGCCGTCCACATACATCTCGGTGTGGACGCCCAGGTCCTTTAAATCGGACTGGGCGATCATGGAACCAACCGCGTTGGGCATACCGCCGATCCCCAGCTGGAGGCAGGCCCCGTTGGGAATCTCGGGCACGATCAGGTTGGCCACCGCCTTGTCCACGTCCGACGGCTCGCCGCCCCCGCCCAGCTGGGCGATGGGGGGATTGTCCCCCTCCACCACAAAGTCCACATCCCTGATGTTGATCTCGCTGCCCGTCAGGCCGTACACCCAGGGCATGTTCCGGTTGACCTCCACGATAATGGTCTTGGCCTTGTCCATCATGTCCTTCAGGTGGGAACACGCCAGGGCGAAGCTGAAGTTGCCGTGGGCGTCCATGGGGGTGGCCTGCACCATCACCACGTCCACGTCCACGTTCTCCCGGTAGAACCGGGGCAGCTCGGAATAGCGGATGGGGGAGAAATAACCCATGTCCTTGGAGATGATCTTGCGGTCCACCCCGGAGCAGTGCCAGGCGTTCCAGGTGAAATGCTCCCCCGCGTCGTCCGCCTTGCAGATCTCGGGCATCCACATGGTGACGCCGCCCCGCACCTTCACGTCAAACAGCTCGTCCTTGCGCCCGGCCAGGGCGCGGTCCAGGGCCACGGGGTGGTTGGTGCACCAGGTGTAGTCCACCCAGTCGCCGGATTTGACTGCCTTCACCGCCTCCTCGGCGGTGGTGAGTTTCTCTTTGTAAAGCGCCTGCCAGTCCATGCCAGGCCCCTTTTAGCACTTCTCGAAGATGGTGGCGACGCCCATGCCGCCGCCGATGCACAGGGTGGCCAGGCCCTTCTTGGCCTCGGGCCGCTTGGCCATCTCGTGGAGCAGGGTGACGATGATGCGCGCGCCGGAGGCGCCCACGGGGTGGCCGATGGAGATGGCGCCGCCGTTGACGTTGACCTTGCCCATATCGAAGTCCAGCTCCCGGGCCACGGCGATGGACTGGGCGGCGAACGCCTCGTTGGCCTCCACCAGGTCGATGTCCTTGATGGTCAGGTTGGCCTTGGCCATGGCGTCACGGGAGGCGGGCACCGGGCCCACGCCCATGATCTTGGGGTCCACGCCGCCGTGGCCCCAGCTCACCAGCTTGGCCATGGGCTTCAGGCCGTACTTCTCCACCGCCTCGCCGGAGGCCAGCACGATGGCGGCCGCGCCGTCGTTGATGCCGGAGGCGTTGGCGGCGGTGACCCGCTGGACGTGCTTGCGGGTGTCGGCCTCGTGGACCTGGGTGAGCTCGAAGGTGTGGACCACCTCGTCCTCAACCCCCTCGGGGCCCACGGGGAACGCGCCGCGCAGCTTGGCGATGCCCTCGGCGGTGACGCCCGCCTTGGGGAACTCGTCCACCTTGAACTCCACCATTTCCTTCTTCTTCTTGACCATCACGGGGACGATCTCGTCGTCGAACCTGCCGGCCTTCTGGGCGGCCTCGGTCTTCTGCTGGGAGGAGGCGGCAAAGGCGTCCAGCTCCTCGCGGGTGATGCCCCAGATGTCGCAGATGTTCTCGGCGGTGGTGCCCATGTGGTAGTTGTTGTAGGCGTCCCACAGGCCGTCCTTAATCATGGTGTCCACCAGCTTCTTGTCGCCCATGCGGGCGCCCCAGCGGGCGTCCATGGAGGCAAAGGGGGCCGCGCTCATGTTCTCGGTGCCGCCGCACACCACGATCTCCGCGTCGCCGGAGCGGATGGCCCGGCCGGCCTCGATGACGGACTTCATGCCGGAGCCGCACACCATGCCCACGGTGTAGGCGGGGACGGTGAAGGGCACGCCGGCCTTGATGGCCACCTGGCGGGCGGGGTTCTGGCCCTGGGCGGCGGTCAGGATGCAGCCGAACATGACCTCGTCCACCTGCTCGGGCTTCACGTTGGCCCGGTTCAGGGCCTCCTTGACCACGATGGCGCCCAGGTCGGTGGCGGGGGTGTCCTTCAGGCTTCCGCCAAAGGAGCCCACGGCGGTACGGCAGCAGCTGACCACGTATAAATCTTTCATGGGAATCGACCTCCAAATTTAATTTTTTGTTGAATCCCGTTTGTTAAGATTCTGACTAACATTATAAACGGACGGGGGGAAAAATGCAACAGGGAAATTCAAAAGAAGCGCGGAGCGCCCGGGGGATGTTCCTTTCTCTCACGCGAGAGAAAGGAACCAAAGAGCGCGCTTAGGGGGCGCCCCTCCGGGTAAACGCGCCCCCAAGGGCGGGCCGCGTTTACAGTCGGGCCTCCCCCTAAGAACCCCCGTTTACGGGGGACGCCCTATACGGATAAGGGCGTAATCCTTCCGGCGTACAGGGCCAGGACTGGTTTTCCCCTATTGGCGCTGCCGCCCGCGTTTGGGTACTGAAACGTGGTGGGGCCCACGTCGCTGCGCCTGGGCGGCTCGGCCGCAATAAACCAGGCAAAAGCCGGAATCACCGTTTTGCCCTGCGGATGGCCTTCTCCATCTCGCACACGATGAGCGGGGTGAGGGACAGCCCCAGCACCACCAGCCACTCGGTGAGGGTCAGGGCGCACACCCGGAACACAGACATCAGCGGCGGTATGAGCAGCACGGACAATTGCAGGGCCATGCCCACCAGGAAGGCCTTGTTCATGGCCGGGTTGGAGGTGAGGCCGATGTGGGCGATGGACTGGGTTTCGCTGCGCACGTCGAAGGCGTGGAACAGCTGGCAGAAGGTGAGGGTGGCGAAGGCCATGGTGTTGGCGGTGGCGTCCGCCAGGGTGGGGTCGCTGAGCACATACTCCCCCAGCCAGTAGGCCGCCAGGGTGAGCAGCCCCACCATCAGCCCCTGCCAGGCCAGGCGGATGGAAAAACGCCGGGTGAACAGCGGCTCGGACGCGGAGCGGGGCTTCTCCTCCATCACCGAGGGCTCCACCGGCTCCATGCCCAGGGCCAGGGCGGGCAGGGAGTCGGTGACCAGGTTGAGCCACAAAAGCTGCACCGCCACCAGGGGGGGCTGGTGGAAGTTGAACAGGGTGGCCAAAAACAGCGTCACAATCTCGCCGATGTTGCAGGAGAGCAGGTAGTGGATGGCCTTTTTGATGTTGGAATAGATGCCCCGGCCCTGCTCCACCGCCTTGACGATGGTGGCGAAATTGTCGTCGGTGAGGATCATGTCCGCCGCGCCCTTGGCCACGTCGGTGCCGGTGATGCCCATGGCGCAGCCGATGTCGGCCACCTTCAGGGCAGGGGCATCGTTGACCCCGTCCCCGGTCATGGCCACCACCATGCCCTTTTTCTGCCACGCCTTGACGATGCGCATTTTGTGCTCCGGGGACACCCGGGCGTAGACGGCGAATTTGTCTACGTCCTGCTCCAGCAGCTCCTGGGGCATGAAGTCCAGGTCCTCCCCGGTGATGGCAAGGTCGCCGGGGCGGAAGATGTCCAGCTCCCGGGCGATGGCCACGGCGGTGAGCTTGTGGTCGCCGGTAATCATCACCGGGCGGATGCCCGCGGCGTAGCACTGCCCCACCGCGTCCTTGACCTCCAGCCGGGGCGGGTCGATCATGCCCACCAGCCCCACGAAGGTGAGCCCTGTCTCCAATTCCCCGCCGGCAGGGCTTCCGGCGGGTAATTTTTCAATGTCCTTATACCCGCAGGCCAGCACCCGCAGGGCCTGCTCCGCCATGGAAGCGTTGGCCCCCTCCACGTCCCGGGCCAGGGAGGCGGTGAGGGGGACGGCAGTCCCGGCCAGGATGCGGGCGCACCGGGAGAGCAGCACATCGGGGGCGCCCTTGACCATCACCCGGTAACCGCCGCCGGGCAGGGGGTGGACGGTGCTCATCAGCTTGCGGTCGGAGTCGAAAGGCAGCTCGGCCAGGCGGGGCATCTCCCGCTCCAGCATGTTTTTGTCCAGCCCGTCCAGCAGGGCGGCGTCCACAAAGGCGGTCTCGGTGGGGTCGCCGGCGGTCCTGCCGTCGGGGGTCAAAACCGTGTCGTTGCACAGCGCGCCGATGGTCAGCGCCTCCCGGCGGTGGCGGTCGCCGGAGGTCCACACCTGCTTTACCGTCATGCGGTTCTGGGTGAGGGTGCCCGTCTTGTCCGAGCAGATCACCCCGGCGCAGCCCAGCGTCTCCACCGCGGGGAGCTTTTTCACAATGGCGTTGTGCTTCACCATCCGCTGCACCCCCAGGGCCAGCACGATGGTGACGATGGCGGGCAGGCCCTCCGGGATGGCGGCCACCGCCAGGGAGACGGCGGCCATGAGCATCTCCAGCAGGGGGCGGTGGTAGAGCAGGCCCACCCCGAACATCACCGCGCACACCGCCAGGCACACGAAGGACAGGGTTTTGGAGATCTCCGCCAGCTTGCGCTGGAGGGGGGTGGACGTGTCCTCCTCCCCCAGGAGCATCCCGGCGATGCGGCCCACCTCGGTGTCCATGCCGGTGTCCGTCACCACGCATACCGCCCGGCCGTTGGTGATGACGGTGGACGAGACCACCATATTGCTGCGGTCCCCCAGGGGCGTCCCCTCGGGCACAACCGCGTCCGCCCGTTTGTCCACCGGGACGGACTCGCCGGTCATGGCGGACTCGTCCGCCTTCAGGTTGGCGCTCTCCAGGAGGCGGGCGTCGGCGGGCACCAGGTCCCCCGCCTCCAGCACGATGACGTCGCCGGGGACCAGGGCGGCGGTATCCACCCGGACCTGCTCCCCGCCCCGGACCACCTTGGCCAGGGGGGCGGACATCTTTTGCAGGGCCTCCAGGGCCTTTTCCGCGCTGTCCTCCTGGGAGATGGAGATGCAGGCGTTTACCGCCACGATGACCAGGATAATGACCGCCTCCACCCAGTCCTCCCCGGCGGAGGAGACCAGGGACAGCGCCGCCGCGGCCAGCAGCACTAAAATCATGGGGTCGCGCATCTGGTCCAGGAACCGGGCCCAGAGGGGCTTTTTCGCCGGCCCGGCCAGCTGGTTGGGGCCGTATTTGTCCAGCCGCGCCTGGGCCTCCTGGGGGGAGAGGCCGGAGCGGCCGGATTCCAGCCCGGCCAGGGTCTGGGCGGCGGTCTTGGCGTACCATTGGCTCATAGTCCAACACTCCTTTTCTTTCCTTCTGAATATAGCGTTTTTTTGGGGTCGAATGGTAGGGAAGGGGGACAAGCGGGAAACAAAAAAGACCTATCCACAGTCTCAGACTGTGGATAGGTCTTACCGTTTCAGACCAAACCAGGCGGAATCCGCCTTGCTGTTGGCACAGGTCACGGGACAAGCCCGCCGGTTACTCCCCTACCGCTTATGGGAGATGATACCAGAAGGGCGGGCGGTTGTCAAGGGGGAAGGGCGCCCTTTGTAAAAGGGGCGGTCACATGGGCTTCAGGTTTTGGTTGAGCCGGGCCACCATCCAGGCGACGCGCCTTGCCCGCCCGGCATCTGTCTTGGCGTCCAGATAGGCCCGGGCGTAGGTTCGCTGTACGGATGGGGGCATGGCCAGGAAATTTGTGTGGGCGGGCTCATACCCGCGCAGCAGCTGGGACAGGCAGGCAATGTGCTCCGGAGTGACCTGCGGGGGCCCGGGGGCGTACCACTGGCCGCCGCGTTTGGCCTGCTCGATTTTTTCCCGGCCGAAATCGGTCATGAGGCCCCGCTCTTCCAGGCTTTTGGCCAGCGCCTTGTTTTTCTCCGACCATTTGCTGTTCGCCCTGCGGGGGGAAAAATATTTCTTGTAGGTTTTGGCGTCCAGCCGTTCCATCCGCCCGTCGATCCAGCCAAAGCAGAGCGCCTCCTCCAGCGCCTCCTGGGCTTTGATGGTGTCCGGCCCGCCGGGCTTGCCGAACAGGAGCCAGACGCCGGCGTCCGACCGGCAGTTTTCCTGGAGCCAGCGGCGGAACTCCTCCCGGCCGGGAAACTCCATCACACCGCCCATTGCGGGGCCCTCCTTTCGGCCGTCTGATCCGTCCGGCCGCACGTCAGCCCACCCCGCCGCTCTCAACGGGGGCGTCCCGCTCCGCCAGCGCCTTGTGGTAGGCGCTGAGCCGGACGTAAAAATCAATGGCGTTCAGGCTGTCCAGCGCCCCGGCGCGGGTGATCTGGGCCTCCTCAATCCACTGGGCGGCCAGCTCTTCCATGGCCTCCACCTGGAACTGCTCCCGGTACTGGGCCTTTGCCTCATCGGTGAGGGGCAGGCGGAGGATGATGTGGTAGCCGAACTCCGTCTCCACAACGCCGGACAGCCCGCCCTCCTCCAGGGCCAGGGACGCCTCCTCAAAGGGGGCCACCATCTGGCCGGAGGAGGTGGTGTAGCCGTCGGGATTGTTCTGGGGGTTGTCCTCGCTGTGGGCCATCATCAGCTCATCGAACTTGGCCTCCAGCCCGTCCTGGGCCGTCCCCCGGAGCTGGGAGAGCAGGTCCTCCGCCTGGGCCTTTTTCTGGGCGATCACATCGTCGGCCAGGGGCTGCTTGCTGTCGTCCACCGTTTTGAGCAGGATGTGCTTCACCCGGTAGACCTTCTGGGCGTCCAGGTACTCGGCCAGCTCCTGCCCGTCCGGCTCGTGGGTGACGGCGCTTTTCACATTGTCGTAATAGGGGGTCATCTCAAAGATGAACCGGACGCCCTCGTCGGACAGCCCCCAGTAGGGGCCGGCGGTGTCCAAGTCCGCCTGCTCCATGGCCTGGCGCACCTCGTCCATCTGGGCGTCGGTGGGCAGGCAGCCCAGCTGGGCCGCCTTCTGGCGCATAAGGGTGTGGTAAACGGTCAGCTGAACCCCCTGCTCCAGCAGGTCGCCCGCCGCGTCGGGCATGTCCGCCAGGTTCAGGCCGAAGTAGGAGAAATACTGCTGGGTGCTCATGCAGGCCTGGCCCAGCAGGTAGAAGAAGCGGTCGGCGGGCACGTCCTCCCCGTTGACGGTGAGCATCACGTCGTCCGGGCTGACGCCGGCGGCAAACTCCAGGGGGGGCTGGCTCAGGTCGGCCACGACCTCCGGGGAGGCGCTGGGGCCGGGGGAGGCGGAGGGGTCCGAACTGGCGAAGGGCTCCACAGAGGGGCTGGCGGAGGGGTCGCCATTGGTGGGCTGAGCGGTAATGCCGCAGGCAAACAGGGACAGGGCCAGGGCCCCGGAAAGGCCCAGGGCCGCGAGTCGTTTCCAATTTTTCATGGTATTCTCCAATCCGTGAGGCAGAATGATTCCGGCGCGGGGGCCGTTGGGGGGTATTATACATCAACAGGGCGGAAAATGCAAATCAAGGCTGCGGCGCCGCCGCGAGCAGCGCCCCGTACCGCTCCACCACCTGGGCTGCGGTGCGCAGGGGGTCGTCGTTCCGGCGCAGCTTCAGGGTGAGGGCGGGGGCGTCGCCGGGGGAGAAGAGCATCCGGCCGGGATACTGCCCCGCCAGCGCGGCGATGGACTCCAGGTCGAATTGTTCCAGGGCGAACGCCAGGGCGGCCCCCTTCTGGGAGATGTCGGTGATGCGGCACTCCGCCCCCTGCCCCCGGAGGAGCGCCACCGAGAGCAGGTTGTTCACCTGCCGGGGCGGGTCGCCGAAGCGGTCGATGAGCTCGTCGGTGATGTCGTCCGCGTCCTCCTGGGCGCGCACCCGGGCGATGCGGCGGTACAGGTCCATCCGCTGGCCCGGGTCGGGTACGTATTTGTCCGGGATGGAGGCGGACACCGTCAGGTCCACCGTGCACTCGGGGAGGCGGTCGGGCTTTTCCCCCTTCTCCTCCAAAACCGCCTCCTCCAGCAGCTTCAGGTACAGGTCGTAGCCCACGCTCATCAGGAACCCGGACTGCTCCGGGCCCAAAAGGTTGCCCGCCCCCCGGATCTCCAGATCCCGCATGGCGATTTTGAAGCCGGAGCCGAACTCGGCGTACTCCCGGATGGCGGACAGGCGCTTGGCGGCCACCTCGGTGAGCACCTTGCCCGCCCGGTAGGTCATGTAGGCGTAGGCCCGCCGGGGGGAGCGGCCCACCCGGCCCCGGATCTGGTGGAGCTGGGACAGGCCCATCTTGTCCGCGTCCTCGATGATGAGGGTGTTCACGTTGGCGATGTCGATGCCCGTCTCGATGATGGTGGTGCACACCAGCACGTCCACCTCCCCGTCGGACACCCGGGTCATCACGTCGCCCAGCTCCTCCTGGCTCATCTTGCCGTGGCCCACCGCCACCTCCGCCTCCGGCCCCAGCATGTCCTTGATGCGGGCGGCGGTGCGCTGGATGGTGTCCACCCGGTTGTGGAGGTAGTACACCTGCCCGCCCCGCTCCAGCTCCCGGCGCATGGCGTCGGCCAGCACCGACCAGTCGTGCTCCAGCACGTAGGTCTGCACCGGCTGGCGGTTGGAGGGGGGCTCCTCGATGGCGGACATGTCCCGGATGCCGGACAGCGCCATGTTCAGCGTGCGGGGGATGGGGGTGGCGGACAGGGTGAGCACGTCCACCTGCTTGGACATCTCCTTCAGCCGCTCCTTGTGGGTGACGCCGAAGCGCTGCTCCTCGTCCACCACCAGCAGCCCCAGGTCCTTGAAGCGCACGTCCTTTTGCAGCAGCCGGTGGGTGCCGATGAGCAGGTCCACCGAGCCGTTTTCCACCCCGGCCAGCGCCTTTTTCATCTGGGCGGGGGTGCGGAAGCGGCTGACGACCTCGATCTCCACCGGGTATTTGGCGAAGCGCGAGCGGGCGGTGAGGTAGTGCTGCCTTGCCAGCACGGTGGTGGGCACCAGGATGGCGGCCTGCTTGCCGTCCAGCACGCACTTCATCACCGCCCGCAGGGCCACCTCCGTCTTGCCGTAGCCCACGTCGCCGCACAGCAGCCGGTCCATGGGCCGGGGGGCCTCCATGTCTTTTTTGATCTCCCGGATGGAGCGCAGCTGGTCCTCCGTCTCGTCGTAGGGGAAGTCCTCCTCAAACTCCTTCTGCCAGGGGGAGTCGGGGGCGAAGGCGTACCCCGGCCGGCGCTGGCGCTGGGCGTAGAGCTGGATGAGGCCCTTTGCCAGGTCCTTCACCGCTTTGCGGGTGCGGGTCTTTGCCTTTTCCCAGTCCGCGCCCCCCAGCTTGGACAGCTTTTTGGTCTCCGGGTCGTCCCCCGCGCCGATGTATTTGGCGATGGCGTCCAGCTGGGTGGCGGGCAGGTAGAGCACGTCCGCCCCGGCGTAGGCCAGCTTTACATAGTCCTTGTCCACCCCGTCCACCGTCATCTTCACCATGCCCACAAACCGGCCGATGCCGTGGTGCTCGTGGACGATCAGGTCGCCGGGGGACAGGTCGGTGAAGGAGTCCACCTTCCGGCGGTCCGCGGCGTGCTTGAGGCGCTTGCCCCGGCGGCGGGGCTCGTTCCCGCCCTCGGTGAGCACCGCGCAGGGACAGCCGATGTAGTCAAACCCCGCCGACAGCCCCCCCACGGCGATGGTGATGCCGCCGGGCTGGGGCAGGTCGTGGAGCTGGAAGTCCACGGCGGAGCGGATTTTCCGCTCCCGGAGCAGGGACTGGAGGTTCAAAGCCCGCTGCTCGCTGCCCACCAGCACCACCGTGGCGGCGCTGGCGCTTTGCAGCTGCGTCAGGTCGGCCGCCGCCGCATCCAGGCTGGCCCCAAAGGAGGGGAGCTGGCGGCCCTGGGCGGTGAGGATGTCCTTTGGGGGCAGGGGGGGGTTGGAGGTGGTGAAGGAGTCCAGGAAGCACAGGGCATGGTCGGACAGCACGGCCATGAGGTCGTCCATCCCGGCGGCGAATACGGCGTGCCTGCCGTCTACGGCCCCGTTTTCCAGCAGGGTTTTCACGTCCTCATTCAGCTGCCACAGCCAGTTTTTGCCCCGCTCCGCCACCCGGCTGGACTCGGACAGGCACACCACGGCGTCCGGGGGCAGGTGGTGGGCGGCGGTGGCCAGGGTTTTATACCGGGCGGGGAGCTGCCGGTCGTTCAGGCGCGTCCAGTCCCCGTTTTCGCCCTTGACGGGGAGAAGCTCGCTCACCGGGAGGAACACCGCCTTGTCCAGCCGCCCCACCCGCCGCTGGGAGGACACGTCGAAGGGACCCATGGAGTCCACGTCCCGGTCCCAGAACTCGATGCGCACCGGGTCGTCCGCGCCGGGGGAGAACACGTCCAGGATGCCGCCCCGCAGGGCGAACTGGCCCACCCCCTCCACCTGCTGGCACCGGGTGTAGCCCAGGGCGGCCAGGCGGTCGGCCAAATCGTCCAGGTCATAGCTCCCCTTGGCGTCCACCTCCACCAGGTGGGCGGCCAGCTCCCCGGGGGGGAGAGTGCGCTGGAGCAGGCCCTCGATGGTGGCGGCGATGAGCCTGGCCCTGCCCTGGGCCATGGCGTGGAAGGCGGCCAGCCGCTGGTGCTCCCACTGGCGGGAGGCCACCGCGCCGTCGTGGAATAAAAACTCCCGCGCCCCGACCATGGTGGCGCCCTCCCCCGTCAGGGCGGCGACGTCGGCGCACAGCCGGGCGCACTCCCCCTCGTCGGCGCACACCAGCACCACGGGGCAGCCCAGCCGCTCCAGAAGGCCCGCCGCGAAGTGGGCCCGGTGGACGGGGGACAGCCCCGCCACCTCCACCGGGGAGCGGCCGGACTCCAGATCAGCCGTGAGGCGGTTGAATTCGGGCACTGTATTCAATATGTTCAGCAGCTGTTTCATGGCAACCTCAATTGAATTGGTTCATGGCCTTTTGGGGGCCGTCCCGCAAAAAGCACTCCACCGCGTCGGCGGCCCGCTTCACCGCCTGGTCCATCACCTTTTTGTCCTCACCCTGGAGTTTGCCCAGCACCCAGTCGGCCATGTCGTAGTCCGGATGGGGCTTGCCCCCCACCCCCACCTTCAGCCGGGGGAACTGGTCGGCGCCCAGGTGCTGGATGATACTTTTCAAGCCGTTGTGGCCCCCGGCGGACCCGCCCATCCGCAGCCGCAGCTTGCCCAGGGGCAGGTCCACATCGTCGGAGATGACCAGCACATGGCCGGGGGGCAGCTTGTAGAACCGGGCCGCCTCCCCCACCGCCTCGCCGGACAGGTTCATATAGGTGACCGGCTTCATCACCAGCACGCCCTGGCCGCCAATGGCGGCGGCGGCGGTCAGCGCCTTGAACTTCAGGCGCTGGATGGGGAAGCGCCCCCGCTCCCCCAGCTCGTCCGCCACCAGGAAGCCGGCGTTGTGGCGGGTATTTTCATACTTGTCCCCCGGATTGCCCAGGCCCACCACCAGCCAGGAGACGGGGAGCTTTTTTTGGAAAAACATGTCGAACACCTCCGAACAGGGAAGAACCGCCCCAGGGCAAGGGCCCTGGAGCGGAGCTTGTCTCTATGGGATGGAACGGGGGAGCGGCCGGGCTTTTGCCCTCGCTGCGCTCCATCCGCCCTGCTTACGACGGCTCAGCAGCCGGTTACTGCCACAGCTTTGACACGGAGATCTCCTGGTAGATGCGCTCGATGGCCTCGGCGAACAGGTGGGCCACGGACAGGTACTTGATCTTGGGGCAGAGCTCATTGATATTGTCCTTGGGCTGGATGGTGTCCAGGAACACCACCTCGTCCAAGGCGGATTCGTTGATGCGCTGGATGGCCGGGCCGGACAGCACGCCGTGGCTGGCGCAGGCGGTGACCGACTTGGCGTGGCCGAGCTCCACCAAGGCCTTGGCCGCGTGGCACAGGGAGCCGCCGGTGTCCACCATGTCGTCCAGCAAAATCACGTTTTTGTCGGTGACGTCGCCGATGATGTTCATCACCTCGGAGGAGTTGGCCTTCTGGCGGCGCTTGTCCACGATGGCCATGGGCATATCCAGCTTCTGGGCAAAGGCCCGGGCCCGGGCCACGCTGCCCACGTCGGGGGACACCACCATGGTCTCCTCATGGACGGGGGCGAAGCGGCGGAAAAAGTGGTCTACAAACACGGGGGAACCCAGCAGATTGTCCACCGGGATATCGAAAAAGCCCTGGATCTGGTTGGCGTGGAGGTCCATGGTGAGCACCCGGTCCGCCCCCGCCCGGGTGATGAGGTTGGCCACCAGCTTGGCGGAGATGGGGTCCCGGGGCTTGGTCTTGCGGTCCTGCCGGGCGTAGCCGAAGTAGGGGATGACGGCGGTGATGCGCCCGGCGGAGGCCCGCTTGAGCGCGTCGATCATGATGAGCAGCTCCATCAGGTTGTCGTTTACCGGGGAGCTGGTGGACTGGACCACAAATACGTCGGAGCCGCGGACCGTCTCAAAAATGGACACGAAGTTCTCGCCGTCGGAAAAGGCGCCGGTCTCGGCGTTGCCCAGGGGGATGCTCAGTTCCTTGCAGATGTCCCTGGCCAGGGCCTTGCTGGAACTGCCCGCGAAAATCTTCAGATCCTTGCCGTGTGAGATCATGCTTCCCATCTTCCTCTCTTTTGATCGTAATGATTCGTTCTCAGCCACATATATCAACTTCCCCAGCCGGGCGGGAAGCAGCCTGCCGTAAAACATTATATCAGAAACCAGGGTTTTTTGAAGAGATTTTTCACACTTTGGAAAAATTGTCACATTTTAACGAAAGCAGGGGAGAAAAATGGGGGAAAGCGGTGATTATGTCGGGAACCCCGCCCGCGGCTCAGGCGGCGGACAGGGGGAGCCAGCGCTGTAAGCGCCGGGTCTGGTAGAGGTGGACCACCTCCAGGGTGGCGCAGATCTTGTCCGCCATGTTGACCACCAGCGCCTCCCGGCACCGGGGCAGGTGGACGGCCAGGGGGAACATATGGGACACGATGGCGTTTTTCTCCCGGTCGGACAGGTCGGGGCACAGGGCGGCGGCGTTGCGCAGGGCGAACTCCGGGTGGTCCAGGCACTGGTTGCCGGGGTGGGCGGAGCCGTCGGCGGGGTCGTAGAGGTACAAATCGTGGAGCAGCCCCGCCCGGGCGGCGGCCCGGTAGTCCCAGCCGAAGTACCGGGCCAGCCGGAAAGCCATGTAGGACACGAACAGGGAGTGCTGGTAGCAGGTGATGGAGAAGTGGTGCCGCCACCGCTTCATGGAGCTGACCTCGCCGGTGTCCAGCAAGGCGCCTACGCACTCCAGGAAAGCGGCGGCGTTCAAATCGTGTTTGGACATAGGAAAACAACTCCTTCCTTTTGGCAGGGGGCGCCCTGCCGGGGGCGGTGCTTTCTGCCTGTGCAGAAAGCACCCAAAGACACACATAGGGGCGCTGATCCCCGGTGGGAACCGCCCGGCGCCGACCGAGCCGGAGGCGAGACCAGCGGCTCCTATGTACCCCATGGGGCGCCCTATACAAAATTAAAGTGTGGATTTCCGGCGCGCGGGGCCTTCGACGCGGGGGCCCCTATTGGTGCTGCCGCTTGGCTTCGGCCATTGAGCGCGGACAGGGCCCACGGCCTGCGCCTGAGCGGCGCGCCGTTCGTACAGAACCATTATAGCAGGTGCAGAAACGATTGTCAGCAGTCTTGCGCAAATTTTAATTTGTAATATTCGGGAGATTTTTCCCGCTTGACAGGAGAGAGCGGCTGTGCTATGATGACTGTACTAAGACATATAATACAATAAGTACAATTTGTGAAAGGAGGCGGGGCCATGCTCAGCCTGAACTTGCGGGACAGCCGCCCCATCTACGAGCAGATCCGGGACGGACTGCGCCGGCTCATCATCACGGGGGCCATCCCGCCGGGGGATAAGCTGCCCTCGGTGCGCACCCTGGCGGGGCAGCTGGCCATCAACCCCAACACCATCCAGCGCGCCTACGAGGCCCTGGAGCGGGAGGGCTACGCCTACTCGGTGCCGGGCAAGGGCAGCTTTGCCGCCCTGCCCCAGGACGTGACCGACAAGCGCCGGGAGGAGCTGCTGGCGAAATTGGACGCCATCGTCCAGGAGCTGTTGTACCTGGGGATGGGCCGGGAGGAGATCGAAGCGCGGATCCGCCGTGAGCAGCGCGGATGGGCTGGAGCGGGGGCGGGCGACGGCCCGGAGACCAGCCCGAGCCGCAAGGAAGCCGCGCGCCGCGGACAGGAGCAGCGTGACAAGGAGGAATCGAAATGATCGAAGTGAAAAACGTGGTCAAGAGCTTCGACGGCTTCCACGCCCTGGACGGGCTGACCATGACGGTGCCCCGGGGGGCCATCTACGGGCTGGTGGGGCCCAACGGGGCGGGCAAATCCACCATACTGCGCCACCTCACCGGGGCCTACCGACAGGACAGCGGCGAAATCACCCTGGAGGGCGCGCCCATCTATGAGAACCCGGCGGTGAAAACCCGTATGGCGGGCATACCCGACGAGCTGTACTACTTCACCTCCGCCTCCACCCGGGACATGATGAAGCTCTACCGGGGGATCTACCCCTCCTTCGACACGGACCGCTATGAGAAGCTGAGGGAGGCCTTCCCCGCCGTGGACGAAAAGCGGCCCATCCGCCGCCTGTCCAAGGGGATGCAGAAGCAGTCGGCCTTCTGGCTGGCGCTGAGCTGCAGGCCGGACTACCTGCTGCTGGACGAGCCGGTGGACGGCCTCGACCCGGTGATGCGCCGCCAGGTCTGGTCCCTGCTCATGGGGGACGTGGCCGAGCGGGGGACCACGGTGCTGGTGTCCTCCCACAACCTGCGGGAGCTGGAGGACGTGTGCGACCACGTGGGCCTGCTCAGCCGCGGCAGGGTGGCCCTGGAGCGGTCCCTGTCCGATTTGCAGGGGGGCACGGTGAAGCTCCAGATTGCCTTTGCCGATGAGACGCCGCCGGAGCTGCCCCAGGGGGTGCGGGTGGTGCACACCGACCACGTGGGACGGGTGTACACCTACATCGTCCGGGGGAGCGCCGGAGAGGTGGAGGCCCGGTTCAAGCCGCTGGCGCCGCTGTTCATGGAGGCCCTGCCCCTGACGCTGGAGGAGATCTTTATCTATGAAATGGGAGGTGAGGACTATGCGGTCCGGGACATCGTTCTTTAATTGGCCTGTGTTCAAGAAAACCGTGCTGCGGTTCTGGCCCGTGTGGGGGGTTTACTCCGCCATCTGGCTGGTGGCGCTGCCCCTCCAGGGGCTGATGATGCTCCAGCTGGAGGCCCAGGCCCGCCCCGGCCTCACGGACGGGTATATGCGGCGGTTTGCCCAGAGTGTGCCGGAGATGGCGCACATGGCCATGGTCCTGGCGCTGGTATTCGGGGTGTTGGCCGCCATGGCGGTGTGCAGCCACCTGTATAACGCCCGCTCGGCCAATTTCTTCGGCTCCCTGCCCGTGCGGCGGGAGGGGCTGTTTGCCACCCACTACCTGGCGGGGCTGGCCTTCCTCGTCGTGCCCAACGCGGCCATTTTCCTGCTCACCCTGCTCATCGAGGCCATCGGCGGGACGGTGCTGCTGCCGGGGCTGGGGTTCTGGCTGGCCGTTGCCTGCGGGGAATGCTTCTTCTTCTATTCCCTGGCGGTGTTCTGCGGCATGTTCACCGGCCATATCCTGGCACTGCCAGCCTTCTACGGCATCGGCAACATCCTGGTCTTCGGCGTGTGTGTGCTGCTGTCCACGGTGTTCCAGCGGTTTTACTACGGCTTTAACGGCTTCGGGCCCTGGATGCAGGGGCTGGTCGAGTGGTTCACGCCGGTGCTGAACCTGGGCCCCGGGGTGCGCGGATGGTATAACGGGGGGACGTTCCAAAGCCGCGGGCTGGGCATGGTGGCGGCGTACGCCGGGGCGGCGGCGGTTCTGGCCGCGTGCTCCTTCTTCCTCTACCGCGCCCGGCGGCTGGAGAGCGCCGGGGACGTGGTGTCGGTGAAATGCATGCGCCCGGTGTTCCGGTACGGCGTGGCCCTGTGCGCGGGGCTGGCCTTTGGGATGGCTACCGCCGTCTTTTTAAACGGGAAGGAGCCCACCCTGATGGTCTCCATCCTGGTGTGGGGCGTCGTCGGGTACTTCGCGGCCCGGATGCTGCTGGACAAATCCTTCCGGGTGCTGCGCTACTGGAAGGGGGCGGCGGCGGTGGCCGGGGTGTTTACCGTCCTGTTCCTGGCGGTGGGCTTCGACCTCACCGGGTTTGAGACCAGGGTGCCCGACGCCAGCCAGGTGGCCAGCGTGGAGCTGGACGGGGGCAGGGTGCAGTCCCTGGGCGACGGCGGGGACTACTTCACCGTGACCCGGGACGACCCGGAATTTGTGGGGTACGCCATCGCCCTCCACCGGGCGGCGGTGAACCAGCGGGGCATCAATCCGGGCGGCTCCATGGCGGACACCAGCCTGACGGTCACCTACCACCTGAAAAACGGCTCCACCCTGTCCCGGCGGTACTACCCCATATGGGTGGACCCGGAGGAGGCCGGGCAGGAGGGCACCGCCGCCTGGGCCATCCAGCAGATGTACGACGACCGGGAGCTGTACTGGGACGTCTACGGCTTTGGCGAGGCGGAGCGGCGTCTCAGCGAGGAGGGCTGGCGGGTCCGGGAGGCCGGTTATGAGGACGGCAGCCGCGCCGGGGAGGCAGACCAGACGGTATACTTCGCCGGGGCGGACGCGCTGGCCCTGTATGAGGCGGTGAAGGAGGACTTCCAGGCGGGCCGCATCGGCGTGCGCCGGGTGGAGGACTGGGACAAGTACGTGTACGACCGCAATAACCTGAACTTCCAGTTCGACAACGGGGAGAATGTGAGCTTCTGGATCGATATCCGGGTGCAGGACACCGCGTCCAGCACGCGCTCGGCGCTGGAACGGCTGGGGGCCCGGGCTTCGTAAAATTTTGCAAAACCGCCGCTTTGCGTCCTTTGCAAAGCGGCGGTTTTCTGCTATAATGGGGAAAATCTGTTTAGGAGGGCCCGCCATGCCAGGGAAAGAGGAATTCATCGAGATATACACCCGGCACATCCACAGGGAGGGCAGCGCCGAGCTGCTGGACTACCTGGAGAACAAGTGCGACTTTTTCACCGCCCCCGCCTCCGCCCGCTACCACGGATCCTACGCCGGGGGGCTGTGCGACCACAGCGTCAACGTGTTCCGCTGCCTGGAGTCCTACCTGGCCCGGGAGCGGGTGAGGGAGGTCTACGGGGTGGAGTACCCCATGGAGTCGGCGGCCATCGCGGCGCTGCTCCATGACCTGTGCAAGATCGGGTGCTATAAGGCGGGCACCCGCAACGTGAAGGACGACGCCACGGGGAAGTGGGAGAAGGTGCCCACCTTCTACTACGAGGACAAGCTGCCCTACGGCCACGGGGAAAAGTCGGTGTACATCATCTCGGGGTTCATGCGCCTCACCCGGGAGGAGGCCATGGCCATCCGCTGGCACATGGGCTTTTCCGGCCCGGAGGACAATAAAGTGGTGGGCCAGGCCCTCCAGCAGTACCCGCTGGCCTTCGCCCTGGCCACCGCGGACATGGAGGCGTCCTATTTCCTGGAAAAGGGATAGGAGGGCGCCCCGGAGGGAAAACGCAGGCGGCCCCCGCCCTCTTGGGCGGGGGCCGCTTATGTAACCGGGGATTACTTCTGGAGCTTGGCGAAGGCGTTGGTGTTCATGACCACGGCGAACTCGCCCGGCTCGTCCTGGCCGGTGTAGCCCTTCTGGAACTTCAGGGTGCCCTGGGCCGCCTCCAGCTCGTAGATGGGGGAGAACTCGGAGGAGCGCTCGGTGGGCTCGGCCCCCCACGCCTTCACGTCCTCCCAGGTAAGGCCGTGGTAGTCCGCGCCGTTGTAGGTGAACTTGATGTTCTCGCCGGCGTCCTTGCGCAGGCTGACCCGGTACACCACGCCCTCGGTGCGGGACTGCTTCTCCTCGGCGGAGAAATCCACGTAGTCGCCCTTGATGTTCTTCTGGAAGGGGACATAGACGGAGACCCAGAACTCGTGGCCGGAGCCCTCCTCCGTCTTGATGCGGAAGTGGCAGGCCACGTACTTGGCGTCCTCGTAGATCTCGTTCTGGGAGCCGGTGAAGTCCACCTGCCAGCCCCAGCCGGCCATATCGCCCGTGGTGGTCTGGCCCAGGGCGATGGTGTGGTCGTTCACGGTGACCTCCATGGGCATGTCGGGCTTGCCCATGCCGCAGGCGGCGAGGCACAGGGCCAGCGCAAGGGCCAGGGTGAGCACGACGGCGCGCTTGACAAATTTCATATTCGTTTTCGCTCCTTCTTTGTTTTTTGGGCGGGGCCGGACAGGAGGCGTCCGAAGCCTTCTGCCGGACAAGCCCCGGCCCGCCGGCGGGGGACAGGAAAAGATACCCGGCGCCATGTTATATATTTCATAAGGCCGCCGGAAGGGGACAGCTTTTTATCGTCCGGCAGGCTCAAAGCGAAACGCCCCCGTCCGCGCCGGACGGGGGCGTTCCCTCAATAGAGGGAGTCTAAAATGTCAATGGCCTGGGCCACGGCGTGCTCGTCGCAGCTGCCCAGCACCCGGGCCCCCCAGTCCCTGACCTCCCGGGCGCAGTTGGCCGGGGCGAAGGGGATGGCGCTCAGCGCCAGCATGGGAATGTCGTTCTGGTTGTCCCCCATGCAGTAGAGGTTTGGGGGGGATACGCCCAGCAGCCGGGCGACCTTGCCCACCATGGCCCCCTTGTTGCAGCCCTTGGCGGTCATCTCCAGCAGGTAGCGGTTGGAGAAGATGGCCTCGCACCTGCTCCCCCACAGGGAGAGCAGGCGGGCCTGCACCCGGCGGAGATAGGGCTCGTCCTGCTGGAGGATCACCTTGCTCCAGGGGGTGGGCATCTCGCCGATGGGGGCGAGAAGCTGGGAGCCGCCCACCCGGGCCAGGTGGCTGCGGGTGACCTCGTTGGGGTTGTGGACGTAGATGTCCTCGCCGTGGTACGCCTCGAACCCCAGCTCGGGGAACTCCCGGCACAGCTGGGCCAGCCAGGCCGGGGCGTCCGAATCCAATTGGCTGTCCACCACGTAGCGGTCCGCGGCGTAGTCGTAGATGGCCGCGCCGTTGGACAGCACCACCGGGGCGTTGAGGGGGATATCCTCCTTTTCGATCTGGGGGGTGAAGGTGCGGTGGGCCCGGCCGGTGGCCACGGAAAACCAGCCGCCGTTGTCCATAAAGTAGCGGATGGCCGCCCGGTTTTCCGGGGAGACGGCGTGGGAACTGTTATATAAGGTGTCGTCGTAGTCGGTGAAGAACAGTACGCCGTCGAATTTGCCCACGAGAAGGCCCCCTTGTCTTTTGTCAGGCAATATCCCCGCCCAAGACAATTGGCCGCCCCATCCGGGGGCGGGGGCCAGGTGTTGCCTCAGGCGATGTCCTCGCCCAGCAGGTATTTCTGCGCCGGCTTGATCTTGTAGAGCACCACGCACAGCGCCACGGTGATGACGCCGGAGATGAGCACGGGCAGGTTGTACAGGAAGGAGTATACGAATTCATTGTCCATGGGCAGGCCGTAGATGTCGAACATGTACTCCCCCCACAGGGTGGCCCCGGTGATCCAGATGGACACAAACCGGCCCAGACAGCCCAGGGCGGAACCCAGGACGATGCCGGGAAGGCCCTTCTTGCGGCCCAGCCCGGCCAGCCCCAGGGCGGTGATGGCCACCACATAGTCGCCGATGATGGACTGCCAGCCGATGGAGACGCCGCCGCCCAGCATGAAGTCCAGGATGCCCAGGGCCAGCCCGGCCAGCAAGCCCTGCCCCAGCCCCCAGCGCAGGGCGTAGACCACGATGGGCAGCATCATCAGCGAGATGGAGCCCCCCTCCGGCATGTGCCACAGCTTGAGGTAACCCAAAACCTCGGCGATGGCCACGAAAATGGCCCCCTCTACCATGGCGCGGACTGCGTTGTGTGTTTTGTTCATGTGCCGTTCCTCCTAAAAATAAGTATACCGCAATGCAAACGGTGCAATGCGGTAAGCGAGAGAAACGACAACGGCCCATCTTGTCGGATTCACTTCCTACGCCGGCATTACCCGGATCAGGTACGAGGGACCGGGAACTGCGATTCGTTCCACATCACAGCCGGGGATGACCCCCAGCGCCCCTGTGATATTCCATTCACTTTGCGGTGTCCCTATTGTAAACTGCCGGGGCGGCGCTGTCAAGGGGGCTGGGCAAAAGGACGAAAAAAGCGGGAAAAATTTGGCGGTTTCGCCGGGGGCACCATAAAATGTGCCACGGTCCCCCAAATGGCCCGAAAAGACAACAAGATATGCCCCGGTAAAACGGACGGTCCAGTCCGCGCCGGAAATTCGGGACTTGACGGGAGGGGCAAAATGGTGTAGGATGAGACTGTAACCATTTTGTAACTCTTTTCGGATTTTTTGTAACTTGCCGGAAACCAGGGGAAGGCTGACAGGGTCCGCAAAGCGCCGCAGGCGCGTCGGACGGGGGCTTCCCCAGACCAACAGGAGGGACATCCGTGAAGCAGACCGAGAGAGAGCATGAGAGTGTGGAGAAGACGGTAACGGGGGCCGGCCGGGCCGGCCCGGACAAAAGAGAAGGGGGCGGGGCCGCCAGGCCCCAGTCCTGGAGGCAATATATCGAGCAGGCCGAGGCCGCCGAGAAGCAGGCCGAGCGGGAGGCCGCCCGCGCCCGGGCCGCCCAGGTCCGGAAGGAGAAGCATTCCGCCGCCGCCCTGAAGGGGAGGGCCAAGGACGCGCTGGACGACGCCAAGGCTGCCCTGGGCGGCGTGAAGGACGCGCTGGACGGCGCCAAGGAGGCGGTGGGCGGAGCCAGGGCCGCGTTCAACCGGGCCAGGTCCGCGGGGAAGCGGGTGAGACGGGGCCCGGCCAGGGAAAAGCAGGCCGGGGAGGCGCGCCCCGCCCTTCCCGTCCAGGCGCTGGCTGTGGCGGAGGAAAAGAAGGGCCGCGCCCAGGCCCCCGCCAGGCAGGGCCGGGTGGCCCAGGCCGCGGCCAAGATCCGCGGCGTGGTGGACCGCCACCCGGTGTCCCCGCTGCTGTATGTGACGCTGCTGGCGGTGGTCATCGGCGTCGGCGCCTTCAACGGCAGCTATATCCGGGCCTACGCCATGAACGTGAACGGCCAGGAGGTGGGCGTGGTGTCCAGCCCCGACGAGAAGGACGCCATTGTCAGCAACATCGAGTCCCGGGCCTCCGACATCCTGGGGGAGCAGTTCGCCTACGACGCGGAGATCTCCATGACCCCGGTTTACGTGTCCCCCGACGAGCTGAGCGACGCGGCCCAGATCGAGGACGCCCTGTTCGACGGCGTGGGCGCGCTGGTCACCGCCTACGGGATGCGGGTGGACGGCCAGGAGCTGGGCTACGCCCCCACCAAGGACGCGCTGTACCAGCTGCTGGACGAGGTGGCCCAGCCCTACCTCACCGAGAACACCATCCGCTATGATTTCGTGGAGGATGTGGAGGTCTACCCCATCGAGCTGCCGTCCAACACCCAATACGATGTGGAATCCATCCGCACCACTCTGGGCCAGCTGCGGGTGGAGCAGTCCACCTACGAGGTGAAGAAGGGCGACACCTTCAACGCCATCGCCTACTCCCTGGACATGTGGCCCAACGAGCTGTCCGTCCTCAACCCGGACGTACTGGTGGATAAAATCTGGGTGGGCCAGGAGCTGGTCATCCAGCAGGCGGTGCCCTTCCTGTCGGTGGAGAACACCACCGAGGAGACCTACGAGCAGGAGATCCCCAGCCCGGTGGAGTATATCGAGACTGCCGAGCTCTATGTGGGCGACACCAAGGTAAAGGAGCAGGGCGAGGACGGCGTGGAACGGGTCAACGCCCACGTCACCTATATCAACGGCGTGGAGCAGGGCCGGAATATCCTCTCCGCCGAGACCCTGAAGGAGCCCACCACCACCTATGCCTACACCGGCACCACCCCCCGGCCTGTCACCGCCTCCAACGGCTACTTCATCTGGCCGGTGCGGGGGCCCATCACCTCCAACTTCGGCGGGCGCAACCTGTGGGGCAGCTATGACTTCCACCTGGGGCTGGACATCGCCTGCCGCACCGGCACCGCCATCAAGGCGGCCGACGGCGGCACCGTCATCAAGTCCGGCTGGAGCGGCAGCTACGGCAAGCTGGTGGCCATCCGCCACGACAACGGCTACGTCACCTACTACGCCCACAACTCCCAGCTGCTGGTGAGCGTGGGGCAGAAGGTGTACCAGGGGCAGATCATCGCCCGCTCCGGCGCCACCGGCAACGTCAGCGGCCCCCACTGCCACTTCGAGGTGCGCATCAACGGCACCAGCGTCAACCCCCGCAACTATCTCCGATAATCGGATTGGGATTTCGCCCCCGGTACTAGCCGGGGGTGAAATTTTTTCAACAAATGCGAACAAATTTGCGAAAAAGACTTGACAATGGCGAACGAACATACTATTATAACAAATAATAAAACAAACGGATGAAGAAACAACTGTTTTAAAGGCGAAAAGGGCCCGGTTTATGGGACTCAGATCCCGCTATGATGGAGCCATACCAAATGAGGAGGCTTTGGCTATGAACACTGCGTACTATACCTTGACCACATGGAGCGGCGGCGCCATGGCCGCCGGGTTCGGCGGGCCGGCGGGGGATATCCGCCAGACCGCCGTGGTGCGGCAGTCCGGGCGCGCCCGGGGCGGGGATAACGTGATCGACCTGACGGCCTGGCGGGCGGCCAACCTGGAGGCGTGCGGGGAGAAGGGCACGGACGGGACGGCGTGGGACGATGCTGGGACGGCGGAGGAGCTGGGCATGCCCGCGCCCCGGCCCAGGAAGAGCCGCCGGGCGGCGTTTTGGGCGGAGTTGGCGTCCACCGTGAGCGTGGCCGCCGCGGCGCTGGCCATCATTTTGCGGGTGGCCGTATTCTGAGAGGGAAAAGGGGACTGACGGGGTCAGTCCTCTTTTTTTGGCAGATATGGGGGATTTCCGGGACGGTTTCCAGGGGAATAAAATTGACGGGGAGGGGAGATTGTGTTATAATATTCACAATCAGCCCATGGCGTACCGCTCTGCGGGGGCGCTGATATCCATAGGAAAGAGGAGAAGCTATGTATCGGATCGTGAAAAAACGGGTGCTCAATCCCACCGTGTCCCTGATGGAGATCGAGGCCCCCGCCGTGGCCCGCAAGGCCGAGCCCGGCCAGTTCATCATCCTCCGGGTGGACGGGGAGGGGGAGCGCATCCCCCTGACCATCGCCGATTTTGACCGGGAGGCCGGCACCGTCACCATCATCTACCAGGTGGTGGGGGCCACCACCGAAAAGCTCAACCACAAGGAGGAGGGGGATTCCCTCCAGGATTTCGTGGGCCCCCTGGGCCGGGCCACCGAGACCGAGGGCCTGAAGCGGGTGGCCGTGGTGGGGGGCGGCGTGGGCACCGCCATCGCCTACCCCGTGGCCAAGAAGCTCCACGATGTGGGCTGCCATGTGGACCTCATCGTGGGCTTCCGCAACAAGGATCTGGTGATCCTGGAGGACGAGTTCCGCGCCGCCTCCACCAACCTCATCATCGGCACTGACGACGGGTCCTACGGCAAGAAGGCGCTGGTCACCGACCTGTTGAAGGAGCAGATCGAGGCGGGGGCCCGGTACGACCGGGTGATCGCCATCGGCCCCGTCATCATGATGAAGTTCGTGTGCCGGCTCACCAAGGAGTATAATATCCCCACCGTGGTGTCCATGAACCCCATCATGATCGACGGCACCGGCATGTGCGGCGGCTGCCGCCTGAGCGTGGGCGGCGAGACCAAGTTCGCCTGCGTGGACGGCCCGGAGTTCGACGGCCACAAGGTGGACTTCGACGAGGCCATGGCCCGGGGCGCCATGTACAAGGAGTTTGAGCGCCACGCCTATGAAGAGGCGTGCAACCTGTTCAAGCAGGAGGTAAAGTGATATGCCTAACATGAGACCCGATAAGAACCCCATGCCCCACCAGGACCCCCAGGTGCGGGCGGGCAACTTCAACGAGGTGGCCCTGGGTTACACCCGGGAGCAGGCCATGGACGAGGCCGCCCGGTGCCTGAACTGCAAAAATATGCCCTGCGTGGCCGGGTGCCCGGTGAAAATCCACATCCCCGAGTTCATCGCCAAGGTGGCGGAGGGCGATTTTGAGGGGGCCTACCAGATCATCGCCAAGGACTCCGCCCTGCCCGCCGTGTGCGGCCGGGTCTGCCCCCAGGAGAGCCAGTGCGAGGCCAAGTGCGTCCGGGGCATCAAGAACGAGCCGGTGGGCATCGGCCGGCTGGAGCGGTTCGTGGCCGACTGGCACAACGCCAACGCCACCGAGAAGCCGGTGCGCCCCGCCCCCAACGGCCACAAGGTGGCGGTTATTGGCTCCGGCCCGGCGGGGCTGACCTGCGCGGGCGATTTGGCCAAGAAGGGCTATGAGGTCACCGTGTTCGAGGCCCTCCACCTGGCGGGGGGCGTGCTGGTGTACGGCATCCCCGAGTTCCGCCTGCCCAAGTCCATCGTGCAGAAGGAAGTGGACACCCTCAAGGAGCTGGGCGTGAAGGTGGAGACCAACATGGTCATCGGCCGGGCCATCACCATCGACGAGCTGAAGGAGGAATTCGGCTTCGAGGCGGTGTTCATCGGCTCCGGCGCGGGCCTGCCCAAGTTCATGAACATACCCGGCGAGAATTTGAAGGGCGTATACTCCGCCAACGAGTTCCTCACCCGCATCAACCTGATGAAGGCCTACAAGGACGGCGCGGACACCCCCATCCAGCACTCCGCCAAGGTGGCGGTGGTGGGCGGCGGCAACGTGGCCATGGACGCCGCCCGGTGCGCCAAGCGGCTGGGGGCGGAGGTGTACATCGTCTACCGCCGCTCCGAGGCCGAGCTGCCCGCCCGGGCGGAAGAGGTGGAGCACGCCAAGGAGGAGGGCATCATCTTCAAGACCCTCACCAACCCCACCGAGATCCTGGGCTACCACAACCCGGACGATCCCCGCGACCCCCGGAACGGCTCTGTGTCCGGCATCCGCTGCGTGGAGATGGAGCTGGGCGAGCCGGACGCGTCGGGCCGCCGCCGCCCCATCGTCAAGGAGGGCAGCCAGTTCGACATCGGGCTGGACTGCGTGATTATGGCCCTGGGCACCAGCCCCAACCCCCTCATCAAGTCCACCACCCAGGGGCTGGATACCGAGAAGTGGGGCGGCATCATCGCCGACGAGAACGGCCTGACCAGCCGGGAGAACGTGTACGCCGGGGGCGACGCGGTGACAGGGGCCGCCACCGTCATTCTGGCCATGGGCGCGGGCAAGACCGCGGCGAAGGCCATTGACGAAACCCTTTCCAAGAAGTAAAAGGTGTGGTATAATAACTGCCAAGGCGACTGCCTTGGCAGTTATTGTTTGGGGTGAGGCGTCATGGCGGGTATGTGCGTAAGCCGCGGGACCGCAGATAAGCAACGGATCTATTATGTCCAAAACGGGGCGGTGATTGGTTCTGCCCGCCAGACCAACGGCTTTGCCATGGAGGACATCGAGGTTTTCCGGGACGGCGCGCCCAGCCTCAGCCTGCGGGAGGCGGACCGCTGGTTCTGGGTCTGTTGCCGCTGGCTGCTGTGGGTTTCCCTGCTTGTGCAGATGATTTGTTCCAGGCGGTACAAGGTTTTTGAGGGGGAGGAGCCGGTGGGCGGTTCTTTGGAGCCCCGCACCCGGCCCGCCATGACCTTCCGCATCCACCGGGACGAGTACCGCCTGTTCTTCCACGCCGGAAACCGCTTCTCCCTGACCAAAAACGGCGTACAGGCCGCCCTGTATTCCAAACGTCCGGAACCGGAGGCGCTCCACGCCGCGCCCCCCTGGCCCGCCCACACCTACGACGTCCTCTATGAGGAGGGGGAACCGCTGGACGTGATCCGGCTGTTCTGCCTGTTCATCGACAAAACATTTTTTATCCAATATGACGGCCGCTCCCACCAGAAGTACCTTGTGCCCCTTGACCCATACTCCTGCCACACGCTTTGGACACCGGACAAATGAGAAAGGCTGATCCCATGCCATACGCCATCCGCACCGCCGGCCCCGGTGACCTCCCCGCCCTGGCCCGCCTGGACCGCCACATCTCCCCGGCTGAATTGGAAACCAGCGTCCGGCTGGGCCGGGTCCTTGTCGCGGAGGGGAAGGGCGGGCTTGCGGGCTGGTTGCGCTGGAACCTGTTCTGGGACAACACCCCCTTTCTGAACCTGCTCTTTGTGCTGGAGGGCCGCCGGGGAACGGGCGTTGGCCGCGCGCTGGCAGAACGATGGGAGTGGGAGATGCGGCAGGCGGGTTACGAGACCGTCATGACCTCCACCCAGGCCAGTGAATCCGCCCAGCACTTTTACAATAAGCTGGGCTATGGGGCCTTGGGCGGGTTCCTGCCCCCCGGCGAGGGGTACGAGCTGATTTTGGCAAAGAACCTGTGAGAGAAGGCCAACCTTATGATTATCTGGCTCAACGGCGCCTTCGGCGCGGGCAAAACCCAGACCGCCTATGAGCTCTGCCGCCGCCTGCCCGGCTCCTATGTCTACGACCCGGAGAACGCCGGATTTTTCATCCGGGACAACCTGCCCCCCGGGCTGGGGCTGGACGATTTCCAGGACTTCCCCATGTGGCGGGCCTTCAACCTGGACATGCTGGACTACGCCGCCTCCCGGTACGGCGGGCACATCATTGTGCCCATGACCGTCACCAGCCGGGACTATTATGAGGAACTGGTGGGCGCTCTGGCAAAAAAGCACCAGGTGCGGCATTTCATCCTCTGGGCAGGGGAGGACACCCTGAAAAAACGCCTGGCCTCCCGGCTGGAGCGGCCCGGCTCCTGGGGGTATCGACAGATCGGGCGGTGCCTGGACGCCTTTACAACCCAGGTCACGGAGGAAAAGGTGGACACGGACGGCCTTGACATCCGCCAGGTGGCGGAAAGGGTGGGGACGCTGTGCGGGCTTGCGCTGCCGGAGGATAAACGGGGGGCTGTGCGCCGCGGGATGGACCGGCTGGCCACCCAGCTCAGGCATATTCGTTGAACGGAGGGAGACATATGATCCAAGCGGTGATTTTCGACTTGGACGGCCTGCTGGTGGACACGGAGACCATCTGCTACCAGATTTTGAAGGAGATCCTGGCCCGGTTCGGCCGCCCCTTTGCGCTGGAGGAGTACACCCGCAGCTTCAGCGGCAAGCCGGAGACCGTCAACGCCGCCCATCTGGTGGAGGCGTACAGCCTTCCCTGGACGGCGGAGGAGGCGCTGGAGCGCATCCTCCGCCGGGAGGAGGAGCTCCACGCCGAGGGGGTGGCGCTGAAGGCCGGGGCCGGGGAGCTGCTGGCCTATCTGCGGCAGCGGGGCTATGGGACTGCCGTGGCCTCGTCCAGCACCAGGGACCGGGCGCTGAACCTGCTGGACCGGCACGGCGTTACGGAATATTTCCACCAGTTTGTGTTCGCGGGTGAGGTGGAGCGGGGCAAGCCCGCCCCGGACGTGTTTTTAAAGGCGTGCGAAAAGCTGGGCCGGGCCCCGGGGGACTGCCTGGTGCTGGAGGACAGCGGGGCGGGCATACAGGCCGCCCACGCCGCCGGGATTCCGGTGATCTGCGTGCCCGACCTGAAAACGCCGGAGAGGCGGTTTTTGGACATGACGGCGGCGGTGTGCCCCTCCCTGTGGGAGGTGATCCCGTTTTTGGAGGAAAGGTCCGGGCGGGGATATTACAGGCCCTGCAAGGAGTACGACGAATGTAACCGCCTGATTGCGGACTACTTTGAGTCGGGGCAGTATGAGGCGTGCTTTGCGGGCCATCTGGCCCTGGCCCGGGAGGGTTACCCGCTGGCGGAATGCCAGGTGGGCTACTTCTATTACGATGGGCTGGGGGTAGAAAAGGATCTGGGCCTGGCGTTTGAGTGGACCAAACGGGCCGCCGGACACGGGGACCGGGACGGACAGTATAACCTGGCGTGCTTTTATGAGGAGGGGACGGGGACTGCCCCCGACCCGGAACAGGCGCGCCGCTGGTATGCCCTGGCGGCCGGGCAGGGCCACGACCTGGCGCTGGCCAAGTGCCGGGAGCTGGGCATAAGCGTCACATTTGAGGAAAAGAAAGGCTGATCCCATGTTTTACGCGATCCTGGCCGCCGCGCTGGTGGTCCTAGACCAAATCGTCAAATACCTGGTGCGCGCCCACATCCCCCTGGGCGGGGCCGTCCCCTTCATCCCGTATCTGCTGGAGCTGACCTATGTGCAGAACACCGGGGCGGCCTTTTCCCTACTGCGCCAGCACACCTGGCTGCTTACCCTCACCTCCGCCGCGGTGGTGCTGGTCATGTGCCGGCTCATTTTAACGGGCTTCTTTCGAAACCGGCTGGGGCTGTTTTCCGCCGCCCTGGTGCTGGCGGGGGGGGTGGGCAACCTCATCGACCGGGCGGTGTTCGGCTTTGTCACCGACATGTTCAAAACCACCTTCATAGACTTCGCCGTGTTCAACGTGGCCGACTGCTGCATCACCGTAGGGGTGCCCCTGCTGTTTTTGTATGTGCTGCTGTATATGGGCAAGGACGAAAAAAAGGAGGGCGGGGCCGATGACGCAGCCCAGCTTCCCCCTGACGGTCAGTGAGCCGGGGCGGGCGGACGCGGTGCTGTCCGCCGCCCTGGACGGGCTCACCCGCTCCGCCGCCCAGCGGTGGCTGGAGGAGGGGCGGGTCACCCTGGGGGGGAGGGCGCTGAAGAAAAACGCCCGCCTCCAGCCGGGGGACGAGGTGCGCATTACCCCGCCCCAGCCGGAGCCTATCGACATCACGCCCCAGGACATTCCCCTGGACGTGGCCTATGAGGACGGCGACGTCATCGTGGTGAACAAGCCCGTGGGGATGGTGGTCCACCCCGCGCCGGGCCATCCGGACGGCACGCTGGTCAACGCCCTGTTATACCACTGCAAAAGTTCGCTCTCCGGGATCAACGGGGCGCTGCGCCCCGGCATTGTCCACCGCATCGACCGGGACACCTCGGGGCTTATCATCGCGGCGAAAAACGACCGGGCCCACCTGGCCCTGGCCGCCCAGCTCCAGGACCACTCCCTGTTCCGGCTGTACCACGCCGTGGCGGTGGGAGGCTTCAAGGAGGGCAGCGGCACGGTGTCCGCCCCCATCGGGCGGCACCGCACAGACCGCAAGCGGATGGCCGTCACCCCCGATGGCCGGGAGGCGGTGACCCACTGGCAGGTGGTTGACACGCAAAACGGCCACAGCCACATCACCTGCCGCCTGGAGACGGGCCGCACCCACCAGATCCGGGTGCACATGGCCTATCTCGGCCACCCCCTGCTGGGGGACACGGTGTACGGGGCCAAAAGGCCCGTGCCCGGGCTGGCGGGGCAGTGCCTCCACGCGGCGCGGCTCACCTTCACCCACCCCGCCACCGGGGAACGGGTGGAGGTGGAGGCCCCCCTGCCGGGGTGGTTTGAGGCGGTTTTGAAGCGGTACGGGCTGGAGTAGCGCGGAGGAGGACGGTATGGACTTTAAAAAAAGAAAAATGCTGATGAACGCCCTGAATGTGGCCGCGGCGGGGCTGATGGTGTGGCAGCTGGTGCGGTTTTCCGCCGTGACATTCTGGATCTCGCTTGCCTTCGTGGCGGCTGCCATCGCCGCCAACCGGGTACTGTGGCGCTGCCCCCACTGCGGGGAACACCTGGGGGTGGGAGTGGGGGATGTCTGCCCCCGGTGCGGCAAACGGCTGGACGGGGGACAATAGGCGGGCAAACCGCCGCGGCGCGGCAAAAGGAGGCGGGCTTGTGAAGCTCCAAAGGGCAAAGCGGGTGATGTGGGGGCTGTTCGGGGCCATGGGGGCGTCCATGATACTGGCCGGGGTGCTGGGCAGTATGCCGCTGGCCCTGCTGTCGGCCATCCTCCTGCTGGCCTTCATCCGCTACAGCTTTTCCCACTGGCGCTGCCCCCACTGCGGCGAATACCTGGGGCGGGTGGGCAAGGGCATCCAGC
>ERZ779632.169-NODE-169-length-43120-cov-16.827517_pt1 | contig 43120 bp, 47 predicted proteins | sample MGYA00514194_ERZ779632 | MGnify/ENA primary metagenome ERZ779632 (study PRJEB29562, sample SAMEA4376704) | mouse gut metagenome | isolation source: Cecum | study: EMG produced TPA metagenomics assembly of the A DSS colitis mouse model was used to assess the... | reverse complement strand
CGTTTATATGGCCTGTTTTTCTGTTGCATCTTCAGTGAGTTTCCGAGACTACTCAGGTTTGCAGATCTACGATGCGGTTGTAAAATTCCTTCCTGTCACTTCCCCTGCCAATACGGCATTTCATCATACCGTCACTCAGTAAATACACATCCTTCGCATAGGAAGCGCAGTGCGGGTCATGCGTCACCATAAGTATTGTCGCCTGACCGCTGTCGTTGACCCTGCGCAGGCAGTGCAGCAAGTCCTTTCCTGCCTTGGAATCGAGCGCCCCGGTCGGCTCATCGGCAAAGATAATCTCTGGATTGGTAATCAGCGCTCTGCACACCGCACCTCTCTGTTTCTGCCCGCCTGAGAGCTGATAGGGATATTTGCGAAGCTGCTCCTCTATGCCAAATGCCGCCGACAGCGCCTGAATGCGCTCTGCAATCTGTCCTGACGGCACGCCGCCGAGCGCGAGCGGCAGCGCGATATTGTCCTGTAGCGTCATGGTATCCAACAGGTTATAATCCTGAAAGACAAAGCCAATTTTATCTTTTCTTAATTTTGCAAGCTCTTTATTTGACATGCGTGTCACATTTTTTCCATCGAGCAAAACGGTACCCTGTGTGGGTTTGTCAATGGTCGAAAGGATATTTAACAGTGTCGTCTTGCCAGAACCCGACGGCCCCATAATGGCGATAAAATCCTCCTTGTAAATTGTCAGGTCAATGCCCTTTAGCACGGTCGTTTGAAAATCTTTTGCGCCGTAGCTCTTGATTAAATTCTTGATTTCTACTACTTTTTCATCATTCATAAAAATATCTGACCTCCTCGCGTTTGTCTGCTGTTTCCGTTTTATTGTAGCGCACTTTGGCGGAAAAATCCTTACAGTTACCTTACAATGATGAAAAGTCAAACGATCGAAGAGTCATTTCAATCTGCTTAGCGCGCCTGCACTTTTGCAAGCAGCGCCTCCTGCAATACCTGTGAAAAATTCAGATTCATTTCAAGCGCTGCTGCATTGAGCCATGCAGGAATTGTCAGTGTTTTTCTGACAGATTTGTCAAAATGTTCTTTGGCGTAAGCCTCCACATCAACAGAAACCATATTGACAAAGGCTTCCTCCGACTGAATCTCCAATTCTCCTGCAACTGCATCCAAATCAATTTCATTCATTGGTGATGCCGCCGGAATCGGATCTCCATCCCGCTCAAGCCAGCGAATACGCCCCGCCAGACAATCAACAGCCATAGCCATTGCTTCATCCAGCGTATCACCGCAGGTTGCCAAATCTAAATCCGGGAAAATAACAGAATAGCCATTCTCCTCCTTAAAAAAACATGCTGGATACATTGATAACATTTTAGCCCTCCTCTCTGAAAATGCAAATTATTTTAGCCCCGCCTGTCTCCTGATACTGTTTTCTGTACCTTTTGGAAGATCCTTGTTATGAAATGGTATCGTAACTTTTCCAGCCTTTACAGGATGTATATAGTTTTTATGAGACCCCTCCTGACTCTTAAACACCCATCCATCCGCAAGGATTAGTTTTTCCAGTTCTTTTGGTTTTATTGGCATACTGATTTCCTCCTTGCATTTTCAGGTTATCATATTATGCGCATAAAATCAATGCGTTCTTATTACATGCTTATTAAAAAATCCCCCAACAAGTCAGGGGATTTTGTGTTTTTACGCTGTTTCTGATTCTTCTTTTTTTATTTCTTCCTGTTCCAAAGCTTCCTGTTCCAGCGCTTCCTGCTCCTCGTTGTCGCGGATTTCCTCGTCTGTCTCGGTATCCTCATCAATCTGGCCGCGCTCGTCAAGCTTCTCCTGCAAACGTTCTGAGATCTCCTCCATGCGGTTTAGAATGCTGCTCTGCCCACGCAGTCTCATGATATCATCTTCGTCAAAGAGGGACTGTAATTCTTTCTTCTGATGCGCTGCCATGGAAAAATGATTATCGCCAAGGTGCGCTATGCGCAAATCCCTTGCAGTGATACGCTCCTGCAAAGCATACTCTCTGTCTTCCTTGAGGGCATACAGTCCACCTTTCATTGACAGCGAATTAAAATACTTCATCTTCGCTTTAAGTTTTTCTTGAACCTCCGGGTCCTCTTCGATACGGATACGCTGTTGAAAAGATTCTTTCACCTCCTCATTATTCGCAAGTGAACAGACAAAATCCTCCATCGCCGCTATTTTTTCCTTTATGGTAAAGTTCTCTGCTGCGTTTGCTCTAACTATATTTTTTCGTTCCAGCTCAACCCCTTTGATGGAATGATCGCTCGCTTCAATTCTCTCTGTACTTGACTGGTCCATGGCGTTTATCGTATCGAGGATTCCAAGCTCTCCCCTCACCGCCACGGCACCAAACCTGCCCTCCATCATATTATCCGTGGACTCAGCCTGCTCCTTTTCGCCATTCTCCTTTTGATCTGCCGCTTTGGTATCCTCCTCATCCTGTTCTTCAAAGCTTTCAAGCATCATCAGCAGTTCCGAGTTTTTCCGGCTGATTTCCTCCTGCTGCATAGATGCTGTCTCCGCTGCCTTTTGTGCCTCCTGCTGCTTTTTTCTCATCTCAGACTTCTGCGCTTCTGCAAGCTGCCGCATCTCGTTTAATGCTGCTAGCTTTTTCTCAACCATTTCCGCGTTCTCTTTATGGTTGTAATCATGAAGCAGATCATTGGACTTATCTCCCCATATTTTGACCTGATTTAGCAGTTCGTCATATAATTCTTCATCGGTGAGTGAAACGGTTTCTTCTTCCTTCGCCTTCTGCTCAGAGGTGTCGGTCTCCTCCGTTTCGGGTGCTTTTGAGGAGCGTGCAAACTTGAGCGGCACCTTTGCAGCATCCTGTCTCATGAGCGCCATCGCCTCAGCCGACAGCGTCATGGTCGCTGCCTCCATCTTCTGTGCCGCTTCACGGGATTCTATCATTCGACGGCGCGAAAGCACTGTCACAGATGTGTCTGTCTTGTATGAATTTGCCGCAAAACGATTGTTAAAATGATTGACTGAATGAACCTGATTGATTTGCATCTGCATGTTTCCAACCTCCTTGTTGATTCTTGTAAATCCTTTTACATATGCCTTTATCTTTATGTATCCTATTATTATATCGGACTAAATCCACCTTCTTATAATATTCTGTTCATACTTTCACGTATAAGTTCAACAATCTGCTCTGTTGAATACTACAGTGGCACCAATTTTTTACGGAACTAGGCTGACGGAATGTGAATAAGTCTTTTCCGTCAGCCTTTAAACCTTACACTATTCCTTCTAATTCTTTCTCATCAATATTTTTTTCAAACATCTCCTCCTTCTCTTTTTGATTAAGTACTCCATCCTTTTCATCCTTCTCCTCTTGATTAAGTACATCATTCTTATCCTCGTTGTCGCGGATTTCCTCATCTGTCTCGGTATCCTCATCGATATGGTCACGCTCGTCAAGCTTCTCCTGCAAACGTTCTGTGGTGTCCTCCATGCGGTTTAAGACACTGCTCTGCCCACGCAGTCTCATGATATCATCCTCGTCAAAGAGAGATTGTAATTCTTTCTTCTGATGCGCTGCCATGGAAAAATGATTATCGCCAAGGTGCGCTATGCGCAAATCCCGCGCTGTAATCCGCTCCTGCATCGCAAACTCCCGCTCCTCTGTCAAATCATGAAGCTGGTTCTTGTTTTTTAATCCTAAGAAGTAATCTTTCATCGCCTCGAGTTTCTTCTGCTTGATTTCGTCGCCTGCATCCTTTGCGACCTCTATCCTTTTTTCAAACAGGTCTTTCATTATTTTATCGTTTACAAGGTTTGCGACAAAGTCCGACATCGCCGCAATTTTTTCTTTGATGTTAAAATTTTCCGCCTTATCCGCACGATAGATATTTTTCCGCTCTGTTTCAATTCCCTTGACCGAGTGGTCATTCGCAGCAATCCTATATGTGCTTGACGCATCCATCATATTCATCGTATACAGCATTCCCATCTCTCTCTTTGCCGCACCTGCGCCAAGCTGCCCTTCCATCAGACTGCCTTCTGGCTGCTCACTGCTGTTTTCCTTCTCTTCTGACTGCTCCTCATCCTCATCCTGCTTCTCAAAGCTTTCGATCATCATAAGCAGTTCTGAATTTTTCCTGCTGATCTCTTCCTGCTGCATGGATGCCGTCACCATATCCCGCTGTGCATCCCGCTGCATTTTGCTGATCTCAGATTTTTGCAGCTCTTCGAGTTTCATCATCTGTGTCAGTGCTGCCGCCCGTTCCCCAGCCATCTCCTTTGTCTCTCTGTGGTTATAATCATGCAGAATATCAGCAGTCTTATCTCCCCACATTTTGACTTGTGACCAAAGCTCCTCATATAATTCTTCGTCCGTCAGCACCACAGACTCTTTGCCATCCTCTGCATTCTCCTTCTGGGCATTTACATACTGGTCGAGCCGCTCCATCGCCTTCACCTGTCTGGCAAGTGCCATCGCCTCACTAGAGAGCGTAACTCTCACAGACTCGGACTCCCGCGCCTTTTCGCGTGATTCGATCATCCGGCGGCGCGAATGCACTGACGCAGTCGTGTCTGTCTTATATGCATTTGTCACAAAATGATTGTTAAAATGATTGATTTGCATCTGCATATTTCCAACCTCCTTGTTGATTCTAGTAAATCCTTTTACATGTGCCTTTATCTTTATGTATCCTAATATTATATCGGACTAAATCCACCTACTTATAATACTATAAATACCCTTTTCACGGCTCCGCCTTGGCGGAATGTTTGTGCTGCACAAATCCGCATATAGCGTAAAGAAACTGTCAGCAGACAGCCCTTTTGCAATTATTATGTGATGTTAATACGGTTCAAAACCTGCGATAAATTATCCGTATCTGGGTTCAATTTTGCATAGTTTTGTTTAAATAATTCAGCCGCGCCCAACATTCTCTCTTTTAGATTCTCCGGTACTTTATGGCGTTCCTTTTCTGTTGGATTGTCATAATTACTTGCGTCAGCTCTTGACCTTAATTTTATACTGTCTATTTTTTTCATTGCTTCGGTGACAATCGCATAGGCTTGCTCGTTTGCCTTCTCCATCGTCACAAAATCATCGACTGCTCTTTTGTATGATTCGTTTAGTTCTTTCAGTTCTTCTTCCTTCGTGAGCCGATGTATTCCCAATTCATCTTCCACGTAGATTTCACGTGTCCCGTTTTCATACCCCTGTACAATCTCGTCATACAAGGATGCATATGCGCCAATATAACCATTTGCCCTGTCCGCAACACTCAATGGCTTCGTTCCATTCTCTGAAGCAGCATCATTGAGTTCTACTGCCTTCATGGAAAGATCATAACCATAGCTCATAACTCTGGTCTTTTTTAACATTTCTCTCCGCTGCATCACACTCTCGTAGGTTTCCTGTCCATTTTGCTGTATACTGCTGCGGATGTGCTCATATCCTTCTTGGGAAATAGATACCTTGACAGGGTTTTCTGTAATGTGGTTCCTATTTAATTGTATTGGTTTTGTTTGGTTTTTGATGCTATTTTGTGGCATCATCAACATTGGATTGTTGATCTGGTTTGTAACTCTCATACTTCCACCTCGCTTTTCGTGCAATCATAATTTATTCTGTTCACACTATGTTTTCATTCCTCTCCTCCTCTACTCGTTTTAATATTTTATAAAGGGCAAATATCCCCTTAAAATCCGACTAATACATGATTTCATCCACAAACTTGATTGCGTGGTCATTATTATTTTCTATAAAAACAGCATACATTCCACTCTCTGAAATCTCAAAAAGATGTATGATCGTTCCTGAACCCGATATGGTTCGAATCTCATCTGTGTCTTTATTTTTGATACCCACGCTATATGTTACTGCATCATCACAATGTGTCATAATAAAAATTTCATCACCAGCAGAAACAGACCGATAAGGGTAGAAATATCTGGTATTGGCATTTATCCGTTTCTCTAACTTATATATTACTTCATCTGGGCTTTGTTCTACCTCCACCACACTTCCATCATCATAATATGATTCCTCTACATGGGTATTATCAAAACGCTGTGGTTTTTCTACCGTCACCACTTCCTCTGCCCGTATCCAATCCTCCTGCAACCCTGCTACCTTGGCAGAGCATATTGTGGTTGGAATCAGCGCAAGCATTGACACAACTGCACCACTCAAATAGAAACTACGTTTTTCTGTCCGTACAAGCTCTTTTGTATTTACCATTTTTTTCATGCGCCGGATTGTCTGATTTTTGTTCTTCATCAACGCCAACATACCAGTCTGTACAACTTCCTGTTCTGCAAGTTTTGCGAGAAAAACAGCATATTCCTTCTTTGTATAATTTTTATTTTTTAATGCAATACTTAAATCACACACAATTTCCTGCATACAATCCAGTTCATTTTTTTGTAGATATATCACCGGATTGAACCAATGAATCCAAGATGTCACAAGCGCAAATATTCTCCAATGAAGATCCTTATTTTTAATATGTGTCAGTTCATGCTCATAAATCATTCGAAGCTCTGTATCCGTATAACTGGAAAATGGAAGAACCACTTGATTTTTGAAAAGTCCTTCTGTAATCGGTGATGTGATCAAGTCATTTTGTCTAAGAGCTACCTGATGCAAACCATATGCACGTCTGCACTCCTCAAAAATAGCAAAATAATGCGGATGCTCAACGGGAACATTTCCCTTCATCAATACTGCCAGTCTATATTTTTTGATACCCGACCACAGTACAGACAATAGAAATCCCACCAGCCATAACATGCCAAGCAGACTGAAAAATCTTCTCATTGATGGGGTCGTCGAACAAAAAAATTCACCATTGTAAGATATCTTACCATCTTCATAGGTAGTCTTAAAAATCCCAATCCACACAAACGACACCGGCACCCAGTACAGCATCAGCGCAAGTTTATACAGCGCCAGCACCAGCGCCGGATTCTCTGGTTTCCAGAACTTTTCTGACAGCTTTACCAGTCCATAGGAAATGCCGCCCGCTGCGGATAAAAAGGCGGCGCAGGAGAGCCACAGCCTAATCCATACCATTGAGCAGCTCCTTGATCTCTGCCTTTTCCTGTGCCGATAATTGCTTCGTCTCCGCAAACGAAGCGACCAGATTCCCGAGCTTCCCATCTCCCCAATTCTCGACACACTTTGCAATCTCGCGCCTGCCGTACTGTTCCTCTGTCACCAGCGGATAATACTCAAAAGACCTGCCGCGGCGCTTCATTTCCAGATACCCCTTCTTGACAGCGCGGCTCAAAAAGGTGGAGACTGTCTGAATCTTCCAGTCTTTTTGGTACTGCTGGTTGATTCGGGTGATAATCTCCTGTATGGACATCACAGTATCACTCTGCCAGATGACCTTCATGACCAGCACTTCACAATCTGTCAACTCTTCCTGCGTTATAAACGGTGTATTTTGTTCCATATGCATCCTCCTGCCTTTTTCTTTGAATATAATTATTTTTATAGTTACCTATATTTATAGTTATTTTACCATAGGCGTATTTTTATTGCAATCATTTTTCAATTGAATGCCCATGGGACATGTGCTATACTTAATTTATATAATTGAAAAGAAAGATGGATGCGAATTTTTGCGGCTCTGTCCTATTTAGATAATCATAAAAAGAAATAGCATCCCAACCCGTCCAAAGTGAGGATGCTACTCTTATCATTCATTTTTACACTGAGGGCAATCGGAATATAATTCCGATCACCTTTCTAAGTAGATTATATAGCAACCGCTTGTGAAATGCAAGCGGTTGTTTCATTAAAAGATATTTTCCAGTCCATTCTTGAAGATGATTAACGATACCCATACATCTCAATACAAAACCTCGTATACTCCCCATAGCGGCTCTCCACAGACAGCTTGTGCGCGAGCCTTTTTGCGATTTGATCTGCCATGTACAGCCCCATTCCGGTAGACTTGTACCTGCCGTTGTGATAGTTGCTGCCTGTATAGCCCTTCTCAAAGATGCGGCGCAGGTCGCACTCCTGAATCCCCTCCCCGTTATCCTCGATAAACAGCCTGACTCCATTGTTTTGATTTTGCTCTTTCGCTGTTTCTGTCCAGAAATGAATGGAATGACTTGCGTCCGGCTTTGCGTACTTGACCGCGTTGTTTACCATCTGGTCCAAAATATAGGTCAGCCAGACTTCGTCTGTATAGACTGTCACGTCTGTATCAGGCAGTTCGATCTGGAATTTCTTCTGAATCAGAAAGAACTGATTGTTTTTGATGGAAGCTTTGATGCAGGCTGCAAGCGAAACCTGACGGACTTGCAGGTCAAACAGCGGGCTTTGCAGCCTGCACCCCTGCATCATCATACTCATCTGCCAGTTCATCCGCTCGAGCTGCTCCCGCAGCTGCGTTCGAATGCCGGCGTCCTTGATTTTGTCCGCGATCAACAATGCCGCCGCAAGCGGAATCTTGAACTCATGGCACCACTTTGCCACATAGTCCTGCAATGCGCAGTTTTCTGCATATTTCTCCTGAATGCGCTGTTCCATAATCTGCATATCATGCACAAAGACTTCGCTGTCCTCCGGTCTGCCAAGCGTCTCGTAGATGAGCGTATTCTCCTGTAAATACACTGCTTTTTGCCGCTCTTTCTCCCAAAACGCAAAAAAAGCCATACCTTCTGCAATTGCCTGCAACACCAGCAAAAGCATGTCAAGATACAGCAGATAGTTCACTTGCGCTGTCCGCATCAAAAAAATAAAATACAAGTTAAACCCCAGCATGATCATACTGCGCATGATATAGTCTTTCCACTTTCTTTGCATCCACTTGATTCCTGTCATTCATGTTCATCCTCCATTTTCTACAATTCCTTATTTCACAAAATAGCCTTGTCCTTTTCTGGTAAAGATGACTTCCTCCCCGCATACAGCCTTGAGTTTGGCGCGCAGTCTGCTGATAATGGTGGTGAGTGCCGCGTCCGTGACATACTCATCTGTGTTCCACAGCTCCATCATCAGCTCATCGCGCGTCACAACGTCCGGCCTGTTCTCCACCAGACGCGCAAAAAGCCGCCGCTCTGATTTGGTGAGGTCTACTTCCTCCTCGCCAGAGGACTGCGACGCGTGTATGTAATACAGGCTCTGCGCCGCGCTGTCAAAACACAGCCCTGCATTCAAAAATACGCGCTCGCGCACTTTGTACTCGTAAGTCCTGCGGAGCATTGCCTCGATTTTTGCCCTCAGCAGCTCCATGTGAAACGGTTTCTCCACATAGTCATCGCCGCCCTGCGCGATTGCCATGATTTTATCCCTGTCACCGCTGCGGCTGCTGATATAGATTATTGGCACTTTTGAGATCTGCCGCAGTTTGCTGCACCAGTAGAAACCGTCATGGCAGGGAAGATTAATATCCATCAGGACGAGCTGGGGTTTCTTTTCCATAAATTCCTGTACGATATCGTCAAAGCACTCTGCTGCGGCTGCCTCATAATGCCACTTTTCAAGGCATCTGCCAAGCTCCCTCGCAAGCGCTGTATCGTCCTCAACGATCATGATTCTTAGTTTTGTATCCATTGCAGTGTTCTCCATTCTTTCACAATTCCTTATTTCTATTATAACCTGCCAAATCACTGCTGAACATCAAATTCGCCAATGTTGCAAAAATGTAAGAAATCAGATATTTGTCACAAGCAGGTACACAAAATAGACTGCATAACACACCAGAAATACCGCACCGTCACGCCGGGACAGCGTATCATCATCCTTTGACAGAAAATACAGAAGAATCACCGCCGCGATTCCGATCATGCCGTCAATAACAAACGATACCGAAAACGCCACTGGCGCAATCAGCGATACCGTTCCCAGTACAAATAAAATGTTAAAAATATTGCTTCCCAGAATATTTCCGACAGCGATATCCGCGTTTCCCTTCCTTGCTGCCATCACAGAGGTCATCAGTTCCGGCAGCGAGGTGCCAAAGGCAATAATGGTCAGCCCAATCAGACGGTCATCTATGTGCAAGAGATCCGATGCAATAACCGTGGCATGGTCAACGGCAAGATCACTGCCAAAAATAATTGCCGCCATACCGCCTGCAATATACAAAATCAGTAAAAAGATATTCTTCTGCTTCCTAGGTTCCTCTAAACCGCCTTGATTCATTTCGCTCTTTGCCGCACGAAAAAGATGCGCCAGAAAGGCAATCATCAGCATCCAGAATACCGCGCCGGAAAAGACATTCAGTTCGCCAAAAATGACCCCAAACAGGACAAGTACCAGCGTAATGGCCAAATTAAAAGGGATGTCAAACCTGATGCTGGATTTTCCGATATGCAGCGGTACGATACACGCTGATATACCAAGAATAATCAGAATATTCAGCAGATTACTGCCAAGGATGTTGCCGATTGCGATACCTGTCGTCCCCGCAAATGCCGCCGAGATGCTGATCGCCGCCTCCGGCGCACTCGTCCCGAATGCCACGATGGTCAGTCCAATGACAATCTGCGGGATATGGAACTTTTCCGCAATTCCTGATGCGCCGTCCACAAAGAAATCCGCCCCTTTGATCAAAATAATAAAACCTGCCACCATAAATAAGATACTTTTTATTGCCAACATAATTTTCCTCCATCGTAGTCTTTTCGACCTGTTACTGTAAACGCATTTTGTCCGCGGCGCACATACGCCCCGGACATTTGATGCACACAGGCACCCTGACGGTGCCCAGTTAAAATAAGTTATCTGAATCGCACGGCAGTTCCATATGCCATGACCTCCGCGGCACCCTGCATGACTGCCGCGGACGCGTAGCGGATATTCACAACCGCATCGGCACCGAGCTTTTCAGCCTCGTCTACCATGCGCTTTGTGGCGAGCGCCCGCGCCTCGTTCATCATCTCTGTGTAGGCTGTCAGCTCTCCACCCACCAGTGTCTTAAAACTCTGTGTGATGTCCTTTCCGACATTTTTCGACTGGATGGTACTCCCTTTGACCATTCCCAGCATTTCCAGCTCTTTTCCGCTAATGTAATCAGTATTGACTAAGATCATCTTCTTCTCCTCCTTGAATCTCTTTTATTCTGCTTATTAATACACCGAGCATCACCGCCGCCAGTATCAGCGGAACCACCATCATAAGAATTTTAACGGCTGCCGGAATGCCGGGTACCATCATAAAAAATACTGCTGCCCCAATATAGTAAACAATTATAATAGAAGCTATCACAATCGGCGCAGCCATTTTCTTCCAGTATTTCATCTGTATCACGCCCCTTTTCTATGACAATTAGTCTCAAATGTCGATTTCCAGCGGCTTGTCGATCTCATCAGAAACATACTTTCCGTTTTTCTTCCGCTGCCGGACACACTCTGTCAGCAAGTACTCTATCTGCCCGTTGACAGAGCGGAAATCGTCCTCCGCCCACGCGGCAACCGCGTCATACAGCTTTGGCGACAACCGCAGCGGCACTTGTTTTTTTCCAGAATCACCCATATCATCATTCCTTTTTGTTTTTTAGAAACACAGTATTTGTGCTGGTCTTGTGTGTTTAATATAAGCTTCCTGAATTAACAATCGGCTGTGCGTCACGGTTTCCACAGAGCACGACCAACAGGTTTGACACCATCGCCGCCTTGCGCTCCTCGTCGAGCTCAACGGTATGATTGTCGCTCAGACGCTCCAACGCCATCTCGACCATGCCGACTGCGCCCTCGACGATCATTTTCCGCGCATCAATGATAGCGGACGCCTGCTGGCGCTGGAGCATTACCGCGGCGATCTCCGGTGCATAGGCAAGATATGTAATGCGCGCTTCGACAATCTCGATTCCTGCCTCCTCGACACGCTTTTGAATCTCTCCCCGGATTCTGTCCGCGACAATTTCACTGGAACCGCGCAGGCTTCCCTCATCCGATATGCCATCCCCGGTGGTGTCCACATTTGGCGCCACATCATAGGGGTAGATGCGCACGATATCGCGGAGTGCACTGTCACACTGCAAGGACAAAAATTCTTTGTAATTGTCCACGTTGAACACCGCCTTTGCCGTGTCCACAATCTTCCATGTGACCGCAATGCCAATCTCAATCGGGTTGCCAAGGCAGTCGTTAATCTTCTGCTTGTTGTTGTTGAGCGTCATGATTTTCAGTGAAATCTTGTTGCTTGCGGGTTCCACACTGTTTCCTGCCGTCTTGTTTGCAATCGCCATCAGTGCAGCGGAATCATTGACATCGCCGCTCTGGTTCAGCTTCGTCCGCGCCGCCGGATTCACGCTGGTGCAAAACGGATTTACAAAATAAAATCCATCCTCCTTCAAAGTGCCCACGTATTTGCCAAACAAGGTAAGCACCAACGCCTCCTGCGGCTTTAAGACTTTCAGCCCTGCAAGAAGAATCGTCGCCACAACCGCCACAATGATACTGACAACAATCATTCCGCCAGATGTATTCCGCGCGCCAAATGCAATCCCTGCCACCGATGCTGCATACACTGCCAAGATGCCAAGATGCCAAACAATGCCGCCATTCCGTTCTTTTTCTTTGATAATACCTTCTCCTTCATCACGTTTCCTCCTCTATTTGTAAGTGTTTTCGGTAAGTTGATTTGTTTTGTTATTGTTTTGTTATTGTTTTGATATCATTATCATATCACTTAGACATTGTTTTGTCAACAGCACTTTACATCTTTTTTTGCATCTGTTATGATAAAAAGGTAATCGTATACATTTCTATAAGAAAGCGGGTGAATCTATGCCGAGTAGTGCAGAAATCGCAAAAGATACCATAGAACAATTCAAGAAAATTCAACGCTATATGCGTATCGCCAAAAAAGAAAATGCTACAGAGACCTACGCAGAACTAAAATCAGAGTATCTCTCTTTAAAAGCATTGTTAAATGTGATCGGTGTCAATTTAATTGATATTGACACCATCAAAGAATAATCGCTTCCCAAATAAAAAATGTATTCCATCATGAGCAAACACTCATCACGGAATACATTTTTATTTGTTTTTATCAGTTCCCGCATATACCGCGAGCGCCCCAAATATTTTCTCCATGTCAAAGGGCTTGGTCAGGTGGTCATTCATGCCTGCCTCCCTTGTCTGGCGGATGTCCTCCTCGAAATCATTTGCGGTCAGTGCCAGTATTGGTATGGTCTGTGCGTCCAAATGCTCCATTGCGCGGATTCTTTTCGCCGCCTCCACGCCGCCCATGACGGGCATGTGCATATCCATCAAGATCACGTCAAATGTCCCCGGCGGACTACTCGAAAACAGATCGACCGCTATCTGGCCATTTTCGGCACTGGTCACGACCAGACCGCGCTCCCTCAAAACCTCCGTCACAATTTCCAGATTGAGCTCATTATCCTCAACCACCAAAGCCTTCATTCCAATCAGGGGATCTGCCCCATTCCCCACAAGCTCTCTTTCTCTTTCCATATCAGCGCCTCTACAATTCCTTACACATTCTGTATCAAAATCTGTTCTTCCTTGATTGCCGAATAGCGAACCAGCTTATCGCCGTCGAGATTTTCCCTGTGCATGTCAACTGCCGTGATCTGGTGATTGTCATAGGTGGTATAGTAATATATTCCCCTGCCCGCATTGCAGCAGGAAGTATAGTGCGTGACTTCATACATTCCATTTTCCAGAACACAGCATCCCCGCTGCTGTTCCACTGAACCTAAAATATGAAAAAACTGGCTGACACTCTCCTTCTCGCCCTTGCCGCAGACAGCATTCATCCTAGTAAATGCCGCGCGGACAAACCGCGACTGGGACGACAAATCTCCCGGCAGCCCGATTGCACCCATTCCCCGGCTGTACGGATGCAGTGCTAGTCCCGGTGCAAACGTGTTTACCGGCGGCTTGGCGGACAGATGCATATAATTGTCCAGCGCAGACATCTGCACAGGAAACGGGGGATTGTTGGTCAGCACATCCACTGGATTATCATAGATTTTCACGCCGTCTGCGACCGCCTCGACAGTGATTGTCTCCTCGCGGTCTGCAATCATCCAATGCAGTTGTGCCGGCGGCAGATCCGCGTTAAAGCTTGTGTTTCGCAAGTTGATTTTCCCAATCAGGGAACGCGCCTGCGCCACCGTGGCGCACTGGCCCAAAATCCACAAAACCAGCTCAAACTGCGCGATATTGTCCCTGTCCTTCTCGTATTCATGATAGACGGCATTTCCCACAAAATTAAGACCTGCCATCGCCAGACCTTTTTCATTGACAGCGTCATAATACAGCGGGTAATCCTCCGCCACATACGCCATCCCAATCAGCGCATAGTGTGTCCTGATCTCGTCTTTTTCCCGAAAATGAAACGGATAATTCCTCGGCGTGACCGTCACCTCATCACCGTAAGAAAAATCATTGTCCAGTGTACGTCCAAAATAGAAATCTTCTGTCCTGTAAGCGGCTGCTGTGCACATGCGGTATCTCCATTCTTTTTATTTTTGATGATTTCTTACAACTATTCTTATTATACTTGTTTTGCCCAATAATATCAATCAAATTTTTATGCGCTGACTGCCATCGGGCGGTCATTCATGACCAGTATGTCATCAACCTTTACGCCAAGCACTGCCGCCAGCACGACCAGATTGTCGATTGTCGGCAGCGCTGTACCATGCTGCCACTTGTACAGCGCCTGCGGCGTGGAGAATCCAAAGATTTCCTGTAGCTGCCGCACAGACAGCCCCGCCTGAACCCGCAGCTCCGCGATGTGCTGCCCCGTCTTTACCATGTCGATCGTCGGTATCGTAACCATTTTTGTATTCCTCCTGTTCTGTCGCCTGTCTGAATGCTCAATCTTGCAGACACGCCCTGACATCCGCCAGCACAGGAGTTTTTCTTTCTAAACCTGCCCTAATCGGATGCCTTAAAATTATAAACCGGTTTCATAATATCAATCACGTCCACGGACTCTCGGATGACATCAATGATATCCGCCAGTGACTTGTATGCCATTGGCGCCTCGTCGAGTGTCGCCTCGTTGACAGAGGTGGTATAGACGCCCTCCATCATGCTGCGGTAATCGTCCATAGACAGATTTTCTTTTGCCTTGGTGCGTGACATCAGCCGTCCGGCGCCATGCGGTGCAGAGTAATTCCACTCTGGATTGCCCCTGCCAACGGCAAGCACGCTGCCGTCTCTCATATTGATTGGGATTAACACTTTCTCGCCCTTATGGGCGGCGATTGCGCCCTTGCGCAGTATCATCTCCTCCGTGTCAATATAGTTATGGATTGTATGGAATGCGTCTGTGCCTGTCATTCCTGTTCTTTCTAATATCACCTCCGCCATCTTCTCGCGGTTTCGTCTCGCGAACTGCTGGCAAAGCTCCACATCATGCAGGTAATCTTCAAGAAATGTTCCATACAGGTAACGCAAATCCTCTGGAATGAGACAATCTCTGTGTTCCCACTTGAGTTCCTTCAGGGCTTTCTGGATTTCTTTCCTGTGCCCCGCAGCCTTGTATTCCACAATCAGGGCATCCCTTTTCCTGAAATACTCCTCCTTGCCGGTATGCAGTTCAACCGCCAGCTGTTGATAGAACTCCGCGACTTGCTTTCCAAGGTTTCTGCTGCCGGAATGTATGACAAGGTATTTGGTCCCGTCCTGCGCCAAATCCACCTCGATAAAATGATTGCCGCCGCCCAAAGTGCCAAGGCTGCGCTCAAGGCGTCTTGCATCCTTTAAGCTGCGGTAACAGCGAAGCCGCAGCAAATCAAACCGCTCCTGCCTGCCTTCCCAGACATTCATCCCCGATGGGATAAAATGTGCTGCTGCGTCCATTTTCTCAAAATCAATATCCGTCTTCCCGAGATTCACTGTGTACATGCCGCATCCAATGTCCACACCGACTACGTTTGGCACTGCCTTGTCCGTGATGGTCATGGTCGTGCCGATCGTACAGCCTTTTCCCGCATGGACATCAGGCATAATGCGGATTCTGCTTCCCTGTGTGAACTCGTAGTCGCACATTCTGCGAATCTGCTCTATGGCTTCCTCCTCCACTACTTTTGCATAGCAGAGGGCTGTATTGACTTTTCCCTTGATTTCTAATACATTATTTACATCATTTGCTGGCATTTTATTCTCCCTTCTATCATAAAAACTACATAAAATAAAACCGCCTATCCTGTCTGCGAGACTTCCTCCATACAAGATAAGCGGTTTGAATTTGTTGTTCGCCTTAAACTGCAAGCCTGAATTGAACACGACTCAGCCAACTTTTCCCCCTCTTATATGGACACGAAAAACATAGACTCTGTTTTGAATCCAGCGCCTGTTCAAATGCTCTACTAATTGGGTAAAATCCGTTGACTGATAATGTTCTGTTCATCATTGTGCAGTTCCTTTCTGTATTATTATATCATACTATATCACATTTTATGGGAAATGTCATTATACTTGTGGTATAAAGTTTGGAAATTTATCAAGTACCATCCTTTTCCTGTGTTTCAGGCAGCTAAAATCTTAATATTCTATCCTCTTTGCGCGCTTTCGCTGCGTTCAGACAACCTCCTTCCAGCATTGCGGATCAGCCGCATAAAAATTCCTGTCTTTCCCGCTTGCTACTGCGGGACAGCCACGGCAGAATGCAAGCAACTCACACTTGGAACATTTCTCAAATTTTGTATAATCACGATATGCTTCCATCTGGCAAACCCAGATATCCGCAAGACGGTCATTCAATACATTTCCAACTTTGCTCCCCTGTACCCGGCGGCAGGCGTAAACATCTCCCGTTGGTAAGATGGTCATGTGACAGTTACCACAATTACAGCCGCCGTATATCATGCCGTCCTGTGTATCCTCTGGAATTTTGAAAATCCCTTTTTCATACTCATAAAGCGTCCAAAGGTGGTCTTTTTTGTTAAAATAGGTGTGACAGCCCTCTGCTTCATATTTCTGAAATTTGTTATAGCATGTATCAAGCAGTTCGCGGTATTCAAGCGGAGAAATACCTGTGTCTTTTTCTTCACTGGTGGGGCAGTAACGGGCAAAAGCAAACACATCAACACCGGCAGAAACCACCGCATCTGTTAAATGAAACGGATTTCCTAAAATCGTAAATGGGATTTCATGCTCTTTTATCAGCGTAAGAAGCCGCCAAAAATCCCGGTGCAGAATAGGTCGCCGCCGGTGATATTAAAAAAATCTTTAGAGGGTATCAGCCAGAAAGTTTTAACAGACAGTTTGCGCTCGATGGAAGCAGACGGTATTATTACCCGTACTGTTTACCCAGAAGTGCCGCCCCGTGTGGAATACGCTTTAAATGATTTAGGGCAGTCTATGCGCCCTATCATCATGGCTATGGAAGAATGGGGAATAAATTATAAAAGACAATTATAAAAACAAATCCTGCTGCCAAGTATCTATCTTACTTATCATTTATCAACGTTTCATTTTCAATTTCACCCGGATCAGCCGCCGCACAGACGCGTCAATGCGCTCTTTCGAAATGACGCCGCTTCGCACTGCCGCCAGAACCCCCTCTGCCGCACTTTGAAGATTCTGCGGCATCAATATCACGTCAGCGCCCGCCCTGACCGCAGCCACCGCAGCCTCACCGCTGGCATACTGACTGACAACCGCCCCCATATTCATCGCATCAGTCACGATGATTCCGTCATACCCCAAATCTTCACGCAAAACTTCTGTTATCATCTGATAAGACAAAGAACAAGGGGTATTGTCTCCGGTAATATTGGGCACAGCGATATGGGAAACCATCACACAGTCAGCGCCCGCCTCTCTGGCGCCCGCAAACGGAATTAAATCTGCCTGCCGCAGTTCCTCATAAGTCAGATCTGTGTAGGCAAAGCCGTCATGTGTGTCGGCCTCTGTAGCGCCATGCCCCGGAAAATGCTTAAACGTACTGAGTATTCCCTGCGCATGCAGTCCATCCGAATACGCACTGGCACAGCGCAGCACCCGCTCAGCGTCCTCCCCAAAAGAGCGGTCTCCTATCGCCGTATTTTGGGGATTCGTCAAAACGTCAGCATCCGGCGCAAAATCCAAAGTAAATCCCAACCCCCTTAAATAGGCGCCGATGGTGCTGCCCGCCGCGTATGCATCCTCCTCTGTATTGATTTTTCCCATTGCACCGACTTTTGGCACCTCAAAGCCCTTGTGGTTTCCGATGCGGGCAACCCTGCCGCCCTCCTCATCAACGCACTGGAACAGCGGCAGTCCTTCTATCTCGAGGGCAGACGCCTGCGTGCGGCGCAGCAGTTCTTTTGTCTGCGCTGCATCTGTCAGATTTTTGGAAAAATAGATCAATCCGCCGACAGGGTATTCTCTCAGCGCACCGGCCGCTGTCTCATCAAAAGCTGTCACAGCCCTGCCGTCTGTCAGCATTTCCGGTGTCACGATAAACATCTGGTACACCTTCTGCTCCAACGTCATCGAATCCAGCAGATTCTGCGTCTGCTGCTCAAGCACTTCCTCGTCCTGTTTCCATAAATCTCGGTCTTCGCTGGTAAATCCGCACACAGAGAGCGCCAAAACCAATAACAGCATCAAGAAGACCAGACTGCTTTTCACTTTATCCCGCATCACAAACGCCTCATTTCATTTCTATATACTATGACTATGCCGACATGGTCCCTCCCATTCATCAATCACTTCACAAACTGCTTGAGCACAGAGATAAAGATATCCATATTGAGCGGCTTGGAGATATGGGCATTCATGCCATTTTTCAACGCAGCCTCCTTATCCTCCTCCAAGGCATTTGCAGTCATCGCTATAATCGGAAGCGTCTTGACATCCTTTCTGGGCATATTGCGAATCGTCCTTGTCGCCTCATAGCCGTTCATAATAGGCATCTGCACATCCATCAAAACAACATCATAATAATATTCCTCCGCCTTCTCCACCATCGAGACAGCATCCGTTCCGTCAGGAGCCGACTCGACTACGAATCCAGCCTCCTCCAGAATCACCTCCGCGATCTCGCGGTTGAGTTCAATATCTTCCACCAGCAGAACGCGCTTGCCGCTGAAATCCGCCAGCGTCCACGCCGCAGCTTCCTCATCCTTGTCAACCAAGTTGTTTGCAGCAAGAAGCGCAGACTTTAAGTCAGACATAAAGAGCGGCTTTGCGCAGAATGCAGTCACTCCCGCAGCCTTTGCCTCCTCCTCGATATCCGTCCAGTCATATGCTGTCAAAATGATGATCGGCGCATCGTTTCCCACCACGCTGCGAATCTTTCTGGCAGTCTCCACACCGCTAGTCTCTGGCATCTGCCAGTCGATAATATAGGTGTGGAAGGCATCGCCCTCCTCGTATGCCATCTGCGCGCGGTACGCCGCTTCTCTGCCGGACGTTGTCCACTCAGAACGCATTCCGATCTGTTTGAGCATCTTGCTCACACTGTCACAGACATGGAAATCATCATCGACTACCAGCGCCCGCAGACCGTCAAGCTCCTTGATCTGCGCTGCATTTTTCTCTATGTCCTGAAGTTTCAGCGAGATCTCTACCGTAAAGGTGCTGCCCCTGCCAACCTCACTCTCAACCTGAATCGTTCCACCCATCATTTCCACGATATTTCTCGTGATTGCCATGCCAAGGCCCGTTCCCTGTATGCCAGACTGCGTCACGGTGGATTCCCGCTCAAACGGCTCAAAAATATGCTCCACAAATTCTTGGGACATGCCGATACCATTATCTTTGATGATGAAAATATAATCCCCATATCCATGACGGAAGGTTGTTTTCTGCATAATGCGGAACGCAATACTGCCGCCAGCGGGTGTATATTTCACTGCATTGCTTAACAGATTGATAAATACCTGATTGAGCTTCAATGCATCTGCGACCACGTCCTCATTGACAATCTCAAAGGTGTCAATAAACAGCTCTAACTGCTTCGCCTTCACCTGCGGCTGGATAATGTTGACCAAGTTGTGCATCAGCTCAGAGATATTGCACTCCTGCTCCTTGATCTGCACCTTGCCGCTCTCAATCCTGCTCATGTCGAGAATGTCATTGATCAGGCTGAGCAGATGGTTGCTCGAAGAAAGCACCTTCTGCAAGCAGTCTCTTACCTGATCTTTATTATCAATGTGGCTCACCGCAATCGTTGCAAATCCAATGATCGCATTCATCGGTGTGCGGATATCATGGGACATATTGGACAGGAAGGTGGTCTTTGCACGGTTTGCGTGCTGTGCCTGCATCAAGGCATCCTGCAATGCCTGCGTCTGCTCCCGCTGCTTTCTGACGCTCTCGGTAATCTCCTTTTTCACCACCATGACCATAATGTCCCCTGATCTGTCGTCCTGTGTCATCAGGAAGGACTGGCGCACGCATATTTCCTGTTCATCAAGGTCTTTGCCCCAGTACTCGACACTCACTTCCGCCTCACCGGAAGCAAAACACTCTTTTAAATACGCCGCGTTCACGACCGTATCATAATCCTCAAGCGATTCCTCCGCAATCAATTTTCTGCGGCATGCAAACCACTCTGACGCCTTGCACGGCACTTGAAGCCCCATCCTGTCCAGCATGGAGATCTGCTGTCCATCCACAGTGCGCACGATATCCTGCTCCAGCAAATCCTTTGACAGATTAAACTCAAAGGTATAAATGGAATTGGACATAATTGCAATCTGATACTGCCGCTCCTTGCGGCTTGCGAGGAACATTTGTTCCTGAATCTTTAATTCTTTCTCCTTCACCTCTGTGATATTCTGGCGGATAATCAGTGCCTTGACTGCGGTCCCGTCCTTTCTTTCCAGACAGATAATATTCATGTGCTCCCACTCCGGCACACCGTTTCGCAGTACATGGCGCTCAAACCGCACGTCGCTCTGCTCTGTCAATGCCTGAACGAGCGATTCCCTGTCTATCATGCGGGTAAACTCCCCGCGCTCCTCCTCATCAATCACAATAGAGCACAAATGCTCTGTCAGCTTCTCATACTGCCCAGCTGCTGCCAGACTCGAGTCCTCAGCCCTCGTGCCCGCCAGATATTGATAGGTTCCCGACTCAAGATCGACAAGCGCAAACCGCTCAAACAGAGTCATAACCCCCTGAATAATATATCCCATCTCCCGGTTTTCACTCTCGAGCAGCTTCTTCTCTCTGCCTGCTCGGATAATCAGCGTGATGATATAGATGACAAACAGGATAATCAACATCACTTCCAGCTGGATTCCCACAATATTTTCATCCCTGATCATGCGCTGTGTCACACTCTTTGGAAAGGTCTGTACCAGTACAAAATCATGGTCGAGAAGATGCGTCGCACAGATATTGTCCGTCTTATAGCCCTGCTTGCAGATAAAAGAACCTTCTCCGCCATGCGCAAAGATTCCCTTCGCTTCTTTGGCTGCCTGACTGTCGATCACTTTGTTTTGAACCAGTGTATCAATTAAATCCTCCTCATAAATATTGCCGTCAGAGCTTGCAATTGCCCTGCCGTTTGACATACACAGATACACATCTGCCGCCTCGCCAAAATAGGAGGTGGTCAGCATATCCTTCAAATACTCCTCCGCCAGATACGAACCGCGAAGCACACCTATAATCTCACCCTGATACCGGACTGGCGCATAGAAACTCACCATCGTCTCATTAAAAAAGAACGAGTCAAGAATGATCGCAATGCCGCTCTCTCCGCGCATTCCATTTTGGTAATAATCTCTGTCCGAAGCGTCAGACGTGCGCCCATCAGAGGTGTGGTTCGTACCGGACGGGTCCGTAAAGAGCACTGCATCAAACAGTGCATTATGTTCTATTTCCTGTAAAAGCCGTTCATCAATCACAGGCGTGCTCAGTCCTTCACCGACAAAATAAGCATACGTTGTGATCAGTGCCAGCCCATTGTTCATTTCCTCATTGATCCGCGTCATGGTCTGGCGCGCGGAATCGGATGCATAATTCTTATTGCGTTCTTCCATCCGAACACTGTTCTGCGTTGTAAACCAGCAGAATAAGATAACCACCGCCACCAGCAGAAACACAACGATCAACACATCCTGTAATGACTTCTTTCTTTTCATACTAAAATACTCCTATTTCGCATACTGCTGTATCTTTCGCAACAGCATCTTCGTACATTAAATTTACTATCAATATATTCTAGCACGATTCAGTTTCCATCACAAGATATTCTGCTTAGATTCTATATTACATCTTAAATTTTGTCATCTCCTGTTTCATTTTCCCGGAAACCATAGACAGATTCTCAATGGACGCCGCCACTTGGCGGATTCCTCTGAGCTGCTCCTCGAGGGAGTCTGCCACCTGCTGCGTCAGTCCTGCCGTGTTTGCTGAAATCCCGCGGATTCGCTCCACTGCATCGCCCACAGAGCGGTCACAGTCACGCATATCCACAATCAGTGTCTCCATGCTCTGCACGGATTCCCTTGTTTTTTCTGCCAGCTTACGGAAATCTGCAAAGGTTTCCTGAACCTTTTCAACCACCTGTGCCTGCCCCGCCACGCCCATGCGGATCGACTCTATATTTGCCACCACGTCCGCGATATCCCTGCATAATTCAGCGATAATTTTCTCAATATCCACCGTCGCAGACGAGGAGTCTGCCGCCAGCTTGCCGATGGACTCTGCCACCACCGAGAAGCCTCTGCCATGCTCGCCTGCGCGCGCTGCCTCGATCGACGCATTCAGTGCAAGCAGTCCTGTCTGCTCGGCAATCTCATCAATGGTACTCAAAATCCCCGAGATTTTCTGCGACTGTTCCTCTAATGTCGCAATCTTTGCATAGGCATCTGCCATCCCGTTTGAGCTGATCTCATTCTGCTGCCTGAGCTCTGCGACGCACTGCATTCCATTCTCTCCTGACACGATCGTGTTCTCGGCATCCTCTAATAAAAATCCGCTCTTCTCCTGCAATTGTCCGAATTTCTCTCCCAGCACCTCCTGCTGTCTGACAACATGCTGCACATCCGCATCCTGCGCATTGGAACCATCGAGTATTTCCCGCACTGCCTGACTGGCAGCATCCATGTGCTCCTCAATCTGGTTTAGATGCTCTGAACTCTCCACAACCTCCCCGGCAATCGTGGCAATTTTTATCAGTATCGCAGAGATCTTCCCTGTCATTTTGTTCAGACTTTTTGACAAGACACCAATCTCATTCGTGCTGTTCTCCTGCGCCTGCACCGTAAAATCCCCGTCTGAAGCATTTCTGATCATCTCTGTAATAGAAACAATCGGTCTGGTCAGCCTGCGCGCCAGCAGCGCGATCACCACGATCGCAGCCGCAATGACCATGACAGCCACCACTGCCGCAACTGCTATCATGCGGTGAACCGGCGCCATCGCAGCCGATTCCCTGTGAAGCGTGATCACAGACCACGAGTCTGACGCCCCCTTGAGGGGTATGGACGCATAACTCACGATATATTTTTCACCCTCATTTGTGATCTTATCAATGCCAGTGTTTCCCGCCATGACATCTGAGATAATCTTCTGGTAATCCTCCGAGATGATAATCTGCTGTTCCTCTGTCACAATGCTGTCGTCGGCATCCACCAGCGGCTGTCCCGCTCCATCCTTGCTCGACACGGTTCTGGTCATCTGCTTATAATTATACAGCTCTTCAATCTGCGTGCTGTCCGGGTGTGCAACCACCACCCCTTCCCCGTCGATGACAAAAGAATACTCCCCATGCTCCACATCGGAAAACTTCTCAATCTGGCTTTGCAGATAATCAAGTTTTAGGTCTACTGCAAAAATGCCGGCAAAATCCTCTCCCTGATACATGGGGAAAAAGATCGAGGCACAGGGCATTCCGGTATTGACGGAATAATAAGACTTTGACACAAATGCCTTCTGCTCCTCTGCCACCTGTACAAACCACCATCTCGTCGAACGGTCCGCCAGTTCCCCTGACGAACGCCCGGTCTGCATCCCGTCTGTTCCCTGTATGTAAAGCAGTTCCAGATAGGGATTGCGCTGCACGCAGTCCTCCAAGATCGGCGTCTGCACCGCTGTATCCATCGTCAAAATACTGGGATTGACAGACAACTCCTCCGCGATCGTGTACGCGCCATCCAAAAACGTAGCAATCTCGCCGGATACGAGCTGGGATTTATCCTGACTCCTGCCGTAAATCTCCTGCTCATACGCTCTCACAAATATTGAAACGACGATCCCTGTCAGGCAGACCGCCAACGCACATACAATCGCAATCATTGGCATAAGCAACTGTCTAAAAATACTTGTCCTTTTCATCTGTACCTCCATGTCTTATTTCATCAGCGCATCAATCTCCGCCAGAATATCCTTCTTGCGCTCTGTAAACAGCATCTCCTTGTTGTGCCTGAAATACGCCTCACACCCATATTTGCTGATAAAATGCGCCGAATAGCTGTTGATGGTAAGTTCTGTCACAAAGATCAAAAGCTCTTGGCTGCCCTCCTCAAACGCCTCCTCGCAAAATGCAAACACATTGGCCAGATTCGCTTCTGCCTGTGTTGTCAGTTTGGCGAGTGCCTTTTTTCTTTTGTCAAAATCGGATTTGAGCAGCTTAAAGGCAGCCTCCCCGCTCGCCGGTGCCTTCTCGACAATCAACGCTAAGTGCTCGTCCAGCGCGGCGAGTGTCAGATTCAGCACATACTCGCGGTCTGTGGAGAGATTGCCTGCTTTCTTTCCGATCAAAACCGCCTTTTGCTCCGCCTCAGCGCGCCTTTTGACCACCTCCACAAAGTCCTTTTCCACGGCAAAGTCTGCCCGCATCAGTTTCAGGCAGTTCACCAGCTCTAGGACGGTTCCCTCCTGCGCAGAAACCTCACGGATTACGCTCACCAGCCCATCCATCAGCAAGCCCAGAAGCGACAGGCGCTCGTCAAATTTTGCCGCTTTTGCGCGCTTTACAATCTCCTTGCCCGCCTTGCCTGCCAGAATCTTGTCAATCTGATAATCCGACCTGTACTTTTTAAACAAATCAAAGTACACGGCAAAGCTCTTTGCAATCTTTTTATTCTGTAAATATTGTATCACCAGCTGTTCTGTAACTGGAAGCTCTTTTTGTTCATACAGCCTGATCATATCAGAGAGATCACTCCATCCGCGCGCTGTCACAAAACTTTTGCCATCCACCGTGGTCTCAATCTTATAAAAGTCATCCTTTTTCACATCCAGATAAGTTGTGACCGCAGGATGTGTGCCTCTGATGCAGGCGTACTCTTTCCAGACATCATAATCCGGCTCCACATCAATCCTCTTGAGGCGGTCCCATGTCACAATGTCAAACTCGCGCACAGAATTATTGTACTCTGGCGGGTTGCCCGCTGTGACGACAATCCACCCGCCGGGAACGCAGTGGCGCCCAAATGTCTTGTACTGCAAAAATTGCAGCATCGAGGGCGCAAGGGTCTCCGAGACACAGTTGATCTCGTCGAGAAACAAAATGCCCTCCTGTAAACCTGTCTCTTCCATTAAATCATAGATCGACGCGATGATCTCGCTCATCGTGTACTCACTGACGCTGTACTCCACACCGCCATAATTTTTCTTGATAATAAACGGAAGCCCCAGCGCGGACTGGCGCGTGTGATGTGTCATCGAATAGCTGACAAGCCCGATCTGAAGCTCCTGCGCGATCTGTTCCATAATCGCGGTCTTTCCGATTCCCGGTGCTCCCATCAAAAAGACTGGGCGCTGCCGCTCGACCGGAATCACATAATTGCCAAACTGGTCTTTTGTCAGATAGGCCAAAACTGCGTTTTTGATATCTTCTTTTGCCTGCTTAATGTTCATTGTTCTCCTCCACTGTATTGATAATGCTGTACGAAAACTTCTTTTCCCTGCAAAATGCTTCCGCCCTGCTCCCCTCTGGGCAGTATATGGTCAGTTTGGGATTTCTTGGGAAAATCTCATGAGTACGGCTGGTACAGCTATAGAAATCTTTGCAGTCCACAGGATTGCATTTCCCGTCTTCCTCCTCCATTGTTAACAAACGCCCGACAGACTGCGGCAGTTTGATCTCTGTTAGATTTTCACAGGCGCCAAACGCCTGCGTTCCGATTTCAACGATGCCCTCGCACAATACCACCTTTTCGAGATGTTTACAATTAAAAAATGCGCGGTGTCCGATGCTTTTGACTGTACCGGGAACAGTCACTTGCTTTAGCGTACTGCACCCGATAAATGCCAGCCTGTCAATCTCTGTGACGACGGCTCTCCCAATCTTTTCGGGCACGGTCACTTCGCCAGCCTCCCCCTTATAACCATGAATGACTAAGGTGCCGTCCTCCCGCTTTTTATAGCGCCATATTTGTTTTAACGCCGCTGCGGAATCCGGTGCCATACATAGCGCACGCATCTGCTTTTGCTCCGCTTTTTTCTGCTCTGCTGCCAAATCCGCCGTGCGGTTCTTATAATCCAGCAGCCACGCAAGTACCTCTGTCTTTTTCTGGTTCATGGCGTACTCGATCATTTCATCCCGCTTTTTTGGCACTGCAAGCCACCCCATCTGTTCGATGACTGGCAGCGCCTCTAAACGATTCTCGTCGATCAGGCTGCGTATGATCTGATACTTTTTCATTTTGTCCTGCCTGAAGTGCACGAGAAAAAATGAAAAAACGCTGGTATCCCCAAACCGCTTTCTGGTGATCTCATACATCTTTTCTGTATAGTAAAACGGCTTGGAATCTAGCTCTGACGCAAGCTGTTCCATGACGCTGACATACGCCTCATCGGGCAGTTTTCCCGTCAGGGCGCCAAACTCATACCAGTAGCCGTCCCCAGCCATACCGCCCTCTGTCATGGTGCGCACGCGGATTTCGGACAGTGTAATTCCGCGTTTTTTCAGCGCTTCATAGAGGACGGTGTCTCTGGCAAATATCGAATAGAATAACAGCTCCTGCGGCTGAAAGGAAAGCTTTTCCTGATTCTCATACAGATACTCCAGCGCTGCGAGGCGTTCATCATCCGAGACAAACGGCAGGGGTTTTCCCTGTTCGCGCTTTGCGTTCTGTGTAAATTTCATGCCTTTCATGCTACAGGCGCCCTTGACACCGCCGCGGAAAATTTTGAGCAGATACAATGCATAATTCGTGCGGTAATTTGCGTATTTGTACCCGACATAACAGCGGTATTTTTCCTCGATTTCCTCCGTAGATGGAAAATCAAACGTTGCGCCCTTCTCCGCCAACGCCCGCACCACCTCAAGCCCGCGAAAGCGGCAGGCAAGCCCCAGCGCAGGCGCGGACATCTCCACAAAGCCCAATTCATCACAGATGTTTACAAGCGCTGCAACAGAACAGTTGAGCACTGCCCATTGCAGCCGTGCGGCTTTCTCTTCTTGTGTAAGCTCCATTTTTATTCCTCCTCTGGGTATGACTGTATTATTTCAACCTTTTTTCCAAATACCATAACACAATCCCTGCGTACTCTTTCTTTTTTCCATCTGAATCGGTCTTCTCATAAACCGCCTTCATGGATTCCATTATTTTATGGCTCCATATTCCCTTTTGCTGCATTTTACGCAATTCCATGATCGCCGCATCCAGCACAGCCTTTCTATTTGCCATAAGCAGATGTTTGCTGCTATTCAGGTTCAGCGTCCGATTCAAATCTTCCTGTATTTTCTCGTCTTCGGAATAAATCTCTCCGGTGGCAGAACGATACTGTATCTTTTTCAATGCAGCCATTTCCTGAAGATTTACAGTTATCACAGTATTTTGCTTATGTGTATCACAGGTATCGTCTGCGCCCTTTGTGCCATGAATATGTCCCAGACATGCGTCCAGCATATTTGTATAATCGAGCCGCTCGGCATCACTCAATCGATCCTCTGGATACCAATGTTCGATCTTCATATGGTCCGCATCAATCCTGCGCATACAATATGCACAGAGGTATCCTTGTTCTTCCAACAGTTTCTGTCGTATCTCGGCCTTGCCTTGATAACCATCAAAATACGCAAACTTATTCTTACGGTATTGTATCAGCGAATCCGGCTGCTTTCCCTTTTTGATATATAACATCTATGCCTCCCATGAAGCTGTCTCAAACGCATATCTTGTCTGCATCTGTAATAATAATGGATATGACGGTGCTGTATTCTGCTCCAGCTCCGCCAAGATCGCTTTTGCCTCTGTATAATTTTCTTCATCCATCGCATTGTTGAACGCATCTGCTTTCTTTTTTACTTCCGCAGGCATTTCCTGTGTCTCCTGATAGGAGGTAACAGAAGTATTGATATCAATTCCATAATGCGAATATTCATAAGTGATTTCCTGATTCTCCACATCAATCAGCCATAGATCTTTTGCCGATGCAAATAATATGGGAGAATGTGTTGCCGCGATAAACTGCACATTGGGAAATACTGTCCGCAGCGCATTGATAATATTCCACTGCCATCTTGGATGCAGATGGATGTCAATCTCATCTATCAATACAACCCCATGTGTTTGCGCAACAGCCTCCTTCATAAAGGGATTCAAGACCGCCATTCTGTAGGCGATCTCCATCACCATCCACACCAGAGACTGATATCCTGCACTCAGACTCGTAACGGAAAGAATCAAATCCCCCTTCCGGTACAAAAGCCCTTCCTGCTGCTTATCATAAAATACTTCAATACCATCCTGTATTTCCATACACTGCATAAAATCAGACACCGCTTTTTTAACCGCTTCATACTCCGAAATTTTTTGCTCTTTTTTCCATTCCAGCTGTTCCATTCTGGCGCACCAGTTCAAAAGAAGCTTTATATTCGACGCTTCTAACAAGGCATCTGTATACCCCACTGTCCGATAATACTGTGTCCGAAAGATATTTTCAGACTTTTCCCGTCTCTGAGACCAGACTCTTCCTGCCCCCATATAAGATAAAATGGGAAGCTCTGTATTCTCATCTGCTGCCATTTTTTCCGCTTTCTTGCAGAGCGCTCTCGGCTGCATCGTACTTCTGGAAGCCTTCACGCTGTTTCTTCCCCTTGTCCACTCAAATGTCTCTCCATCTAACTGCGCCCGAATTGTCACCTCGGTCGGCACAATGTTTTTCTTCATATAAGAACCATCACCAACAACGCTATAAATCTGGCGGATTTCATCCTGCATAAAATGCCTTGCCTGAACCCCCTCCAAGCCCGCAACAAAACCGCCCAATCCTACTGCAATTGCTTCCAATACAGAAGTTTTTCCCTTTCCGTTTTCTCCCTTGATCAGATTAAATCCCGGTTTGAACTCAATTTCCCACGCATCAATTCCCCGAAAATTTTTGATTGTCACTCGCTCTAACTGCAATGTCTCACCTCCTCCTCTCTGAGCACCAGTTTCATCGCCCACGACGGAATCTCATAATTATTGGCTGCGGTATAATTTTCATTCTCCACGAACACAAACGCTGTGTCATACGGCGGCTTTTTCTTAGGAAAATCTCCATATCCGTCCGTAAAATAGATCAGGCCCTTGAGATTTTCAAATTCTTTCCTGTCCACCAGCCCATTGACATACTCAAACACCGGACGAAAATCTGTCCCGCCCAGACCGTGAAGCTGCATATGCTTTAGATACGCATCAAACTCCTGCTGTGTGGTGATCTTCACATCCTCCTGAATGTCTGCATCACACTGAATAATATGAAGATTAATCTTTGAAAAAAAGCTCTCGGTGCTTTTGAGAATATTGTAGGTTTTCTGGACAAACGTCTGCACGAGACTGCCCGAAGTCGAGCCGGAGGTGTCGATGGCAATCACAAACTCACGGATGCGCTTTACTTCCTTGTATTCAAGCGGTTCGATTAACGGCATATTTTCATACAATGTCAATCCATACGTATAATAATTATAGTCAAATTCGTCTGGGTTGAGCTTCATCATCTCTGCCCGGACTGCAAACTTTTTGAGAAATTCTGAATAATCATAGCGTTCCCGGTTCACCTCTCTCAAGTTCTGCGTCAGCAGCCCCGCACCTTTCCCCTGCACCAGAAACACTTCCAGCTCGGTCTGCATCCGCAGGGCAATGTCCGCCCAGCCCTGCAGCAAAATCAGCCTGCTTGGCAGCGGTTTGGCATCCTGTCCAAAGCCCGCGTACAGCTTCATCTTGATCTTCTGCTCCTGCGTCAGATACCACAGGACATGATCGTCTCCCTTAAACAGCAGGGACAGACGCTCCACCAAATCCTCTGAAAGCTTTTCATCCAGAAAATATCTGTAGATTTTCTCTGCGGAAACGGTCTGAACCTTCTTTTTAAAGAGGTCAAAAAACTGGACCTGCTCTTTTGCTTTGGTGATATTTAGATAATCCAGCGCCAAATCATTGATCGCGCTCTCCACTGCAATATCACATGCCAAATCCCACATCCTCTGATTGACCAGTGTATTCACATAAAAATGCTTAAAGACACAGTGCAGCACACTGTGAAGGAAATTGCGTATAGGCAGATTCTCATCGAGCATGTACGCATTCAATATATGTGCCGGGTCATAGAGATACACGTCCCCGTCACAGGCGGTAAAAGGCGTCACTTCCGGTTTGGGTGCCATTCTGAACTGATTCAGCGCCATGTCCATAAACCGCATATTGACTAACAGCTTGTTCTTCGACATCTGGATAATTTCAGCTGCTATTTTTTCTGTTTTTTTCTGCTTCTCCTGCTCCATGTTCATGCTTTACCTCGGAAAAAGTTTTTACTTTATTGTACGCTATCCTATCTCCTCCTGTCAATTTTTCAATTTACATTTCTGGTAAATAAGCGTAAAATAATTAAGACTCAAAAGGAGGAAATAACAAATGAAAAACAAGAAAACTCATAAAATAAGAAAACGCATCCTGCTTGTGGCCGCCAGCATTGCAGCAGTCCTTTTTCTGGTCATCATGCCAGTACTGACAGTGATGGTCTATGAAGACAATTTTGGCGAACGCTTTGAGACGGCGGACTGGATGGCTTACTCTGTCAGTGACTTTGAAGGCTTACAGGTGGAGGAATGCAGCTTCCCTTCCAATGAAAACCAGCTCCTTGCAGGATATTGTTATTCCAAAGCTGCGCCCGACGGCACCCAGCCGCCAAAAGGCGTCGTTGTGATCGCACATGGACTTGGCGGCGGCGGACAGAATACCTACATGGACCTTGCCGACTATTTCACCTCAAACGGCTATCTCGTCTTTGCCTATGATGTCACCGGAAATGATAAGAGCGAGGGCAGTTCTGTCAAAGGACTGCCGCAGGGTGTGATTGATCTGGACTATGCCCTGCGCTATGTCAGACAGAGTGATGTTTATGCAGGCTTACCCATCGTATTGTTTGGACATAGCTGGGGCGGTTACTCCGTTGGCAATGTGCTCAACTGCCAGCCCGATGTGAAAGCAGCGGTTCTCGCCGCCGGATTTGACCGCTCCACGGAGTTATTCGAGCAGCAGGGCGCGTCTATGGTTGGTTCTGCCATCAAGCCATTTATGCCCTATGTCGCGCTGTACGAACGCATCAAATTCGGAAAATATGCGGCTTACAGCGCCATAGATGGCTTTGCCAACACCGATGCAAAAATCATGATCCTTCACAGCAAAGATGACACGATGGTTCTGCCAGAAAACGGATATGACAAGTTTTATATCCAATACGGCAAGGACGCGCGCTTTCAGTTCATTGAATACGAAAACAGGGGGCACGGATACCTCTATTACACCGAAGACGCCAAAAAATATAAGGATCAGCTCAATAAAGACTATGAAGCCTATGCGGCAGAAAATGGCGCCGCAGACAGCGACGCCCTGAAAGCCGACTATATGATCAAACATCTCGACAAACAAAAATGCTATGAATTGGATGAGGATTTGATGCAGCAGATCCTCCACTTCTATGATTCCTGCTGCGGATATGAATCCAGCAGATACAATCTCGCGCCATGCGCAGGCACCGTATCCACAAGCACGCCCTCGAAAACAAGCTTCTCCCCGCTCCAAAGCTCTGCGGCGCCATGCACTGCTTCTATCCCTGCCTGTCCCGCAAACTGCTCCACCTCACTCAGACAGCACGAGAGTATCTGATCGGTCTCCTGAAAATTAAACATCGCCAGATACTTCTCTCCTGTTGTGTCATTCAGACAGCTCCAGACTGCATACGCCTCATTTTTCTCAAACTGTCTGCCGACATATTCATTCGAGACGAGCTTTAAGATTTCTTTTCTGGTCAGCAGATCCAAAGTCCATGTGTCCAGTTTGGTCAGCTCTGCACCGACCATGAGCGGCGACCCAAAGACACACCACAGTGTGATCATCGTGCGCTGCTCCTCCTTGGTAAAATTCGTTTCCCACTCTCTGCCAAACCCTTTGCCAAGACTGCCAACCGGCAGCATATCACAATCTGGATAACATCCCGGTGCCACATGATTCTGCCACAGCTCACACCGGTCAAACATGTTTCTAAGCAACGCCCACCGGTCCCAGAAATCATCTGTGATGCGCCACATATTGGCATATTTTTCATAGTGCCACGCCTTGTCGATCAATGCCGGCCCCGGCGAGAGCGACAGCACAATGCTGCGCCCGCACTTTTCTATCGCGCGGTGCAGCATTTCAACCTCATGCGCTGCCGAGTACGGATTGTGCGGATAGAGATTTGTATTGCAGATATCATCACACTTGATATAATCAACGCCCCACTGCGCATACAGGCTGATGATCGAATCATAATATTCCTGCGCGCCAGCCGCATCTTTGCGCACGCCGTACATGTCGGGATTCCACCCGCAGATAGAAGACGGGTCTGCGATCTCATTGGCAGTGACCTTGGTTCCCAGCACTGGCAAGTGCCTGTGCGCTGCGATCCTTGGAATCCCCCGCATGATGTGAATCCCAAACTTTAATCCAAGATGATGTATATATTCTGCCAGCGGCGCAAACCCTTTCCCACCTGCGGCAGAGGGAAACTTGTTCTCTGCCGGAAGCAGTCTGCCGTACTCGTCGATTGCCTCATCGCCAAACGGGATATATTGATATTTGTCCCGCATCGTCCCGGAATCCCTTGCATACCACTCAATATCCACGACAATGTACTCCCAGCCGGCATCCTTCAAATGCGCTGCCATATAGTCTGCATTTGCCTTCACCTGCGCCTCGTTGACCGTTGTGTCGTAATAGTCATAACTGTTCCACCCCATCGGTGCTTTGTCCATCTGAAATTTCATAAAATATCCCCTCTCTCATACCATACGGTACTCCATCATCTCATACACAAGTCTTGATCCCTCTGCAATCTCAGGCGGCAGCAGGGCGCGCGCCACACACTTTAGCTCTTCTGAGGTGTCCTCCTCCTTTTTCAGATAGGCGTAGTCTCCCTCAAGACTATTTACTTTGTAATAAATCTTGTCTAACAACATTGAAGCTTCTTCCATCCTTTCTATATTCAATTTTCTATATTCAATCTGCTCCCAGTATAACACTTTTTTAGACCTTTTTTCCACTACTTTTCAACATGAACACATTTTTAACAAAAACAATGACTGTTTTATAATTTTTTTGTTAATTTTATACATTTCTCATTGCTTTCATCACCTTTTTGAGCTATATTGATTATATAGAAGAAATTCACGTCGGGAGGCGGAAAATTTGATAGCAAAGAAAAATAATTTTAAAAGTGATTATAAGAATGATATACTAAAAGAAATGAATAGTGAAGGTATATACGAACCGCCAAAAACGCTGTCTTTTATATCACCTTCCAAGATAGACCATATCCCACAGGAAGAGTACGACCAGCTGGTAGAACCCTATCGGGAAGCCATGACGAGGCTCGAGGTCCGCATGAACGGGCTGAATGAGGATTATCGGAAAAAATACAGGGATTATCCGATTCACAACATACAGGCACGCATCAAGAGCAGAAAGAGCATCGAGAAAAAACTTGACAGCAAAAGTCTCCCTGTCACAGCCTACACTGCCAAGGACAACTTGACGGATATCGCTGGAATCCGTGTCATCTGCTATTTTGTGGAAGATATTTTCAGCATTCTCTCACTGGTAAAAGCACAGACGGATTTGCTGATCTTAAAGGAAAGCGACTATATCCACTACCCGAAAGAGAGTGGATACAAGAGCTATCATATGGTGCTTGGCATTCCTGTATATCGTATCGAGGGGATGCAGTACTATCCTGTAGAAATACAATTTCGCACGCTTGCCATGGATTTATGGGCAAGCATGGAGCACCGCATCTGCTACAAAGGGGAGACGCCAGATGAGACGACAGATGCTTTCCGGCTTTACTCAGGAGAACTCTCTGAGATGGAACGCCGCATGAAGCATCTGCTCGACGAGATCCGGCGGGATAACCCACAAGAGCCCATGCAGTGACCCTTCACCATTATGCCAGACTTTTGATCTCAATCGTGATACTACAGTCTGCGATGAACTGATAATTCGCTTCCAATCCATAGGAAATATGTATTTTGATACAATCCTCGCTCTCTGTCACGCAGACTTCCCGGGTATCCATCGCGATCAGAATATTTCCGAACGGGGTAAAATAATCTGTCATGGTTTTTTTCCCCTCGGAAAACACCATCTGCACATTCACAGGTCCCTTTTTCCAGAGGCAGAACTCCTTGTCCCGAAGCTTTATCATATTCGATACCGGCTCCGGCACTTCCTCCATATTCTCCTCATACAATATATAATGCGCATTGTTTCGATAATAGTACTCTCCGGGACAGATTGTCTCGATCTGGTCAAGCTCCTCATCAGAAGCCGCCTGACTGACTTCACTGTCCACAAACTGAAGACCGCGCACAGATACCAGTACTTCCTTTGTCATAGATGTCTCCTTTTTATTTAAAATATTCCAGCAATGCAAACTTATACTGGAGCTCCACTGCGGGTTCACCCTCTTTGTCCTGACCGCCATAGAAATAAGCTTCCATAAATTCTGCCGCATCCTCCTGTGAAAGCTCTTCTCCATTCTCATCCAGGATACAATTCAGCCCCGAATTGATATAGATCTCCGGCGAAAGCGCCCCAACCCACAGGATCACGCCAAGTGCTGCCAATGCTTTTCTCATCCATTTCATATGTCCATACCCTCCTATAACACTGCCTTATATTCGTAAGTATGGACATAAATATTGGGTTTATACACCTTTTCTGCGATCATTTTTCTCGAGCTGAAGCTGCTCGATAATAGCTTCCTCCTGATTGTTGATGTGCTTGCGCACGATCTCCGCCGCTGTCTCCTTATCTTTTTTCAGAATACACTGGTACATTTCCAGATGTTCCTGCCGCAGCATCTCATGGGAGGAGGCATCCTTGAGATATTCAAAGCGGTATCTGTACATTTGTTCGGATAAATTACTCACCAGCTGTATGAGTCTGGCATTGCCCGTGGACAGCACGATCTGATCGTGAAACGCCACATCCGCCTCCGCAAGCATCCGTGTATCCTTCGTCTTGACTGCATCTGAAAAATGCTCACACGCCTGATAGAGTGCATCCAGTTCCTCCTGTGCCATGCGCTCACAGGCAAGCTCGATCGCGAGCACATCCAGCGCGCGCCGAACCTCCATCACATCCTTGAGATTCTTTAATGTAATCTGCGCTACCTCCGCGCCGCGCCGCGGTATCATGATCACAAGTCCCTCAAGTTCCAGTTTCCTGATCGCCTCCCGTATCGGTGTCCGGCTCACACCGAGCTTATTTGCCAGATGAATCTCCATCAGCCGTTCTCCGGGTTTGAGCTTTCCTGTAAGTATTTCCTGCCGTAACGTATTGAATACCACATCTCTGAGCGGTAAATATTCGTCATCATTCATCATACTCATATCTGCCCTCCAATCACGAAGCCTGATTATAAAAGCCTGTAACATTTACCTGTGCTTCGATTCCCTTTGTCTTTAGTGTCTGGTCAATGTACACTCCCGCCGCGCGCGCTGCCCCCTCTTCCAGAAAAACACCAAAAATACTCGGGCCGCTGCCGCTCATCAGCGCATTCATCGCGCCGTTGCCGCACATCATTTTTTTGATGTCGGTGATGATCGGATAGGTGCGCTCTGTCACGGTCTCCATCACATTCTCCATATGCTGTGTGATACGCTTCAAATCGCCTTGTCCCAGCGCTTCAACCATGCCGTCAATGTCAGGATGCCGTTCAAGCGCATCAGCGTGAAGATGCTCATAGACCCATTTGGTCGGCACCATGATCGGCGGCTTTACGATCAGAAGCGATGCCGGCGGCGGCGGCGGAAGCGGCGTGAGCTTCTCCCCGATTCCCTCCGCCAGCGCAGTGCCTCCCAATATACAAAATGGTATGTCCGCGCCAAGCACAAGCGCCTGCTGCATCAGCTCTTCTCTGGTAAGCCCAAGCTCGTACAGCTCATTCATGGCAATCATTGTAACTGCCGCGTCTGTACTTCCCCCTGCCATTCCTGCCGCCACTGGAATATTTTTTCTGAGCTTGATCTCCACCCCCTGCTGTATCCCGTACTGCTGCTGCATCAGCTTTGCCGCCTGAAATACCAGATTGTTCTCCAAATCTCCCAGATAATCTCTGCTGTTGACGCAAAGAAGGATATCCGGGTCCGTTCTCTTCTTAAAATCCAGCTCATCATAGAGGTCCACCGTCTGCATGACCATCTTCACTTCATGATACCCATTTTCAAGACGCCGGCACACATCGAGCGCCAGATTGATCTTGGCTCTAGCCTTGTAACTTTGTTTCTCCATTGAATTCCCCTTTTAACTGCCTTTGTATTTTTTCTCGTACAATTTTCTTCATTATATAGGAAAATACGAAGTTCGTCAACACTTTAACAAAATAAGGCGAAAGCCGCAGAGAATAAGATATTGTTGTATCTTTCTCTTGATTCATTGTGAATTGTTCCATATAATATACCTAATGGATAAAAAGCACATACCATCCCCAGAAAGGAGCTGCATACTATGCCGCCAGCATTACAGCCACAACCGGAAATCATTACCTTAGAACAATATAAAGCCCTTCCAGAAAACAGAAGGGCAGAAGTCTTTGAGGGTGTGCTCTATGATATGGCAAGTCCATCACAGATACACCAGACGCTATCTATGGAATTGTCCAATATCCTCTACAACTATATCAAAAGCAAAAACGGAGTGTGTCAGGTGTTTACCGCACCCTTTGATGTAAAACTGTCTGATACGCCGCTCACCATTGTTCAGCCTGACATTATGGTGATCTGTGACAAGGAGAAGCTCGATGGACAGAGATGCAATGGTGCGCCTGATTTCATCATTGAGATCGTTTCCCCCGGAAATCCTTCTGATGATTACATTCGCAAGCTATACTATTATAAAAATTCTGGCGTGCGTGAGTACTGGATTGTAGACCCCCGCCGCCAGAAAGTAATCGTCTACTACCTGAATCAGACAGATTTTGAAATGGAAACGTACACCTTTCAGGACAATATAAAGGTCAATCTCTATGATGATCTGTATATTGATTTCTCAAAACTGGATTTAGGAGATTTTTGACAAAACCGCCCGAACTGCCCCTGTCCCGGCGATCATCTGCTGAAAATCGTTGCACACGGTTTTTGCCATGCCGACCTCATACAAATCCACACCAAAAATAGCCTTATTTTGCAGGATTGGACGAATCTGTGCCTCCACGTCTGCCGTCTCCCCCAGACGGATTCCCGCCACATGCGGGCGAAGCGTCTCCAACATCGGATCCGGGCTGAGCGCAAAAGAAGCACCCGTATCATCCACCGCCATCAGATACCGAAGCCACCCCGCAAATACCAGCGGAATCATCTTTAAATCCGATACCTGATGCTGCGCGGATGCATGGTATGCCTTGATCGTCTCCCCAAACCGGATTGCCAGCTTCTGCGAGGTATCCGTCGCAATCCTTTGCGGGGTATCTGGCATAAACGGATTGGGAATGCGGACGTTTAATACCGTGTCCAGAAACGCTCTTGGATTCAGGATGACAGGATCGGTCACGACAGGCAGTCCCTCCTCATAGCCTATCTTCTCAACAAGCTTTCTAAGCGCTGTATCCTGCATTTCCTCAGAAATTTTCTGATATCCAAGCAGACAGCCGAAAATGGCAAGCGTCGTGTGGAGTGGATTCAGACAAGTGCAGACCTTCATCTTTTCCACCTTGTCTACCGTCTCCCGCTCCGTAAAGATCAGACCGCCCTTATCCAGTGCCTGCCGCCCATTGGGAAATGCATCCTCTATCACCAGATACTCACACTCCTCCGCATTGACAAACGGCGCCACATACGTGTTTTTCGCAGTAATGACAGGGGCTAATCCGGCAATCCCGTCTTTTTTTAACATCTCCTCCACAGATGCATCTGGTCTGGGCGTAATTTTATCAATCATTGTCCACGGAAAGGCTACTTTGTCCTTTGACTGGACATATTCCCAAAAACCCTCCTCCACCAGATGATGCTGCGTCCACTGTCTGGCAAAGGCATACACCGCATCGCGCAGTTTATCACCATTATGCGAACAATTGTCCATACTCACCAAGGCAATTGGCTTTTTTCCAGACTGATAGCGCACATACAACAGCGCTGTCACTTTGCCAATAGAACTTACCGCCGCCTGTGGTCCTGCCTCAAAATCCGCCGCCACAGATGGAAGCACCGCCCCCCTGCCATCCACAAGGCTGTACCCTTTTTCTGTGATTGTAAAAGACACCATTTGCAGAGAATCTTTTGCAAAAATCTCTTTTAACCGATTAAATGAAGCCATGTGTTCCGGTCCCTGTCCCAGCGCCAGTGCCTCCACAATGCTGCCAACAACAGTCTTCTCGACGCTGCCGTCCGCCTTGAGCGTCACCAGAATGCTTAGATGATCATGCGGGGCGTACACCTTTTCGATAATCTCATGATCAAATCCCTCCACGACGACAAGCCCCCTGTCCAGCACGCCGTCATTCAACAGGCGCTGCACCACATTTGCCTGAAAGGCACGAAACAGATTGCCAGCCCCGAAATGCACCCAAAACGGATTTTCCATTGTAGCTGCTGTCACTTTCTCACGATCAAAACAAGGAAGCTGATACCCCTGTTCCTCCCACGCCAGACGGTCTTTGATTCCTGTGTTATCTAATGTCATCATCGTCTCTTTGCCCCTTTCTCAATCGCTTCCCACAAGCCATTTAGATATGCTGCGCCTAGCGCCCTGTCATAGAGCCCATATCCCGGCATTGCCACCTCATCCCAGATCATGCGCCCGTGGTCGGGACGTATGGGACCGTCAAACCCGGTCTCATACAATGCCCTCATGAGCTCATACATATCAAAGCTTCCGTCTGATGACAAATGCGCTGCCTCCTCAAAGTTTGAAGGAGAGATAAATTTCAGGTTCCGCACATGTGCAAAGTGAATCCTTCCTTTCAGGGAGCGAATCATATCGGGAAGATCATTTTCCAGATTGGTGCCATAAGAGCCGGAACAGAATGTCACTCCGTTATGCGGGTTGTCTACCATCTGCATCATGCGAAGGATATTTTTCTTGTTAATGATAATGCGCGGCAGTCCAAACACAGACCAAGCCGGATCGTCCGGGTGGATTGCCATGTTGATCTCATACTGATCGCAGACAGGCATGATCTGCTCCAAAAAATACTTGAGATTCGCAAACAGCTTCTCATCGTCCACATCCCGGTACTGCATAAACAGTTCTTTGACATGTGCCATTCTCTCTGGCTCCCAGCCCGGCATCACAGCGCCGTTCGTATCCCCTGCAATCGACGCAAACATCTTCTCCGGGTCCAGCGCATCGACCGCCTCCTGTGTGTAGGCAAGTACTGTGGAACCATCCGCGCGCACCCTCGCAAGCTCCGTTCTCGTCCAGTCAAACACAGGCATAAAATTATAACATACGAGATGAATATCTTCTTTTCCCAGATTCTCAAGCGTCTGAATATAGTTGGCGATATACTGCTCCCGTTCAGGCGCGCCTGTCTTGATCGCTTCGTGTACGTTCACGCTCTCGATTCCCGCAATGTGCAGCCCCGACGCCTGCACTTCCTCCTTCAACGCGCGAATGCGCTCCCTGCTCCACACCTCGCCCGGCGCCGTGTCATACAGCGTTGTAATCACGCCCGTCACGCCCGGAATCTGGCGAATTTGTTTTAGTGTCACTGTGTCAAATTGACTGCCATACCATCTGAGTGTCATTTCCATTGTTTTATCCCCGCTTTCCATTTTGAACCATCCTTAACATATTATTGCTTTTATTATATAGCGTCTGCACTGTGATTGCCATTGAAGCACTTGTCCAAAGCATTGCAAAAGTTGCGGTATTATGCTATTCTGTAATCATCACCTGAAAGGACGCTTCCCTATGAAAAAAAATCTACAGACCGCATTCCAGACCAGACAGTACATGCTGTCCAAAGACTATGAAATCTACTACTACTGCGACCGCACCCTGCCGCAGGTAGCGCTGCACACACACGATTTTTACGAATTTTATTTTTTCCTCGAGGGTATGGTTCATATCGAGATTGACCACACACGCTATCCGCTGTCCTTTGGAGATGTGATCTTTATTCCCCCTCAAATTCCACACCGCCCCATACTGCACAGCAAAGAACTTCCCTACCGGCGCTTTGTGCTATGGATTAGCAGCGCATATTTTAGCCAGATCCTGTCCCTCTCCCCAGATTACGGCTACCTGATACAGCACATGAACGCCCACAGCAGTTACATCCTCCACCACGACCGCTATACCTTTAACGCGCTCCAATCCCTCCTTCTGCGCCTGCTCGAGGAGCTTCATGCAGACCAGTTTGGCTCCCGGACGCAGGCAGCACTATGTATCCAGAATCTGCTGCTTCTGATAAATCGTGTGCTCTATGACCAGACGCATCCAAGAGCAAAGAGTACGGAGCTGTCTCTGTACCAAAATGTCCTGGACTTTATCGAAGAGCACATTGAGGAGGCGTTATCGCTTGACAGGCTCGCCGCAGTCTTTTATGTGAGCAAGTACCACATTGCCCATACCTTCCGCGAAAATCTGGGCATTTCCGTGCACCAGTACATCACCAAAAAAAGGCTTGCCCTCTGCCGGGAAGCGCTTTGTGACCATCAAAATATCTCAGAGACCATCGCTGCCTACGGCTTCGGGGACTACTCCAGTTTTTACCGCGCCTTCAAAAAAGAATACGGTTTCTCCCCAAAAGCGTTTCAGGACAGCCTGCCAAAATATAGATGAAAGTGAAGGTGACGCTATGGCTTCATGGATTATCCATTTAAGAGTCGCACAGCGGCTCTATCAGCAATTGCATATCAAAGAAAAAGAACCCTTTGTATTAGGAAATATTGCACCTGACAGCGGCATTCCCAATGAGGACGGCACGGGCTTTGTCCCGGATGCTGCGATCTCTCATTTCCGTTCACTGGACCAAAATGGAATTAAATGCATTCATGAAACAGATTTTATCCAACAATACTTCACGCCGGCACAGCGTCAGACCTATTCCGATTCAGAATATGCCTTCTTCCTCGGCTATCTGGCACACCTGCTCACAGATAAAATCTGGGCAAGGGACATTGTATACGCTGCCAAAGAAAAATACCCTGCACTCTTTGCGTCCGACCGCAGCCTGTTCTGGCAGACCATCAAACGAGACTGGTATGATTTAGACTTTATGTACCTCAAAACAAATCCAGACTTCGAAGCATTTTGCATTTATCGGGATACTCCCTCCATCCCGAATACATACTTGGATTTCTTTGCAGAAAATGCCTTTGAGGAACGCAGACACTTTATTCTGCACTTTTATGAAAATGGTGTCGCAAACATCATCGCGCGCGACACATATTTATCCCCAAAAGAACTGGACCATTTTGTCTTATCTGCCGCTGATGAAATCCAATTATTACTCCTTCCCTTCCAATAACAAGTCAAAATCCATGCCAATAGATTTTGGCTTATAAACTATATGCTTTCTCTTAGACTTAGCAATTAACACTACCAATTTTGCCTGTTTCGTTGTATAATGAATTAGATTGAGCAGCGCAGCTTTTTGCTCCATTCATCGCGCATTTCATACTTTGGATGCATGGGGCTGTGCAAAAACAAATTATATTTTCAAAAAGGAGACAATTTTACGATGGCACAGAATCCAGTTGTTACAATTGAAATGAAAAATGGCGACCTCATCAAGGCAGAGCTTTATCCTGAGATCGCACCGAATACAGTCAATAATTTTATCAGCCTGATCAACAAGGGCTACTACAACGGGCTGATTTTTCACCGGGTTATCAATGGCTTTATGATACAGGGCGGCTGTCCTGACGGCACCGGAATGGGCGGACCGGGATACTCGATTGCCGGAGAATTTGCACAGAACGGTTTTACAAACGAATTAAAGCACACGCCGGGCGTGCTCTCGATGGCAAGAAGCATGATGCCCGACTCCGCGGGCAGCCAGTTCTTCATCATGCACAAGACAAGCCCCCATTTGGACGGCGCTTATGCGGCGTTTGGAAAAGTGATTGAAGGACTGGATATCGTGGACAAGATTGCGAACACAAACACCGATTATTCCGACAGACCGCTGGAAGATCAGGTGATGCAGACGGTTACCGTCGATACGTTCGGTGTGCAATATCCCGAACCTGAGAAGTGCTAAAACACTTCTCCAAACGCCATTTTCCCTGCATAGGGCTACACAATCGAGTAGAGAACCAACTCGCGTGCTGGGTACCCGTGTGCAATCGAGTAGGGGAATGACCTTTTCTCCTACTCGCCGCGCGCCCCATGCGCCGCCTAAGCGGCATATTTCCTTTGCATGGGGCTGCGCATAAAAAGATCCCCGAAATATTCGAGGATTCAAAAGGCGACTAACGGATTTGAACCGATGATCAGGGAGTTGCAGTCCCATGCCTTACCACTTGGCTAAGTCGCCTTATTAATATTATTATATGCAGAAAAGAAAAAAATATACCAAATTTAGAAACTCCCCGAGTAGGGCTCGAACCTACAACAACTCGGTTAACAGCCGAGTGCTCTACCATTGAGCTATCGAGGAAAATGTCTTTGCTCCGCAAAGCCATCAGAAAAGCTTCGCTTTTCCAAAACTCTGCAACGAACATTATACTGAGAGTATTCCCTCAAAACCGAACACAAAAATGAATCTCTTCTCTATCTTTCTGTCTGACATCTTTCCAACATTCTCCCTATACCTCTCAGGATAAGCCTTCGAC
>ERZ779632.167-NODE-167-length-43243-cov-12.381032_pt1 | contig 43243 bp, 47 predicted proteins | sample MGYA00514194_ERZ779632 | MGnify/ENA primary metagenome ERZ779632 (study PRJEB29562, sample SAMEA4376704) | mouse gut metagenome | isolation source: Cecum | study: EMG produced TPA metagenomics assembly of the A DSS colitis mouse model was used to assess the... | reverse complement strand
TACCAGAACATCAACGGCTTTATCCTTCCCCTCCAGACAGCCTAAACTACTTTTAGCTTACAAGATTACAATTCTACTTTAAAGGGAGAGTTTACAATGAATAAGAAGGCAGAATCTGTATATACTTCCCGCATTATCAACCAGAATGCCCATCAGGCCCGCAAGGCCGCTCGTATGGCCCGGCGTCAGGCCCGCGCCCTGCAGAATTACGCCGTTGCCGCTGCCAACGCAGACGTGTTCTACGTAAGCGTAAATGGCATCAGCGCTCCTGTCTGCCGCTAAATTTGAGTACAAGTAATTTCAACAATACATCCTCATCAAAAGCAGAAAAGCCACGGTTTACCGTGGTTTTTTTGCTTTTTCCCCACAAGCCGCTGGAATGTATGTGCAAATTTTTCACAATAAACCCATCTGGGAGAAATATCGGGAACAGAACCCCAGTTCATTCACGCTGTTTCCTTGCTTTTTTTCGAAAAGAAAGCTATACTATATATACATAATTTTTCAATAATGTTCAAATACGCTCTACCATAAAGGAGGTTATCCCATGAAAGGTCAAAAATTTTTTTCCCTGCTGCTGGCCCTGTGCCTGGTTGTATCCCTTGGCGCCTGCAATCAGAAATCGGAGCAGGACAAAAAGTTCGACGAGCTGACCCGGAAGGACAGCTCCGCTGCTGACATTTTCCCTGAAAGTGCCCTGGAGAGCGAGGCTTCCAGTGCTCCTGGAGAAAGCAGCGAAGCCGCCCCCACCCCGGAGCCTACGCCTTATGTAGACCCGGAAGGGCTTACGGGGGAACTGACGGTGCTGGGGCCTGCCGATACGTCAGACGGAATTGCGAAAACCGCTGTAGAGTATCTGGCAGAGGAATTTATGAAGCTGCACCCAGGCGTGAAAATCAACGTGGAATTTATCTCCAGCATATTTGATGACATGCCCCGCGCCCAGCGTCGGGAACAGGCCCGAAGCCGCATTTTGGCGGAACTGGGCAGCGGTGAGGCGGATTACCTTCTGTATTCCCCCATTGAGGAGCTGAACATTTACGGTCTTTCCCAAAGCGGGATGCTTCTGGACTTACGGCCCTACTTTGAAAATGATCCCAGCATCAACCCTGACGACTACTACACCCAGGTGCTGGACGCCATGTCTGTGGACGGCAAGTATACGGTTATGCCCTTCAGCTTCGGCTTTGAGGGGATGATGCTCAACCGCCCCCTGATGGAGGAAATGAAGGTGGACTTGGACAGTATCCAGGCCATCGACTATAAAATGCTGCTGGACTGGTATGAGCAAGCCAAAGCCTTTGACCCCAGCGCACAAGCCTCCTTTGGTGCGCTTACGCAGGAATTCCTCTATACGTATGAGGCCCCAGCCTATGTGGATTTAGAGAACAAAACCGCTTCCTTCAACTCCCCGGAATTTATTGAGTTTTTAACCAGAACCGGGGCCTTGGAAGAGCCGGACAAGGAGGCCCTGGGCCACTACCAGTTCCTCGGCGAGGATATTCTTACGGTGGAGTGGTTTATGGAGAAGAAATTCAGCGGCGAGGAATTAGACCGGGAGTTTATAAACGAGTATTGGCAGCAGTTCTATGACAACGCCCATCAGGCTGTGGCAGCCCCTACCGGCATTGCGGCCCAAGAGCTGGGGCTGGTCAGCGGGCTGATGAAAAACCTGGCGGGGCCATATCCTGCCGTAAGCACCAAGGGCCAGCTTAGCGTATATACTACGGAGGATTTTGCCATTCCCGCAACCATGAAAAACCCGGACTTGGCCTGGAAATTTATCTCCTACTGCATCAGCGAACGGGAGGACATGCAGTTGAAGGCGGGCCAGGCTTACTACACGGCACGGCTTCCCATCAACAAGAAAAATTTTGCCAAACAGATGGAATTCTGCCGCACCAGCAGCATGATGTACCAAACCGCATCTTACTATTTAGAGGATTTCCACCAAAAAAATCTGGACGCGGATCTTGCCGTCAAAAAGCTGGATGAATTTCTTTCCATGCCCCTGGTGAATGGCAAAACCCATGTGATCGACATGAGCGAGTACCTCACCGAATTTTACGACAGCAAGCTGACTACTCCTGAGCAGTGCGCCGAAAAAATCCAAGGGCGGATGGATATCTGGCTGCATGAGTAATGATTTCAGAACCTGAAAGGAGATTTCGCTATGAAATGCAAAAAACTGTTAGCCATTTTGTTGGCTCTGTGCCTTATCCTGTCCCTCACATCCTGCAATCAGAAATCCGAGCAGGACGAAAAGTTTGACGAGCTGACAAAAAGCAGCGCCGCCCCGGAGTCCCAGCCCGAAAGCAGCCAAACAAGTGAGCCTGCAAGCAAACCGGAGTCCGCCCCGGCAGGTTCCCTAAGCGGAGAGCTTACCGTCTCCTCCTGGGCGCGTATCGAAAGCCCTTCCCAGTTGGAGATTATGGCGGAAGAATTTATGGATTTAAACCCAGACGTCACCATTACAGTTGACTATGCGGAAACCAATATCAGCGCTATCCCGGATGTGAACCAGAGCCGGGACAGCTACTGCGCCCAGGTACGGGCAGAGCTGGTCAGCGGCGAGGCGGACTATATCCTCTACTCCCCTCCCGGCAAGCTGAACCTGTATGACATCTCCAAAAGCGGGGTGCTTCTGGATCTGCGGCCCTATTTTGACAGCGATCCTACCATCAACCCCGACGAATACTTCACCCAGGTGCTGGACGCTGTTTCTGTAGACGGAAAGCTTACCTCCATGCCTTTCTCCTTCTACTTTGACGGCATGTACCTGAACCGGAAAGCCATGGAAAGCATAAACGTGGACACAGCAGGCATCACCACGCTGAACAGCGACATGCTTCTGGACTGGTACGAGCAGGCCAGGGCCGCAAACCCGGAAATCAAGCTGCTTTTCGGAGAGCAGGGCAAGGATTTCCTCTTTGACGATGAGAAGTTTGCTTATATCGACGTGGACGGCCGCACTGCCAGCTTCCAGTCCCCGGAATTTATCTCCTTCCTGGAGCGCACCAACGCCCTGGACGACGCGGAGCCTAACTTGGACAAGATGGCAAACAGATATGCCCAAAACGCCTATTTAGCCTATGAACTGCTGCGCTGCCAGGCTTCCGGGGAAGAACCCAGCCTGGATGAAAGCCAGGATCCATATGCCTATCAATTTGTTACAGGCGGGCGCGCTGCCTTAGCCTGCGTCACCAACATGAATATATTTGCGTTAACAGATATCGGCTTTGATATGGAGCACCTGGCAGGGCCTTATCCCGTAACAGATACCCAGGGGCGGCTGGCAGTCAGTTCCATTGACGATTTTGCCGTACCCTCCAGCATGAAAAACCCGGACTTGGCCTGGGCCTTTATCTCCTATTGCCTGCGGGAACGGGAATCAACCATCCTTACCAGCGAGCAATCCTTTGGCAGCCTGCTCTATTCCCAGAACGCCCCGCTGAACAAAAAGAACTTTGCCCTGCTGGCAGAAGAATTTTCCACTGTGCCCGGCACAATCGGATATGAGCAGTTGGTGGGTAAAACCGGCAAGGAGATTGACGGAGAGGCGCTGGCCCAGAAGATGGATGAACACCTTTCCATGGGGCTTGTAAACCGGAAGCTGTATTCCCCGGACGTGCAGGAATATCTGGATGAATTTTATAACAGCGGCCTCACCACTGCCGAGCAGTGCGCAGAGAAAATACAAGGCCGGGTGGACATCTGGCTGCATGAGTAATGATTTCAGAACCTGAAAGGAGATTTCGCTATGAAATGCAAAAAACTTTTAGCCATTCTGTTAGCCTTGTGCCTTATCCTATCCCTCACGTCCTGCGGGCAGAAATCCGAGCAGGACGAAAAGTTTGACGAACTGACAAAAAGCAGCGCCGCCCCGGGTTCCCAGATAGAGAGCAGCACTTCCGAACCTGTGCCAGAGGATACAGATATCAGCGGCACCTTGACCCTGAAAACCCCGGATGAATTTTACTGGAGCAGGTGGGTGAAGCACTTCAACAAAAAGTATCCCAATGTGACCGTAGAACTTGTAGGCGCAGGCACAGACAGGGGAACTTATGCCCAACAGACCATCGTAGAGTTGATGGGCGGCGAGGCCCCGGCAGACCTGGTGGACATGAACTATCTGCCCTATTTTGACTGCGTGGAGGCGGGTGTATTTGAAAACCTGCTGGCCTGGATAGATAACGACCCCGTCGTAAAAAAGGACGAACTGTACACCAATGTGCTGGACGCAGTGACGTATAAGGACAGCGCCGCTGGCCTGCCCTTGGCTTTTCTTGTAAACGGGATGCGGCTGAACAAGGCTATGCTCGCAGCCGCAAGCCTGGAGGAGGCTCCCGAAACCGCCAGCTTCCCGGAAATGATAGAGTGGTATAACAAGGCCAAGGACGCTGGGGCTGCGGCAAAAGACAGCTATTTCACAGGAGCTACCTACAACCCCTATACCTGCTTCCACACAGAACTTCAGCGCTATTTGAAGGAAAAAGAGGAAACTGCCAGCTTTGACGATCCTGCCTTTACAGAACTGCTTAGCACTATGAAAACTGTAAGCTGGAACAACCTGCTGGATTTTGACACAGAATATGCGGGCTTTTCCAACTTGGAGTTATCAAGCAGGCTGTTCATGAACGACCAGGTTGCAGAAATACTCGGGGCAGACCAGCGCCCGCTGTATGAGGGCACGGATACCGCTACCCCTGCCATTCAATTGGCCGCCTCAGACGGCACAATCCCCTTCGGGGCAGTGGTGGGGCCAGTGGGCATCCCTGTGGCAAGCGAAAACAAGGAACTTGCCTGGCGGTTTATCCGGTTCTTCCTAAGCGAAATGGAACTGGAGGGGCAAAAGCCCTATGAAGGGGATTATTTCGGCCCCACCCCGCTAAACCGCCGCAATGCCCTGGAACTGGCCAAGGGCATGTTCCCAGACGATGAAAAGGCTGTGGAAACAGCCGACGCCTGGGCCAGCCGGGTAAATGCCATTAGCCTGCTGACAAACAACGAACTGCTTTTGCAGGATATCAATAAAATTTTCAACGAGTATTTCCAAAATGACTTGATCTCTGCCGAAGAATGTGCTAAAAAGATACAGGACAGGGCAGAGATGTTCCTGTTAGAGTAAAAAGAGGGGGACTTTTTATGGAAAAAAAGACTGTTGTCGTGGGGGTGACAGGCGGCATTGCCTGCTATAAGGCGGCGGCGCTGTGCTCCAAGCTTACCCAGCGGGGGTATAACGTGGAGGTGGTGCTCACCAAGAACGCCACAGAATTTATCGGCCCCCACACCTTTGAGTCCCTGACCCACAACCGGGCCATGGTGGATACCTTTGACCGGAATTTCCAAAGCCATGTGGAGCATGTGGCTCTGGCAGACAAAGCAGACCTGTTGCTTGTGGCTCCCGCCACCGCAAACATAATCGCCAAGGCGGCCCATGGCATTGCGGACGACATGCTCTCCACCACCGTTCTGGCCTGCGACTGCCCCAAGCTTATGGCCCCAGCCATGAACACCCGCATGTACGAAAACCCGGTGACCCAGGACAATCTCAGCACCCTGCGCCGCTATGGCTGGGAGGTAATAGAGCCTGCCACAGGACACCTGGCCTGCGGCGCCACAGGCAAAGGGAAAATGCCGGAGCCGGAGGATCTGCTGGAAGCAGTGGATCACGCGGTGCGGTATGAAAAGGATTTAACAGGACTGCGGATTCTGGTGACAGCCGGCCCCACCCGGGAGCGGCTTGACCCGGTGCGGTTCATTTCAAACCATTCCACCGGAAAAATGGGCTATGCCGTAGCCCGGGCCGCCGCCCACAGGGGAGCACAGGTCACGTTAATTTCCGGGCCTGTCAGCCTGAAAAAGCCTGCCTATGTGGAAACGGTTGACGTGGAAAGCGCCCTGGATATGTTCCAGGCTGTACAAAGCCGGGTGGAAGAGCAGGATATTATCATCAAGACAGCGGCTGTGGCGGATTACCGGCCTGTTCAGGTAAGCGGAGAGAAGATCAAAAAGAAGGAGGGCGATTTAAGCCTGCCTTTAGAGCGCACGGACGACATCCTGGGCTGGCTGGGCCAGCACCGGAAGCCAGGACAATTTTTGTGCGGGTTCAGCATGGAGACGGAAAACCTGGTGGAAAACAGCCGTCAAAAGCTTTCCAGAAAAGGCATTCAGATGATCTGCGCTAACAGCCTGCGCCAGGAAGGGGCGGGCTTTGGCGGGGAGACAAACGTGCTCACCCTTATCACGCCTTCCGGGGAGGAAGCCCTGCCCCTTATGAGCAAGGAGGAAGCGGCCCACCGGGTGCTGGACGCCATCCTCCGGGAGCGGAAGCCCACCTGACCCAGGGTTTAAATCTGCCCCAAAACAGAGCCTCCTGCTCAGAAAGCGGGAGGCTCTGTTTGTTCTGCGGGGAAAATTTTCTCCCGCTATGCTGCTAAAGCGGCAGAGTATCTGCAACTTTCAAAATACACTTTTGCACCAAACCGTTCTTTTTGAAGGGAAAAGATTTCTGCATGTCAAAAAAATGAATTTTGGGCTGTGGAAAAAATTATTTTATGAAATTCGCACAAAGATGTTGAAAACCTTGCAAGTATGTGCTATAATGTGTTCAATGAAGCTGGGGATTCCTTCCCTGCAAAATAGTAAAAACCAGAAAGGCGCCCCTAAAAAACAGGAGGCGCAGCGATAGAGAAAGGGAGGTTTGGTTATGTATAACTTTGTAGAACAATCTGTTTGCATCCCCAAAAGCGAATTTCCCATGCTCCACCGGCATCCGGGCCGTTTGGTTGTGCAGGCCGGACTTCAGCCAGTGGCTTTCCTTCAGGAGGATGTGGCTGTTTTAGAGCGTCCCCAGTCCCTCCTGCAATCCCTTTTTGCCAGCAAGAAACGGGGCTGACTCCCCCCTTCTGTCAGCTCCGGCCCCTGTCCTTTTGGGCAGGGGCTTTTTTACTGCCTGTGCGCTCAGCATAGAAAACCAGCCCGGCAAGGCGGAAAGTCTGTTTTCACCTTGCCGGGCTTATTTGTCAGCGAAACACGGGCTGAAGCTGCCTGCCCTCCAGGGCAGCATGGATTGTTTCCTTTAGCAGGGAAAAATCCGCCACCAGGGAAAAAGGTTTTTTCTCCGGATCATCCTGCCCCATAGGCACAAAATAGATATTTTTTGTGTTCAGCAGCCGGGCCGCATTCTGCCCGGAAGCCCCCAGGGCGTCGTTGCTGGCAAGGCACAGCACCACCGGCAGGCCAATGCGCAAAGCAGACTTCACCGCCATAGTTACCGGGGTGTCCGTAATGCCCAGCGCCAGCTTTGACAAGGTGTTCCCTGTGCAGGGGCACACTGCCATCACGTCCACCAACCCTTTCGGGCCGATAGGCTCGGCCTCTGGTATAGTATGCAGCACCTTTCTGCCGCATATGCTTTCCGCTTTGTCTATAAAATCCTGGGCCTTGCCGAAACGGGTGTCTGTCTCATAGGTATTCCGGCTCATTATGGGCAGCAGGTTATACTGCTCCCGCAGGCCCTCCATTTGCTCAACAGCCTTTGATAATGTGCAAAAGGAACCGCACATGGCAAACCCTACGGTTTTCATCTTGTAAAACCAGCATCCTTTCTCCTAATTCTCTGTCTCCTCCAGCATATTGTAAACCGTCTCTTTAATCAGCTCTCCAGCGCTTTTAGGCGACATGCGCCCAGGCAGGGACAGCTCCTGCTGCACCCGCAGGCCCAGCCGCCCGGCGGCTTCCAGATCAATGCCTCCGGGCAGAGAGGCAAGTTCCAGCAGCAGGCAGTCTGGAGACTGCCTGGAAAGCGCCGCTGCCCCCAGCACCACATGGGGGACAGTGTTGAAGATAAGGTCATACCCCCCGCCAATTTCCCCATACTGTACTGGGCTGCATCCCAGCGCCTGTATGGAGGTAAAATCCCAGGCCTTCCTGGCAGCGCAGTCCACCTGGGCGCCCAGTCCCCTTAAAGCAAGGCACAAGGCCTTGCCAATGCGCCCAAAGCCTGTGACAAGGCACCGCGCCCCATTGACAGAGCCTGGGTGGCTTGCTATCGCCGCCCCAATAGCGCCCTCGGCGGTAAGCACCGCGTTGCCTATCAAAAGTTCTTCCCGCTGGTAATAGTCCCGCAAAGATACGCGGCTCCAGCCCTCCGCGCTGGCAGCCAGCTTCCCTGTCATGCCGCCCAGCACCTGCTTGCCGCAAAACCTGGCGGCAAATTCCTCGTCCAGTTTTATGCCCTGGGCCGACAGGGGCATGTTCAGCGTCTCCCCTTCTCGGGTGGCAGGCAAGGGCAGCAGAATGACGTCCGCCTGCCTGCATAATTGCTCAAAATCCACTGGCTCCGGCGGCCTCTCCCCCTGGGCCTTTTCCAAGCCGCTTGTTAACACAGGGAACCCGTCGGCCGCAATGGATTGCGCCAGATATACCTGGCGCATGTCGCCGCCCAGCACCCCAAAGGTATGGTGAAAATTTTTCTTTTGTCTGCTCATTAAGGCTCATACCCTTCACACCTGAATCCCGCCCATATACAAACAGGCCGGGCACTCCCATACTATGACATGCCCCTGGTTTTGGTGCAAAAACAAAAGCGCCTGCCCAAGAGCAAGCGCTTCTTTTGAGAAATATCTAGGGTTTATTTACAGAAAAACGCCACAGCCACGGCTCCCGGGCCTACATGGGTGCCAATGGTGCCGCCCACTGTACAGAAAGGCAGGGAATCCGTATGCTCCTGCCAAAGTTCTCGGCTGTCTGCTATATATTTTTGCAGCAGGGCATCACTAAGCCCGGTATAACCCAGGCGGTAGGGGCGGCTGAAATCCACCCCGGCAGTTTTTTCAATCTCCTGAATCAGCAGGCTGTTGCCATTTTTTGATCCCCTGGCCTTGCCCAGCACCACCACCTCGCCCTCCCGGACAGCTACCACCGGCTTTACAGACAGCAGGCCGCCCACTAAAGCTGTGGTGGGAGAAATGCGCCCGCCACGCTTCAGGTATTCCAGGGTGTCCAGCAGGGCGATAAGCCGGACAGACTTTTTCTCCCTCTCCAGGCAGGCCGCTATTTCAGGCGCTTCCAGACCTTGATCCAGCAACTCCAAGGCCCGCTCCACCAAAATCATCTCGCCAATGGTGGCGTTTTCGCTGTCCACCACATGCACCTTTCCAGGGAATTTCCGGGCCGCAAGGCAGGCGCACTGCCAAGTGCCGGAAAGTTTACTGGACAAGGTGACAGCTACCACCTCTTCCCCAGCCTCCACAGCGTCCCGGAAAGCGTCCTCAAATTCTCCGGGGCCTACCTGGCTGGTAACCGGCAGGTCGTCTCCTTCAATAAGCTGTTCATAAAACTGCCTGTGGGTTAAATCTACCCCGTCCTGATACTGCCTGCCCTCAAAGCTGATGGTCATAGGCAATACCCTGACTTCCTGCCGCTGAGGGGAAACCATGTCGGAGGCGGAATCGGTAATAATACGGATAGGCATAGGAAAACTCCTTTCGTCATAAGGGCCGCATACTACAGCCCGTCTCCCTCTTGTGCTTTTATTAGTTCTGCTGTGCGGCACTCCACTGGTATGGCTGATCCAAAGGCCAGGAGAAGCCGATATTCGGCAGGGACAGGGGCTGTTCCCCCTCCATATAGAAATAAATATCTATATTATCCGGGTCGCCCCCTGCGCCAGTAAAGCCCTCCTGCAGGGTCTTCTGGATGCTGTCCAGCACAGTTTCTGCCATCTGATCAGCGCTATACATGTGGAATTCGTCCTTCTGGTTTTCAGGAGGGCCTTGGAACAGGGCCGAACTTTCCGCCAGGCACACGCTCATGCCGCCCTTGCCCGTTGCCACAGACTCTGCCAGGGTCAAGTCCCAGCCTGTGAGATCGGCAATTCCCTGTATCAGCCCTTCCGGGGTCACCTCTCCCTCCAGCGTACAAGGATATTCCTGGAACCCCCCAGCCTTTGTGCCAATATACAAGGTTACGCCGAAGTCGTCAGCCTCCGCCGCGCTGGGAGCAGGCTGGACATCCTCAGGCTGGCTGGCAGGGGCGCCGAGGCCGTCTGCGGCAGAGGGAGTCTCCTCTCCCTTTGCAGAGGGCGTTGGGGTGGGCTGTACCGCCGGCTCCGGCGTGGCGGCGGCAGAGGAGACCGGTTCTACAGAGGAAGAGACTAAAGGTTCCCATCCATCGGCAGCAGGCTGGGTGCTGCCCTGCTCTGTCTTAGCCGAACAGCCCGCCAGGATTATGCAAAACATAGCCAGCAAAAGCACAGCAGCTATTCTTTTTTTCATGAATATCAAGTCCTTCCCCCAAAAAATTCTGTAAACCAATCATAACACAACCCCTAAGCTTTTGCAATGCTTTATCTAAAAAAAGCGCCCGGGTATATATAGTTTAATATGTTTGAAAAAGTTTTGCCCTTTTTGAACCGCATGGACTATAAAAACAGGAAGCATCCCCTGCCTGCTAAGCGGGAGACGCTTCCTGTTTCAGAATTTCCTCTTTATTTTAGGCGGACAGCCCGTTATTTTTCCACCCGGCGCACGCCCAGGGTGACAGCCTCGCCGTTAATATCCCATTCTGCGGTGTAGCCTTCCAGGGCGCCATAATGGCAGGCCTCCCCCAGCACATCGGAAAGGATGGCGCTTTCGTTAGCCTGCAGCACAGCGGCAACCTTTTCACTCCCCTGCTGGTACACCTCAATGTGGTCGGTGACATGGAAGCCTGCGTCCTTGCGCATGGACTGAAGCTTTGAGACAATCTCCCGCACAAAGCCCTCCTCGATGAGTTCCTCTGTCAGGGCCGTGTCCAGCACCACAGTGAGACCCCTGTCGGAAACAGAGGTGAAGCCCTCCTTCTGGGCGGCATCAATAAGCAGCTCCTCCGCGGTAAGCTGTACCCCCCCGTCAGACATGGGCACCGCCACAAAGCCCTCATTGTCAAGCTGCTTCTTGGCGGCGGAGCCGTCCAGGTTCTGCAGGGCTTCCCGCAATTCTCCCAGGCGCTTGCCGAATTTCTTGCCCAAAAGCTTTAGCTGGGGCTTGAAGGTGTAAGCGGTGAAGGCTGACATATCGCTGAGGAATTCCAGCTCCTTCACGTTCAATTCCTGTTTGATAATATCCTGGTACAGCTCTCCCAGGCCGGAGGGCGCGTCTGTATACAGCTTTTGCAGGGGCTGGCGGTTTTTAATGCCGGAAAGGTTCCGGGCGGCCCGGCCCTGGGTGACCACCTTCAGCACCTCGTCCATGTCCTGCTCCAGCTTTTCGTCCACCCAGCTTTCCTTTGCGGCTGGATAGGCGCACAGATGCACGCTTTCCGGGGCGGCAGGGTCTACAGAGCACACCAGGTTGCGGTAAATCTCCTCGCTCATAAAGGGGGCCATGGGCGCGCAAAGCTTTGCCGTTTCCACCAGGGCTGTGTACAGGGTCATGTAGGCGGCGGTTTTGTCCTCCAGTTCCCCCTGCGCCCAGAACCGGGCGCGGCTGCGGCGGACATACCAGTTGCTCATTTCGTCCACAAAATCCTGCAAGGCCCTTGCTGCTTCCGGCACCTTATAGGCGGCAAGGCAGCCGTCCACCTCTTTGATAGTGGAGTGCAGCCGGGACAAAAGCCACTTGTCCATAACGGTGAGGGCGCATGTATCCAGGCTGTGCTTTACAGGGTTAAAGCTGTCAATGTTCGCGTACAGCACATAGAAAGCGTAGGTGTTCCACAGGGTGGAGAAGAACTTTTTCTGGCCCTCTACCACTGTTTTTTTGCTGAAATTTTTGGGCAGCCAGGGGGCCGAACAAGTGTAGAAGAACCAGCGCAGGCTGTCTGCGCCAAAGGACTCCAGGGCCTCCATAGGCTCTACAGCGTTGCCCTTGGACTTGCTCATCTTCTTGCCTTCCTCGTCCTGCACCAGGCCCATCACCAGCACGTTTTTATAAGGGGCCTTGTCAAACAGAAGCGTGGAGATGGCTAAGAGGGAGTAGAACCATCCCCGGGTCTGGTCAACAGCCTCGGAAATGAAGTTTGCCGGGAACTGGCTTTCAAACAATTCCTTGTTCTCAAAGGGATAGTGGTACTGGGCAAAGGGCATGGAGCCGGAATCGAACCAGCAGTCGATAACCTCGGGCACCCGGTGCATCTCCCCGCCGCAGTGGGGGCAGGGGATGGTCACCTCGTCTACATAGGGCCTGTGCAGCTCGATGTCCTCCGGACAGTTAGGCGACAGTTCCCTCAATTCCGCAATGCTGCCTACAGCGTGACGGTGGCCGCACTGGCACTCCCAGATATTGAGAGGCGTGCCCCAATAGCGGTTGCGGCTGACGGCCCAATCCTGGACGTTTTCCAGCCAGTCCCCGAAGCGGCCCTTGCCGATGCTCTCCGGCAGCCAGCTCACTGTGTTGTTGTTTGCGATAAGCTGCTCTTTCACGTCGGTCATCTTGATATACCAGGACTCCCGGGCATAATAGATGAGGGGCGTATCGCAGCGCCAGCAGAAGGGATAGCTGTGCTCGAATTTCGGCGCGGAATAGAGCAGGCCACGCTTGTCTAAGTCCACCAGAATTTCCTTGTCCGCATCCTTGCAGAAAACCCCTGCCCATTTGGTTTCTTCTGTCATCTGGCCCTTTGTGTCCACAAGCTGCACCAAGGGCAGGCCATATCTGCGGCCCACTTTGGCGTCGTCCTCGCCAAAGGCCGGGGCAATGTGTACCACGCCGGTGCCGTCGGTGAGGGTGACGTAATCATCGCACACCACATACCAGCACTTCTCCTTGGGGGTCACAAAGTCAAACAGCGGCTCATACTCCTTGTGCTCCAGGTCAGCTCCCTTATACTGCTCCAGCACAGTATAATTGCCCTCTCCCAGCACGGTGTCGCACAGGGCAGCGGCCAGGTAGTAGGTTTCGGCCTTATCCTCTTTCGCATAGCTTACTTTTACATACTCCTCCCCGGCGTTCACGCACAGGGCCACGTTGGAGGGCAGCGTCCAGGGGGTAGTGGTCCAGGCCAGGATGAAGGCGTCCTCCCCTTTCACCTTGAACTTGGCAATAGCAGAGCGCTCCTTCACGTCCTTATAACCCTGGGCCACCTCGTGAGAGGAAAGGGGTGTGCCGCAGCGGGGGCAGTAGGGCACAATTTTAAAGCCCTTGTAAAGCAGGCCCTTGTCCCAAATCTGCTTTAAAGCCCACCACTCCGACTCAATAAAGCTGTTGTGGTAGGTGACGTAAGGATCATCCATGTCTGCCCAGAAGCCTACGGTGCGGGAGAAATCCTCCCACATGCCTTTATATTTCCACACGCTCTCCTTGCACTTGTCGATAAAGGGGGCAATGCCGTATTCCTCAATCTGCTCCTTGCCGTTGATGGACAGAAGCTTTTCCACCTCCAGCTCCACAGGCAGGCCATGGGTATCCCACCCGGCCTTGCGCAGCACCTGCTCCCCCTTCATGGTGTGGTACCGGGGGAACATGTCCTTAAAAGCCCGGGTTTCCAGGTGCCCGATATGGGGCCTGCCGTTTGCGGTGGGAGGCCCGTCGTAGAAGGTGTAAGCAGGGCAGCCCTTCCGCTCCTCCACGCTCTTTTCAAAGATTTTATGCTCCTGCCAGAACTGCTCTGTGGCCTTTTCCCGCTCCACAAAATTCATGTCCGGGGAAACAGCCTTGTAAAGTTCGCTCATTTTTTCCGCCTTCCTTTCAAAATTTCTGCCGAAAGCCGTCCGATACGCAAAAAGCCCCCGTCCCGCACAAACGGGACGAGGGCAAAAACCTTCGCTGTACCACCCATTTCGGCGTATCGCGCAGGCTGCGCGCCCGCGTACATACACGCCCCGGTAACGGCGGGGAGCCGGCTGCGCTTACTGGGGAAATGCTGCCGCGCCATCCTTTTCAGCTTGCGACTTGGGAGGGATACGCCTGCGGGCTACTCATGCCGGCTTGCACCTGCCGCCAGCTCTCTGGGATTTTCGCGCCGCCGCGCCTGTCTCCGTCACAGTCTTTCGTCCTATTGGGGGTATTGTACACCATTTTTTCCGGCAAGTCAAGGCCGAAAACAGGGCTTGCTTAAAAACTGGCGGATACGCCTGTTAAAATCGCGGGCTTCTTCATAAGCACCATGGCCCAAGCCGTCATACATATAGATTTCGCAGGAAAGCCTCCCGGCAATTTCTTCCGACGCAGCGCCTGTAACCACCTGATCTTCTTTTCCGCCGATGACAAAAACGGGGCAGGAGATCTGATGCAGCTCCGGGTAGGCCTTGCAGGTCAGGCAGGCTTTTGCAAGAGCAATAAAGCGGCTGTAGTCTTTGGGCCTGCCTATTCTGGAAAGGAGGGGGAGCAGCCGCCTGTTCTTTTTCCTATACGCCTCTGAATACATTTTCTGAAACATATCGGCCACAAGCCCCGCATAGTCCCTTTCCCGCGCCAGCCCAATCCATCTGTTTATGGCTTTTTCCATGGTTTCGTTTGTCCTGGACGCGGTAACGCAAAGCACCAGCTTATGCACCAGGCCGGGATGGCGTATCGCCAGATACTGGGCTATCATGCCGCCCTGGGACACGCCGACTACATCCGCAGCGGGCAGGCACAGGTGTTCCATCATAAAAGCGGTATCCTCCGCCATATCCCTGATGGTGTACCCATCCGGCACAGTATCCTTTTTATCCATAACGTATACTGTATAGTCTTTTGCGAAGGCGCGGTACATATAAGCCAGGGGGAGCGCCGCGCCTTTCACCCGCTGGAAGCTCAGGCCGGGGATTAGGACAAGCGTTTTCGCCCCTTTCCCAAAAACCACGCAATCCAAATCTGCGCCATCTTTTTTAATCGTTACCGTTTTCACGTCATTGTTCCTTTCCTACCCTAAGGGTTCGTCAGGGATATCGTCCCCCCTGCCGCCGGATTCCTCCTCTGTGCTGCTGTCCGGGCTTTCTCCCTCCTCTGGCTGTGGTTCGCCGTCTGAAGCCGACGCCGGAGAAGCCTGCCCCGCAGGATCCACAGGCTGGGAGGTAAACCCTGCCCGGCGCACGTCTGCATAGGAAAGGTCTAAAACCCCTGTCTGCTCCTCCCCTATATGGCCTTCCCGCAGAAGCTTATAGCCAAACTGCACCTTGTAATCCAGTTCTGTGGCGTTGCCCAGCTTGCATTCCACCCTGTCCTGATACCACAAGGTGATGTTATAGGGGTCTGTGATGTCCAGGCGGGTAAACTCCCCCCAGGCACCCAATTCCACAATTTTTTCCAGAATCGTGGAATAGGCTTCCTGCAGGCCCTTATCCTCCACCTGCACCATCCCCCCTGCTTGGGGGTTTTGGGGCGCAAGGCCCTCAATGCGCATAACGCCTTCCCGAGGCTCCGGCTGGGTTTCCAATATTTTCCCTTCCCCGCTGACATAAAGCCACATGCCTTCTGAAAAAATACAACAGGCCACCTGGGTGCCTGTGATGTGGATTTCCAGGGTGCCTGGAATGTGGCGGCGTATCTCCACATCCGCAATGTAGGGAAGCTGGGCTTTCAGCTTTTTCACCCGGTCGCTGGTGGTGATGAAAAACAGATTATCCCCCACCTCATATTCACACAGGCGCAGGATGTCCTCTGTCTGATACACCACGTCCCCGGTAACAGTGATTTCAGAAATTTTAAACAGCAGGGAGATTGCCAGCACACAGGTAACCGCCAGCATAACAAACATGCCGCCCAGCATCAGCAGGCGGCGCAGGCCCTTCTTCATGGGAGGCCTGCGCTTGCGGGGCTGGGGCGGACGCTTAGGGGCAGGAGCCTCCCCGGGCCGGGGGCGCTGGCCCGGGCGGACAGGCCTTCCCCCTGGCTGGGGCGGACGGGCCGGACGGTCAGGCGCTCTGCCTCCGGCAGGCCTGGGCCTGCCGGAAGGCGCGGGCCTCTGCTGGGAGCGGGGCCGGCGGTTCCCGGTTTCTTTCAGGGGCCGCGCCCTTTGGGGCACTTCCCCGTCTGAATGGGAGCGGATATCCACAAAATCGTCCCCATCCCAAAAACCCCGTCTGGGCTTCCTGTTCTGCGCCATAGCCGCTCCCCCTTTCCTTTTTACTTCCTAAAAGCCATTTATTTCAGTCCGCCTCCCGGATCCTTGCCCCCAGAAGCGCAAGGTTCCCGGCAATATCTTCATAGCCCCGGCGGATGTATTCCACCCCTTCAATTTCTGTGCGGCCCCGGGCTGCAAGGCCCGCCACCACCAGGGCTGCCCCGCCCCGCAGATCCCACGCCTCCACCGGCGCGCCTGCCAAGCGGTCTACCCCCTCCACAATGGCTACCTTTCCTTCCACCTTGATTTTCGCTCCCAGCCGCTGCAGGCCTTCTGCATGGCGGTAGCGGTTCTCAAATATGTTTTCCACAAAGACGCTGGTGCCACTGCCCACTGCCGCCATGCTCATCACCACCGGCTGGGCGTCTGTAGGGAAGCCGGGATATGGCATGGTGCGGATATGTTTTACCGGCATAAGCCTGCGGGGGGCCATAATGTTCAGGCTTCCGCCCATCTGCCGCACCTCGCAGCCCGATTCCTCAAAGGGGGAAAGCATGGGCAGGATGTGGGCGTTATCCACGTCCCGCAGGGTGACGCTCCCGCCCGTCACTGCCGCCGCAGCCATGTAGGTGGCGGAAACAATGCGGTCGGGCATCATCCTGTGCTCACTGCCGAAAAGCTCCTTCACCCCGTCAATGATGACGCAGCTCTCCCCCGCCCCATAAATGCGCCCGCCGCAGCGGTTGAGATAGGCGGCGAGATCCGCGATTTCCGGCTCCCTGGCAGCGTTCGCAATAATGGTGGTGCCCTTGGAGCACACCGCCGCCAGCATCAGGTTTTCTGTAGCGCCCACGCTGGGGAAGGAAAGGGACACATAGGCCCCCTGGATGCCCCCCGGCGCCTGGCACTGGAGGCACCCGCCCTTTTCCTCAATCTCCACCCCCAGCTTCTGCAGGGAGGAGATGTGCAGGTCAATGGGCCGCGGCCCCAATTCGCAGCCGCCGGGGAAGCAGAGCCTGGCCTCCCCGCACCGGGAGACAATGGCCCCCAAAAATACAATGGACGATCGCATTTCCCGCATAAGCTCCTGGGGCACCTCGCAGCCGGTCATGGCGTTGTCCACAACCAGATCAGAGCCTTCCCGGGCGCAGCGGCACCCCAAGTGCTCTAAAATGCGTACAGCCGTTTCCACGTCCGTCAGGTCGGGGCAGTTGTGCAGCACGCTTTGGCCCTTGCACAGAACCGTTGCTGCCAAAATAGGCAGCGCGCTGTTCTTGGCCCCTTGGATGCTGATTTCCCCGCAGAGTTCCGCAGGGCCGTCAATAATAATCATAGGGAACACCTCGATTTGTTAGCATACGCTATCATATGAAATGTTCCCAAATCGGTGATTGACGAAGCGCCCGCCCCTATTTCCGCAGATTTTCTTCCTTATGGAAAAAGGCTTTCTCCAGGGCGGCATACTCTGCCGGGCTGCACACAGCCCGGCATTTTTCCTGGATTTTTGCCGATTTCTCCAGCACAGACTCTATCTTCCCGCAGGGGAATGCCCCGCACTGGCTGCACTTTTCCACGCCATGTGCCCTGGTACAGGCCACTAAACCGTATGTACATTCCTTGTGGGAGGAGCAGCCTGTGCAGGCCATCTCCTCCGGCGGGACAATGCTGTCCCGCATCCCTGTCCGATACCACAGTTCGGCGGCCTTTTCCTGCTCTTCCCGGGTGCGGGCTTGATAGCGGGGGCAGGCAAGGCAGTCGTCCCCGCAGAGAGTGATTTTCTCCATGGCCTTCTCCTTATTGTTTCCCGGCCGCGCAGGCCGCCTTGATGGTGCGGTAAATCCGCTCGCTGGCGTCCAGGATCTCCAGCTTCCCCGCGTTTTCCCCCAGGGATTTCAGGCGCTGGGGGTCTGCCAGGATTTCCTCCACCTTGGCCCACAAAGCCTCCCCTGTCAAGTCCTTTTCCTCTATAATCTCCGCCGCCCCCCGGCGCACCAGGGCCATGGCGTTGTGGAACTGATGGTTTTCCGCCACATTGGGAGAGGGCACCAGGACGGAGGCTTTAGCCTTGGCCTCTATCTCCGTCAGGGTCATGGCCCCAGCCCTGCCAATCACCAGATCCGCGGCGGAAAGGCACTGGGGCATGTTGTCAATGTATTCCAAAAGGCGTATCTGGGGGCTTGCGGCCTGGTCAAAGCCAAACTCCCGCAGTTCATCCATAAACTTTTCGTCATGGGTGCCGTATCCATGGATATGCTGCACCTCGCCTTTTTTCGCGCTCTGGGCCAGCATCCAGGCAGCGGCCCGGTTTAGGGCGGAGGCCCCCAGGCTTCCCCCGAAGGACAGCACCAAGGGGCGCTCGTCCAGCCCCAGGGCCTTGCGGGACTCCTCCCGCTGGGCAGAGAGCACCTCCCCCCGCACAGGGTTCCCAGTGACAATGCAGTTTACGGAGTGGTCAAAATAATTCTTGGCGTCAGGCACAGCCAGCATTACCGCATGGACGGATTTTGCCAGCATCCGGGTGGTCACCCCGGGATAGGCGTTGGACTCATGGATGACGCAGGGAATATGGAGCCTTGCGGCTTCCCGTATCACCGGGCCGCTTACATAGCCGCCGGTGCCCACGCACACGTCCGGGGCAAACTCCTTGATAATGCGGTGGGCCTCGCTGCTGGCAGTGAACATGCGCACCACAGTCTGGGCGTTGCGCATCAGGTTTTTAGGGGTTATCCTGCGCTGGAAGCCGGAGATGGTGATGGTCTGCATGGGATACCCCGCCTTTGCCACCAGCCGTTCCTCCATGCCTCCCCGGTTGCCCACATACAGGATTTCCGTGTCCGGCTCTTTTTTGCGCAGATATCCCGCCACAGCCAGGGCCGGGTTAATATGCCCCGCCGTGCCGCCGCCTGTAAACAATACTTTCATGTCCCCACGATCCTTTCAAAAGTGATGTGCTTTCCACCTTATTGTAACGGCCAGCCGGCCATAAATCAATACCTGGTTCCCGAAAATATGGGAAGGGCACCGGGCGCAAAGGCTTTGTCCCTGCACCCGGTGCGATTCCTAAAACCAGCAAGCACGATAGCGCCCTATGTCTTTTCCACGCTGGCACTGCGGGAAATGTTCAGAAGCACGCCCATCTCCCCCAGCAGCATCAAAAGCGCTGTGCCCCCATAGCTGAAAAAGGGCAGGCTGATGCCTGTGTTTGGGATGGTGTTCGTCACCACGCAGATGTTCAGCACCGCCTGTATGCCTATTTGGAAGGTAATGCCCAGCCCCAGGAGCATCCCGAAGCGATCCTTGGCCTTTAAGGAAACGTATACGCCCCGCCAAATCAGCATACCGAACAGCACCATAATCACCAGCGCCCCCACCATGCCCAGTTCCTCGCAGACAATGGCGAAAATAAAATCGTTCTGGGGGGCGGGCAGATATAAATATTTCTGCCGGGACTGCCCCAGCCCCAAGCCTAAAAAGCCGCCGGAGCCGATGGCGTATAAAGACTGCCGGGTTTGGTAGGTGTCCACGCCCTCCGGCGCGTTAAAGGGATCCAGCCAGCCCACCACGCGGTCTGTCTGATAGCTGCCGCCAAAGGCCAGCATCAGGATAAGGGCCGCAAGGATAATGGAACCCCCGATGACAAACCACCGCACCCGCGTCCCCCCTACAAACATCAAAGAGGCGCCCAGCAAAAGGATAATGAGGGTGGCGGAAAGGTGGTGCTCCAAAGCAATAAGCCCGGCTATCAGGGCCATAAGGCCCACAAAAGGCACCACGCCATACCGGAAGGTATGCATTCTGGCGGCGTTTTGGGAAATAAGGTGGGCAAACATTAAAATAAGGGCAAACTTCGCCACCTCTGAAGGCTGGAAACGGATGGGCAGGGGGTCGAAATCCAGCCATCGGTTGGCAACACCCTCCACAGGCGCCAGGGAAGTGCCTTTAAAGGCAAGCACAATGATCAGCAGCAGCACGGATACGCCAAGAATGGGCAGGGCCAGCTTGTGGAACTGGTGGTAGTCAAAGGTGGAGATGAGCAGCATGGCCGCCGTTCCTGCCAGGGCAAAGCCGCCCTGGCGGCTGATATAGTAATAGCTGTCCCCCTGGCGGTAATAGCTGTCCGCATAGCTTGCGGAAAAGAGCATCACGAGCCCCACAGCCAGCAGCACCATGATAAACACGAACAGGGGCATATCCAGGCCCTGCCCCAGGGAGAAAATCTTGAACTTTAACCGGGTGCGGCGCTGCCGGGGCCTGTCTCCAGGCTCCCCTCCCCTCTGCCGCTCCCTGGGGGGCGGCGCGGACTGGGGCACCCTTCTCAGGCCCCGGGCCGTCCTGCCTTCTGCTGCCATGGGGATTCCTCCTTCCTGTAGGTAGCTTTGTTTTCTAATGGCTATATTTTGTCCAGGCCTTGGCGAGGCTATACGCCCCACAGCACACAGCAGAAGGCAACAGCTCCCCCTAAAAGGGACACCAAGCCAAAAACTGTGCATATTTTCACCTCAGACCAGCCGCATATTTCAAAGTGGTGGTGGATGGGGGACATTTTAAACAGACGCTTGCCGTGGGTAGACTTGAAATAAGCAACCTGCAGCACCACGGAAAGGATTTCCGCCCAATAGACTAAGCCGATGGGCAGCAGCAGGATGGGCATATCCAGCCCAAAGGCCAAGGCCCCCACCATGCCGCCTAAAAACAGGGAGCCTGTGTCGCCCATGAAAACCTTGGCGGGGTGGAAGTTCCACATGAGAAAGCCAATGCAGGCTGCCGCCGCCGCAACGCCCAGGACGGAAAGGCCTGTCATGGAGAGGAACCCCGCGCACAGGGCCAGGCTTAAAAAGGCAAAGAAGGTGACAGTGGTGTTCAGGCCGTCTACGCCATCGGTAAAGTTCACCGCGTTTGTAAGCCCCACCAGCAAAATGGCCGCCAGGATATAGTAGCCAGGGCCTAAGTCTATTTGGCCTATAAAGGGGATAGTGGTGGCTGTTGTGTCTCCCGCCAGAGCCAGGGAGGCAAGGTATGCCGCCGCCACGGCAAACTGCAGCACCAGCTTCTGGCGCTCGGTCAGCCCCAGGTTCCGCTTTTTCACCACGCCGATATAGTCATCCATAAACCCAATGGCCCCATAGGCCAGGGCCATGGCAAGGCCCCCCAGCACCCGCACCTGCATGAGAAGCGTCTCTCCGTATCCCATGCCCCGGGCGGCAGGCACGCACACCGCCATGGCGGCAGTGATGCCGATTATGAACATCAGCCCGCCCATGGTGGGGGTGCCCTGCTTGTTCTTGTGCCAGCTAGGGCCTATCTCCCGGATGGTCTGCCCGAAATGCAGCTTGTGCAGGAAGGGAATGAGCCACCGGCCCAAGAAAGCCGTTACGCCGAAGCCCAGCACCGCTGCCATGCAATAAATCACGTTGTTCATGTTTTATCCTGCCTTCCCTCTTTTTTTCCTCTCGCTGCCCCTGCCCTGTGGCGCTACTCGTCCAGCTCCACTGTGGGCACGTCTGTCACCACATTTTCCACGAATGTCAGGGTGATAACCGTTCCCAGCTTCACTCTGTCGCCTGGGTCTATGCTTTGCAGGCTGACAGTGGTGCCATTGACGGAAGCGCCCTTGACGCTTACCTGCAGGCCGTTAATGCGGGCAACATAGCTGGCGTTTGCCAGGTCATAGCCGCTGAAATCAGGCACTTCCACCAGGGTGCTGTCCTCGTCATAGCCCTCGGTGTACAGTACCACCTTGCCGCCCTTGGGTACGGCCCCGCCGCTTTCAGGAATCTGCTGGGTAATAACCGCGTCCCCGTCCTCGCTGCCGATTACGCTGTAGGTAAGGCCCATATCCTCCAGCAGGCCATAGGCTTCCTCCAGGGTTTTGCCTGCAACAGAGGGGGACACCATGTCAAGCTGCTCATATTCGTCCTCTGTATACTGGGCGTCCACCCCCAGGTAAGGCAGCACCTCCTCCATAATTTTAGAGAAGATAGGCCCTGCCACCGCGTTGCCGCCAGTCTGGTTGTTCTGGAGATCGTCCCCGCCAGGCTCGTCAAAGAACACCAGCAGGGCATACTGGGGATCCTCTGCCGGCGCAAAGCCGCAATAGGAGGCTATGTATTCCATGGGCTTGGATCTGTCCTGGTTGTGCTTATCCACCTTTTCCGAGGTGCCCGTCTTGCCGCACACCCGGTATCCCATCACATAACCGCCGTTAGCTGTTCCCACCTCCGCGTTCTGCCGGAGGATGTCCGCAATGGTGGAGGCTGTCTTTTCCGAAATCACCTGCCGGCGGTAGGTGGTGTCCGCCGTCTTGACAATGTTCCCCTCCTCGTCCACAATGCGATCCACCACATGGGGCCGCACCAGATATCCGCCGTTGGCAATTACGCAGCTTGCGGTAATCATCTGCACAGGGGTGATGGTAAAGTTCTGCCCGAAAGATTCGCAGGCAAGCTCTACCGGGCCTAAGGCGTCTGTGCTGTGGTAGATACTGTAGGATTCACCGGGCAGGTCTATGCCTGTCTTTTCTGTAAAGCCAAAAGCTTCCCTGTATTTGGAGAAGGTTTCCGCCCCCAAAAGCCCGCCAATATGCATAAACCAGGGGTTGCAGGAGTTGCACAGCCCTTCCCGGAAAGTGGTAGTGCCATGGCCCGCATGTTTCCAGCAGGAAATGGGATCCTTCATGCCGTCAAATTTCACAGATCCATTGCAGGTGTAGCTGCTGGCCTCCTCAATCACGCCTTCTTCCAGGCCCATGGAGCCTACGCACATTTTAAACACCGAGCCGGGGATATACGTATCCGCCACAGCCTTGTTGCGCCACTGGCGGTTCAAAGCGGCGCTGTAGGCCTCATCCTGCTCATCGTCCGGCAAAGCCTCAATATCCGCCAGCATACTTTCATCCAGGACTGTAAAGGGATCGTTGGGGTCATAGTCGGGCTTTGTGGAAAGGCCGATAACCCCGCCGGTTTTCACGTCCATCATAATGGCCACCGCGCCGTTTTTCACCTGGTATTTTTCAATGCCCTCTGCCAGGTACTTTTTCAAAATGCTCTGCACTGTCTCGTCAATGGTGAGCACCAAATCATACCCATTCTCCGCCGGCACCATCTGCTCCTTTTCAAAGGGCATATCCAGGTTCCAGCCGTTACGGGCGGAAACCATGCGGCCCGGCGTGCCGCTAAGCTCGTCGTCATAATAAAGCTCCAGCCCCTCCAGGCCGTTGCCGTCCATGCCTGTAAAGCCCAGGATGTTGGAGGCCACTGTTCCGTAGGGATAATAACGCTTGTAATCGTCAATCAGCCGCACACCAGAGTCAATCCCATGCTCTTGCAGGAAATTATTCACCGCGTCCCGGGTGTCAGATTCAATCTTGCGCTTTATCACTTCATAGAAGGAGTCTTTCTTCCCGGTTTTCTGGTAAAGCTCCTCCTCGTCCAGATCCAGTATGGGCGCAAGGCCGGAAGCTATGGTGCGCCGCAGCTCCTCGTCCCCCGCTATAAAGTAGGGTTCCAGCACCACTGTCCACACGCTGGCGCTCTGGGCCAGCACCTTGGTGCCGGTAGCGTCGTAAATAGATCCCCGCATGGCAGGCAGGGAGGTGCTTCGCAGGCTCTGATCCATGGCCGCAGTTTTCATCTCCTCCCCCCGCATAATCTGCCAGTGGAACAGGCTTACAGCCGCCGCCCCAAACCCTATTATCACCAGCGCCGCCGTCAGCCCCATGGCCTTGTGGCGCATTTTTTCCGCCATTCCTTTTGGCATCCGCCTTCACCGTCCTTTTCAGGGCTTGTGCCCGGATTTTTCAGCCGTACTGTTTTCAAGCATACCGCTATAAAGAAAAAGCGGGGCAGGCCGCATCTCCCCCCATTTCACCGCTTTTCTGTTACTATTGTTATTCCCGCCAAGCCCCCGCTATAACCCCGCGGGAGCAAATTCCTTTAGGCAAACAGGCTTCTTAAAGAGGCCAGAAGCTTGTCCAGCACCGAGCCGCCGTCCAGATCCTGCAGCACCCTGCCCTGGTCGGCCCGGGCCACGTTGATGTATGTCACCTGGGTGCCGGAAATTTTGCTCATCCCCAGCTTCCCGGCAGCATACTGCTCCACCTGGGCGTCGTTCATCCGCAGGGCCGCCTGCATATTCAACTGGATTTCCACGCTCTCCGCCTTGGCAAGGTCATCTGTCACTGTGTTTATTTCCTGGGTAAGCTCTGTAAGCAGCACCTGGCTTTGCACCACGGAAACCACTGTGATAAAAACCACGCTGGAGAACAGGAAATACACCACAAACCGGAACACGTGCCTCTTGGGCTTAACCTGCTTTTGCGTACCCTCCTGGGGCAGCTCCACCACATTCTCCCGGGCTTTGCGCTCCCTGCGGGGCTGCTGCTGCGGCTGTTCCACAACAGCAAGCGCTGCCGCACTCCGCTCCTCGAACAAGGCGAAATCATATGCTTCTGAAAAGTTTGCCATGGCGCTCACCTCCTTTTGGCTTTCTGCCAGCCGAACCGCTTCTATAGTAAAGGACCCGCGCCCCTGTTATTGTCCGTTTTTCTCAAAAACCCGCAGCCTCGCGCTTCTGGCCCGGGGGTTTTCCAGCAGTTCCTCTGCCGAGGGGCTAAGCCCCTTTTTATAGACCAGCCTCCCCTGAGGCTTTTTCCCGCACACGCACACGGGGAAATCCGGAGGACAGGTGCATCCCTGGCACCAACGGGCCATTTCCCGCTTCACCATCCGGTCTTCCAGGGAGTGGAAGGTGATAACCGCCAGCCGCCCCTTGGGGGCCAACAGTGCAAAGGCTGCCTCCAGCCCTTCCCGGAGCCTGTCCAGCTCTCCGTTCACCGCAATGCGCAGCGCCTGGAAGGTGCGCCGGGCTGGGTGCCCTTCTGCCCTGCGCACAGCCGCCGGGACAGAATCCTTAATAATCTCCGCAAGCTGCAGGGTGGTGGCAATCTCCCCCTGCTCCCGGGCCTTGCAGATGCCCGCCGCAATCCGCCCCGCACTGCGATCCTCTCCATACCGGGCAATAATCCTTGCAAGCTCCTCCTGGGGCAGGGTGTTCACCAAATCCCTGGCGGAAAGGCCGGCCTGGCTCATGCGCATGTCCAAAGGCGCGTCGTGATGATAGGAAAAGCCGCGCTCCGGGGCATCTAACTGGTGGGAAGAAACGCCGATGTCCAGCAAAATGCCGTCTGCCGCTTCAATGCCATGCTCCTGTGCCAGTTCCTTCATCTGGGCGAAATTCCCCTGGGCCACTGTAGACTGGGGATATTTTGCAAGCCTCTCCCCTCCTGCGGCGATAGCGTCCGGATCCTGATCGATAGACAGCAGCCGCCCCCCTGCAAGGCGCTGGAGAATCGCTTCCGAGTGCCCCCCTCCCCCCATGGTGCCGTCAATGTACAGGCCGTCAGGGCGGATATGGAGAGCTTCTATAGTTTCCCGAAATAAAACGGGCTTGTGGTTAAATTCCATATATGCTTCCTGTTTTTAGAAATCCAACAGATTCATGGAGGCCTCAATGGCCTCGTCGGTCTGGCTTTCATTGTAGGCAGCCCACCGGGCCGTATCCCAGATTTCCGCCCGCACTGCCGCGCCGATAACGGTTACGTCCCGGGTAAGCCCCGCGTGATCCCGCAGGTTCTGGGGAATGAGGATGCGCCCCTGCTTGTCCGGCTCCACCTCGGCGGCGCCGGAGAAGAAATAGCGCTGGATGCCCTTGCCCTGGGCCAGGGGGATGGCCGCGACCTTCTCCACCAGGCTGTCCCACTGGGACTGGGACAAAAGGAACAGGCAGCCGTCCAGGCCCCGGCAGACATAAAACTTGTCCCCCAAGTCCTCCCGGAACTTGGAAGGCACTGTCACCCTGCCCTTCTGGTCCATATTATGCTGATATTCACCAGTCAACATAATTCCTGCGCCCTTCCGATTTTTGCCTCGGAGAAAAGCGCCTGCACCAGAAGCCACCCTGCCCCACTTTTATGCCACAGCGTGGAACTTCTCCCCACTTTTCACCACCCGGCTTCATTATTATACCCTAGAAGCCCACTGAATGCAATTCGGAAAATCCGTTCGACCCCTTCTGAGAAAAGGAACGATGGTATGTTCGGGCAGATAGTGGGGGAACGGAAATTCCCCTCGCTATATCTAGCGAGGGGAATTCTAAAAATCATGGGATTTATTGAATTTGCCGGAATCTGCCGGGTCACATTTGTGAATTTCGCTGGGAAGCCTTGATATTCTGCCTGGTTTTCCTTAGTTCAGACAGTCCTTCCGCCAAAGCTTCGTCTGTGCGGCGCATTAAATCGTCTACATAATCATTGCTGGCCTTGCGCATTTCCTTGAATTTTGCCTGGGCCTGGGCGATAAGCTCGTTGGCCTTCTGCTGGGCCTGGCGCACAATCTCCTGCTGATCTACCAGCGCCCTGGCCTTTTCCTCTGCCACGCGGATAATGGTTTCCGCCTCCCGCTGCGCCTCGTTGAGAATCTGCGCCCGGTCTGCCACAATGGCCCTGGCCTTATGCACCTCTGCGGGGATTTCTTCCTTAATTTCGTCCAGAATCTGCCGGACCTCCTCGCCGTCTACAAACAGCTTGCCGCCGGACATAGGCATTTTCCAGCCCTTTTCCAGCATGTCATACATTTCGTCGATGAGATCCTCAATAGTCGCTTGGTTATTTGCCATGGAAAACTCTCGTCCCTTTCTTTGCTGATTCCTGACGGGAAGCCCGCAGGCTGCCGCTAACCCTGTTTACAAAGGCGTTCCTGGATGGTATGCAAAATGCAGTCGGGCACAAAATGGGAAATATCCCCTCCGAAGCCCGCAATCTGTTTGACAACGCTGGAGCTTAAAAACATGTTGTCAGAGCTTGTAGGCAGGAACATGGTTTCTAAATGCGGGTTCAGCTTTTTGTTTGCCAGCGCCTGCTGGAATTCATATTCAAAGTCTGACACGGCACGCAGGCCCTTCACCACCACCATGGCGCCCTTCTCCATGGCGTAATCCGCCAGCAGCCCTGTCACCCGGTCTATTTCCACATTTGCAAGGCCCGCGCCGTCGCACACCCGCTGCAAAAGCTCCATGCGCTCCTCCACAGAAAAGCTGAAATGCTTCTGGGGGTTCACCGGCACCGCCACAATAATCCTGTCAAATATCTTGCACGCCCTGCTGATAATGTCCAGATGGCCCATGGTCACCGGGTCAAAACTGCCGGGGCAGATTGCTGTCCGTATCATAGCTTGTCTCCTTTTCGGGGGCACTATTCTTCCACAGGCCTGCAATAGCTTGTCAGCATAATCTTCCCATACCGATACTGCCTGTACAGGGCAAAGCCCTCCGCTGCCTCCGGCATCTGTTCCTCCCGGGGATGCTCGCACACAATGATGCTGCCAGGGTTCATGTGCCTGGCTACCGCGGGCAAAGCCTCCTGCAAAAGGCCTGTGCGGTAGGGCGGGTCTAAAAAGGCGATGTCAAAGCTGCCCGGGCCGCTGTGCAGGAAAGCCCTGAAATCCATGGGCGCCAGCCGCGCCCGGCCCTCAAGCCCCAAAGCCCGCAGGTTTTTTTCTATCACCTGCTGGGAGGCCCGGGAGGCGTCCACCAGCACAGCCTCTCCCGCCCCCCGGCTGAGGGCCTCCAGGCCAATCTGCCCGGAACCGGCAAACAGGTCTAAAAACCTGCGCCCCTCAATGCGGAACTGCAGTATATCAAACAGGGCTTCCTTCACCCGGTCAGAGGTAGGGCGCACTGCGTCCCCTTCCAATGACAGAAGCTTTTTGCCCCGCATAGTGCCTGAAATAATGCGCATACGCTTGTCTCCACGTAATAAATCAAGAGATATGGCCATCCTGCCTGAAAACCTGTTCTTCCAGTGTATTCACTGTATTATCCCATTATTTTCTCCATATGTCAACTGTTTAAACCATTTTATCGCGGTTTATTCCCTGTTTTTCTTCAATTTTCAGGGCTTTGCGCCCCTGTTTCCCCTTCCGCCTCCAGGCTCCCATGGAAAAATTCAAAAACCCGTCGGGCAGCGGGCTTTGTCATGCCCGGGGCTGTTTCCAGCTCCCGCAGGTCTGCCCCCGCCACATTGGCAACGGTTTTGAAGTGCTTCAAAAGGGCCTTTGCCCGGGTCTGGCCGATGCCCTCAATAGACGTAAGGGTGGAGGAAATGGCGGCTTTTTTCCGCTGCTGCCGGTGGTATCCGATGGCAAAGCGGTGTACCTCGTCCTGAATGGAGGACACCAGGGTGAAGGCCCGGCGTGTAGAGCTGATGGCAATCTCCCCCCCTGTCAGGGCGATGGCCCGGGTGCGGTGCTTGTCATCCTTTACCATGCCGAAAAGGGGCACCGCTATCCCCATTTCATCTAAAAGAGGCTGCACTGCCGCCACATGGCCCTTGCCGCCGTCTAAGAGGATTAAATCCGGCAGGCGGCCAAAGCCTGTGCCGTCCCCCTCCTGCTGATGGGCTTTATATTCCTCAAACCTGCGGCGGATAACCTCCCGCATGGATCCATAGTCGTCCTGGCCTTCCACAGTCTTGATTTTAAACTTCCTGTAGGCAGACTTCAAGGGCCTGCCGTTTTCAAACACCACCATGCCCGCCACATTCTCCCCGCCCTGGAGGTTGGAGATGTCGTAGGACTCGATGTAAGCCGGGGCCTTCTCCAGCCCCAGCAGGCGGCGCAGCTCGTCTAAGGCGGAGGCGTCCCGCCCAGCGGTGCCTGTGTGCTGGGCAATGCTTTCGGCGGCGTTGGTGTGGCACATCTGCACAAGCTGGTGCTGCTCTCCCCGCTGGGGCACTGTAATGTGTACCGCCCGCCCCCGCTTTTCCGAAAGCCACCGCTCCAAAAGCTCCCTGTCCTCTATCTCCCCGTCCAAGGCAATCACAGGAGGAATCCTATCCCGTATGCCGTAATACTGCCGCAGAAACTCCGACCGGGCTTCCGGGTCAGGCTGGCAGCCCTCGGTGAGGAAGCTTTCCCGGTCGCTGAGCTTCCCCCCTGTAAAGCGGAACACCTCAAAGGCGGTGTGGGTTTCCCCCTGGGCCAGGGCGAACACGTCCTGCTCCTCCACCCGGCTTGCCACCACCTTCTGGCGCTCCTTCATCTTGTTAATGGCGCTTATCCTGTCCCGCAGCCGGGCCGCCAGCTCAAACTCCATGTTCCCGGCGGCTTCCTCCATTTTGGCGGTAAGGGCGCGCACAGAGGTGCTGCTGCCCCCCTTGATAAAGTCCAGAGCCTGCTGGAAGGCCTCGTTATATTCTTCCTCCCCCATGCGGCCCCGGCAGGGGGCGCAGCACTGCTTGATGTAGTAATTAAGGCAGGGCCTGCCCTTGCCAAAGTCCTGGGGGAATTTTTTATTGCAGTCTGGCAGGCGGAAAATTTTCCGGGCAGAGTCAATGGTTTGCTTAATAGACCAGGAGCTTAAATATGGCCCGATATACTTGGCTCCATCGTCCTCCATTTTTTTCACCTCGGTAATCCGGGGCCAGCTTCCGCCGCTGACCCGGATGTAGCTGTACCCCTTGTCATCCTTCAGCAGGATGTTATATTTTGGCTGGTTCTGCTTAATCAGGCTGCTTTCCAGCACCAGGGCCTCAAACTCGCTGTCCGTAACAATATACTCAAACCAGTCCACATTCTGCACCATCCGGCGCACCTTTTCCTCGTGGTTGCGGTCGGAGCCGAAATACTGGCTCACCCGGTTTTTCAGGGCCTTGGCCTTGCCGATGTAGATAATCTCCCCGGTTTTGTCGTGCATAATATACACGCCCGGGGACAGGGGAAGCTGCATGGCCTTTTTCCGCAGCTCCTTCTTTTTTTCCGCCCGTTCCTCTATGCTGTCCATTACACCCTCCCCTATGCGGTTGCCGTATATATGGGGCTGCCGCCCCATGCCCCGCCCAAAGGGGCTTTTTGAAAAAAGCCCCTTTGGAATCCTCAAAAACTTTTATATTACTTCTGCACACAATAGCAGGAAATTGGGTATATTCCCCCGCCCTGCGGGCGGGGGAATATACGGCTATCCTTTCCTATTATTTCTTTCAGAAATAATACTCTGACGCCAGGATGCTGTACATGCAGGCGTCTACAATGCCCTTGTTGCTGTGGTCGGCCTGGCGCAGGGTGCCTTCGTAAGTGAGTCCGCACTTTTCCATCACCTTGCCGGAGTTGGGGTTATTGGGATCGTGCTGGCTCTCAATGCGGTTTGCCCCCACCTCCTCAAACAAAAAAGGGATGATGGCGGAAAAGGCCTCGCTGGTAATGCCCTTATGCCACCAGCGGCTGCCAATGCAGTAGCCAATGTGTACCTTATCTGTGGCTTCATCCTGCTCCACCACGCTGATGCTGCCAATAGGCTCGCCCAGTTCTTCCAGCACAATGGCCCACTGGTAGAAGGAAGGATCTTTGTAAGAAGCCGTCCACCCCTCCAGCACCCGCTGGGCATCCGCTATGGACTTGGCTGTGGGCCAGCGCAGGAATTCCGTCACCTTTGGGTCGCTTTCCCAATTGCGGAACATGGCCTCCCTGTCCTCCATGCAGAAGGGCCGCAGGGTAAGCCGCGGGGTTTTTATCACTTTTGTGCCTACATGCGTCATATCCAAATACCTCCCAAAAAGCTGCCTGCACATTATTATAAGCCGCCCCGGAAGCTCGTCCGGCACGCGGCCGCTCACGTAAGCGCGGCACGTTGTGCCGCGGCAAGTGTTTTCAGCCCGCCAGCAGGCGGAACGCCTGCGCCCTGCGTCTTGGATCAAGCGTCACGCTTGCGCGTTTTGGGTGCAGCGCCATAATGCTAAAAAGAAAGCACCGCTGTAACGCGGTGCCTATCCATGCAGTGCCCCTGCCGGGGAAAAATTACTCGGCAAAGCCAGACTCTACTAGCTTAACCAAAGCGTCTACCGCGTCCTGCTCGTCGGAGCCATCGGCAATAATACGGATGGTGACGCCGCCTACGATGCCCAGGGACAATACGCCCAGCAGGCTCTTGGCATTAACCCGCCTTTCTTCCTTCTCCACCCAGATAGAGGCCTTGAACTCGTTAGCCTTCTGGATAAAGAATGTTGCAGGACGTGCATGAAGGCCCACCTGATTCTGAACCAAAACTTCCTTAGCGCACATGTACATTCACCCTCCTAGTAATTTAACAGCATAAAATAGGCTCTGGAAAAAAATCCGTCTAAAAGGCGGAAAGCTTTTGGAAATTGAGTTAATTATATCATATTTGCGGCGAACGTCAACAGATTCCAGCCAATTTTGTTTCCATGAACAGTCTATGAATTTTTTTCTAGCCTTCCTTTGTGCAGCTTGCCCGTTATGTTGAAAACTTTTTGAGGGTTTTGCGCCTTTCTGCTTCAGCCCTTTCCATATTTTTCCAGCAGATCCGGCCTGTTTTGGGCGGTGACAGCCAAAGCCTGTTCCTGCCGCCAGGCCCGGATGTTCCCATGATGGCCGCTGAGCAGCACAGAAGGCACAGCGCGGCCCCGCCAAACCTCCGGGCGGGTATACTGGGGGTATTCCAGAAGCCCGGAAAAGTGGCTCTCCTCGGTAAAGCAGGCCTCCTCCGACAGCACCCCCGGCAGCATCCGGCTCACAGCGTCCGCCAGAATCATGGCAGGCAGCTCCCCTCCGGTAAGTACATAATCCCCAATGGAAACCTCCTCTGCCTCATACTCGTCCAGCAGCCGCTGATCCACCCCCTCATAATGCCCACAGAGAATAACAAGATGGGGATGCCCCGCCAGTTCCCGGGCCTTTTCCTGGCACAGCACAGGCCCTCGGGGGGACATATACAGAATATGCGGCAGGCCTCCCGTATGTTCTTTTATGGCGTCAATGCCCCGGGCAAAAGGCTCTGCCAGCAGCATCATCCCCTTCCCCCCGCCGAATACGGTATCGTCCACCCTGCCTCTGGAATCCGGGGAAAAATCCCGGAGCTGGTGGCAGCAAATCTGCAAAAGGCCCTTTTTCCTGGCCCTGCCCACAATGCTTTCCCCCAGCACCGGGGGGAACAGCTCTGGAAACAGGGTGAGGATATCCATGCGCATCAGGCTTCCTCCTCCCCGCCGTCAAAGATGCCGGGAATGGGCAGCAGCCGGATAACCCCACCCTCCAGGTCTGTCTCTTGTATCATATGTGGCACAGCCGGGAACAAATACTCTTTCCCTTCCTTTGACACAATGCGATATACATCATTGGCCCCGGTCGGCAGAATTTCCTGTAAAACGCCGTATTCCTGCCCGGTAACGCCGTCAACCGCCTGCAGGCCAATCAAGTCCTGCAAAAAGTACTGTCCTGGCGCAAGGCCCACGTCCTCCCGGTTCAGGTAGAGGATTTTTCCCCGCAAAGCGTCTCCCTGCTCCACAGAGTCCACCCCCTTCAGCCGCATAAGCAGCCTTCCCTTGTGAACCCGGGAAGCCAGCAGCCCCGCGTCCCGCTCTCCCGCGCTGTCAAAATAGAAGCGCTGAATCTTCTGCAAAAACTCCGGGGAGTCTGCCCAAGGCTCCAGGCACACCTCCCCCCGCACCCCATGGGTGCGCACAATCCTTCCCGCTTCCAAATACTGCTTCATATGCCCTCCTTGCTGCCCCCGCCCCCGGCGGCCTGTAAGAAACCCCAATGCGTCGAAAGCGGAAGGCTTCCGGCCCGGCGGCTGGGGCCTATTTCTGTTATGGTTTTAGCGATTCCTTTATAAGGCCCATAAGGGTTTCCTGTTCCTCTTCAAAGCCCTCGGAAAGCCGCGCCCCCGCCAGCACAGGCAGCCAGCGCAGGATTTCCTCCCCCTGCCGCCCTGTTTGGGCGCAATAGGCCTTTAAATACCCCTCTGCCAGCAGGGGCATGTGCAGGAGGTATATCATATAGGTGCGGCAGGCGTCTGCGTCCGGGTGGCCCGCTGTGGCGTTTGCCCAGTCGATAACGGTATGGCGTGCGCCGTCTGTCAGCACATTCCCTCCATGGAAGTCGCCATGGCACAGGGCATTTCCTTGGGGAAGCACTGCAAGCAGGGCGAAAAGCCTGCTTTTCTGGCTTTCCTCCAGCACATTGCCCCCTTCTATGCGGCCCCGCAGCCAGTCTGCCAGGGCAAACGGCAGGGGCACCGGGGCCTGGTGTATTTCCGCCTGCAGCCGGGCCAGAATTCCCATGGCTTCCTCCCACCGGGCAGGCTCCTGCTCCAGCAGCTCATGGAGGGTTTTCCCCGGCACGCTCTCCATCTGTATGGCCGGGCAGCCTTCCACATCTGCCACCCCATATACCGCCGGGACGGGCAGGCCCGCTTCCGCCGCCAGCGCCCCGATATACGCTTCCCGGAATACGCTTGAAATCCTGGCGCCTGCATGAAACACTTTGCAGGCACGCCCGTCTATACTATATACGTCTGCCCGGGCGCCCCTGCCCATTAACGCACCTGCCATTTTTTCTCCCTCCTAAAACAAAAAGCGGGCCGGTAAAGGCCCGCAAGCTTGTTTTTCCCGCTGCCCGCGTCAGTCAATCTCAACCATAATCTTCTGGTCGTTGCGGGTGGCGGCGGCACGCATAACCACGCGGATTGCCTTAGCAATGCGGCCCTGCTTGCCGATAACCCGGCCCATGTCGTCCTCTGCCACATGGAGGTGGTAGATGGTGGCGCCGTTTTCGGCTTCCTCACTGGTAATGACGATCTCTTCCGGCTTTTCTACCAGCCCGGAGGCAATGGCTTTTAATAAATCCTGCATTGTTTTAGAACGTTCCTTTCTCTATGCGTATTTTTCCTTTATGGACGTTTTTCTCAGATAACGCCGTGCTTCTTGAACAGAGCCTTCACCGTATCGGTGGGCTGGGCGCCGTTTGCAATCCACTTCTTGGCCTTCTCGGGGTCAACCTTCACCACGCTAGGCTCTTCCATGGGGTTGTAATAGCCGATTTCCTCAATAAAGCGGCCGTCGCGGGGGAAGCGGGAGTCCGCCACCACAATGCGGTAAAAGGGGTTCTTCTTTGCGCCCATTCTTCTCAGTCTGATTTTCACTGCCATAATTCGTTTCCTCCAAAATAATGATAATATATGATAGGGCCTTGCGGCCTGGTCAACTTTAAGATTCCGTTTTCTCCGGAAAACTTCGCAGGTATATCACGTTCCCGTCCGGATCATAAAAACTCATATTCACCGCGCCCCAGGGGCGGGACACAGGCGGCTCTATAATTGCAGCCCCCATGCGCAGCACCTTTTCATGGGCTTTTGCCATATCCTCCACAGTAAAGGCCAGGGAGATATTCCCGCCGCCCTTGTCCCTGCGGACGCCGTCATTGTATACGGTCAGCATGGTTTCTTCCGCCAAAAGGGTCTGGTGTACCGGGTCGTCCGTATCCCGGGGTATATCCAGCAGCTCCCTGTAAAAAGCCGCCAGCCGGGGCACATTGCCTGTCAGCAGGCAAACCTCGCCAATTCTCATGGCAGCCTCCTAAAACGGCATTCCGCCAGGCATGCCGCCCATGCCCCGCAGCATCCTGCGGCCTTTTTTCCCGCCAAACTGCTTCATCAGCTTCTGGGTCTGCTTAAACTGGTTTAAAAGGCGGTTCACGTCCTCCACCTTCTGCCCGCAGCCTGCGGCAATGCGCCGCTTCCGGGAAGCGTTGAGGCTTTCCGGGTGGGATCGCTCATAGGGTGTCATGGAGAGGATAATGGCGGCGGTGCGATCCATCACCCGCTCGTCAATGTCCAAATCGTCCACCTTGCTGCCCATGCCGGGCAGCTTTGAGAGGATGCCTTTAATCGGCCCCATCTTCCGCACCTGCTCGAACTGCTCCAGCATATCGTTTAAGTCCAGCTTATTGTGCATCAGCCGCTCTGCCGTTTTGGCGGCTGCCTTTTCGTCCAGCTTCATCTGGGCGTCTTCAATCAGGGACAGCACGTCCCCCATGCCCAGGATGCGCCCTGCCATGCGGTCGGGATGGAAAACCTCCAGATCCCCCAGCTTTTCCCCTGTGCCTGCAAACTTGATGGGCTTGCCTGTCACAGCTTTTACAGACAAGGCCGCGCCACCCCGGGTGTCGCCGTCCAGCTTTGTGAGGATAACGCCGGAGATGTCCAGCAGATCGTCAAAGGACTTTGCCACATTCACAGCTTCCTGGCCTGTCATGGAGTCCACCACCAGCAGGATGTCCGTAGGCTCCACCGCCTCTTTAATGCGGCGCAGCTCCTCCATCAGCTCTTCATCAATCTGCAAGCGGCCCGCCGTATCAATAATCACATAGTCATTGCCGTAATCCTTTGCGTGCTTTACGGCTTCCTTTGCTGTAACAACCGGGTCTTGGACGCCTTTTTCATACACCGGCGCCCCGGCCTTTTCCGCTACCACCTGCAACTGCTTGATGGCTGCCGGGCGGTAAATATCCCCTGCCACCAGCAAGGGCCTGTGGCCCTGGGTTTTCAGCATGCGGGCCAGCTTTGCGGCGTGGGTGGTTTTGCCCGCGCCCTGCAGGCCGCACATCATAATCACAGCAGGCGGGTGGGCAGGCATTTTCAGCCTTGCCTCCGCGCCCCCCATCAGGCCGGCAAGCTCTTCGTTTACAATCTTTATCACCATCTGGGCGGGGGTCAGGCTTTCCATCACCTCCGCGCCAATGGCCCGTTCTGTCACCTTGCCTGTAAATTCTTTGGCAACCTTATAGTTTACGTCCGCTTCCAGCAGCGCCAGCCGCACCTCCCGCATAGCTTCCTTTACGTCTGCCTCGCTGAGCTTGCCCTTGCTGCGCAGCTTTTTAAACGAATTGCTGAGTTTTTCCGCTAAGCCCTCAAATGCCATGGCGCTCCCTCCTCATCAGCTTTCTCCCGCAATTTCCTCTGCCTTTTCCAGAATAACCGCGGCGTTTTCGTCAATTTCCGGCACCTGCCCCTTTTGGGCGTTTTGCTCCTGTATGTTCAAGGCGCAGTCGCAGATAACCGCCAGCGCCCCCTGTATCTCCTGAAAGCGCCGGGCCAGCCCCAAACGCTCTTCCATCTCGAAAAGCTGCTGCTCCGCCCGCTTGATGGCGTCCCGCACCCCCTGCCGGGTGATGTCCCATTCCTGGGCTATCTCCGCCAGGGACAAGTCTTCATTATAATAGGCGTCTATAACCTCCCGCTGCTTCTGGGTGAGCATGTCGCCGTAAAAATCCAGCAGATATGAAATTTTCAAGTCCTTTGCCATCAAAGCCACCTGCCGCTTTCTCTTTGTGTAAAGTCTTTTTCTTTACAGCTTCTCTATTATACATGAGCGGCCTTTGTTTGTCAATACACCCGTTTTCTTTTTTTAAATTTACTTTTTACTGCCCTTATGGTATAATTTACAGGCGTCTTGCAGGCGGGGAGGTGATGGGCATGAAAAAACATGGGCTTTCTATCCTTTTCGTGCTGCTCTTCGCCCTGTGCGCCCAGGAAAGTGCCAAAGCGGAAAAGGCAGGCGGCTTTTTGCAGATGACCATTATAAGCGGCGCAGACCAGATTCTGGATCTGTACCGGGAGTTTACCGCATACACCCCCGCCCAGCGGGAGGCGCTTCGGGAACGCCGCAGGCAGGCAGAACGGGAAATCTTTTTTGACCGGACAGTTTCCCGGGGGATATCTGCCGCTGAAGATTTGCACCATGACTTAACCTTTGCGGCAAGCCCTGCCATAGCGGCCTATGTGGAACAGAAGCGTCAAGATCCCGCTATCCGGGAGACAGTGGAGGAGGACGCTTTGGACGCGGAAATCTGGTGGCAGTGGTTTGACATCCTGCCGGTAGATCACGAAACCCACCTTAGCCAGCGGGCTGTTTTAGAGTGGGTGGAAAATTACATGACCATCCCCGAAGAGGACAGGGCCTTTTTAAGCTATAACCTGATGCGCATTTCCCAGGAAACCCTGGACGCTTATACCAATCCGGATCACCTGCCGCCCCCTGTTTTTGAAGCGCCGGATTTTGAAAAGCCCCTGCCGGATGCATCTGTTTCATCCAGCCTTATGCCCTGAAAAAGTGATGAACAAACTGTGAATTATGGTAAAACACGGGTAAAAAACGCCATTTTGTAAACCTTTTGTAATTTTTATGCCAGTCTATTTTACGATCTTCTATTAAGATAAAAAATTTCCAGGAGGGAAAAAACATGGTTTATTTTAACTGCGACTACACCGAGGGCGCCCACCCCCGGATAATGGAAAAGCTGCTGGATACAAACCTGGAGCAGACCCCGGGCTACGGCACAGACATTTACTGCGAGCAGGCCAAGGCCCTGATTTTGCGCGCCTGTCAGTGCCCCCAAGCCCAGGTGCATTTCCTGATGGGAGGCACCCAGGTAAACTTTACCATTATCCGCGCCGCCCTGCGGCCCCACCAGGGAGTTATCGCGCCGGAAACCGGACACATTCATGTCCATGAAACCGGCGCGGTGGAGGCCACAGGCCACAAAATCCTGGCTCTGCCCTGCGGGGTGGAGGGGAAGCTTACCGCTGCCCAGGTGGAGAAAGCTGCCGCCGAGCACTTTGCGGGCAGCATGCCTCCCGCCCATATGGTGCAGCCTAAAATGGTGTATATCTCCCAGCCTACGGAAAACGGGGCCATCTATTCCCTGAAAGAGCTGGAGGCCCTTCATGAGGTCTGCCAGAAATGGGGGCTGTACCTTTTTGCAGACGGCGCCCGCATGGGTTATGGCCTTACGGCCCGGGGCGCGGACGCGGCCCTTCCCGATATGGCCCGGCTGTGCGACGCTTTCACCATCGGCGGCACAAAATGCGGGGCGCTGTTCGGGGAAGCGGCTGTGCTTGTAAACCCAGCCTTGCAGGAGGATTTTCTCTATGCTGTGAAGCAAAACGGCGGGATGCTGGCAAAGGGCCGGCTTTTGGGCCTGCAGTTTTTAGGGTTGTTTGAAAGCGGGCTGTACTATGAAATCTGCCGGAAGGCAAATGCCTTTGCCTATGAGATTGCCAACGCCTGCAAAGAAGCTGGCTTTCCCCTATATGCCCCCTCCCCCACCAACCAGCAATTTTTTATCTTCCCGGACGATGTGCTGGAAAAGCTACAGGAGCGCTTCCACTTCTCCTTCTGGGAGAAAACGGACGAGGGGCATACCGCTGTGCGCATCTGCACAAGCTGGGCCACCACAGAGGAAAACGTGCAGGCGCTTATAAGCGCCATCAAAGCCGCCAGGGCAGAAAAATGAAAGTGCTGAGCCTGCGGGAGCCTTGGGCTTCCCTTATCCTGCTGGGGAAAAAGCGCATTGAAACCAGAAGCTGGCGGACAAACTACCGGGGGCCGCTGTGCCTCCACGCCAGCGCCGCCAGGATAAACCACAAGGATCCCCACATACAGGAGCTGCTGGCCCTTATCCCCGGGGCACCCATGGCATATGGGAAAATCCTCTGCCGCTGCGTGCTGGCAGACTGCGTGCCCATGGACGGGGCTTTCCTGGAGGAGATGGAGCGGCACAAAACAGAGAGGCGGTGCGGGGAGTATGCCCCCGGACGGTTTGCCTGGATGCTGGAAAACATAGAACCTTTAGAGCGCCCCATTCCTGCCAAGGGGATGCTGGGGTTGTGGGAATGGGAGGGAGAAGGATGACGGAGCTGTATTTCATCCGCCACTGTGAGCCGAATTATGAAAACCACGATGACCTCACCCGGGAACTGTCCCCGAAAGGGCAGGCCGACACCAGGCTTGTCACAGGGTATCTCCGGGATAAGAACATCAGCGCTGTGCTTTCCAGCCCTTTTAAACGGGCGGTGGATACAGTGGCGCCCTTTGCCCGGGAGGCTGGCCTGCCCGTTATAACAATGGAAGATTTGCGGGAGCGCCGGATAGACAGCGGCTGGATAGAGGACTTTGAAGGCTTTGCCCGCAGGCAGTGGGCGGATTTTTCCTATAAGCTTTCAGACGGGGATTCCTTAGGCCAGGTGCAGGCGCGCATGGAAGCCTCCTTGGAAAAAATCCTGACAGACCATGAGGGCGGGCGGATCGCCATCGGTTCTCATGGCACAGCCTTAAGCGTGCTGGTACACAGCCTGCGGCCCGGCTTTGGCTATGAGGGCTTCTCCCGGATACGGGGCCTGATGCCCTGGGCTGTGCATTTTACCTTCCAGGGAAAAGCCTGCGCGCAGGTGGAAGAAATCGACCTGTTTACCGGGGAAGCCAGGGAAATTCCATAAGGAGAAATGCCATGCAGGGTTATAACTTGATTGTGGTGTTTGATAAACGCCGGGAAAGGGTGCTGCTGTGCAGGCGGCGCAAAGAGCCGTATAAAGGGCTTTTGAACTTTGTGGGCGGCAAGATAGAGCCAGGAGAGGAAGGGCTTGCCGCCGCTTACCGGGAGCTGCGGGAGGAAACCGGGCTGACGGAGGCGGATATTTCCCTGTTCCACTTCATGGATCTCACTTACTACCGCGGCGCGCCCTGCCGGCTGGAGGTCTATGCGGGAAGGCTGAAAGGCCCCGCCCAGGTGCGGGGAGAGGAAAACCAGCTTATCTGGCAGGACGCCAAAGAGGACATGTTCGACAGAACCCGCTTTGCAGGCATGGGCAACATGGGCCATATTATGGCCCTGCTGGAGCAGGAAGATCTATAAGAGATGAGCAGGAGGAAAACCATGAGGATTCTTAAAACCATACCCGGTGTGAACGCCTTCCGGGCCTGAAGGTGGCCAGGCGGAAGCCTCTTTGGAGCGGGCGCTCCAGAGCGGAAGGCGAATTTCAGACGCGCACCTATGCAGGCCTCTTTTCATGAAATGTGGCAAGAAAAAACAAACTGAAGAAAGAGGCTTTATCTATGAAAAAAACGACTGATATGACCCAGGGCAAGCCTTTAGGGCTGCTGCTGGGCTTTGCGGCGCCCCTGATGGTGGGCAGCGTGTGCCAGTTGCTCTACACCATGGCGGACAGCGCGGTGGTGGGCAGGCTGCTGGGGGTGGACGCTTTCGCGGCAGTGGGGGCGGCAGGCTTTTTGAGCATGCTGCTGTTTTGCATCATCTCCGGGCTGATTCAGGGCTTTACCATCCTGTTTGCCCAGCTATTCGGAAAAAAGCAATGGGAAACCTTGCGGGGGACCATTGCCATGGCGGCGCTCCTTTCCGCGGGGATAGGCGTTCTGCTGACCCTTTTGGGGCTTTTCTGCGCAGAGCCTGTGCTGGCCCTTACGAAAACCCCGGAGGACATCCGGCCCCAAGCCCTGGTGTATGTCCAGTGGATTTTTGCGGGCACCCTTATCACCATGGCAAACCGGCTTTCCGGCATGCTGCTTCATGCCCTGGGCAACAGCCGCGCCCCGGTTACAGGCAGCATTGCCTCCTGCGTGCTGAACGTGGCTTTAGATCTGCTTTTCGCAGGGGTATTCCATTGGGGCGTGGCAGGAGTGGCGGCAGCCACAGTGCTGGCCCAGCTTGCCTCCTGCGGCTACTGCCTGGTGCAGTTAAGGGCGATTCCCCAGGCGCGGCTCTCCCGGCAGGACTTTGCCGCCAAACCAGCCCTGCTCCGGGAGCTTATGCGGCTGGGCGGGCCTTTTGCCCTGCGGGACGGGGTTATCGCCATTGGCGGGCTGTTTGTGCAGGCGGCTATCAACAGTTATGGCAAGCTTTTTGTGGCGGGGATGGCAGCGGCGGAAAAATATTTTGGTCTGCTGAACATCACAGGCAACGCGCTGGAGGGGGCTTTCTCCACCTATGCTGCCCAGAACTACGGCGCGGGCCGGATGGACAGGATGCAGGAAGGGCTGCGGTGCAGCATCCGGCTGGCCCTTATCAGCGCGGGGATTATGGATGTGCTGGTGCTGGTGCTGGGCAGGCAGCTTATCGGGCTGCTGGTTTCCGGAGAGCCACAGGAGGTGCAGGCCATTACCCAGGCGGGCTACACCTATCTGCTGGTGATGGCCCTGCTGATTCCCCTCATGTTCCTTTTGTGCCTGTACCGCTCCGGGCTGCAGGGCATGGGCAGTACCTTTGCCCCCACCCTTTCCGGCTTTGTGGAGCTGGGATTGCGGCTTTTGTCTGTGCTGCTTCTGCCGGGGCTTTTGGGCCGCTGGGCTGTATATCTGGCAAATCCCCTGGGATGGCTGGGGGCCATGCTCCTGCTGGGGATTTCCTACCACAAGGTTTATAAGAAGCAGGCACAGGCCCTGGGGGCAGAAAAGAAGCAATTTAACTGATTTTTGCCAAGAGGCAGGAAGCAAACCACTAGTAAACTAGTGGTTTGCTCAGATCCCCGAGGGGTCAATCCATGCTGGTCCCGGCCAGGGCGTTAAAGAGGTTCTGGCTGGTGAGCCGGATAATGGCCTCGGTGGTATCCAAGTCTGGGTAAACGGTCTAACTCGTCCATCATGCGCCAGAAATTCTCCTGAGCCACCGCCAGCATCTGCACATTGGCCTGGTATGCCTGGGCGTATCGGCACACGCTTGCCACCGATATGCCCACGCCATTCTGGCATAAAAAGTCTACGATCTCCCCATAGGTAGCATTGGACAAAAGCATCTGCTCCACCGCTCCCCGCAGCGCGGGGTCTAGCCCATCTATTTTGCTATGCTTTCGGTTTCCTGCTTTTTGCCCATGTGCCCGCTCTCCTATATCTCGATCATGTTGTCCTCTATGCCGCCTTTCAAAAGGCGCTTGCCCCGGCTGGTGAGCTTGCTTTCCAGAAATTCGTCCGGGGCCATGCCGCTACTTTTGACCACCCGCTCTATACCGGCCAGTTTGTTAAACTTTATGCGCAGGATATTGGCCGCCTGCAAAACCCGCCCATTATTCCGGGCAAAGTTACCGGCCTTTATGCGCTGCATATCCATTGTGCTTATGCCCCCTTTTCTCCTTGCTTCATTGCACGATCCAGGATCATGTCTATTTTCCTATCCACCTTGGAAAATTCCCGGATAAAATCATCTTTTGTCAAATAGGTCTGCATGATGGTTTTTATATCTGCCCGCAGTTCGTCATAAGATTTCTCGTGTACGCTGCGGGGGGTATAGTCCCGCTCTATACGCTCAATGTCACTAGCCAGCTTGTCCTTGTCCTTTTCGTAAGGCTCCTTTTTAACCGTGGTTTCATCCAGCCTTTTGACAGACTCATCCAGCCGGTCTACACGCCCAAAAAGGGAGCGCTTTAACAGATATATCAAGGTCCCGGCTGCAAACCCTAAAAGCAGCACTACCAGCCACCATGTCCCATTATCAAACGCCACACGAACACCCCCGAAAAATAAAAATCCCCCGGCGGGAGCCGGGGGTATTTCATATGCGGGCATAGCCCTATGATACCAGCCACGCGTCACGTCGTGTTGGTACGTTCTGTCACTTGCATAGGCGCTTCCCCTTAAAAAAACATTTTTTCTTCCTTCTTCTACTTCTGGACTTTCCTATCCTTTCCGCCTGTTTTGATACTCCTTTTGTTCCCGATTTTGCTTCCTTTTGTATTTTGCCTGTTTTAATTTCTTATTTGCTTTCCTTCTTCCCTAGCCACTCTTTTTTCCTCTTTACCGTTTTTATACTGTTCGCCCCCTTTTCGTTGTCCTTATTTTTTACGGCTTTTGAGGGGCGTTTTTCTTTTTGCATCATCGGCAGAAGCCTTCTTTTGAACCACTCGCCCAGCGAGTGGTTTTCGGTACACAATAAAAATCCCCCGGCGGAGCCGGGGGATTTCATATGCGGGCAAAGCCCTATGATACTAGCCACGTGTTACGTCACGTTGGTGTGGTCTGACACCTGCGTATTGTCCTTACCTGCTGCCCGTAAACGGGCTATTCTTTAGAAGTTTCCCATCGTCAGCTGTTCTCCAGCCCTATCCTCGTCCAACTGGTGCTGGATATACTCCTGTATCTTTTTCGCATTTTTGCCCGCCGTGTCTACGTAATAGCCACGGCACCAGAACTCCCGGTTCCGATACTTGTACTTTAGCTCCGGATACTTCTCATAGATCATTAAGCTGCTCTTTCCCTTCAAGTACCCCATGAAGGTCGATATCGATACCTTTGGCGGTATCTCCACCGGCATATGTACATGGTCTTGGCACACCTCGGCTTCTACTATTTTTATCTTCTTACACTCGCAAAGGATTTTCAGTATTTTTCCTACTTCTACCCTTTTCTCTTTACAGAACACCTTCCTCCTATACTTTGGTGCAAATACTATGTGGTATTTGCAATTCCACTTTGTATGTGATAAACTGTTTTTGACTTCCATTCGGTTGTCCTCCTTTTGGTGTGAGCGCAAGTACTTTGCGCTTTTGAAGCCTGCCAGACCGCAAGTCTATTATACACCAAAAAAGTTTTTCTTTCTTCATCATCGGCAGAAGCCTTCTTTTAAGCCACTCGCCTTGCGAGTGG
>ERZ779632.165-NODE-165-length-43798-cov-19.608349_pt1 | contig 43798 bp, 42 predicted proteins | sample MGYA00514194_ERZ779632 | MGnify/ENA primary metagenome ERZ779632 (study PRJEB29562, sample SAMEA4376704) | mouse gut metagenome | isolation source: Cecum | study: EMG produced TPA metagenomics assembly of the A DSS colitis mouse model was used to assess the... | reverse complement strand
CCTTGTTGATATAGTAGGGGGCGCGGATGGGCTGGTCGCCGAAGCGCAGGTGGCTGATGGTCACGCCGCCGGTCTTCTTGGAGTCGTACTGGAAGTACGCCTGGACATACTTGTCGGTGTGGTCGCCGATGATCTTGATGGAGTTCTTGTTGGCGCCCACGGTGCCGTCGCCGCCCAGGCCCCAGAACTTGACCTCGATGGTGCCCTCGGCCGCGGTGTTGGGGGAGGGCTTCTCCTCCAGGGACATGTTGGTCACGTCGTCCACGATGCCGATGGTGAACTGGCGCTTGGGGGCGGTACGGGTCAGCTCCTCATAGACGGCGAACACGCTGGCGGGCGGGGTGTCCTTGGAACCCAGGCCGTAGCGGCCGCCGATGACGGAGATGTCGGTGCGGCCCGCGTTGGCCAGGGCGGTGACCACGTCCAGGTACAAAGGCTCGCCCTGGGCGCCGGGCTCCTTGGTGCGGTCCAGCACGGCGATGTGCTTGCAGGTGGCGGGGATGGCGGAGAGCAGCTTGTCGGCCCGGAAGGGGCGGTACAGCCGCACCTTGATGAGGCCCACCTTCTCGCCGTGGGCGTTCAGGTAGTCGATGACCTCCTCGGCCACGTCGCAGATGGAGCCCATGGCGATGATGACCCGGTCGGCGTCGGGGGCGCCGTAGTAGTTGAACAGCTGATAGTCGGTGCCCAGCTTGGCGTTGACCTTGCCCATGTACTCCTCCACGATCTCGGGGATGGCGTCGTAGTACTTGTTGCAGGCCTCGCGGTGCTGGAAGAAGATGTCGCCGTTCTCATGGGAGCCGCGCATCACGGGGCGCTCGGGGTTGAGGGCGCGGGCGCGGAAGTCGCCGATGGCCTTCCAGTCCACCATCCCGGCCAGGTCCTCATAGTCCCAGATGGCGATCTTCTGGATCTCGTGGGAGGTACGGAAGCCGTCGAAGAAGTTCACGAAGGGGACGCGGCCCTCGATGGCGGCCAGGTGGGCCACCGCGCCCAGGTCCATGACCTCCTGGGGGTTGGACTCGCACAGCATGGCGAAGCCGGTCTGGCGGCAGGCCATGACGTCGGAGTGGTCGCCGAAGATGTTCAGCGCGTGGCTGGACACGGTACGGGCGGACACGTGGAACACGCAGGGCAGCAGCTCGCCGGCGATCTTGTACATGTTGGGGATCATCAGCAGCAGGCCCTGGGAGGCGGTGTAGGTGGTGGTCAGGGCGCCGGCGGCCAGGGAGCCGTGGACGGTGCCGGCCGCGCCGGCCTCGGACTGCATCTCAATGACCTTGACGGGCTGGCCGAAGATATTCTTGCGGCCAGCGGCGGCCCACTGGTCCACGTTGTCCGCCATGGGGCTGGACGGCGTGATGGGATAGATGCCGGCCACCTCGGTAAAGGCGTAGGACACGTGGGCGGCGGCGGTGTTGCCGTCCATAGTTTTGAACTTGCGTGCCATAGGCGTTTTCCTCCTTTTCATATGAGAACGTTCACCTATTCGGTTCGTTCCGTTTCGCGGTGAATAGTCTATCACATCCGTCCCGGTTTTGCAATTGGAAAAGCTCAATTTTTCGGTAAACTTTCTGGACAATTTGGCTTTCCAGCCCCTTCCAGCCCCGCCTTCCCCGCGGGTCTTGCGCAGCGGGGCAAATCATGGTAAAGTATTGAAAACCACACAGGAAAGGGGCGAGCGCCCATGGTATGCAATGTAACCTCCCTGGGGCTGAACGGGGTGGAGGGCTATCCGGTGGCCGCCGAGTGCGCCCTGTCCGGCGGCCTGCCCGCCTTCGACGTGGTGGGCCTGCCCGACGCCGCCGTGAAGGAGGCCAGGGAGCGGGTGCGCTCGGCAATCAAATCCAGCGGCTTTGACTTCCCCGTCTCCCGCATTACCGTGAACCTGGCCCCCGCCGGCCGGCGCAAGGCGGGCACGGTGTACGACCTGCCCATTCTGGTGGGCATTTTGTGCGCGGGGGGCCAGCTCCCCCTGGAGGGTGAACGGGACTCCGCCTTTGTGGGCGAGCTGTCCCTGGACGGGCGGCTGCGCCCGGTGCCCGGGGTGCTGCCCATGGCGCTGGCGGCCAAACGGGCGGGCATACGCCGCCTGTTCGTCCCCGCGGACAACGCCCCGGAGGCCACCCTGGCCGACGGGCTGGAGGTGCTGCCCGTCCATACGGTGGGGGAACTGGCCCTCCACCTGTCCGGGGAACGGCCCATTGCCCCCGCCCGGCCCTGGCAAGACGGGCTTCCCCCCCTCCAGGGCCCGGACTTTTCCGAGGTGAAGGGCCAGGAGCAGGCCAAGCGGGCGCTGGAGGTGGCCGCCGCCGGGGGCCACCATGTGCTCATGTCGGGCTCTCCCGGCTCGGGCAAGTCCATGATGGCCAAGCGCCTGCCGTCCATACTGCCCGACATGACCCGGGCGGAGGCCCTGGCCTGCACGGAAATCTACTCGGTCATGGGTCTGACCTCCAAGGAGCACCCCATGGTGCGCCGCCGCCCCTTCCGCGCCCCCCACCACACCATCTCCGCCGCCGGGATGACCGGGGGCGGACCCAACCCCCGGCCCGGCGAGATTTCCCTGGCCCACAACGGGGTTTTGTTCCTGGACGAGCTGCCCGAATTCCGCGCCGATGTGCTGGAGGTGCTCCGCCAGCCCCTGGAGGACGGGGTGGCCCAGATTTCTCGTGTATCCGGCTCGGTGAGCTACCCCAGCCGCTTTATGCTGGTGTGCGCCATGAACCCCTGCAAGTGCGGCTGGTACGGCCACCCCTCGGGGCGCTGCACCTGCACGGAGCAGGCGGTGCGGCGCTACCTGTCCCGGCTGTCGGGGCCCATGCTGGACCGCATCGACATCTGCGTGGACGTGCCCTCCCTGGACTACGACGAGCTGTCCGGCGGCGCCCCCCCGGCGGAGCCCTCCGCCGCCATCCGGCAGCGGGTCAACGCCGCCCGCGCCGTCCAGACCGCCCGCTATGGCCCGGACGGCCCCGCCTGCAACGCCCGGATGGGTCCCCGTGAGCTGCGGGAGCACTGCAAGCTGGACGGGGAGTGCCAGCGGCTTATCCGGGGGGCCTATGACCGTCTGGGCCTCACCGCCCGGGGGTACGACCGCATCCTCCGGGTGGCCCGCACCATCGCCGACCTGGACGGGGCGGCGGATATCGCGGCCCATCACCTGGCGGAGGCGCTGCAATACCGCCCGCCCGAACATCTGCGGATTTAAAAGGGACCCCCGCAAAGCCGCCCTTTGGCTCTGCGGGGAGAGGAGCCGCAGCGAAATGAGCGAGCTTACGCCGAAGGCGGAGTGAGGAATATGGAGCTTGCGGCGACGAGGCGGAGGCGCTGCAATACCGCCCCCCGGAGCATCTCAGAATATAAAAAGCGGCCCCGGCGTCTGCCGGGGGCCGCCCTCTTTACATGTCCGCCAAAATGGACCGCACCAGCGCCGTGGGCCCGGTGAGGATTACCCGGGCCGTGCCCTGGCCCCGGCGGTCCACACCGTAGGAGTAGGCGAAGGACACCCTGCCCTCCTCCCGGTTCACCCGGTCCAGCAGGCGCTGGCGCAGGGCCTCCTCCCCGCCCTCATCCACGGGGATGTCCCGGATGAGGCAGCAGCGATCCTCCGCCATACCGCCCAGCATGAAGTCATAGACCAGCGCGTTGCGGTTGGCCTCCATAGCCCGCTGGGCGCCCGCGTCCTGGAACAGCCGCTGAACGTCGCCCGGGGAGAAGCGCCACGCCCCGTCCACCTTCTCCCCGGCCAGCCGCCCCTCCTGGAGATAGGTGCGCAGGGTGCGGTCGGTCAGCCCCGTAAAGGCGGCCACATCCTCAATAGTAAACGTCCTTTCCATAATTGATCGCCCTCCTGGTTGTTAATTGTTAGAACCTGTATCCATCGCGCTTGACGGTCTTATCTTATCAGGGGGCCGGACGGGTTTCAATTTGAAATTCCGCGGGATTTTCAGGGCAAAAAAGCTCCCTCCGGTACACGGAGGGAGCTTTTCACGCGGCGGTTCAGGACAGGGACAGCAGACACAGGGCCAGGGTGAGGACCATGAACACGATGGCCACCCACTTGGTCATCTTGGCCAGCCGGGCGTCGGCGGACTTGGCCTTGTTCTTGGACAGGAAGGTGTCCGCCCCGCCGGCGATGGCGCCGGACAGCCCCGCGCTTTTGCCGGACTGGAGCATGACGATGGCCACCAGGGCCAGGGACACGATGAAGTAAATGATGGACACGATGAGCTGGGCAGTGGTCATTTTAACTCAAATCCTTTCGGTGATGGCTTCGTAAAAGCGGGCAAGCCCCGCACAGGTATTTAGCATGATACCACACCCCGCGCCCAATTGCAAGCCTTTTCTTTCGTGCCGCGCCAACAACCCCTCGAATGTCAAACAGGCGTTTCACGTGAAACGCTTCCCCTACTTGTGGTAGAGCTGGCTGCCCTGGTAGCGGGGGGTGCAGGTCAGGCGCAGGCCCAGCCGGGAATAGGTCCCGCTGTCCGCGGCGGTGAGGATGACGGAGGAGTGGGCCTCGCAGTCCCGCAGCATGTCCAGGCTGTCCAGCGCCCGGGCGGCCAGGGGGACGGTGGCGGTGGAGATGGCCAGGGCGATGAGCACCTCGTCGCTGTGGAGCCGGGGGTTGCGGCTGCCCAGGTGGCCCACCTTCAGCGCCTGGATGGGCTCGATGGCCTCCCGGGAGATCAGGTGGGTCTTGCGGTGGATGCCCGCCAGCGCCTTGAGGGCGTTGAGCAGGGCCGCGGCGGCGGCCCCCATCAGCTCGGAGGTCTTGCCCACCGCCACCCGTCCGTCGGGCAGCTGGATGGCGGCGGCGGGCTCCCCCCGCTCCTCCGCCTTGTCCTCGGCGGCGCGGATGACGGGGCGCAGCTCCGGGCCCGCCTGGGCCTGCTTCATCAGCAGCTCCAGCTTGTAGACGATTTCGTCGCTGCCCTGGCCCCGGCGGCGGTCGCACAGGGCGGCGTAGTACCTGCGGATGATCTCCTGCCTGGCCGCGGCGCATACGGCCTCATCGTCTATGATGCAGCTGCCCGCCATGTTCACCCCCATGTCGGTGGGGGATTTGTAGGGGCTCTCCCCCATGATCTCCCCGAACATGGCCTGGAGCACCGGGAACACCTCCACGTCCCGGTTATAGTTCACCGTGGTCTCCCCATACGCCTGGAGGTGGAAGGGGTCGATCATGTTCACGTCGTTCAAATCGGCGGTGGCCGCCTCGTAGGCCAGGTTTACCGGGTGCTTGAGGGGCAGGTTCCAGGTGGGGAAGGTCTCAAACTTGGCGTATCCCGCCCGCACACCCCGAATGTGGTGGTGGTAGAGCTGGGACAGGCAGGTGGCCATTTTCCCCGACCCGGGGCCGGGGGCGGTGACCACCACCAGGGGCCTTTCCGTCTCGATGTAGTCATTTTTGCCGAACCCGTCCTCCGACACGATGCGCCCCACGTCATGGGGGTAGCCGGGGATGGGATAGTGGAGGTATACCTTCACCCCGAACCCCTCCAGCCGCCGCTTGAACGCGTCCGCCGCCGGCTGGCCGGCGTACTGGGTGATGGTGACGCTGCCCACATACAGCCCCTCCCCCCGGAAGGTGTCGATGAGGCGCAGCACATCCTCCTCATAGGTGATGCCCAGATCCCCCCGCACCTTGTTCTGCTCGATGGCGGCGGCGTTGATGACCACCACCACCTCCACGCTGTCCTTCAGCGCCAGCAGCATCCGGATCTTGCTGTCCGGGGCAAAGCCGGGCAGCACCCGGGCGGCGTGGTAGTCGTCGAACAGCTTGCCGCCGAACTCCAGGTACAGCTTGCCGCCGAACTGGGCGATGCGCTCCCGGATGCGGGCGGACTGGGTCTCCACATAGCGCTGGTTGTCAAATCCGGTCTGATTGGACATAAAATTTCAGGGCCGCGGCCCCAGCCTGCGGCCCCCTCCCCCTCTCGCCTCTCGCTGTGTTCTCTCCCCAGATTTTAACACAATCCGACGGCTGGGGCAAGTAAAATCTATCCGCAGCCGCACCACGGCCGCCATCCGGCCGGGCGCAGGGCCGGATCGCTTTTACCGGGCCCTCCTTGACATAACCCCGCCGCCCCTGTAAAATAGGAAAACATCCGAATGTAGAAAGCAAGGGACACGTTATGAAGGAAATTATCCTGCTCAAGCAGGGGGAAATGGTGCTCAAGGGCCTCAACCGCCGGGGCTTTGAGGAAAAGCTCATGGGCAACGCCAAACGGCGGCTGAAAAAATACGGCCCCTTCAAGGTGTACACCCGCCAGTCCACCACCTATGTGGAGCCGCTGGACGATTCCTGCGATTTCGAAGGCGCCTGGGCCGCCATGGGCAGGCTGTTCGGCGCGGTGGGCATATGCCGGGCCAGGGCCTGCCCCAAGGACAAGGACGCCATCGTGGCCTGCGCCGTGGACTACCTGGGGGACCGGCTGGCCGCCGCCAAGTCCTTCAAGGTGGAGAGCAAGCGGGCGGACAAAGCCTTCCCCATGACCTCCATCCAGCTGTCCCAGTATGTGGGGGGCGAGCTCCACGACCGCTACCCCCACCTGGAGGCGGACATGCACCACCCCCAGCTCACCGTCCACGTGGAGGTGCGGGATTTCGACGCCTACCTCCACGCCGACCCGGAGCCGGGGGCGGGGGGCCTGCCCGTGGGCATGGGGGGGCGGGCGCTGTCCCTGCTGTCCGGCGGGATCGACTCCCCCGTGTCCTCCTGGATGGTCGCCAAACGGGGGGTCATTGTGGACATGATCCACTATTACTCCTACCCCTACACCTCCCCGGAGGCCAAGGAGAAGGTGCTGGAGCTGGCCCGCCTGCTGGTGCCCTACACGGGCAAGCAGTGCGTCCACGTGGTGCCCTTCACCAAAATCCAGGAGGAGCTGCGCCGCTCCTGCCCCGAGGAGCTGTTCACCATCCTCATGCGCCGCTTCATGATGCGCATCGCCTGCCGGGTGGCCGGACAGAACGGCATCCAGGCCCTGGTGACGGGGGAGTCGGTGGGCCAGGTAGCCAGCCAGACCCTGGACGCCATGGTATGCACCGACGCGGTGTGCACCGTGCCGGTGCTCCGCCCCCTGGTGGGGATGGACAAGGAGGAGATCGTCCGCATTTCCCGGCGGATCGGCACCTTTGAGACCTCCATCCTGCCCTATGAGGACTGCTGCACCGTGTTCACCCCCAAGCACCCCCGCACCAAGCCCAAGCTGGAGGAGCTGGAGGAGGCGGAAAAGGCGCTGGACGTGGACGGCCTGGTGGAAGAGGCCGTGGCGGGCATCGAGCGGGTGATGCTGGATTTGTAGGAGCTGTCAAAATTGATTGACTAGGCGCCGTTTGAAAATTGGCAATATGCCCAGCGGCGAGGAATTTTTCCGCCGGGCAAGGCGATTTGGCGCAGGAATACTTTGTGTATTTCAAGGCAAATCAACGCGGCTCAGCGGAAAAAGGCCCGCCGATTGGGCGTGTTGACAATTTTCAAACAAGCCCTAGATTTCCAATTTACAGTATTATATGCATGTACTTGGATAAAGGGCTGGAGTGGCGCCAATGGGCTGTTGAATGGCGAAATCCGGGAATGTGTTCAGCATTCGGGACTGAGAGGTATCAAAGACGATGAAAAAGGATTGTGCGGTTATCGGCGCTCTTTTGCTGTTGGGCGTTGCCCTTGTAATAGGTGCGCCGTTCCTCCCTGATGCGTTCTTCTCGTTCATTAAGTCAAACTATGATTATAGGTACACAGAAATTCGGTATTTTCAAATTATACCCTCCTTTCGCTTAGCGGGAACACTTCTTTTTGTGTGGGGCGCTGTACTTTTGTGGAAGAAGGAGAGAAAAAAATGAAAAGGACATACATTGCCGCGCCTTGCTGGCAATGTTGAGGTTTGGCTCCGAAATAGCTATTCTATTGAATATTTGGGACACTTCAATATTTGGCGCCTAGGCGCCGTTTGAAAATTGGCAATATGCCCAGCGGCGAGGAATTTTTCCGCCGGGCAAGGCGATTTGGCGCAGGAATACTTTGTGTATTTCAAGGCAAATCAACGCGGCTCGACGGAAAAAGGCCCGCCGATTGGGCGTGTTGACAATTTTCAAACAAGCCCTAAGCAAATCTGCGCAAATACAAAAACATCAAAAAAGTCCCATCCCTCCCGGGATGGGACTTTCGTTTACCCCAGCTCCGGCGCGGTGGGCTGGTAGATCCGGCAGTTTTCCTCCTCCATGGCGTCCAGCGCCGCCCGCAGGAACCTGACGCCCCCGCCGCCGCAGCCAATCTCCACGTAGTTCACCTGCTGGGGGTCCAGCTCCCGCACCAGCGCCGCGCCGGTGGGATGGGCCGACCCCTTCAGGGTGGGCCGCCATACCGCAAAGCCCGCCTGGGCCAGCCCCTCCCGGCCCTCCCGGTCCAGGCCGGGGGCTGCGGCCACCAGGGCGGGACAGCGGGCGACGGCGGCCAGCAGCCCGCGCCCCTCCGCCGCCTGGTCCATGCAGGCTTCCACATCCTCCCCCTCCAGGGCCAGCCCTATGGTATGGCCCGCCCCCGCCAGGCGGCGGACCAGGTCGTCCTGCTCCCGCAGCTGCTCCGGGGTGAACAGGAACAGCACGCGCAGTCCGCGCCCCTCCGCCAGCCGGGCGCACTCCTCCCCCTCGTCCCCCCAGCGCAGGGCAAGGTACAGCTCCCCCCCGCTGGGCGGCTCGGACGCCTCCGCGCCGCCGGAGGGGACAGGGTTCTCCCCCTCCCCCCTGCCGCCCGACTCCAGGTAGCGGCTCAGGCTGTCCGCCAGCTGGTTGTCCGCCGCGCTCACAAAGGACCGGTCGCTGAGGATGGCGGAGCTGCTGGTCAGCCGGATCAGGGTGCCGTGCCGGGTGCTGGTGCGGGTGCAGCTGATGGTGCCGAAATAGTCGCACAGCCAGTCGATGGGCACAAAAACCGTGCCGTTGCGCACCATGGCCTGGGCGGACACCGCAGCGCCGGACAGATCCTGGGCGGTGTTGGCCCGGGTGTCGAACACCACGCCCAGCTGCCCGTCCGTAACCAGCAGCGTGCGCTTGGTGGTGCTGTACATGGCGTTTACCCCCAGGTCGATGCCGGTGGCCTGGTAGGACAGCATGGTGTAGGGCACATACAGCACTCCCCCCACCGTGCGGGGCATATTATCCGCCGTCAGGTCCAGCAGCACCCGCTCGTTCACCGCCATCAGGTTCACATTGCCCGGGGATGCGGAGGCGGACAGGCTCAATGCCCCCGCCAGCACCAGCGCGCACAGGGCAAGCGCCGCCGCAGCCGTCTTTTTCCACCGCCTCATGCCGCCGTCCTCCTCGCCGTCGTGTGATAAATTGTTCCGCGCTGCCCCCGGCGGCTCAGCGCTTCTCCGCTGTCACGCTTCGCCTGCTCGCTACGCGGCTCTAAGCCCTCCGACTGCGCAAAATCCTCTGGGCCTATGGCCCCATATGGTTTTTGCTGCGCTGCGGGCTTAGCCCGCTGCTCGCAACGGCTCAGCGCTTCTCCAACCACCGTCTTGCCATGTCCAGCGCGTGGTTGGCCGCCAGGGCGCGGATGCGGTCCCGCCGCGCCCCTGCGCCCGCCAGGTGCAGCTCCTTTGTCCAGCAGCCGTCGGGGGCGGCCAGCGCGGTATAGACCAGCCCCACCGGGTTGCCCCGCTCGTCCGGGTCCGGCCCCGCCACCCCGGTGACCGACACCGCCAGGTCGCAGCCCAGCGCCCGCCGGGCCCCCTGGGCCATCTGCTCCGCCACCTCGGCGCACACCGCGCCCTTTTCGTCCAGCAGGGCTTGGGACACCCCCAGCACCCCGGCTTTTACCTCACAGTGGTAGCTCACCACGCCCCCCTTGAACACCGACGCCGCGCCGGGCACATCGGTGATGCGCTTGGCGATGAGCCCCCCGGTGCAGCTCTCCGCCGTGCCCAGGGTGAGGCCCCGCGCCCGGGCCCCCTCCAGCACCACCTGGGGCAGCCCCGACACGTCCGCGCCGTAGACAAGCTCCCCCAGCAGGGCGCGCACCTCCGCCTCCACCGGGGCGATGAGGGCGTCCGCCCCCTCCGGGGTGTCCGCCTTGGCGGTGATGCGCAGCTCCACCTCCCCCTCCTTGGCGTAGGGGGCCAGGGTGGGGTTTGTGAGCGCGTTCATCCGCTCCCGGAGGAGGGATTCCACCGCCGACTCCCCCATGCCGAACACCCGCAGGGTGCGGGAGCGGATGACCCCCTCGCTCAGCCGGGCCAGCCAGGGCAGCGCCCGCTCCCGGAACATGGGCAGGCACTCGCTGGGCGGGCCGGGGAGCATCACCACATAGGTCCCCCCCGCCTCGAAAGCGCAGCCGGGGGCGGTGCCCCAGGCATTGTCCAGCACGCGGCACCCCTCGGGGAGGTATGCCTGCTGGAGGTTGTTGTCCGTCATCTCCTTGCCCATCCGGGCAAAAAAGTCCCTGATCGCCTGGGCGCACTCGGGATGGAACACCAGCTTTTTCCCAAAGCACCCGGCCAGGGTCTGCTTGGTCAGATCGTCGCAGGTGGGGCCCAGCCCCCCGGTGGTAATTATCACGTCCGCCCGGCCCCTGGCCAGCTCCACCGCGGCCCGCAGCCGCCCGGGGTTGTCCCCCACCACCGAGTGGTACAGCACGTTCAGCCCCAGGGACGACAGCTCCCGGCTGAGGGCCTGGGCGTCGGAATTGACAATGGAACCCAGCAGCAGCTCGGTGCCCACGGACAGGATTTCAACGGTATGGCTCATGGTTTGGCCTCCTTGCGGTTTCTGTTCCCCATTTTAGCCCCCTTCCCGCCCGCTGTCAAGGAAAAGGGCGCGGCGGCCATCGGGCAGCCCCTTGCATTTTGCCGCATAAGAGGATATAATATTTTGATTTGACTTTTCGAGGAGCGATCCAACCATGGTTATTGTTATGAAGCCCGGCGTCAGCCAGGAGAAAATCCAGGCCCTTGTCGCCCAGCTGGAGCGGGATCAGGGCGTCAAGGTGGGGATCACCAACGGCGTGGGCTGTTCCATCCTGGGGCTCGTCGGGGACACCGCCCACATCGACATGGGCAAGCTGTCCATGAACGACGACGTGGAGCGGGTCATGCGGGTGCAGGAGCCCTATAAGAAGGCAAACCGCAAGTTCCACCCGGAGGACACGGTGGTGGACGTGTCCGGCGTGCCCATCGGCGGCGGGGACAAATTCACCGTCATCGCCGGGCCCTGCTCGGTGGAGAGCGAGGAACAGATCGTGGGCGTGGCCCGGGACGTGAAGGGGGCGGGGGCCGCCCTGCTCCGGGGGGGCGCGTTCAAGCCCCGCACCTCCCCCTATTCCTTCCAGGGCATGGGCACCGGCGGGCTGGAGCTGCTGCTGGAGGCCAAGGCGGCCACGGGCCTGCCCATCGTGTCCGAGATCATGGCCCCCCGGTACTGCCAGCTGTTTGAGGAAAAGGTGGACCTGGTGCAGATCGGCGCCCGGAACATGCAGAACTTCGACCTTTTGAAGGAGGTGGGCAGGCTGTCCAAGCCCATTCTGCTCAAGCGGGGGCTGTCCAACACCTACGAGGAGTGGATCATGTCGGCGGAGTACATCATGGCCGCGGGCAATGAGAACGTGATCTTGTGCGAGCGGGGGGTGCGCACCTTTGAGACCTACACCCGCAACACCCTGGACCTGTCCGCCATCCCGGCCATCCGCAAAATGAGCCACCTGCCCATCGTGGTGGACCCCTCCCACGCCGCCGGGATGTACTGGATGGTGGAGCCGCTGGCCATGGCCGCCGTGGCGGTGGGGGCGGACGGCCTCATGGTGGAGGTGCACAACGACCCCCCCTGCGCCAAGTGCGACGGGGCCCAGTCCCTCACCCCGGAGAAGTTCCGCCATCTGATGGGCCGGCTGGACCCGCTCATCCAGCTCATGGGAAAACATCTGGTGTAAAAGGAGCCATCCGTTATGAACACCCTCACCGTGGCCCTGCCGGGCCGGGAGTACGACATTGTAATCGGCCGGGGCCTGCTCTCCCAGGCGGGGGAGCGGGTGCGGGCCGTCCTGCCAAAGGCCCGCAAGCTGGCGGTGGTCACCGACAGTCATGTGGAACCCCTTTACAGCGCCCCAGTGCTGGACAGCCTGTCCGCCGCCGGGTTTGACTGCCGCCTTTTCGTTGTCCCCGCCGGGGAGGAAAGTAAAAACCCTTCCCAGCTCGCCCGGCTCTGGGAGGGCTTCATGGACTTCGGCCTCACCCGCACCGACGCCGTGGCCGCCCTGGGGGGCGGCGTGGTGGGGGACTTGGCGGGCTTTGCCGCCGCCACCATACTCCGGGGGGTGTCCCTTGTCCAGATCCCCACCACCCTGCTCTCCCAAGTGGACAGCAGCGTGGGCGGCAAAGTGGCCGTGGATCTGGCCCACGGCAAAAACCTGGCCGGGGCCTTCTACCAGCCCCGTCTGGTGCTGATGGACCCGGACACCCTGGACACCCTGGACCTGCCCCAGTTTATGGACGGCATGGCGGAGGTGGTGAAGTACGGCTGCATCTGGGACAAGGACTTCTTTGATTTCCTGGCCGCCCGGCCATCCCGCCCCCAATTGACAGCGGATATTGAACACATATTGTATACCTGCTGTGATATTAAACGCCAAGTAGTCACAGAGGACGAGCGGGACACCGGCCTGCGGATGATCCTGAACTTCGGCCACACCCTGGGCCACGCCTATGAGCTGGCGGGGCGCTACCTGGAGTGGACCCACGGCCAGGCGGTGGCGGCGGGCATGTGCGCCGCGGCCAGGCTGGGGGTCAGGCTGGGCGCCACCCCTCCGGAGATCCCCGAGCAGATCGTAGGTGTGCTGGGCGCCCTGGGCCTGCCCACCCGGATTTCCTGCTCCAGGCCGGACTACGCCGCCGCCGTCGGCCTGGACAAAAAGGGGACGGGGGCGGACATCACCCTCATCCTGCTGGATCAGATGGGACACGCCGTCCCCCGCAAGCTGCCCAAGGAGGAGCTGCTGAAACGATTGGAGGCCCTGCCATGAACGTCACCATCACCCCCGGCCCGCTGTCCGGGGCCGTCACCCCGCCGCCCTCCAAATCCCAGGCCCACCGCCTGCTCATCGCCGCCGCCCTGGCGGACGGGGAGAGCGCCGTTGCCAACGTGGCCCGCTCCCAGGACATTGAGGCCACCGTCAACTGTCTGGAGGAGCTGGGCGCGGGGTTTTCCTGGGCGGGGAGCACCGTCACGGTGCGGGGCATGGGGGCCAATCCCATGTCCCCCCTGCGGCGGATGGCCTACCCCCGGCTGTACTGCGGGGAAAGCGGTTCCACTTTACGCTTCCTGATCCCCGTGGCGTTGGCCGTCCGGGGGGGCGGCGTCTTCACCGGCCGGGGGCGGCTGATGGAGCGGCCGTTGGCCCCCTACTTCGACCTCTTTGACGAGAAGGGCATCTTTCATGAGTTCCAGGACGGCGCGCTCACCGTAACCGGGATGCTCACGCCGGGAACCTACCGGCTCCCCGGCGACGTGTCCTCCCAGTTTGTCACCGGGCTGCTGTACGCCCTGCCCCTGCTGGAGGGGGACAGCGAAATCACCCTCACCACCCCGCTGGAGAGCCGGGGCTATGTGGACATGACGGTGGAGGCGCTGGGGCAGTTCGGCGTGCGGGTGGAGGCGCGGGAAAACGGATGGCACATCCCAGGCGGGCAGCTGTACCGGCCCCGCTCCCTCGCTGTGGAGGCGGACTGGTCCCAGGCGGGGTTCTGGTACGCGGCCATGTTCCTCTGGGATGTGGACGTGCGGGGGATGAACCTCCATTCCACCCAGGGGGACCGGGTGATGGCCGACTATTTCGACAAGTTTTTCATGTGGGCTGAGTCCTTCGATGTGTCCGGCTGCCCCGACCTGGCGCCCCCCCTGGCCGTCATGGCGGCCCTGCGGGGGATGGGCCCCACCCGGCTGGTCAACGCCGCCCGGCTGCGCATGAAGGAGAGCGACCGGCTGGCCTCCATCACGGCGGTGCTCAGCGCCCTGGGGGCCGGTGTGGAGGAGGGCCCCGATTTCCTCAAAATTACTGGAAAGGAGCGGCTGGCCGGGGGTGTAAAGGTGGATAGCTTCAACGACCACCGTATCGCCATGATGGCCGCCATTGCCGCTACGCGCTGTAATCATCCCGTGACAATCAACGGCGCGGAATGCGTGGCCAAGTCTTACCCCAACTTCTGGGAGGAGTTTGAGCGGCTGGGGGGGAACATCCAGCGGCGCTACCAGCTCTCGCTGGCCCCCATCGGGCCGGACAACTGGAAACAGGCCGCCCTGCTCACCACCGACGAGGCCCGGCTCAACCCCCTGGACCAGCGGTGGGTGACCAGCAACGCGTTTTCCCTGCTCCAGGCCGCCTATGACCCGGCCTGGACCTGCCGCCTGATCCTGTCCGACGGCAAGCCCGTGGGCTTCGCCTTCTTCGGTCTGTGGGAGGAGCGGGGGAACGTCCCCCTGCTGTGCCGCTATATGATCGACGTGGACTGCCAGGGCCGGGGGCTGGGGGCCCAGGCCCTCCCCCTGGTGCTGGACGAGATGTACGCCCTGTACGGGCGCGGAGAGATTTATCTCACCGTGGAGCCGGAGAATGTCCGGGCCGTCCGGCTCTACGAGCGCTCCGGCTTCCGGCCCACCGGGGAGTTCGACTGCACGGAGGCGGTCTATGTCCTCCCCGCCCCCGGCGGCGATTCCGACCACAAGGAGTTATAAAGTCATGAAATATTCCATTTTTGGCGAGTCCCATGGCCCGGCCATCGGCGTGGTGCTGGAGGGCGTCCCCCCGGGACTGGCCCTGGACCTGGACGCCGTCCGCTTTGACCTGGCCCGCCGCGCCCCGGGCAAAAACGCCCTGTCCACCCCCCGCAGGGAGGGGGACGAGCCCCGCGTCCTCTCCGGCCTGTTTGAGGGGCGCACCACCGGCGCGCCGCTGTGCGCCGTCATAGAAAACACGGACACCCGCTCGGGGGACTATGAACGCACCAAGGACCTGGCCCGTCCCGGCCACGCCGACTACGCCGCCCACGTGCGTTACCAGGGCTTCAACGACTACCGGGGCGGGGGGCACTTCTCCGGGCGGCTCACCGCCCCCCTGGTCTTTGCCGGGGGGATTGCCAAGCAGCTTCTGGCCCAAAAGGGTATCTATGTGGGGGCCCACATCTCCACCGTCTACGGCGTCAACGACGACGCCCTGGAGGACTGGGAGTCCCTGCGGGAGGCCGCTGCCAAGGATTTCCCCGTCCTCAACGACGAACGGGGCGCGGAGATGCAATCCGCCATCCTGGAGGCCAGAAACGACGGGGATTCCGTGGGCGGGGCCATTGAGTGCGCCGTGTTCGGCCTGCCCGCCGGGCTGGGGGAGCCGGACTTCGGCCGGAACGCCGAGGGCATTTTCTCCCAGTATCTGTTCGCCGTCCCGGCGGTGAAGGCGGTGGCCTTCGGGGCGGGGACGGCCTTCGCCCTCATGCGGGGCTCGGAGGCCAACGACCCGCTGTATATGGACGATGACGGCACGGTGAGGGCAGAGCAGAACTGCGCCGGGGGCATTAACGGCGGCATCACCAACGGCATGCCCCTGGTGTTCGAGGCCACCCTGCGCCCCACCCCCTCCATCGCCCGGCAGCAGTTCACCGTGGACATGGCCAAGGGCGAGAACGCCGTGCTGGAGCTCCGAGGCCGGCACGACCCCTGCGTGGTCCACCGGGCGGTGCCCGTCATTGAAGCTGCGGCGGCCTTGGCAGCTTGTGAGCTCCTGGGAATCTGAACACTGTGAGGTATTTATGATGGATTTGAAAACTCTGCGTCAAACCGACGGGGACGCGGTCATCCTCCCCGGGGCGGCGGTGATGGGGGACGTCACCCTCGGCCCGGACTGCTCGGTGTGGTTCAACGCCGTCCTCCGGGGGGACGGCATGTCCATCACCCTGGGCCGGGGGTGCAATGTCCAGGACTGCTGCGTGCTCCACTCGGAAAAGCACGCCACCGTGCTGGGGGACTGGGTGTCCGTGGGCCACGGCGCGGTGGTCCACGGCGCGGTGGTGGGGGACAACACCATCATCGGCATGGGGGCCACCCTGCTGGACTTCGCCAAAATCGGCAAAAACTGCATGGTGGGGGCGGGGTCGGTGGTGACGGGCAAAATGGACGCCCCCGACGGCTCCCTGGTGCTGGGCAACCCGGCCAGGGTGGTCCGCCCCCTCACGCAGGAGGAAATCGCCGGGCTGCGCAGAAACGCGGAGCACTACATGGAACTGAAGGAGATGTACCGCTGATGGACGAGCTGCAAAACCTGCGCCGGGACATCGACGCCATCGACCGGGAGCTGGTGGAGCTGTTCCGCCGCCGGATGGACGTGACGGCCCGGGTGGGGGCGTACAAGCGGGAGCGGGGCATCCCGGTGCTGGACCAGGAGCGGGAGCGGCAGGTGCTCCGCAACAAGGGGGAGCTGGCCGGGGAGGAGCTGCGCCCGGCGGTGGTCACCCTGTTCCAGACCGTGATGGCCCTGTCCCGGCGGCAGCAGCGGGACATGCTGGGCCAGGGGGCGGACAACCCCGGCGTCCGCCGCTGGCGGGAGGCCCGGGACGCCCAGCGCCAGCCCATACCCGCCCCCCGGGTGGCGTACCAGGGGGAGCCGGGGGCGTACAGCGAACAGGCGGCGCTGGATTTCTTCGGCGGGAGCGTCCGCGCCGCGGGATTGGAGCAGTTTGAGGACTGCTTCCTGGCCCTGCGGGAGGGGCGGGCGGACTACGCCGTGCTGCCCATTGAGAACAGCTCCACCGGGGCCATCCGGCAGATCTACGACCTGCTCACCCAGTACGAGTGCTACATGGTGGGGGAGACCACGGTGAAGGTGGAGCACTGCCTCATGGCCCTGCCGGGGGCGTCGCTGGAGTCCATCACCCACGTCTACTCCCACGAGCAGGGGCTGTTCCAGTGTGAGCGCTACCTCAACGCCCACCCCGGCTGGAAGCAGGTTCCCCAGGCGGACACCGCCGGGTCGGCCAAAATGGTGGCGGACAGCGGCGATTTGACCAAGGCCGCCATCTGCTCCGCCCGGGCGGCGGAGCTCTACGGGCTGGAGATCCTGGCCCGGGGGATCAACCACAACACGCAGAACACCACCCGGTTCGTGGTGGTCTCCCCCCGGCTGGAGCTGCGCCCCGGCGCGGACAAGGTAAGCACCCTGTTCGTGCTGCCCCACGAGGCGGGCTCCCTCCACGAGGTGCTCACCGTGTTTGCCGTCCACGGGCTGAACATGGTCAAGCTGGAGTCCCGGCCCATGCCCGGGCGGAGCTGGGAATATATGTTCTTCCTGGAGTTTACCGGGGCCCCCGGCGACCCCGCCGTGGGCGACGCCCTCCACGAGCTGGCCCAGACCACCGGTGAGTTCCGGGTGCTGGGGTGGTTCCCCTCCAATCTGGGCCAGGAGCAAGAACATGCGTTTCACGTGAAACGCACAGACGAGAAGGCCGGGCCATGAAAAAAAACATCGTCCTGATCGGCATGATGGGCTGCGGCAAGTCCACCGTGGGCCGCCTGGTGGCCCGCCGGCTGGAGCTGGAGCCGGCCGACACCGACGCGCTCATTGAACAGCGGCAGGGCCGCCCCATCCCCGCTATCTTTGCCCAGGAGGGCGAGGCGTATTTCCGGGCGCTGGAGCTGGAGCTGTGCCGGGAGCTGTCCGGGCGGCAGGGGCTGGTGATCGCCTGCGGCGGGGGGCTGCCCACCCAGGAGGGGGCCATTGCCGCCCTGAAGGGAAATGGTCTGGTATTCTGGCTGGACCGGGACCCGGGGGAGACCTATGACGCCCTGGACGTGTCCGGCCGCCCCCTGGCCCAGGGCGGGCGGGAGGATTTTATCCGCCGCTTTGAGGAGCGTGCCCCGGTCTACCGCCGCTGGGCGGACTGGGTCATCCCCTGCGGCGGCGGCCCCCAGGAGGCCAGCCGGCAGATTTCCCGCATCTATCTGGAGGTGTGCCCATCGTGAACTTTCTCATCATCAACGGCCCCAACCTGAACCTGCTGGGCAAACGGGAGCCGGGCATCTACGGCAATCAGTCCTATGAGGCCCTGTGTGAACTCATCCGGGGCCACGCCGCCGCCCGCGGTTCCACCGCCCGTTGCTTCCAGTCCAACCACGAGGGGGCCATCATCGACGAGATCCACGCCGCCGACGGGGTGTACGACGCCATTATCATCAACCCCGGCGCCTACACCCACTACAGCTACGCCATCCTGGACGCGCTGAAGGCGGTGGACGTGCCCGCCTACGAGGTGCACATCAGCCGCATCGACCGGCGGGAGAGCTTCCGGGCGGTGTCCGTCACCGCCCCCGCCTGCGTGGGCCAGATTTACGGCCACGGCTTCGACGGCTACCTGATGGCTATGGATTATTTTTTGGAGGGCGGCAGATGAAACTGCAGATCATCGGCGACCCGGTGCTCCACTCCAAATCCCCCGTCATCCAGGGGGCCATGCTGGGGGCGCTGGGGCTGGATATCCCCTATACCCCCCATGTGGTGCGCCGGGGGGAGCTGCCCCAATATCTGGCCTGGGCGCGGGGCAACGGCGTCTCCGGCTTCAACGCCACCATGCCCCACAAGGAGGATCTGCTCCCCCTGCTGGACCACATCGACCCCGCCGCCCGGGCCATGGGCGCGGTGAACACCGTCTGCCTGCGGGACGGGAAGTGGGTGGGCTTCAACACCGACGGGGCCGGGGCGGCGGCCGCCCTGCGGGACAGCCTGGGCATCGACCCCGCCGGGATGACCGTCACCCTGCTGGGGGCGGGGGGCGCGGCCAAGGCGGTGGCGCTGGCCCTGGCCGCCAGCCGGGCGGAGCGGGTGTTCGTCTGCAACCGCACCGTGGAGCGGGCCCAGGCCCTGTGCGCCCAGGACCCCCTGGGACGGCTGGCCCCCGCCGAATTCGACCCGGAAACGCTGGGCAGGTGCGCGGCCCGGTCCCGGCTGCTGGTCAACTGCACCAACCTGGGCATGGCGGGCTGCCCCCACCAGTTTGCGGACTTCTCGTTTCTGGACGCCCTGCCCCCAGGGGCAGGGGTGTTCGACCTGATCTACCACCCCGCCCGGACGGAGCTGCTCTCCCAGGCCAAGCGCCGGGGGCTGAAAACCCTCAACGGCCTGCCCATGCTGGTAAACCAGGCGGTGCTGGCGCTGGAGCATTTCCTCAACCGGCCCCTGGACCGGAAGGCCATGGCCGCGGTGGCCGCAGGGGCGCTGGAAGATAACCCGGCAGCGTTTTGAATGGATAAGGAGTGCGCCATGGAACTGACCGCCAACGCCAAAATCAACCTCACCCTGGACATACTCCGCAAACGGGAGGACGGCTACCACGATTTGCAGATGGTGATGCAGTCCGTCTCCCTGGCGGACGAGCTCACCGTCACCCCCGCCCGGGGGGAGGCGGGGACGGCGGTGTCCGACCTCCACTTTCTGCCCACCGGGGGGAAAAACCTGGCCCAAATGGCCGCCGCCGCTTTCCGCGCCGCCACCGGCCTGGGAGGCGAGGTGGACGTGTCCATCCGCAAGCATGTCCCGGTGTGCGCCGGGCTGGCCGGGGGCAGCGCCGACGCCGCCGCCGTCCTCCACGCCATGAACGAGCTGGCCGGGGCGGGGCTGTCCCGGCCGGATCTGGCCCAAATCGGGGAGCGGGTGGGCTCCGACGTGCCCTTCTGCGTACTGGGCGGCACCGCCCTGGCGGAGGGGAGAGGGGAACGCCTCACCCCGCTCCCCCCCCTGCCCCCCTGCCATATCGTCATCTGCAAGCCCCCCTTCTCCATCTCCACCCCCCAGCTCTTTGGCCGGGTGAACGTGCGGAAAATCGTCCGCCGCCCGGACACCGCCGGGGTGGCGGCCGCCCTGGAAGCCGGGGATCTGGCCGGGGTGGCCCGGCGCATGTACAATGTGTTTGAAGATGTGCTGGAGCCCCGGCGGCTGGCGGAAATCAACGAAATCAAATCGGTGCTCATCGACTGCGGGGCGCTGGGGGCGTCCATGTCGGGCAGCGGGCCGTCGGTATTCGGGCTGTTCGAGGACGAGGCCCGCGCCCGGGACGCCTGCGCCCGCCTGCGGGAAAGCTATCGGGACGTGTTCGTGTGCGCGCCGCAGTAAAATTTGCCGTCCCGGGTATAAAACAAAAAAACGCCGTCCATACTGTGCCCATACGGTACATAGGACGGTGTTTTTTATGAAAAGCCCCTTTTCTTCCCCCTCCAGGCTGCGCCTGTGGGAGGCCGCGCTGTTTCTGGCCTTCGGGCTGACCCTCACCGCCGGGGTGTGGGCCTCCGCCAGCGAGGCCGCCCTGGCCGGACAGGTACTGCGGCTCCACGTCATCGCCAACTCCGACTCGGAGGCGGACCAGGCCCGGAAGCTGCTGGTGCGGGACGCGGTGCTCTCCCGGGCCTCCCAGCTGCTGGACGGCGCGGACGATAGGCAGTCCGCCGAGGCGGCCCTGGCCCCCCACCTGGACGAGCTGGCCCAGGCGGGGGCGGACGCCCTGGCCCGGACGGGGAACCACGACCCGGTGGCCGTCACCCTGGCCGACCAGTGGTTCCCCACCAAGGAGTACGACGGCTTTTCCCTCCCCGCCGGGCAGTACCGGGCGCTGCGGGTGACCATCGGGGCGGGGGAGGGCCGCAACTGGTGGTGCGTGGTGTTCCCCCCCTTGTGCCTGGCCTCGGTGGCGGAGGAATCGGTGGAGACGGCGGCGGAGGGCGTGCTGTCCGAGAATCAGGTGGCCCTCATCACCGGCCGGGACGGGGGCTATGTGCTGAAATTCAAGCTCATCGAGTGGTGGGAGGAACTGGTGAAAGGGCTGGGAGGATAACCTCCCGGCCCCTTCTGTTGTTCTTATTTCCTCACGTCCAGCTTGATGGCGATGACGGTGCGGTCGTCCCCGCTGCCCGAGCGCACGCCGCTCTCCTGCAAAACCTGGGCGGCCAGCGCCTGGGGGGACAGGCCGTCGAACTCGGACAAAATCTTGCGCAGCCACCGGTCGTCCTTCCCAGTGGTCACCCCGTCGCTCACCAGCAGCACACAGTCCCCCGCATCCAGGGACAGGGGGAAGGCGTCCGGCGCGGACAGCTCCCCCGCCGCCGTCCCCGCGGGAAGGGACTGGCCGCACAGCCGCTCCACCCCGCCCCCCCGGCGCAGATAGGTGGGGGCCGCCCCCAGCTTGTACACCGCGCTTTTGCCGCTGAACAGGTCGATTTGCAGCAGGTCCACCGTGGTGAAGCCCCCCTCCTCCTCCCCCCGGAGGGCCAGGGCCTCCCCCACGGTGGTCAGCGCCTCCTCCGGGGCCAGCCCCGCCCGGAGGAACTTCTCCAGCAGCCGCAGGGCGTTCTCGCTGTCCTCCCGGGCCTCCGCGCCGCTGCCCATGCCGTCGCACAGCAGGAAGTTCAGCTTACCCGCGCCGTCCTTGAACCACACCCCGGCGTCGCCGCTGACGCTCTGGCCCGCCCGGTCCGCCCCGGCCACCCCGGCGATGGCCATCAGCGGCTCCTTCTGGCACAGGCGGGCATGGCCCCGCTGGCTGTCCGCGTCCCGCAGGGGGCAGCCCAGGATGGCGGACAGCCGCCCGACCTCCCCCTCCCGGCCCAGCTGCTCCGCCCCCTGGCCCTCCACCTCCACTTGCAGGTGGCCGTACTGGTCGGCGTACACCGTCACCCGGCCCTCCAGCCCCAGGGCGGCCAGGCGCTGCTTCACCAGCCGCTGGCGGCGCACGTCCACCGCCGGCTCCTGGGCCAGCTCCGCCGCCGCCCGGTCCAGCACGGAGGCCATGTGGCCGTACTGGGCGCACACCGCCGCCCTGCTCTCCCGCACCCGGCTGTCGTACCGCCTGCGGCTCAGAAGGGCGGACAGCTCCCCATTGGCCGCCACCAGGAAGGTCTCAAAGCGGATGCAGCGGCTGGAAAAGTGGGGCGGGAAGTCCTCCATCGCCCCCGCCCCCCGGTCCAGCATGGGGGTGAGGGCGTCGGCCAGGGCGGTTTTGGTCACCTGGTACTCCCGCTGCCAGCACCGCTCCTTCTGCTTGCACTTGACGCACACCCGGTCCGCCGCCCGGTCGAATATGCGGGCGGCATCCCCGTCGTTGGGGGCGGCGGGGGCCTGGAAGGCGGTGCGCAGCCCCCCGGACACCGCCCGGAAGGCCTCGGCGGTCTGCTGGAGGCGCCGGGCGGCGAACTGCCGGGCGTGGACGCCCTCCTCCTCCGGCGCCTCCTGGCGCACCAGGGCGGACAGCCGGCGCAGGAGCTTGTCCGGCAGCAGCAGGAACACCGCCGTCCCCGCCGCCAGCTCCCAGCCCATGGCGTCCCCCGGCCCCAGCTCCCAGGTCCACAGGATGGCCGCCGCCCCGCTCAGGGCGTAGGCCGCGGCGCACATCAGCCGGCTCTGCCTGACGAATACCCCCGCCACCAGGCCGGGCAGGGCGTAGGCCAAGGTGTAGTAGGTGGGCAGCCCGGCGGAAAAGCCCATGGCCAGCCCGGACACCACCCCCGCCGCCGCGCCCAGCCCCGCGCCCCCCCTCCAGGCGGCGATGAGCACAATGGGGACGCACAGCACCCGCCCCAGGGAGTACTCCCCCGCCACCGACACCCGGGTGAGGGTCATCATCAGCGTGGCCGCCAGGGTGGCCGCCCCCGCCATCTGGGGCAGGGCGATCTCCCCGCCGGGGCGGTACTTCTCCCACAGGTCGAAGGCCTGGCGGTACAGGCACACCGTCCCGTATGTGAGCGCCACCTCGGTGATAAAGCCCACCACCGAGCCCCGCCCCCACCCGGCGGCGGACTGGTAGACAAAGCCCACCATGCCGTTGAGGGCGGCGGCCACCGCCGGCATGAACCAGGGCCGGCGGTACAGCTCGAACTCCCCCAGGGCCAGCGCCACCGCGTACACCATCATGGAGGCGGCTATGTAGCGCAAGCCCTCCACCACCCCCCGGAAGGACAGGTAACCCAGCGCCGCCCCAAAAAGCGCCGCCAGTCCCTCCGCCCCCGGCCGGCACACCGCCACCAGGGACAGGGCGAACAGGGAGTGGCCCCCCATCAGCTCCGCCCCCGCCAGCACCGCCGTCAGCAGAAAGCGCATCCCCCACTCGGACAGCCTTATCACCGTGGGCATGGACAGCTGCCGCCCCCGTTTTTCCCGTCTGGTCCCCTCGTTTGCCGTCATGGCGCATCCCTCCGTGGTCGTATCGTTTGTATAAGAAATCCATTTTATGGAAACCTAATTTATTATAAATTGTCCGTCCCAAAAAGGCAGTCGCAACCTGTCTTGCCTTTTGGGGCGGAATTTAGTATAATATGTGGCAACTTTACGAAGCGGGAGCGGATTCCATGAAAATCGGCAGCGTGGAGCTGAATACCCGGCTGGCCCTGGCCCCCATGGCCGGGGTCACCGACCTGGCCTTCCGCACGGTGTGCCGGGAACTGTCCGGCTGCTACACCGTGTCCGAGATGGTCAGCGCCAAGGCCCTGTGCTACGGGGACAAAAAGACCCCCTCCCTGCTGCGCCTGGGGGAGGGCGAGCGCCCCGCCGCCGTCCAGATCTTCGGCTGCGACGAGCCCTTCATGGAAAAGGGGGCGGCCCTGGCCCTGGAGCGGTCGGGGGCGGATATCATCGACATCAACATGGGCTGCCCCGTCCCCAAGGTGGCCAATTCCGGGGACGGCTCCGCCCTTATGCGCGACCCGGACAAGGCCGCCCGGGTGGCCGCCGCCGTGGTCCGGGGGGCCGGGGGGAAGCCCGTCACCGTGAAATTCCGCCTGGGCTGGGACAAGGGCTCCATCAACTGCGTGGAGTTCGCCAAGCGCATGGAGGGGGCGGGTGTGTCCGCCGTGGCCCTCCACGCCCGGACGAAAACCCAGATGTACTCCGGCGCGGCCGGCTGGGACTACATCCGGCAGGTGAAGGAGGCGGTGTCCGTCCCGGTCATCGCCAACGGGGACGTGTTCTCCCCCAGGGACGCGGTCCGCATTTTGAAGCTCACCGGGGCGGACATGGCCATGGTGGGCCGGGGGGCCTTCGGCAACCCCTGGCTGCTGGAGCAGTGCGCCGCCGCCCTGGAGGGGCGGGACGTCCCGCCCCCGCCCCCGCTGGACCGGAGGATGGACACCGCCGCCCGCCAGTTTGAACTGGCCCTGGCCCACAAGGGGGAGAAAATCGCCTGCCTGGAGATGCGCAAGCACCTGGCCTGGTATCTCAAAGGCGTCCCCTACGCCTCCTACTGGAAGGAGCGGGCGTGCAAAATCTCCACGCCGGAGGAATTTTACCAGGTGGTGTCCGGCATCAAGCGCGACCTGTCCGACCAGCCGGGGCCCGGCGATGAATAGGCCCGTCCCCTCCCCCCTCCGCGCCGTCTTTCTGTCGGCGGAGGGCGTGATCTACGCCCTGTTCCTGGCGCTGGATTTGACGGGGCGCGGAGCCCAGACCGCCCCCCTCAAATACGCGGGTATTCTGCTGTGCCTGGCCTACTCCCTGCTGGGCACGGACCGGCTGGTGCCCCTGGCGCTGGCCCTCACCGCCGGGGCGGACTGGTTCCTGCTGGTGCGAAACGGCCAGTACCTCCTGGGTATCGCCCTGTTCCTGGCCGTCCAGACCGTCTATTTCCTCCGCCTGCGCCGCGCCGGGGCGGACGGCGCCTATTTCCTCCGCTCCGCCCTGGCCCTGGGCGCGGGGCTGGGGGTGTACGCCCTGGGCATGGCCTCCGCCGTGAACCTGGCGGCGGCGCTGTACTTCTCCCAGCTTTTGTCCAACACCCTGCTGGCCTGGACGGTGAAGGGGGCGCGCCGGCGCGCCTTTGCCCTGGGCCTCACCCTGTTCGTGGGGTGCGACGTGTGCGTGGGGCTGTTCAACGCCCTGCCCCCCGCCTCGCCGCTGTACTTTCCCGCGTCCGTGGGGATGTGGCTGTTCTATCTGCCCTCCCAGGCGCTCATCGCCATGTCCGCCTTCCCCGGAAAGGAGAACGTCAAATGAAAACCAGCAAGCCCCTGGCCATTGCGCTGGCCGCGCTCGCCGCCCTGGCCCTGCTCACCGGGGCGGTGGCCGTCCCCATCCTGTGCCGCCCCTTCTACTACGCCCACATCGGCCCCCTCCGGCTGGCGGAGCGGACGGGGTACACGGAGTGGGAAATCAAGACCGCCTTTGACGAGATGCTGGACTACTGCCTGGGCGGGGAGGAGTTTTCCACCGGTGCGCTGCGCTGGTCGGAGAGCGGCAAAAGCCACTTCACCGACGTGCGGGGGCTGTTCCTGCTGGACCTGCGGGTTTTTGCCGCCGCCCTGGCGGCGCTGGCCTGCCTGGGCCTGCTGGCCCGGCGGGGCGGGATGGGGCCCGCCCCCCTGCTGGGCCGGGGACCCGGCTTCTGGGCGGGGGCCGGGCTGGGGGCCGTGTTCCTGCTGGTGGGCGCCCTGGCCGCGCTGGACTTTGACCGGGCCTTCGTGGTATTCCACGCCCTGTTCTTCCCCGGCAAGGACAACTGGCTCTTCGACCCCGCCGCCGACCAGATCATCAGCATCCTCCCCCAGGCGTATTTCCGCAACTGCGCCCTGCTTATTCTGGCCCTTCTGGTGCTGGGCTGCGCCCTGCTTATTGGCCTGGACTTTCGCCATGGCCGTGGAAGGTCAAAAATTTTGCACAAAAATGAAAAAATTTAGAACGAACGTTTGACATTTCGAACGTCATATGGTATAATACCCCCACGAGCCGGAAACGTTCACCGTCCCCACCGTCACGGGGACGACTTTGGAAGGAGCTTGCGCCATGGCTAAACTAACCCCCAAACAGCAGCAGATCTACGACTACATCCTGGCCTTCGCCGACGAACACGGCTACCCCCCCTCCGTGCGGGAGATTGCCCAGGCCGTGGGGCTGAAATCCCCCGCCACCGTCCACTTCCACCTCAAGGGCCTGCGCGAGGCGGGCTGCATCACCCAGGCCGAGGGCAAGACCCGGGCCATCACCATCACCGACCCCTCCCACGGCCGGAAGGACCAGGTGCCCCTGGTGGGCTATGTGGCGGCGGGCGCCCCCATCCTGGCCCAGGAGAACATTGAGGAATACCTCACCTTCGACACCGGCGGCCTCACCGGGGAGCACTTTGCCCTCAAGGTCCGGGGCGAGTCCATGCTGGAGGCGGGCATACTCCCCGACGACGTGGTGGTGGTCCACCAGCAGCCCCTGGCCCGCAACGGGGACATCGTGGTGGCCCTGTTTGAGGACGAGGCCACCGTCAAGACCTTCCGCCGGGAAAACGACGGCCACATCTGGCTCTACCCGGAAAACTCCAGCGGCGAATACCAGCCCATCGACGGCGAGGGCTGCTCCATCCTGGGCCGGGTGGTGGCGGTGATCCGCCGCTACTGACCCCCCTATCCCCTCCCCACCGTCCCCGGTCTTTGTTCCAAAGGCCGGGGACGGCTTTTTTCCCCCCACGGCCCCTTGTGTGTTTTCCACAAAATTGCGGCCCCCTTTTTTTGCATTCCTCCGAAGTTGGCAAAACCGGCAAATTTCCCCTTGCAAATTGCGGATGATGTTGCTATTATGATGGCACAAGGGCCGGAAACGTTTTCGGTAGCGTTACCAGAAACGTTTCCAGTCCGGAACAAAAATTAGGAGGAAATGAAAATGAGTAAGAAACTCTTCGCGCTCGTAGTGTCCCTCAGCATGGTCATGACCATGCTGCTGGCTGGATGCTCCAGCCAGGGCGACAAGCCCAGCGAGCCCCCCGCCGACAACAGCACGTCCGGCACCGAGGCCAGCCAGCCCGTGGAGAACAACAACACCGAGGCCAAGGGCCGCGTCTACTGGCTCAACTTCAAGCCTGAGTCCGACGAGGTGCTCAACAACGTGGCCAAGATGTACACCGAGAAGACCGGCGTGCCGGTGAAGATCGTCACCGCCGCCTCCGGCACCTACAGCCAGACCCTGAACGCCGAGATGGGCAAGAGCGAGGCCCCCACCATCTTCAACGTGGGCAACCAGGCCGGCGTGCGCGACTGGACCGACTACGCCCTGGACCTGACCGGCACCCCCATCGCCAACGAGCTGAACACCGACGCCTACAACCTCTATGACGAGAACGGCAAGCTGGTGTCCATCGGCTACTGCTACGAGTGCTACGGCATCATCGTCAACCCCGACCTGGTGGAGCGGGCCGGCCACACCATGGACGAGATCACCAACTTCGACACCCTCAAGGCCGTGGTGGAGGACATCCACGCCCGCGCCGGCGAGCTGGGCTTCGACGCTTTCACCTCCTGCGATATGGACGGCTCCTCCTCCTGGCGCTTCACCGGCCACATGGCCAACCTGGAGTACTACTACGAGCAGGAGGGCAGCACCTGGACCGAGTGCCCCCCCACCATCTCCGGCAAGTATATGGATAACTTCAAGAACCTGTACGACCTGTGCATCAACAACAGCCTGACCGCCCCCACCGACCTGTCCGTGGGCGGCCACGACGCCAGCGAGGAGTTCCGCTCCGGCAAGGCCGCCTTCCAGGTGCAGGGCTCCTGGGAGTACGAGGGGCTGAAGGAGCAGGTGCCCAACGCCACCATGATCCCCTACTACTGCGGCGTGGCCGGTGAGGAGAAGGCCGGCCTGAACTGCGGCACCGAGAACTGCTGGGCCATCAACGGCAAGGTGTCCGAGGATGACCAGAAGGCCACCATGGACTTCATGGTCTGGTGCGTCACCGACCCCGAGGCCAGCCGGATGCTGGTGGACACCTTCGGCGTGATGCCCTATAAGAGCGCCGCCGAGTCCACCAACGGCTTCCTGGCCGACGCCAACGAGTACAGCAACAACGGCTGCTACGTCATGAACTGGGCCACCAACTTCCAGCCCAACGTGGACGAGTACCGCGCCGCCCTGGTGTCCGCCCTGAACGCCTACAACGCCGACCAGTCCGACGCCAACTGGGCCAGCGTGCGCACCGCCTTCGTGGACGGCTGGGCCGCCCAGTACGCCGCCGTCAACGGCTAACCGAACAACGCGCTTTGACTTAGGAGCTGTATTCACAAAAGCCGGGGCGGGCAGCCCGCCCGCCCCGGCCTTCCCTTTGTAGGGGCGGATACCATCCGCCCGCCGCACCTGCCGCCACAGAGCGGGCGCATCATATGCGCCCCTACAACCCCATCCGTCCGCCATCTTGAGAAAGGGAGCTGATACCTTGAATCGGAAAAAGATCACCCGCGGCAACACCATCCGCCGGTCCACCCGGAAATGGTTCCCGCTGTTCCTGGGCCCGGTGGTGTGCGCGTTCATCATCGGCTTTGTCTGGCCCTTCGTCCAGGGCATTTACCTCTCCTTCTGCCAGTTCAAGCTGATTGCCGACGCCAAACCCATCGGCTTTGGCAACTACGTCCGGGCGTTCAAGGACGCCGCCTTCGCCCACGCCTTCTGGTACACCGCCCTGTTCACCGTGGTATCCCTGGTGCTCATCAACGTGCTGGCCTTTACCGTGGCCTACGTCCTCACCCAGAACATCAAGGGCAGCAACATCTTCCGCACCGTGTTCTTCATGCCCAACCTCATCGGCGGCATTGTGCTGGGCCACATCTGGTCCATGATCTTCGACGGCATCCTCAGCAAGTTCTCCACCTCCATCGTCATGGACTCCAAATACGGCTTCTGGGGCCTCATCATCCTTATGTGCTGGCAGCAGATCGGCTACATGATGATTATCTACATCGCCGGGCTCCAGGCGGTGCCCGAGGACATGCTGGAGGCCGCCCGCATCGACGGCGCCACCAAGTCCCAGGCCCTGTTCAAGGTGACCATCCCCAACGTGATGCCCTCCATCACCATCTGCATGTTCCTCACCCTGACCAACGGCTTCAAGCTGTTCGACCAGAACCTGGCCCTGACCAACGGCCAGCCCATCGTCATGCAGGAGGGCGGCACCGCCATCAAGACCACCGAGATGCTGGCGCTGAACATCTTCACCACCTACAACAACTCCAGCCCCAACGCCCACGGCACGGCCCAGGCCAAGGCGGTTATCTTCTTCATCCTGGTGGCCGGCCTCGGCCTGGCCCAGCTGGCCTACACCCGTAAAAAGGAGGTGCAGCAGTAATGAACTCCCTGGCTGCCGAACGCAGGGGCAAGACCATCCTCACCGTGATTTTAAGCGTCATCTGCGTCATCTATGTGCTGCCCGTGGTGGCGGTGCTCATCAACTCCTTCAAGCTGAACACCTTCGTCAAGACCGACACCTTCGCCCTGCCCACCGGCGAGATGTGGGCGGGCATGGACAACTTCATCAAGGGCATGACCTTCGGCAACTACCCCTTCTGGAACAGCGTGAAGTACAGCGTGGTCATCACCGTGCTGTCCACCGCCCTCATCCTCATCGGCACCTCCATGGCCGCCTGGTACATCGCCCGGGTGGATTCCCCCTTCTGCAAGGCGCTGTACTTCCTGTGCGTGTTCTCCATGGTGGTCCCCTTCCAGATGGTCATGTTCACCCTGTCCAAGACGGCCAACACCCTCCACCTGAACACCCCCTGGACCATTCCCATCATCTACCTGGGCTTCGGCGCGGGGCTGGCCATCTTCATGTTCGTGGGCTTCGTCAAGTCCATCCCCCTGGAGATTGAGGAGGCCGCCGCCATCGACGGCTGCGGCCCGGTGCGCACCTTCTTCCTGGTGGTGGTGCCCATGCTCAAGCCCACCATGATCTCCGTGGGCATCCTGGAGATCATGTGGGTGTGGAACGACTACCTGCTGCCTTACCTGGTGCTGGACCTGGAGAAGTACCGCACCATCACCATCCACATCCAGTACCTGAAGGGGAGCTACGGCACTGTGGACCTGGGCGCCACCATGGCGCTGATCCTGCTGGCCATCATCCCCGTCATCATCTTCTACCTCACCTGCCAGAAGCACATCATCAAGGGCGTGGCCGCCGGCGCGGTGAAGGGATAAGATTCGGTTTTTGAAAAGAAAGGGTTGCGCAAAGGCGGGAAAAGGGGTAAAATAACCGGCTGAAAAGGAGGGACGCGGCTTGACCATCAAGGATATTGCCCGTATGTCCGGCGTGGGCGTGACCACCGTGTCCCGGGTGCTCAACGACCACCCCGACGTGTCTGAGGAGACCCGGCGCAGGGTGCTGGCGGTGGTGGCGGAGCAGGGCTTCCAGCCCAATACCAACGCCCGGCACCTGAAGCAGCAGACCAGCGCCTCCATCGCCATCATTGTCAAGGGCACCATGAACATGCTCTTTGCCGACCTGGTGGAGCGCTGCCAGCAGCTGCTCCAGGACGCAGGCCAGAACGCCGCGGTCTACTACCTGGACGAGGACGCCAACGAGGTGGTCTACGCCGTCCAGCTGTGCCGGGAACGCAAGCCCCTGGGCATCCTGTTCCTGGGGGGCGACCTGGAGTTTTTCCAGGCGGAATTCGGCCACATCACCGTCCCCTGCGTGCTGCTCACCAACTCGGCCCGGGAGCTTGACTTCCCCAACCTGTCCTCCCTCACCACCGACGATGAGGAGGCGGCCTACCGGGTGGTTCGCTACCTTGCGGACCGGGGGCATAAAAACATCGGCCTTCTGGGCGGCAACTGGTCGTGCACCCAGATCAGCTACCGCCGGGTCCTGGGCTGCCAGCGGGCCTTCGACGAGCTGTCCCTGCCCTTCGACGCCCGGCGGTGCGAGCCCTGCCGCTACTCCTTCTCCGACGCTTACGACACCACTAAGCGCCTGCTGGGGCGCTGCCCGGAGCTCACCGCCCTGTTCTGCGTCAGCGACGTGATGGCCATGGGGGCCATCCGGGCCATCCACGACCTGGGGCGGCGGGTGCCCCAGGACATCTCCGTGGTGGGCTACGACGGCATCCCCCTCTCCCGGTTTTCCGTCCCCCGCCTCACCACCGTCCGGCAGGATACCCAGCAGCTGGCCCGCCAGGGGGTGGACCTGCTCCTGCGCAACCTCCAGCGCCCCCGCCCGCCGGTCCACGGGGTGGTTCCCTTTGAGCTGATCGCCGGGGAGAGCGTGTCCCCGCCCCGGGGCGCGACATATTAACCCATGGGCCGCCGCCCTGCCCGGGCGGCGGCCTTGACGAAAGGTGGACTTCCTATGAGATGCTCCGGCATCTTAATGCCCATTTCCTCCCTGCCCTCCCCCTGCGGCATCGGTACGCTGGGGAAGGCCGCCCGGGAATTTGCCGATTTCCTGGCCGCCGGCGGCCAGACCTACTGGCAGATCCTGCCCATCTGCCCCACCAGCTACGGCGACTCCCCCTACCAGTCCTTTTCCTCCTACGCGGGCAACCCCTACTTCATCGACCTGGACGACCTGGCGGCGGAGGGGCTCTTAAAGCCGGAGGAATACCGGGACCTGGACTGGGGGGACGACCCTAAAAACGTAGACTACGGCCTGATGTACCAGACCCGCTACCCGGTGCTGAAACAGGCGGTGGAGCGGCTGCTGGCCTCTCCCCCGGACGGGTATCAGGCGTTTTGCGACAGCTCTGAGTGGCTGGACGGCTACGCGCTGTTCATGGCCCTGAAAGACAAGCACGGCGGGGCCTCCTGGTTCACCTGGCCCGAGGATATCCGCCTGCGCCGTCCCGCCGCCCTCGCCGCGGCAAAGGAGGAGCTGGTCGGGCAGGTGGAATTCTGGAAGGCGGTGCAGTTCCTGTTCTTCCGGCAGTGGCGCGCCCTCAAGGCCTACGCCAACGGCAAGGGCGTGCGCATCATCGGCGACCTTCCCATCTACGTGTCCGGCGACAGCGCCGACGTGTGGGCCAACCCGGACCAGTTCCAGCTGGACGGGGACGGCATCCCCACCGAGGTGGCCGGCTGTCCCCCCGACGGCTTTTCCGAGGACGGCCAGCTGTGGGGCAACCCCCTCTTTGACTGGGAGCGGATGAAGGAGGACGGCTACCAGTGGTGGCTGCGCCGCATCGCCTTCCAGTTCACCATCTACGACACGCTGCGCATCGACCATTTCCGGGGCTTCGACGCCTATTACGCCATCCCCTACGGCGACAAAACCGCCCGGAACGGACGCTGGCGCCCCGGCCCCGGCCTGGATTTCTTCAAGGCCGTCAATAAAAAGCTGGGCAGGCAGGACATCATCGCCGAGGACCTGGGCTTCCAGACTGAGTCGGTGCGCAAGCTGCTGCGGGACACGGGCTACCCCGGCATGAAGATTCTGGAGTTTGCCTTCGACAGCCGGGACAACGGCAGCGATTACCTGCCCCACCGCTACCCCACCCACTGCGTGGTCTACACCGGCACCCACGACAACGACACCATCCTGGGCTGGATGGCCACCGCCCCCAAAAAGGACGTGTCCTTCGCCAAGGCCTACCTGCGCCTCAACGCCCGGGAGGGCTACCACTGGGGGATGATGCGCTCGGCCTGGGCGTCCCCCGCCGACTTGGCGGTGATGCAGGCCCAGGACCTGCTGGGGCTGGGCAGCGAGGCCCGGATCAATATCCCCTCCACCCTGGGCATCAACTGGAAGTGGCGGGCCCTGCCCGGCTCGTTCACCCCCGCCCTGGCCCAGCGGCTGTACCGGGAGACCCGGGTGTACCAGCGCCTGCCCAGGAAAAAGGGCGCCGCCAAAAAGGCCGCGCCCACCAAAAAGGCATGACAAAAGCGGCACGCCAAGCGCGTGCCGCTTTTTCATCCGCTATTCTCCCTCCGCCGGCCCGGCGGCCTCCTCCTGGGCGCACAGCCTGCGGATGTCCCGGACCAGGGGGATGGCCACCGCCACCGCCGCCAGCCCGGTGCACACGTTGCTCACCATCATGGTCACCCCCACCGCCTCGGCCCCCATGGAGGTGAAGCGCTGCAAAAACCACAGCACCGGCACCCGGAACACAAACACCCGGCTGACGTTGAGGAACATGGTCCACTTGGTCCTTCCGTATCCCAGCAGCAGGCTGAGGGTGGCGGAATTGATCCCCAGGGTGACATAACCCAGCATCTCCCAGCGGTGGATGGCGATAATCTGCTCCCGGAAGCCTTGGTCGAAGCTGTTTTTGGACTGGGCAAACACATCCGCCAGCCAGGGCAGGCCCCAGGACACCAGCGCGATGCCCAGCGCCCCGATGGCCACGTCCACCGCCACCAGCCAAAAATAGAGCTGGAGGGTGCGGCGGTATTTCCCCGCCCCCCGGTTCTGGCTGATGAGGGGGGCGGCCCCGTCCTGAAGCCCCATATGCCAGGAGGTGGTCAGCCCGCCGATGTTGTTGGAGATGCCCAGCGCCCCCACCGTCAGCCCGCCGTACAGGCCGGACATGGAATTGACGATGACTTTCCCCGCGGCGAAAAACATCTTTTCCGCCGCCACCGGGTAGGACAGGTCCAGAATAGGCAGGGTGATTTCCCGCCGCCAGGAGATGTTTTTCACGGAAAAGCGGAACGCCCCCTCGTCCCTGCTCATGGAGAACAGGGCATAGGCGAACAGCAGCAGCTGCCCCGCCAGGCTGGCCGCGGCGATGAGCGCCAGATCCCCCTGGAGCACATACACAAACAGGGCGGACAGCCCCAGCTTCACCACAATGATGACCATGTTGAGCGCCAGAATCTTTTTCGCGTGGCCCCGGCTGCGCTCAATGGCGATGTACACGGTGTTGAAGAAGTTCACCACCAGGGTGAGCACCTCAATGCGGAAATAGCCCGCGCCCGTCTCAATCAGCTCCTCCGGCGTCCGCAGCAGGCGGAGGAAGGGCTCGGCAAAGGGGATGAGGGCCACCGCCACCAGGGCGCTCGCCACCCCCGCCATGGCGTATACCGAGGCCACCCGGCGGCTCATCAGGGCGCCGTCCCCCTGGCCGTACGCCTCGGAAATCTTGATGCTGCCCCCCACCGCCAGCCCGGTGCCCAGCGCGGTGATCATCAGGGTAATCTGGCTCAGGCAGGACACGGCGGACACCGCGTTGGAGCTGATATGGGCGGCCATCAGCGCGTCCAGAATCTTAAAGATAGTGTTCAGCGCCTGGTACAGCGCCAGCGGCGCGCATACCGTCACCAGAGCCTTCAGCGGCGGCGCGCCCAGAGCATAGGCGCGGAACCGTTCGTCGTTTTGGGAGAAGCCCGCCATGGACCACATTACATCCTTTCCCTGCGGCGGTATTCCCGCCGGGTTGTTCCCCCATTATAACCCCCTCCCGCCCGGGAATCCATATCATTTCCGGCTCCCCATATTCACAATACGGATATTTTCCCAAAAGGAAGCCCGGAGGCCCCCATACAGGCCTCCGGGCTTGGTTTTGTGCTGTTTTGCGCTCAGTACTCCAGGTTTTGAAGGGAACAGAAAACACCGTAAAATGCTGTCAAAAAATGCTGTGTTTTCAACGGTTTTGGGGCATGAGGCGAAAATCTTGTAAGCCGCTGTCAATCGCGTAAAGGGAAAAAATAAGGGAAAAAATCGGGCCGGGGAAGTTGAATCCCCGGCCCTCTTTCTGTCACTCCGAAAACACCTTGCTCAATTCGATAAAACAGCCGTCCAGCACATTGACCTTTGCCACGCCTTGCCGGTCATAGACCTCATGGAGCTGCAACGATCCATCCCGCTGTAAGAATACCTGTACCGTGCTGCTGTCCGGGTCTACAATCCAGTACTCCCGCACCCTGGCCCGCTGGTACAGCCCCAGCTTTACAAGGCGGTCATGCCGCTGTGTGGATGGGGAAAGGATCTCCACCACCATGTCCGGCGCACCCTTGCAGCCGCGATCATCCAGCTTGGAGTGGTCACACACGATGGTGATATCCGGCTCCACCACCGTGTCCACATCCTCCGGGGCGTCGCCCTCCTTCTCGAAAAGGCGCACATCAAACGGCGCATGATAGACCTTGCACTTCTTTCCCTCCAGGTAGTTTGCAAGCTGCCGGAACACCTCTCCGCTGATTTCCTGGTGTCCCCTGGACGGGGCGGGGGCCATCAAGACAATTTCCCCGTCAATGAGTTCCGCCCGCTCGTCATCCGGCCAGGTAAGCACATCCGCGAACGTATACCGCTCCTTCTCTGCTGGCAATGCCATAAATCACGCCTCCTTTTCCAGTTTGCCCTCTGTGGCCGGGTTGATACCCATCGCAAGGGAAGTCTTGTCCCGCTTGGCCTGAACACCCACCGCCCGCTCCACGAATTGGGAAACCGTCTCTCCGGCCTTTTGAGCGGCCTCCTGTGCCGTTTGAAGGGCTTCCGGGTGTAAAGATATGCCCCCACCCCCAGGCGGGCCTTGTAGGGTCTCTGAGGAGCCTTTATCGCGGTCGTGGGATATCTGGTGGTCTATGGCGCGGTTAATGAAGCCGTTGACGCTCTCGCCCTGGGTCTCTGCGTGGGCTTTGATGATGTCTCGCTGCCCTTTTGCAACAGTTAGGTTGATACGATCATAATTTGCAGCCATATATTTATTAACTGCCTTTTGCTGTGCTTTTGATACTGCCACAACGTTTTCCTCCTTTCCGGGGGAGCCGGAAAAATTCCGGCTCCTTCTCCAGTAGGGTCTCATTATACCACGTTTGTCTATCTGTGTAAATAGACAATATTAACAAATATATCTGCGTAGATATGTATACATTGTCAACGGACATATCTGCGCAGATAGTATATAATTCATAATGTCAGGAGGGAACAGCACCGGCGAAGCCCAAGAGAAAAAATAAGGCTTGGGACGTAAGAGCGGACGGGACTTGTAAGGGGAACAGGAGAACCCACAGACACCAGCCCCCGCCGCCGGTGCAATCCCCAAAATATGAAGGGAGCAAAGACAATGAGCGTTATCGAGATGGACAGCAAGATCAAGGAGCTGCGGGAGCTGCGCCGCATGGCGGACGAGCTGACCGGGGAGATCGAGGCCATCCAGGACGAGATCAAGGCGGAACTCGCCGCCCGCTCTGTGGACACTCTGGCCGGGACTGACTGGCGCGTGACCTGGAAGAACGTCACCAGCAACCGCCTGGACAGCACCGCCTTGAAAAAGGAAATGCCGGAGATCGCCGCCCGGTTCATGAAGCAGACCACCGCCCGCCGGTTTGTGTTGGCATGAAGAAGGGCCGCATACCTCACAGCCTGGACAGCATGGAGAGGTAAACAGCCCCACAATAACCCCAGAGGGGGTCAGGGCCATTATAATGAGCGCATCTCCCGCATGAAGAAAGCCGAGGGCGGCGGCACGAAGCTGGACGAGATGGCCCTGCGGAGCATTTTGGACGATAAAGACATCGCGCCCAAGCAGCCGGAGCCGGTACAGCAGCCGGAGGCCCCCGCCCCCACTACCGGCGCAGCCCCGGAAGCCCCCAGCGAGGCTGTCAACCAGCCGCCCATTCCCGCCTCTCCCGATGTGCCCCACGCCCCGGACACACCCGCTGCTGCGGACACACCCCCGTGGGAGGAGCCGGGGAAAGCCCCCGCCCCAGAGCCGGGAGCTGAACAGCCTCCCGCTGGCGCTCCCGCGCCGGAAAGGGAGGATGACCCGCTGAAAGGGCCACAGGAACGCCCCGAAGTCACGAAAGTGATTTTGACCGGGGATCGCCTCCGCAAGTATTTCCCCGATGTGTCCATGACCCCCCGCGAGATCGAGGAAAGCGTGTACTCCGCGCTGGAGGAACGCCGCCAGCGGCAGTTGAAAGAGCAGCAGAAAGCGGCTATTTTCAAGAAAAGCGGCCCGACCCGGTGAGCATCAGCCTGACCACCCCCGCGACGTGCGCCCAAAAGGGCGCTTTTTTTCTGCCCGAAAGCAGGTGACGGCCCGTAGCTGACAAATACTACCACGCCGTCTCCTGCTCAGGGGGCAAGGACTCGACGGCCATGCTCCTGCTTATGCTGGAGGCCGGGATGCCCATTGACTGCGTTCTCACGGCGGACACAGGCATGGAATTTCCCGAAATGTACCGCCATTGGGACAAAATCGACCAGGTATTGTATCAGGAACGGGGCATCCACCTGACGATCCTGCGCCACCCCAAGGGTTTTGAATGGCTTATGTTCGACCAGCCGAAAGAAAAACCGAAAACACTTGAAAACCGGGCGAAGCTGGGTGTACCGCCCTACGGGAACGGCTGGCCGGGTATTCGTGTGCGCTGGTGTACCGGACAGCTCAAAACCCATTTGATCGCCAAGGAAGTCAATCGACTGAAAAAGGCAAAGAACGCCCTGCACTATGTTGGCATAGCGGCAGATGAACCGGCCCGCATAAAGGATGAGATTTACCCCCTTGTTGAATGGGGCATCACCGAGGCCCAGGCATTGAAAATCTGCTATGACCGGGGCTTTGACTGGAACGGCCTCTATGAGATTTATCACCGCTGTTCCTGCTGGTGCTGTCCCTTTCAGCGGATAGGCGAGTTGAAAAATCTGCGCTGTCATCACCCGGAGTTGTGGGCCAGACTGCGTGAACTGGACAAGCGGGCTTTAGACCAATTCGGACACAGCGCATTAGGCCGTTTCAAGGATAACTGGAATGTGGAGCAGTTGGAACATCGTTTTGCCGCTGAGGATGCTGCAAGAAAGGAGGCCGAGATGGAACAGGACAAGTCCAAGGAAATCCGCGATATGCTCAAGGGCGTACCGCCCAAAAATGTGATTATCGCCGTTGACGATCTGCCGCCCAAGACGCTGGAGCAGCACATCCAGGAGCGGCAGGCACAGCAGCAGAAACCCAAGAAGCGCGGTAAATCCCGCTGACCATTTACGTCATATCGGAAATGCGTCTCACGGTGAGACGCATTTCTGATTTTGACGCCAAAAAATCAGAAAGGATGATTTTTTGAACGACTACGAACAAAAAAAGCAAGACCGCATTGACCGCCTCCGTGCCAGAGCGGACAAGGCGCGTACCGAGAGTAGCGCCCTGTATCAAGAGTACACGGATAACAGGCTATAATAGGATGTGCAATTCGGGAGTAAAAATTAGCACGATATGAAAGGGATGTAGAAATGGAGCCAGTAAAAAAGAGGATGCAGACCTGCTGCTTCACAGGCCACCGGCAAATACCGCCGCAAGAACGAGAGAATATCGCTGAAAAGCTGGAAAGCGTCATTGTCAGCCTCTACCAAAGGGGCGTCCGATACTATGGGGCTGGGGGCGCCCTGGGCTTTGATACTGTCGCCGCTCAGACCGTGATCCACTTGCGGGAAAGTTGCCCCGGCATGAAATTGATCCTTGTACTGCCATGCCTGACACAGACAAGAGGATGGGGATCGGGGGACGTAGCAGAGTACAACAGCCTCGGCGGAGGATGGACAGATATACAGACGAAAGCAGAGCATGAATTTTTCAGTGAGTCGGCCTCGGTGTATTTACAGGCGTATAGAGAGGCCCGCGCTGAAATGAAATCTTCTCAACCGGCCCCGCCTGTTGAAACAGCGGTAGACATTCGGGCTTAATGAACGGGAGGGTATATTAACTATGAAAAGTAATAAAGTTCCAATTTTAATATACTTATGTGTTTGGTGTGTAGCGGTTGCAACATTCTGGCTCTTTGGCAACAGTCCACTTGTGATCCTTTATGGTGTAATCGTGTTTAGACTGTTATTGCCGATTGCAACATTTGTCGTATCAGTGATTATAGGAGCAAACGACCATTGGGGCAAATACAAGTGGATTGTTCCGATTGTTTTAGGCTTTATGTATATCATGTGCGGGTATGCTACATTCAGCGTGGCTAATACAATGGCATCAGGTAACATCAATATGCCGGAGTTTAAGTTAGCTTTTCCAGCCGCTATTATATCTTTCGCTGGATTGGCTATTGGTGTGGGAATTGATTGCTTCAAAAAGAGGAAAAAGGCTTAATAAGCAAGCAATATCAATTTTTGAATACAAAATATTCCCTTTAAGAGCGGGACGGTTCTTACCGTCCCGCTCTTTGCATAACAGATTATGCGAAATTTGTCGAAGAAAATACGTCTCACCGTGAGACGCATTTTTCAAAAGCTGTCGTTTTATATAACCTTTTAGGAAGTTTTGGGCGTTCCTGCGGATAATGAGCAAAACCCGATTTTTTTAGATATTAGGGGTAGAAAGGCAGATGGGATAGGAGATTTACCAATGACAAGGTATGAAAAATTCAACGAAATGCTGTTTGAATCCTACTGCAAGAAATCTGTCAGTAACGCCATCAAAAAAGAGCGGCAGCGGAAAACCGCAAAAGGGAAAGTGGAACTATCGCTTTCTGCGTTGACGGATGCCGTACTTTATGCGCTGTCCACAGAGAACGATGGGACAGGCCAGCCGGAAAAGCCGTGCCGAATTTTCAAAGTGCAGGGAATGGATATTCCCATTTACCATGAAAGGCTCAGTCAGGCATTGTCCTATTTGATGCCGCAGGATCGGGAGATTATACTGCTGTATTTTTTCAAGGGGTTGAAAGACGCGAAAGTTGCGCCGCTGTTACATATTAGCCGCCCAACCGTTTCCCGGCGACGAAAAGCCGCCATGAAGCGGCTGCGAGAATTGATGGAGGACTCCACATGAAACGAGTGCCCTTTGCGATCATCCAAGCGGCAAAAAAGTTTGATACTGAAGCTGTCGAATTTGTATTCCGTCATTTTGAGGGTTTTATTGCAAGCCAATGCCTGATTGAATGTGCTGACGGATCTGAAACGACACACCCCCTTGTGGATGACGACCTCTATTATCAGGCACAGATCGCGCTGTTCAGAGCTATCGCCGGTTTTCAATTCCGAGAGCCGCCCAATGACTTTATGCCATAACATTTCCGTTTGGCAGGAGTGCGCCGTGAGCAGCAGGACGCATCCCTGCGGGCCGGAAATGGCCTGTTTCACTACAACTGAATAGGGCAATCAGATACATTCTGTATGCGCGGAGCCGGGCGGCGGGTACGCAGGGAGACTCCCCCGTGAAAGGAGGCAGGACATCGGGAGGACGGAGCGAACACGGCCAGCGCCGCAAAGCAGCTATGGCACAGCAGCGGGCCACGAACCGCATACAGGCATGATGATACTTGCGTCGGCTATGCGTCACAGCGTAGGACGCCCCGCCACGGGAATGGGGGGAGGCACGAAAAATCCTATGGAGCGGCCCTGCCAGCCGCCGTCTGAACCTGCCTTTGTTTTCTATCGTGAACAACCGAATACAGCACCGCCCAACGGTGCGAAATTTGTCGATAATGCGTCTCACCGTGAGACGCATTTTTTCATTGGAAATACGTCTCACGGTGGGACACATTTCACAAAGGAGGGAACTTGACAAATGGCTGATACCATCCGAGCGGAACAGCCGAGAATAGAGACAGAGATTAAGATCGGCAATACAACCTACATAGTGGGAGGGTACTTTGCCTCCAAAGGCGTCACCGTTTCTGAAAAAATCAGAAAATTACTTGACAAGGAAACCAAAACCGTCAACGCTTAAAAGTGACAAAATTTGCACTTTTCCTTGACATTTGATATAATATACTTGTCACAAGGAATGAAACGGTGACTGCCGGATAGGAGGCTATGATGGATAGGCAGTCAAACAAAATCACAGCGGTGTATTGCCGCCTCGCCCATTATGATGACGATATGGACAGGGCCACCGCCTGGAATCAGATGGAACAGCTAACCCAGTATGTTACGGAGCGGGGATTGGCAACCCCGGAGCTGTTCTGTGATTGGGGCTTTAGCGGACTTAATGACAAACGCCCGCAGTATCAGCGTATGATCCGAGCGGTGGAGGCCGGGAAAGTGTCCGACCTTGTTGTGCTGGATTATCCCCGCCTGGGGCGCGACGTTCAGATGTGCAGTAAGTTTGTTGAGGTTTTGCTACCCCGGCATGGCGTCACATTCCACGCAGTTAAAGACGGTATCATTTACACCCCCCAGGCGTTGAATGAGCTTGCGGCCCAGCGTGAAGCCATTTATGCGGCTCTTTTCCAGCAGATGCGGTGGGAAAGGGGGCGGCGATAATGGCGGCGTACTCAAAAACCTTTGCAGAAAAATGGACGGCCCTTTATGTCCGGCTTTCCCGCGACGACGAAAACGAGGGGGACAGCAACAGCATCGCCCACCAAGAGTTACTATGTAGAGGGTGGAGTCACCACCTAATACATATGACTGCGGTTCATTTGTGGCAGAATGGTACATTGCAGTTATAAGAAAGGCGGTGAGAACGCTAAAACAAGCGTTTTTCGCAACTGCAATTCACATTTTGCTGCAAATGAAAGGAAATGATTATGGAATTGACCTATACGAAAGTAGGAGACTACTACATCCCTGACCTTGCCCTTGACGATGACACTGAGTACGAAATCGGCGTATATGGCCGGATGCGGGAGAAATTCCTAAAAGAGCATCACCCTGGCGTTTACAATCGGATGGTTCTGTTTGGTGAACTGTGGAAACATCTCGCTGAAATTGATGCCGCCTGCCATGAGCGCATAGATTTTCTTATCTCGGTCATGGCGAAACAGGAGGGCGTGACCGAAGCCTCAAAAGCATCCAATCAGATGGAATGGGTAGGCCGTATGAATAATATCCGTAACCGGGCAGGGGAAATCGTCCTCCGTGAACTGGTCTACACATAAGAAGCACAACAGGGAGTATGACTGCGCTTACCGCAGCCATACTCCTTGTTTTTTTTGCTATACAATTCAGACGGAATATGGTATATTTTGATAGACCACCATCCGCCAAGGAAGTGTTCAACGGGGATGTCAGCTTGATTTAGCCGATTGATCTTGAGAGCCGAACGCTCTCTTTGCTCAATTCGTTGACCGCATGGTGGAGTATGACGCGGCAAAACTAGATGAGTTGACTCTGGCCTGCGCCACCACCAGCCATAAGGCGTAGGGATCGGAATAGCCCATCGCTACCATGCCTGTGCTGATAGCTCACAATGTGATGCTGCAACGGAATATGCTCTACGTAGGCATTACCAGAGAAAGAACCCAAAATGGAACAGAAGGGAATGGGAGAGGCTTATGGGAAAACGGAAACGAGCGCCGGGGGAGGAATATAACCCTCGCCTGAAAGCGCTGATCCTGCAGGTTGTCGATAACCAGATTGCCGGTCTGGATGAAACCGGACAGCCTGTGACAACGACAATAACAGATGAACCCGATTATGTGAAGCACACCTTTGAGCGGTTATCGGCAGCTCACGGCGCCGCCAGAGCTAAGGAGATGATTGCCGCGGTGCTGCTTGAGGAAATGTACGATGTGCTGAAGGACAAAGTCCCCTTTGATGAGCCGCGATATAAAAGCAAATTAGAAATGTTGAGGTGAGCGTTTATGAAAACGGAGGAAAATCCCCAGCGGAACGGTACGGGCCTGCCCGGCGGAACGGAGAAGCTTCTGCGCTCCTATTTTGACGCCTTCGCCAATTTATACGGCATTACACCCCTGTACCGGGCTTTTCGCATCATTCAGAAGCAGAACCCAGAGCTAAAACTGACAGAGGAAGACTTTCTGCAATTTGTGGATCAGCTTGATCAGGAGGAACGGCTTTACACTATCGCCGGTGCGGAGGATATCTACGATGACGTGAAGGAACCGACCCCGCCGATGAAGCGGGAGATCGTTGCCGAATATCTGTATGCGCTGGACGGCTTCGAGAGTTATTTGGAGTTAAAGGAAGAACAGGCGGACAAGCCCTATTACATCCCGGAAAAGGACGAATTACTTAAATACCAGGATGATTTTTACTCGGAAGAGACAAAAGAGTTTCTGGACCTTGGAGCATATCTGAGAAACGTGCTGAAGCTGAAGCGGGCTGATGATGTGCTTTCCGACCTTCAACTCGGGGCTCGCTGCGGGAACAGCGAACCGCAGATGATCATCAGCGATGTAGAGCGTCTGGCCGGCAGAGGCTGCTTTCACTCCCTGGAACAGCTTAACGAGTTTTTCCAATATTATTTTGCTATGTACAACAGTACGCGAGTCCCCTCGAATCGGGGCTTCACACCCAATGAGATTCAGGAGCGCATGGGCGGAGAACGGCCCGGCTCCCTTGAATTTGGCCCCAATATCAGTCGGGCGCTTCAAGCAGGGAAATTGGACGCTGGTAAACTGCGTCAGGGAATTTTTGACGCGGATATTCCGGTTCCTTGGAAGACATTACAGCGGGTAGAGCAGAAGAAACCGGGGCGCAATGACCCATGCCCGTGTGGAAGCGGAAAAAAATATAAGCGATGCTGCGGCAGATAGCGATATGCCGTCATAAAGAGCTGTGCACACCTCATTGGCACTCTCGACGGCGTCAATTACCTGCTTCAAATTTATTGTCATAGCGACGGCTCCTTTGTTCAGGTCCGATAAATGTCAGCACAATTTTATCCGGCAGTTTATCATTGTGGTGTATTCTGAAATGCTCAACCGCCCGCATCGCAAATCTATGGCTGAGTATGGTATCCCATTCCGCCAGCAGAAGGATTTCCGTTGTATCATCTTTGAAATTATAGCTGAGTGCGCCCCATTTGCCGCCGCAGTCCGCGAGATATTCGTAGACTGCGGCGGTGATTTTTTTGCCCCGTTTTTTTTGCGGCTTTAGGCGGAGTTCCACCGCGTGAAGCTCGCCCGCCGCAACCAGCTCCTTTGTCAGCTTGTCCTCCGCTCTGGCATAGGCCCGCTCCGGAATTTCAATCAGCAGCTCATGCCGCAACAATTTCAACGCAGAACGCTCCACGCTTTTTGCGCGGCTCTCCGTCAAATGGAAATACTGCGCTGTTTCAGTGAGCGGGTGGTCTTCGCCGTCCGTAAAGCCAAAGCGGTACTGAGCATAAACATTTTCCCGATCCGGCAGAGCATCCATGGCCTCGTGAAGTTCAGCCGCCGTCTCCTGTTCAATATAAATCTGCTCTGGCAATT